>Ga0335084_10001799_pt1 | contig 20310 bp, 26 predicted proteins | sample Lox_Sample_44_FD_206721 | JGI IMG/M metagenome (GOLD analysis project Ga0335084, IMG submission 206721) | Soil microbial communities from Loxahatchee National Wildlife Refuge, Florida, United States - Lox_Sample_4.4 | ecosystem: Environmental > Terrestrial > Soil > Wetlands | place: USA...
TGCCCGCGCCCAGGATGACCACGTTGCCCCGGGGGACGCCGGGGACGCCCGACAGCAGGATGCCGCGGCCGCCGTAGGCGCGGCCGAGGTAGTGGGCGCCCTCTTGGACCGCGAGCCGTCCAGCTACTTCGCTCATGGGCGTGAGGAGCGGCAGGCTGCCGTCGGCGCGCTCGACGGTCTCGTAGGCAATGGCGAGGACGCCGCGAGCCTGGAGCGCGCGGACCAGGTCGGGAACGGGCGCCAGGTGCAGATAGGTGAAGAGCGTCTGGCCCTCGCGGATGCGCGGCACTTCCTCTGCGATCGGCTCCTTGACCTTGAGCACGAGCTCGGCCCGGTTCCAGACGGCTCCGACGTCGCCGGCCTCGGCGCCGGCCTGCGTGTACTCCTCGTCCCGGAAGCCGCTGCCTGCCCCCGCCCCCGCCTCCACCAGCACTCGGTGGCCGGCCTCTGACAACGCCCTCGCGCCTGCGGGCGTGAGGGCCACCCTCTGCTCGCCGATTTTTATCTCCCGCGGCACGCCGATGACCATGTTGACAATATGCGCTCCCGGGTACGGGCGGGCAAGCGGAGGCGACGGCCCTGGGGTCGGCCCGCCCCAGTTCGGGCGCTACCGCCCCAGCCGGACGAGAGGGCGATCGCCAAGTCCGCGTAACTGTGTGACATCGCGATGGCACCGCGGTTGCTTCTTCCACGGTCCGGAGGCCCTCGCCTCGACCAACGCCGAAAGGAGGAACAGGTAATGCGCTCGCTGATGCCGTTTATGGGGATGCCGAGCCTCAAGCAGGAGATGGAAAAGCTCTTCGACCGGTTCGCCGACTTCAAGTTCGACGAGTTCCCGGCGACGGGCGAGTGGGCGCCGATGATGGATGTCTCCGAGACGAAGGATGCCGTGATGGTCAAGGCGGAAGTCCCGGGAATGGACCCGAAGGACATCCAGATTTCGCTGCAGGAACAGCTGCTGACCATCAAGGGCGAGAAGCAGATGGAGAAGGAGGAGAAGGAAGAGCGCTACTACCGCGTCGAGCGGAGCTACGGGGCTTTCACCCGCAGCGTCCGCCTGCCCGTGGCAGTGGACGGCAGCAAGGTCAGCGCATCCTTTAAGAATGGTCTGCTGACGATCAGCCTGCCCAAGACGCCGGCCGCCAAGGGCACGACGATCCCGATCAAGACGGAGTAGCGTCTGGGCCACTATCGCCTTCTCGAAGAGGTCGCGCTCGCCGACTGCGCGGTCGAGGTCGAGGGCCGAGACCCAGCCGACCTCTTCGAGACGGCGGCCTTCGCGCTGGCATGCCTCATGGTGGATCCGGCCACGCTGTCGATAACCGTCGAGCGGACCGTGACCATCGAGGCGCCGAAGCTTGACCTCTTGCTCTACGACTGGCTGGCCGAGCTGATCTACCTCAAGGACCGCGACCGGCAGGTCTTCCCTGCCGCTGAGGTGACGATCGCGGGCGAGGGACCTTTCAGGCTCGAGGCGATTGCGCGGGGCGGCACCATCGACGCGGAACACACGGCCCTCGGGGCCGACGTCAAGGCAATTACCTTTCACCAGTTCGCTCTCGAACACACCGCAGACGCGTGGCGGGCCAGGCTCGTCATCGATATCTGAGTCGCCATGAAAGCATCGCCGGAGCTCCGGGCGAAGGCCAGGCCGGCGGGCGACTGCGTCTGGGAGATCGCGCCGTCCGAAAAGGCCGGGATGCGGGTACCCGCGCGCATCTACGCGTCGGAGGTGATGTTCGGCCAGATGGACGACGGCGTCTTCGAGCAGGTGACGAACGTCGCCTGCCTGCCCGGCATCGTCCGCGCGGCGCTCTGCATGCCTGACGGCCACTGGGGCTACGGCTTCCCGATCGGCGGCGTCGCGGCCTTCGACGCGGACGACGGCGTGATCTCGCCGGGCGGCATCGGCTTCGACATCAACTGCGGCATGCGACTGATCCGGACCGGGCTCACGGAGGGTGAGGTGCGGCCGCGCATCACGGAGCTCATCGGAGCGCTCTTCGAGGCCGTGCCGTCGGGCGTGGGCGCCAAGGGCTTCGTGCGCCTCACCGAGGAGTCCTTCCGCCGCGTCATGGTCCAGGGCGCCGGCTGGTGCGTGGCGCACGGCTACGGATGGCCCGAGGACCTCGAGCGGATGGAAGGTCAGGGATGCCTGCCGGGCGCTGAGCCGAGCCACGTCAGCGCGCGCGCCGTCTTGCGCGGCATCGAGCAGCTGGGCACGCTCGGCTCGGGCAACCACTACCTCGAGATCCAGGTCGTCCGAGATGGAGGCATTCACGATGCGGCCGCAGCCCGCGCGCTCGGCGTCGAAGCGCCCGGGCAGGTCTTCGTCATGCTCCACTGCGGGTCGCGCGGGTTCGGGCACCAGATCGGCACGGACTACCTCCGCAGCTTCGACCAGGCCATGCCGCGCTACGGGATCCAGGTCAACGACCGCGAGCTCGCGTGCGCGCCGTTTCGCTCCCCGGAGGGGCAGGCCTATTTCGGGGCCATGACGGCCGCGGCCAATTCCGCTTTCGCCAACCGGCAGGTGATCACCCACCGGGTGCGCGAGGTCTTCTCGCGGGTATTCGGCAGGGATGCGCGGACGCTCGGGCTCGACGTCATCTACGACGTCTGCCACAACACCGCAAAGCTCGAGCGGCACCGCGTCGACGGCCGCGAGATGGAGCTGGTCGTCCACCGCAAGGGCGCCACGCGGGCCTTCGGGCCCGGCGCTCCGGACGTGCCGTCGGCCTACCGCACGATTGGCCAGCCTGTCATCATCGGGGGCTCGATGGAGACGGGTTCGGCGCTCCTCGTCGGCACCGCCCGCGCGATGGAAGAAACCTGGGGCTCGACCGCGCACGGCGCCGGGCGGACCATGTCCCGCGCCCAGGCCAAGAAGCGCGTAGGGGGGGACACCCTGATTCGCGAGATGGCCGCGCGCGGCATCGTCGTGCGCGCCGCCTCGAAGTCCGGCGTGGCCGAGGAAGCCGGCTTCGCCTACAAGGATCTCTCAGCCGTGGTGGACGTGCTTCATCGTCTCGACCTCTCGCGCCGCGTCGCCACGCTGTCGCCTATCGGCAACATAAAGGGCTAGGCGCGCCGGGGCACCGCCGCCCCAGAAGGGTGAGCCCGGCCCCACTGCGCGCCGCGACCGCGCGTCGCAACTCCACGATTCTGTGGGTGTGTAGCTTACACGCGCGGTGGCACCCGCCTTGCAATTTGCCCGGAGCGGCTGCGCTTGACGCGGCAGCGGCGCACCCAGGAGGCTTGCGATGACGGCGGACAAGCGACAGCTGGAGGCGGACAGGAGCGGCGAGTTTCGGCGGCTGCTGAACGACGCGCGAAGGCAGCTGCTTCGCACGGTCGTGGTGACGGACGACGAGCTCGACTCGCTCTCGGCGCACGAGCCCGGCGCCCTTGTGGAGGACTCGGCGCGGGGGGCGATGGCCGACCTGCTGGCAGGCCTCGAAGGCCGTGAGCGCCACGAGCTCGACGAGATCCAGGCCGCGCAGGCGCGGCTCGAGACGGGCAGCTTCGGCGTGTGCGAGACCTGTGGAGGCACGATCCCGCTCCCGAGGCTTCGCGCCGTGCCGTGGGCGCGTCACTGCCTCGGCTGTCAGGCCAAGGACGAGAAGCGATGAGCGCGTGGGCGCGCGATGTGAGGGCGGCGTCGGTGGCCGCGGCGCTCGCGCTGGCGGCGACCGTAGCGTTCGGGCAAGAGAGCACGACCCTCGTCTCGCAGGGCAAGAACCTGTTTACTGACCAAGGCTGCTACGGCTGCCACACGGTCGGCAAAACCGGGACCCCCATCGCGAATGATCTGTCGCAGGCGGGCTCGAAGTACACCGAGAGCTTCCTGCGCCAGTGGCTGCGCGACCCCCAGCAACAGAGGCCGCGGGCTCACATGCCGAAGATCGAGATGACCGAGAAAGATGCCCGGGCGCTCGCCGCGTATCTGGCGTCCCTCAAGTGACGCCATGACCGCCTTCCGCCGCATCCTGCATCCGACCGACTTCTCGCCAGCCTCGGCGCCGGCCCTTCGCCGCGCCGTGGCCCTGGCGAGAGCCTGCCGCGCCCCGCTCGTACTGCTCCACGTCATGACGCCGCCGTCCCCTTTCATCGGTGAAGGTGTGCCGCCCAGCAGCTACGCCGACCTGCTTCTCGTGGCTCGGCGCTCCTCAAAGAGACGGCTCGCCGCCGCTCTCGCGCGCGTCAAGCGTGAGGGCGTGCGCTCCCGGGCGATCTTCGAGGAGGGACTCCCCGCAGACGAAATCCTGCGCGCGGCGCGACGCGCGCGCGCCGATCTTATCGTGATGGGTACCCACGGGCGCAGCGGAGTATCGCGGGTGTTCATGGGCAGCGTCGCCGAGCGTGTCGTGCGGGAGTCGCGCTGCCCCGTGCTGACGGTGCGGGCCCATGGCCGCTGATCCTGTCGTCGCCGGCCTCGCGCGGATCCTCGTGCCGACGGATTTTTCCGCCGGCTCCGAGCGCGCGTGGGCAGAGGCGCGCCGGCTGGCCGCGCGGCTCGGCGCCGAGTTGGTCCTGGTCCACGTGCTGGTCGAGGCTCCGCTCTACTCGGAGGGGCCATTCACCATGAAGCAGGCGCGCGATGTCTTCGATGCGGCGCGTACGTGGGCCGTGAAGACCCTTGGGGAGTGGACCGCGACCGCCGAGGCCGCGGGCATCTCCGCGCGCTGGGTCTTGCGGACCGGCGTGCCGTACAAGGAGATCGTCGGGGCCGCGGTCCGCGAGCACGCCGACCTCATCGTGATCGGGACGCACGGGCGGGGCGGTCTCGATCGCGCGCTGCTCGGCAGCGTCGCCGACCGCGTGATTCGTTTGGCGCCGTGCCCGGTCGTGACCGTGCGCGACACGGAGTAGGCCATGGCGGACCGTTCGAGGGAGCGCTGCGGAGCGGTGCGCGACTGGATGACGAAGCGGCCCGCCACTGTGGCCCCCGACTCCTCGATCGGCGCGGCCCTCGCACACATGCGCCGTGCGGAGGTCCGGCACCTGCTCGTCGTGGATGCCGACCGGCTCGTGGGCATTGTCTCGCACCGGGACTGGCGCCGGACCGAAGCCGGCGAAACGCCGGGCGGCTGGGAAGGCCAGCCCGTGACCCGCATCATGACCGAGGATCCCGTGACGGTTGCGCCGGAGACGCCGGTGACGGCTGCGGCGCGCGTGCTGCTCGAGCGGAAAATCGGCTGCCTGCCGGTGCGCGATGGCGAGACGATCGTCGGCATCTTCACCACCTCGGACGCGCTCGAGGCGCTCCTGTCAGCGCTCGAGTAGGAACGGAGACGACATGGGCATCCGGAAGAGCTATGGCAAGAACAAGAAGGACGACCGCTCAATCGCGGCCATCGCCGTGAAGCGGGACGAGACGATCCGGCGCGCGGCGAAATCGCCGCGTCGAGCGCCCAAGCGCGCCAAGGCGTGAACACGCGCCGCGCCAGGGCGACCCGCAGGGTCGTCGTCGGGCTGGACGGGTCGTCCCACGCTTCCCGCGTGGTCGCTCACCTTGCGCGCTGGTCGGGGCGCGGCACAGCAGTCGTCGTGCGGGTCGTCGAGCCTGGCAGGACACCCTCCCTCGCGCTTGTCCCGTCTGCCGTGCGCGCCGCGGTGGCGGGCCTGGTCCGGGCGGACTTGGCCGCGCGTGTGCGCACGGCGCGGCGGGAGGTGGAGCGGGCCGCCGCCCGCCTCAGGCGCGCGGGGTGGCGCGCGCGCGCGGCCGTCCGCGTCGGCGTGCCGATGGCCGAATTGTTCCGAATCGTCCGCAAGGAGAGGGCAGGAATGCTCGCCCTGGGCGCCCGCGGAGCGGGGGGCGCCGCCCGCCTTCTCCTCGGGAGCGTGGCTGACGGAGCCCTCAAGCGAGCGACCGTTCCCGTCCTCATCGTGAGGTGACAGATGCGCCCCGGCCTGGGGCGGCCGCGCCCCGCAGAGACCTCGCTGTTCGCAGCGCCTCCCGCGATATTTCGGCCACTTGGCGAGGGAAGCCGGCGCCGCGGCCCGTGGCACTGGTTTTGCTCCTACCTCAAGACATGAAACTCAGCGAGATCCTGCTTCCGACGGACTTCTCGACCGCAGCCGATGCGGCCGCTCTGGTCGCGACGGCCATGGCGCGTGAGACGGGCGCCCGGCTCCACGTGGTGCATGTGGTGCCCCCGGCCACCGACCCGTCGCTGGGCTCGGAGCACCTGACCAGGCTCGGCCGCCAGCTCGGCAAGGGACTGGCCGTCGAGATCGCACTCCTCTCCGGGCGCGCGGCCCGGGAGATCACGTCGTACGCGCGCGACAAGGGCATCGATCTCATCGTGATCAGCACCCATGGGCGCACGGGTGTGAGCCGCACCCTGCTCGGAAGCGTGGCCGAGGCCGTCGTGCGGCTCTCCCCCTGCCTGGTGCTGACGGTGCCCATGGCGCTGCCCATGGCCGGAACGCCTGCGGCAGCGTTGGGACATGCGGGCGGGCCCCCCGTGCCTCACCGCTGCATCGTCTGCGCGGGGCACACCGAGGACCTTGTCTGCGAAACGTGCCGCGCGCGCATCCGGGGCGCGCCGTCCGAGCCCAAGAGAGAAGCCGCGCGGGCCGGCCGCCGCGGATCCTCGGCCTGAGAGGGCGGCATGGGCTGGCTGCGGAAAGCGGAGTGGCCGTGGTGGCAGGCGGGTCTGATGTTGGGCCTGCTCAACGCGTTCGCCTTCTACACGGCGAACTACTACCTGTCGACCTCGACGACGTTTTCGCGCGCTGCGGGGATGGTCGTGGGCCTCGTGGCGCCGGCGCACGCTGCCGCCAATGCCTACTACCGGATGGTCAAGCCCGTCGTGGATTGGCAGTTCATGCTGGTGCTGGGCATTCCGCTCGGCGCCTACCTGGCGGCGCGGCTCAGCCGCCGAAACATCACGTTCACCACGGAGATGCCGGCGCTGTGGGTCAGCCGGTTCGGCACGAGCCGGGCCCGCCGGTGGAGCATCGGTCTCCTGGGCGGCTTCCTCGTGGGCTTCGGAGCGCGGCTTGCCGACGGCTGCACCTCGGGCCACGGGCTCAGCGGGGGACTCCAGATGGCGGTGAGCAGCTGGATCTTCCTCGGCGCGATGATGCTTGCCGGCATCGTGGTCGCGCGGTTCGTCTTCAGGAAGGCGTGACGATGGGACCGCTTGACGTCACGGGCGCATCGAGGCTCCTGCTCGGGCTCGCGACGGGCATCGCGTTCGGCTTCATCCTGCAGAAGGGGCAGATGACCCGCTACGACAAGATCGTCTCCTTCTTCCGCCTGACGGACCTGACCATGCTCAAGGTGATGATGGGGGCCATCCTCTCCGGCATGGTGGCCGTACACGCGCTCTCCTCGCTCGGTTTGGTCAACCTCCACATCAAGCCCACGGTCCTCGCCGCCAACATCCTGGGCGGGATCGTCTTCGGCGCGGGCATGCTGCTCCTCGGGTTCTGACCCGGCACCTGCGCCGGGGCCTTCGGCGAAGGCCGCATGGACGGGCTGTTGAGGGGAGTGCTCGGGATCCTGCTGGGGGCGGCCGTGTACTCGGAAGTCTATCCGTTCATCAAGGACACGCTGCTGGGCGTCGGAGACTTCGGGAAGCTGACGCTGCCCGGGCTGATCGGCGTCAACCACTGGGTGGTCATCGTGCCCTTGGTCGCCGTGTGCGGCGCGGCGCTGGTCTGGCTCGACCGCCGGCGCTTGTGATCCGGCGGCTGTCGGTTCCACCATCCACACCGATCGAAGAGGAGAGATCGCGCGCATGAGCGAACGAGTCGAACGGTTCGTCTACGACGACCAGATCGTCCGGATGTTCCTCCTGGTCACCGTGCTGTGGGGGGTGGTCGGCATGGTGGTCGGCCTGCTGATCGCGCTCCAGCTCGTCCTGCCCGTCCTCAACTTCCAGACGTCGTGGCTGTCGTTCGGACGGCTGCGCCCGCTGCACACCAACGCGGTGATCTTCGCCTTCGCGGGCAACGCGATCTTCGCGGGCGTCTACTACTCCTCGCAGCGTCTCCTGAAGGCACGCATGTGGAGCGACGCGCTGGGGCGGCTGCACTTCTGGGGATGGCAGGCCATCATCGTCGCCGCGGCGATCTCCCTGCCGCTCGGCTACAGCCAGTCGAAGGAATACGCGGAGCTCGAGTGGCCCATCGACATCGCGATCGCGATCATCTGGGTCGTCTTCGCCGCGAACTTCTTCGGCACGCTCGCCCGCCGTCGCGAGCGGCACCTGTACGTCGCGCTCTGGTTCTACATCGCCACGCTGGTGGCCATCGCGGTGCTGCACATCTTCAACAACCTCGTGGTCGTGGCGGGACCGATGAAGAGCTACTCGATCTACGCTGGGGTCCAGGACGCCTTCATGCAGTGGTGGTACGGCCACAACGCGGTCGCCTTCTTCCTGACCACGCCCTTCCTCGGCATGATGTACTACTTCCTGCCCAAGGCGGCGGAGCGGCCGGTCTACTCCTACCGCCTGTCGATCCTGCACTTCTGGACCCTCGTCTTCATCTACATCTGGGCGGGCCCGCACCACCTCCACTACACGGCGCTGCCAGCCTGGGCCTCGACGCTCGGCATGCTCTTCTCGGTGATGTTGTGGATGCCGTCCTGGGGCGGGATGATCAACGGGCTCCTGACGCTCCGCGGCGCGTGGTCGAAGGTGACCGACGACCCGGTGCTCAAGTTCTTCGTGGTCGCCATCACCTTCTACGGCATGTCGACCTTCGAGGGGCCGCTCATGTCGATCAAGAGCGTCAACGCGCTCTCGCACTACACGGACTGGACGATCGCACACGTGCACGCGGGCGCGCTCGGCTGGGTCGGCTTCATGGTTTTCGGGATGATCTACTGGCTCCTGCCGCGCCTCTTCCAGACGGAGCTGTGGAGCAGGAAGCTGGCCGAGCTGCACTTCTGGATCGGCACGATCGGCATCCTGCTCTACATCGTGGCCATCTACGCTGCCGGCTTGACCCAGGGCCTGATGTTTCGCGCCTTCGACGAGAGCGGCCGGCTCGCGTATCCGGACTTCATCGAGACGACCATGCGGCTCATCCCCATGTACTGGGCGCGCGTGCTGGGCGGCGGTCTCTACATCGCCGGGATGGTCCTCTGCGCCTGGAACGTCGTCATGACCTGGCGGAGCGCGCCCGCGACGTACGCGGAGCCCGTGCACGAGGCGCCCGCGCTGGCCGCAGCGTATCCGGCCGAGGCCGTGGGCGCCGGCTTCAAGCGCGCGGCGTGGCACCGGCGGTGGGAGGGCATGCCGCTGACCTTCTCCATCTGGGTCGTCGTCGCGGTGGTGAGCGCCTCGCTCTTCGAGATCATTCCGATGTTCCTCATCCGCTCGAACGTGCCCACGATCGCCGCGGTCACGCCGTACACGCCGCTCGAGCTGGCCGGGCGCGACGTCTACATCTCGGAGGGGTGCAACAACTGCCATTCGCAGATGATCCGGCCCATCAGGTCCGAGACGGCGCGCTACGGGGAATACAGCAAGCCGGGCGAATTCGTCTACGACCACCCATTCCTCTGGGGCTCCCGCCGCATCGGGCCGGATCTCCAGCGGATCGGCGGCAAGTACCCGAACCTCTGGCACGTGCGCCACATGGAAGACCCGCGCTCGACCACGCCGCAGTCCGTCATGCCGCCGTACCCGTGGCTCGCGAAGCGGCCGCTCGACTTCGCGGCCGTCGAGAGCGGCGTGGCGGCGCAGGTGACGCTGGGCGTGCCCTACACGCCGGATCAGGTCAAGGGCGCGGCGGATCACGCGCGGGAGCAGGGAAAGAAGATCGCGCAGGCGATCGTCGAGCAGGGCGGGCCGAAGGGACTGGAAGAGACGCGGCTCGTGGCGCTCATCGCCTACCTCCAGCGCCTCGGCACGGACATCAAGAAGAGCACGGCCGCCGCAGGCGCCGGCGGGCAGCGGGCCGAGACCGTTGCGGGGAGGCCGTGACATGAGCCTGACCGACGTGATGAGCGGCTTCGGGCTTCACATGTTCGCCGAGGCCGGCCTCGTGCTGTTCGGGGCCGCCTTCCTCGCGATCACGGTGACGACCTTTCTCCGGCGCAACCGGGAGCAGTTCGAGCGCGCCCGCCTCCTCCCGCTCGAGGACGACGGCGGCGGGCCGCAGGAACGGGAGGTGACGAGCCATGAGTGACAGCGACCGCGACCGGCTGATATCGCACGGCTACGACGGGATCCAGGAGTACGACAACCCGCTGCCGGGCTGGTGGGTGTGGATCTTCTGGGTGACGATCGTCTTTTCGCTCGGCTACTGGGCGTACTACCAGCTCGGGCCCGGGCCGACCGTGATCGCCGTCTACGAGGCCGAGATGAAGGCGGTCGCCGAGCGCCAACCGGCGGCCTCCGCGGCCGCGGGCTTCAGCGACCAGGCGCTCCTGGCGCTCCAGAAGAACGCCGGCGCCATGGCGAAGGGCAAGGAGATCTTCGCGACGAAGTGCATGCCGTGCCACGGCGACCGAGGCCAGGGCATCGTCGGACCCAACCTGACCGACGACTATTGGCTGCACGGCGGCCGGCCGAGCGAGATTTTCCACACCATCACAGAAGGCGTGCCGGAGAAGGGGATGGTGCCCTGGAAGACCCAGCTCTCACCCGACGAGATCGCCGCCGTGACCGCCTTCGTGGGCTCATTGCACGGCACGAACCCGCCAAATGCCAAGCCGCCCGAGGGCCAGAAGGTCGCGGCTGACGGAGCCCCGGCCCGTTGAGGCAGGCCATGCCCGCGCCGGCGCTGCCGCCCGAGGCCAAGCAGCGTGTGCTTCCCACGCTCAATGTGGACGGCACGCGGCGGTGGATGCGCCCCAAGCTCTTCGAGGGGCGCTTCCTGCGCCGCCGGCGTGCGCTCGCCTGGGTCCTGATCGGGCTCTTTACCGCGCTGCCGTATCTCAAGATCAGCGGCAAACCCGTCATCCTCCTCGACGTCGTCAGCCGGCACTTCATCCTCTTCGGGGCCACGTTCCTGCCGACGGACACGATGCTGCTGATGCTCCTCCTCGTCGGGCTCTTCCTCGGCGTCTTCCTGGTCACGGCGATCTACGGCCGCGTATGGTGCGGCTGGGCCTGTCCCCAGACGGTCTACATGGAATTTCTCTACCGCCCCATCGAGCGGCTCATCGAGGGCGGCCCCCGCGCCCAGCGCGATCTCGACGCCCGGCGCCTCGCCCCGCGCCGGCTCGTCAAGTACGCCGTCTTCGGCGCGTTGAGCATGTTCCTCGCCCACACGTTCCTTGCGTACTTCGTGGGCATCGAGGCGCTCCGTCACTGGATCACCCGCTCGCCGTTCGAGCACCCGGCCGCCTTCCTCGTCATGGCTGGCACGACGGCGCTGATGTTCCTCGACTTCGGCTGGTTCCGCGAGCAGGTCTGCGTTGTGGCGTGTCCCTACGGGCGCTTCCAGTCCGTCCTGCTCGACCGGCGCTCGCTCATCGTGGGCTACGACGCCCGCCGCGGGGAGCCGCGCGGGCACCTCGCGCGGCGTGCGGGCGGCGCCCCGCCGAGGGCGTCCGGCGATTGCATCGACTGCGGCGCCTGCGTGGTGACCTGCCCGACGGGCATCGACATCCGCGACGGGCTGCAGATGGAGTGCATCCACTGCACGCAGTGCATGGACGCGTGCGACTCCGTGATGGACCGCGTCGGCCGTCCGCGGGGGCTCATCCGCTACAGCTCGCGCGACGAGCTGGGCGGCGCGCCTCGAAGGATCCTCCGTCCGCGCGTCGTGCTCTATCCTCTCCTTCTGATCGCGGTCTGGGGGTTGCTCGGCTGGGCGCTGACCCATAGGGCGGGGGCCGACGTGACGGTCCTGCGGGGGCTCGGCAGCCCCTTCACGGTCCTGCCTTCGGGCGAGGTGTCGAACCAGATCCGCGTCAAGATCGTCAACCGCGCGGACGGCGACCGCCGGTACCTGATCGAGCTCGCCGACGGTGACGGCCTCCACCTGATCGCGCCCGACAATCCGCTGGCCGTTCCCGCCGGGCACGCGGCCACGACGACGGCCTTCGTGCTCGCACCGCGCTCTGCGTTCCTCGGCGGCGCGCGCGAGGTTCGCTTCCGGATCGGCGACGGCGCCGGCTTCGCCGCCTCCGTGCCCTATCGCCTCCTCGGTCCCGAGGAGGCGCAGCCATGAGGAGCGGCGGCTGGTACTGGCCGGCGGGACTGGCGGCGCTCCTCGTCGGCTCCGCGGGAGCCAACATCGCGCTCGTGGTCATCACCGCCCGCGACGCGTCCTTCGCTGTCGAGCCAGACTACTACGCGAAGGCGCTCGCCTGGGACGAGACCATGGCCCAGCAGGCGCGGAACGAAATGCTCGGCTGGCGTCTCGGGTTCGACGTCGAGCGGGCCGCCGAGCGCGGCCAGGTGACGGTCGCCGCGCGGCTCGCCGACCGCGCGGGCGCGCCGCTCGAAGGCGCGCGAGTCTCGATCGAGGCCCTGCACAACGCGCGCGCGAGCCACGTGCTGAAGGCGACCCTCGAGCCGCAGGGCTCGCGCTACGCGGCGGTGATGCCGCTCGCCCGGCCGGGCCTGTGGGAATTTCGCGTGCGCGTCACGCGCGGCGCCGACGTATTCACGGCCATCCTGACGCGCGACGTGCCGGAGGCGACGTGAGCGGGCTCGCCCTGACGGTGCTCTCCGCGAGCCTTCTGGGAAGCCTTCACTGCGCCGGAATGTGCGGCGGCTTCGTCGCGTTCTACGCAGGCGCCGCCGGCCGCCGCGCGGCGCTCGGCCACGCCGCGTACAACCTCGGTCGCCTCGTCGCGTATGCGACCCTGGGCGCCGCGGCGGGCGCCCTCGGCGCCGCTGTCGACCTGGCCGCGGCGCCCGCGGGGATCCAGCGGGGCGCGGCGGTGCTGGCCGGGGGCCTGATCGTGCTCTGGGGAACGCGGATGCTCCTCGAGACGGCCGGAGTGCGCGTGGCGCGGCTCGATCCCCCCGCTGCGCTTCGCGGCGCCGTTGGCCGCGGCCTGGCCGCCGTTGCGGCTCAGCCTCCCGTAACGCGCGCTCTCGTGATCGGTCTGCTGACCGGTCTCCTGCCGTGCGGTTGGCTGTACGCCTTCATCGTCACGGCGGCGGGCACGGGCAACCCACTTCGCGGCGCCGGGTTGATGGCGGTGTTCTGGCTGGGCACCCTGCCGGTGATGGCAGGACTGGGCGCGGCCGTCCACGCCCTGGCGGGCGGGTTTCGCCGCTGGCTGCCGGCCGTGTGCGCTGTCGCCATGATCGTGGTCGGGCTCTTCGCCGTCGCGGGGCGCGCGCGGACACCGGTGACACACGCGATCTGGCACTCCGAGACGGGAGTGTCGCATGAGCATCACTGAAGGCGCGGTTGCCCGGCCGCGCGCCGCGGGCGAGCTGTGCGCCCATTGCGGGCTCGCGGTGCCGCTGGGCGTGGTGGAAGCGGACGCGCCGCGGCAGTTCTGCTGCCAAGGCTGCCGCGCCGTGTACGCGGTCATTCACGAGCATGGACTGGACCGGTACTACACGCTCCGCGACTCGTCTGGCTCCGCTTCGGCTCCGGCGAGCCCGACCGGCAGATCCTATGGAGAGTTTGACGACCCCGGCTTCCAGGCCCGCAACTGCTGGCGCACCGCCGACGGTGTCGCAGCGACGGAGCTCTATCTCGAAGGCGTCCACTGCGCGGCCTGCGTCTGGCTCGTCGAGCGGCTGCCGGGACTCGTGCCCGGGGTGCTCGAGGTGCGCCTCGACCTGCCGCGCTCGCGTGCGCTCGTGCGCTGGGATCCGGCCGCCGTGCCGCTGTCCGCCGTCGCGCGCCAGCTCGACGCGCTGGGCTACGTTCCTCACCCGGGCCGCGGCCTCGAGGCGCGGGCACTCCGCCGGCGCGAGGACCGGAAGATGCTGGCGCGGATCGGGCTGGCCGGCGCCGTGGCGGCCAACGTGATGGCCATCGCCTTCGCGCTCTACGGCGGCGCGTTCGGCGGCATGGAGCCCGAGTACGCTGCGCTCTTCCGGTGGGCGAGCCTGGCGATCACGGTGCCGTCCGTCATCTGGGGCGGCGGCGTCTTCTTCCGCGGCGCGTGGGCCGCGCTCCGGGTGCGGACCTTGCACATGGATCTGCCCATCAGCATCGGGCTCCTGGCCGGGTTCCTCCATGGGGCCGTCAACACGCTCCGCGGGGCGGGAGACGTCTACTTCGACTCCGTGACGGTGCTGATCTTCCTGCTCCTGGCCGGCCGGTATGTCCAGCGCCGCCAGCAGCGCGCCGCCGCGGACTCTGCCGAGCTCCTGGCCGCGCTCGCGCCGAGCGCGGCCCGGCTCATCGAGGGGGGCGGCGTTCGGGAGGTGCCGCTCGAGGCGCTCCTGCCGGGCGCCCGCGTCGAAGTGCGCGCGGGCGACGTCGTGCCCGCCGACGGGGTCATCGCGGCCGGACGCTCGGCTCTCGACCTCTCGCTGCTCTCGGGCGAATCGCGCCCGATGGGCGTTGGGCCCGGCGAGCGCGTGCACGCCGGCACAATCAACCTCGTATCTCGTCTCGAAGTACAGGTGGAGAAGACCGGCGAGGACACGCGCATTGGCCGGCTGATGAAGCTCGTCGAGGAGTACGGGCGGCGTCGCGCCCCTATCGTGGAGCTTGCCGATCGGATCGCGGGAGGCTTCGTCGGCGTCGTCCTGATCTTAGCCGCGCTGACCTTCGCGCTCTGGGCGCCCGTGGACACGGGGCGCGCGGTGGACCATGCCGTCGCCCTCCTGATCGTCACCTGTCCCTGCGCGCTCGGCCTGGCGACGCCACTGGCTTTCAGCGCGGCCATCGGGCGGGCGGCGCGGGCAGGTTTCCTGATCAAAGGCGCGGACGTGATCGAGAAGCTGACGCGGCCCGGCCGCATGTGGCTCGACAAGACCGGCACGCTCACGGCCGGGCGCGCCGCGCTGCTCGACTGGCGGGGAGACGAGGCGGCCAAGCCGCTCGCTGCAGCCGCGGAGGCGCACTCGTCACACCCGCTGGCGCGCGCCCTCGTGGCCGCCCTGGGCCCGGCCCCCGAATTGGCCGTCACGATCGCGGAGACGCACGGCGGGGGCATCGAGGGAGAGGTGGCGGGCCGCGCCGTGGTCGTGGGCTCGCCCGATTTCGTGGCGGCGCGCGTCCGCTTCGTACCGCCCGAGTTTGCCCGTGATGTGAGGGACCTCTCCGAAGCCGGCCTGACCCCGGTGCTGGTGGCCGTGGACGGTGCAGTGGCCGCGGCGGCCGGGTTCGGCGACCCGCTTCGCGCGGACGCGGAAACGGCGCTGGCCCGCGTCGGCGATCACGGCTGGCGCGTCGGCATTCTCTCTGGCGACGATCCCGTGGTGGTCGCGGCGGTGGGGAGCCGCCTGGGCCTCGACAGGGCCGACTGCCGGGGCGGCGTCTCACCGGAGGCCAAGCTTCGCGCGGTACGGGACGAGGCCGCCGCCGGATCGGTCGTCATGGTCGCCGAGGCTGCGCTGGCGGCTGCCGACGTGTTCATCGCGCGCCCGGGTGTGGCGGGCGTGGCGGACCTGCTCGACGGGGCGGCGCGCGCCATGAAGACGGTGCGCCGTAACCTCGTCCTCTCGCTCTGCTACAACGCGGCCGGCGTGGCGCTCGCCATGGCGGGCCTGATCACGCCGGTCGTCGCCGCGGTCCTGATGCCGCTGTCCTCCATGACGGTGATCGCCAGCTCCTACCGGGCCAGAAGCTTCACGCGCGTCCCAGACGTCTCCCGTTCAGAGGCCCCGCCGTGTCGGTGATCTTCGTCCTCCTGCCGCTGGCGTTGATCTTTGCCGCGGCAGCGTTCGGCGTCTTCCTCTGGGCGGCGCTGTCCGGCCAGTATGACGACGTCCACACGCCGGCTGTGCGCATCCTCTACGATGACGAGCCGGCCGGGCGGGACGACGAGCCGCCGGGGTCAGCCTGGGGCGGCACCTGAGAGCGGCCTTGGCCGCCACATTTGACTTCTCCCGCCGTCTGTCGGAGTATCCGTTGACATGGCCGGCCGGGACTACGACGCCATCATAGTGGGCGCCAGCTTTGCCGGCTTGGCGGTAGCGCGCCGGCTCACCGGGCGAGTCCTTCTCCTCGACCGCAACGAAGTCGGCGCGGTACAGACTTCGGCCTGCGGCACGCCGCTCTGGGTTCCCCAGGCACTTGGCGTCGCCGACAGCGTGCTCCAGGTCCACGACAAGCTCACCGTGCGGGCCCCGACGCGCGCCGTTACGTACGATCTCTCGGCCGTGCCCTTCTGCACGTTCGACTACAAGCGCTTCTGCGACGGGCTCCTTGACCAGACGCAGGCTCGCTTCCTGAGAGCTTCGGTGACGGGCGTCGAGGACGGCGCAGTCCTGACGAGCGACGGGCGCTTCACCGCGCCGGTGGTCGTCGATTGCTCGGGCTGGCGGGGCGCTCTCGTCAACAGCGGCCGCGCGGCGACACCGGCTTCCGGCGACTTTTCCTTCGGGCTCGAGACACGGACCGCGCTCGAAGACGAAGGGCTCTCCTTCTGGCTCGACGGCAGCCTGATTCCTCGCGGGCTCGGCTGGATCTTCCCCGTCGGCAAGGGCAGCCTCATCGGGCTCGGCTCCTACGTCGGGCTGTCGAAGCTCAAGCCTGCTCTCGAGCGCTTCCTGCGCGACCGCGGCACGGTGGGGACGACATTCCACGGCACGTACTTCCCGAACCGCCTCTTTCGCCCCACCGTGGGACGGCTCTTCGCCGTCGGCGACGCAGCCGGCCAGTGCCTGCCGCTCACGGCCGAGGGCATCAGGCCGGCGCTGTACTTCGGAGTGGAATGCGGGCGGATCATCCAGCAGATCTTCGAGGGTCGCGTGAGCCTCAGCGACGGGCTCGAGCGCTACCGCGCGATCGTGGACCGCTATCGCCGTGCCTACCGGATCCTTCGGCTGGCGCAGTGGGCGGCAGAGCACGTCCCCACTCACTGGTTCGTCGGTCTCACGGAGTTGGCCGCACGCCACCCTGTGCTGCCGCGCTGGTGGCCGCGCTACGGATGGTTCGGGCGCTTCGATCCCGATCCGTCACCGGTGGCGTGACCGCTCTCGGCATGGTTGAGAGGCGGTTCTGACCGCCCGCACCCGGTGGGTGCTGATGCTGGTCGCCACCGTCGGCGTGTGCGCGTACCTGGCATGGCTCGTCTGGACCGATGCGCCCGCCTACCGCTTTGCCCACCGCCTGTTCAACGACAACCAGTACATGAAGGAGAAGCTGGTCGAGTGGGGAGCCGCGGCGCCCCTCATCTTCATCGTGATCCAGGCCCTGCAGGTCGTCATCGCTCCGATTCCCGGCGAGGTGACCGGCATTCTCGGCGGTTTCGTCTTTGGCCAGTGGATGGGGCTGGTCTACTCGACGATGGGGCTCACGGCGGGCTCGCTCCTGGCGTTCGCGCTCGGCCGGTGGCTGGGCGACGCCTACGTCAGGAACCTCGTCAGCGAAGAGACCTGGAACAAGCTCGGGTTCATCGTGGAGGCGGAGGGAACCATCCTCTGCTTCATCATCTATCTCATCCCTGGGCTACCCAAGGACATCGTCTGCTATCTGTTCGGCCTGTCTCCCATGCCCTTCTGGGTCTTCGCCGTCGTATCGACGCTCGGCCGCATCCCAGGAACCTGGGTGCTGTCGGCCCAGGGGGCCAAGACAGCGACGGGGCACTACATAGAGGTTGCCCTCCTGACGGCGACCGTTGCCGCCCTCGCCGTGCCGACCTACTACTATCGCCACCGCATCGTGGCGTGGTTCGAGGGGCGGACTCAGATCGACGTGGCGGAGGACGGGGACAACGAGCAGGATCGGGACGGCAAGCCGGGCAAGAGGCGGCGCCGGCGCGGCCGCCGGCGCGGAGCGGACTCCCCGGGTGGTCCCGACAAGACTTGACACGGCACGGCAGACCGGGGTAGAGTCAGCGGCACTTTCTCCATGGGAGGTTGTAAGCCGGTGAATCGGACGGGGAGCGGTACCGCGCAGGGCTGGTGGCGGTATTTTTACTTTCCCTACGTCTGCCCACTGGCTCCCATGAGCTGAACCCAGGAGCCACGGGGCGGACCTACCGCCGGCCCGTGGCGAAGACAGACACCAGACGCCGCGGGTTACGGACCCGCGGCGTTTTCCATTTCGCGACAGGAGAAACGGTCATGATCATCGTGCTGAAACCGGCATCGAGCGACGCGGACATCGAGGACGTGTCGCGCCGCGTGCGGGAGATGGGCTTCAAGACCCATCTTTCACGCGGGGACGTCCGCACCATCGTCGGCGTGGTCGGCGACGACCGCGCCAAGGAGCAGCTGCTGGCGCTCCAGTCGCTCGACTGCGTCGAGAGCGTCGTGCGGATCCTTCAGCCGTTCAAGCTGGCGAGCCGCGAGGCCCACCCCGACGCGACCCAGTTCAAGGTCCACGGCGTGCCCATCGGCGGCACGGCGCTGGTCGTGATGGCCGGGCCCTGCTCCGTCGAGTCGCGGCCGCAGCTCATGGCCGTAGCCGAGGGAGTCAAGGCGGGCGGCGCGCAGGTCCTCCGCGGCGGCGCCTTCAAGCCGCGGACTTCGCCTTATGGGTTCCAGGGGCTCGAGGAGGAGGGGCTGAAGCTCCTGAGGGAGGCGAGCAAGTCGACCGGCCTCCCCGTCGTCACTGAAGTGATGGAGCCCGACAAGGTGGACATCGTCGCGCAGCACGCCGATATCCTCCAGATCGGGGCGCGCAACGTGCAGAACTTCTCGCTCCTCAAGCGCGTCGCTGAGTGCGGCAAGCCCGTGCTCCTGAAGCGCGGCATGTCGACCTCGATCCAGGAGTGGCTGCTGGCGGCCGAGTACGTCCTCGCCGGCGGCAACCCGAACGTCATTCTCTGCGAGCGCGGCATCCGGACCTTCGAGACCTCCACGCGCTTCACGCTCGATCTCAACGCCATCCCCGTGGTCAAGAAGCTCTCGCACCTGCCGATCCTGGTGGATCCGTCGCATGGCACGGGCCACTGGGAGTACGTCTCCGCCATGGCCAAGGCGGGTTTGGCCGCCGGGGCCGACGGGCTCATCATTGAGGTGCACAACAATCCGGCCGAGGCGCTCTCGGATGGACCGCAGTCGCTCAAGCCGGACCGTTTCGCCACGCTGATGGCCGAGCTGCGGCCGTTGGCCAAGGTGCTGGGGAGGTCGCTATGATCATCATCCTGAAATCCGGCATCGGGGACGCGGAGATCGACGACGTTTGCCGCCGCGTGACCGAGATGGGCTACGCGCCGCACATCATCCGCGGCGAGTTCAAGACGATCGTCGCCGCGGTCGGCGAAGAGCGTGGGCGACCGGACCTCCGCCTGCTGGAGGCCGTCGAAACGGTCGAGTCGGTCATGCCGGTCCAGCAGCCCTTCAAGCTCGCGAGCCGCGAAGTCCGGGAGCAGCCTTCCGAAGTGCTCGTCAACGGCGTGGTCATCGGCGGCAAGACCGTCGTCGTCATGGCGGGGCCCTGCTCGGTCGAATCGGAGGCCCAGGTGCTCGAAGTCGCCGACCGCGTCAAGGAGGCCGGAGCGAAGATCCTCCGCGGCGGCGCGTTCAAGCCGCGGACCTCGCCGTACGCTTTCCAGGGTCTGAAGGAGCAGGGGCTCAAGTACCTTGCCGAGGCGCGCAAGCGCACGGGATTGCCGGTCGTGACGGAGGTGCTCGAGACCGAGAGCGTCGAGATGGTGGCCGAGTATTCAGACATCCTGCAGATCGGCGCGCGCAACATCCAGAACTTCACGCTGCTGCGGCGCGTGGGGGAGATGGGCAAGCCGGTCCTGCTCAAGCGCGGCATGGCGACCAGCATCCAGGAGTTCCTGCTCTCGGCCGAGTACATCCTGGCTGCGGGCAACCCGAACGTCATCCTGTGCGAGCGCGGTATTCGCACGTTCGAGACGACGACGCGCTTCACGCTCGATCTGAACGCGGTGCCGGTGCTGAAGAAGCTCTCCCACCTGCCGGTATTCGTGGATCCGTCCCACGGCACGGGGCACTGGGACCTGGTTGCGCCCATGGCCAAGGGCGCGGTCGCGTGCGGCTCCGACGGGCTCATCATCGAGGTCCATCCGAAACCCGAGGAGGCGCTGTCCGACGGGCCGCAGTCCTTGAAGCCCGCCAAGTTCGCCCAGCTCATGCGCGAGCTTCGCCCTGTCGCGGAGGCCGTGGGGCGCACGCTGTAGTTTTTCTAGCAGACGCGGGCAGCGAGCGGGGGGGGGGGGGGGGGGGGGGGCCCCCCCCCCCCCCCCCAACGGGGGGGGGGGGGGGGGCCCCCCCCCCCCCCCCCCCCCGGCGCCCCCCCCCCCCCGCCGGGGGGCCCCCCCCCCCCCCCCCC
>Ga0335084_10001800_pt1 | contig 20306 bp, 23 predicted proteins | sample Lox_Sample_44_FD_206721 | JGI IMG/M metagenome (GOLD analysis project Ga0335084, IMG submission 206721) | Soil microbial communities from Loxahatchee National Wildlife Refuge, Florida, United States - Lox_Sample_4.4 | ecosystem: Environmental > Terrestrial > Soil > Wetlands | place: USA...
GCATTGTGGGCGCGGCGATCTTCGTATTGAGTCTGGTTCTGCTGGTGAAGTTCATCATCGGCCGGGCTGTGTAATCAAAGGAGAGGAAGATGAGCGACCACGCTCAGCACCAGCACTACTTTGTTCCGAACCCGTCGCACTGGATGATCTTCGGCTCGGCCGCCTTGTTCTTCATGGCGACTGGTGCCGCGAGCTGGTTCAACGGCTGGGAGCCCGGACGCTACCTCGTGCTGCTCGGCCTCGCGATCCTGGTGTTCATGATGGTGCGCTGGTTCGGCGACGTCATACGCGAGTCCGAAGGCGGAAAGTACAGTCGCTGGGAGGACACGTCGTTCCGCTGGGGGATGAGCTGGTTCATCTTCTCCGAGGTGATGTTCTTCGCCGCCTTCTTCGGCGCGCTCTACTACGCCAGGCAGCTCGCGATGCCCGATCTCGGCAGCCTCGACAACAAGCTGCTGTGGCCGGAATTCGCACCCCAATGGCCCTCTGCCGGGCCGGACTTCAAGGATCCGTTTACGCCCATGGCGGCCTGGGGGATCCCCGCGATCAATACGCTGCTGCTCCTTTCATCGGGCGTGACCGTCACCATCGCCCACTGGGCCCTCAAGGAGAACAAGCGCGGGCAGCTTGCGCTCTTCATGTTCCTTACCATCGGCCTCGGTGTCCTCTTTCTCGGTCTGCAGGCGTTCGAGTACAGCCACGCCTACTCCGAGCTGAACCTCAAGCTGACCACGGGCATCTACGGCTCCACTTTTTTCATGCTCACGGGATTCCACGGCTTTCACGTGACGCTCGGTGCCCTGATGCTTAGCGTGATTCTGGCCCGCTGTCTTGCCGGGCATTTCAAGCCGGAGCATCACTTCGCCTTCGAGGCTGTGGCCTGGTACTGGCACTTCGTCGACGTCGTGTGGCTCGGGCTGTTCATCTTCGTCTACTGGCTGTAGACGACGCCAGACGCTAGCCGATCTTGCCGGGAATGAGGCCGAAGTAGTATCCCGCCATCAGCAGCAGGAACAAGCCGAGCGACAGCCCGACCCGCATCGCGAGGGCTTTCACGGTCCGCTTGGACTGGCCGCGATCGTTCACCAGGAAGAATAGCGCCGATCCCAGGCTCGCCAGAATGGCGATGAAAACCAGAATGACGACGAGCTTGAGGATCATCGGGAAGGGAACGGACCTCGTTGAGTGTACTCCAATCCGTCTAGCGCTATGCCGAGCGACATCAGAATCGCGGGCCGAAGCTTCAGGCCGGGATGGATACCCAGCCTGGTCGCCGCGGCGTTCATTGCGCTGAGCGTCGCTCTGGGTAACTGGCAGACGCGGCGCGCCGAGGAGAAGCTCGAGGCCGGCCGGATGCTGGACGAAGCGGCCCGGGGGCCGGTGCTCCAGGTGCCTGCGGACCGAGTCGATGCCGCGGGTTTCGAGCGCCGCCGGGTGTCGGCGCGCGGAACCTTCGTCGCGCGCGCTACGCTTTACCTCGATAACAAAGTGATCCACGGTGCTGCCGGGTACCAGGTGGTCACGCCTCTTGGGCTCGAGGGCGGCGGCACCTACATTCTGGTCAACCGCGGCTGGATCGCGGCAGGCGATCGTTCGAGACTGCCCGAAGCGCCGGCTCCCGAAGGGGTGCAGACGGTAGAAGGCGTGGCTGTCGTACCCGGCACGCGATTTCTCGAGCTCGCACCCGAGGCGGATTCCGGAAAGCTGCGCCAGAATCTGGTTCTCTCGCGCGAGGAAAAGCGCCTGGGGCTTAGTCTTCAGCCGTTCGTGATCGAGCAGACGAGCGAAGGTCAAGACGGTCTCGTGAGGGCGTGGGAGCGCCCCGACTCGGGCGTCGATCGGCACCGCGGCTACGCGCTGCAGTGGTATTCATTTGCGGCGCTCGCCGCCGTGTTCTATGTCGCCTTCGCCTTCAAGCGGATCGGTTCCACCCCCAACCGATGAGCAGCGCCGGCGCGGCCGGCGGGTTGCTCTGGTGATTCTCGCGCTCTGCTCAGCGCCGACGGTAGCGGCCTGGCTCGCCTACTTCGTCTGGCAGCCGCAATCACGGACGAACTACGGGGACCTGATCGAGCCTCGCCCCCTGTCCGATCGCGAGATGCGCCGCCTCGACGGCGGCTCGTTCCGGCTGTCACAGCTGCGCGGCAAATGGGTATTGCTCCAGGTCGATTCCTCGACCTGCAGCGACAGCTGCCGGAACAAGCTCCTGTACATGCGTCAGGCGCGTCTTGCGCTGGGCAAGGACGCGGAGAGAATCGAGCGGGTATGGCTGCTCAGCGACGCTGCGGTCCCGGACCCGGCGCTCCTGCGCGAGAACGTGGGCTTGATGGTGGCGCGCGTGCCCGACGCAAGCCTGCTCCGAGAATTGGCCCCGTCGGAAAGTCCGGCCGGATCCATCTTCGTGATCGACCCGCTGGGAAGTCTGATGCTGCGTTTTCCCGGCAATCCCGATGGCCGGAAGATGCTGAAAGACCTGGCGCGCCTGCTCAGAGCCTCGCGAATCGGATAGCACCGGGATGATAAGATTTCCGCCCATGCAATTCGCCCTGACCGCCTCCGGTTTGCGCCTGCGCCAGTTCCTCGGCCTCACCAAGCCCCGGGTGGTATCGCTGATCGTGTTCTGCGCGGCGATCGGAATGTTTCTGGCCACGCCGGGCATGGTGCCGCCCGGGCTGTTGCTCTCGGCAATAATCGGAATCTGGCTGGTGGCGGGGTCGGCGGCTGCCGTCAACTGCCTGGTCGAGCAGAAGATCGACGCGGTCATGAGCCGGACACGGGGCAGGCCGCTGCCGCGCGGAGAGCTTACTTCGCGACAGACCTTCGCATTCGCCGCTGCGATCGGCGGCGCCGGTCTGTGGATGCTTTACGCGCTGGTCAATCCGCTCACGATGTGGCTGACCTTCGCCACCTTCATCGGTTACGCCGTGATCTACACCGTGCTGCTCAAGCCTTCGACGCCCCAGAATATCGTGATCGGCGGCGCCTCCGGAGCCATGCCGCCGGTCCTCGGCTGGGCTGCCGTCACCGGGGACGTGGCCCCCGAAGCGCTGCTGCTTTTTCTCATCATTTTCGCCTGGACGCCGCCGCACTTCTGGGCCTTGGCGCTGTATCGAACCGAGGACTTCGCAAGAGCCGGGCTGCCGATGCTGCCGGTCACGCATGGCCAGCGTTTCACTCGCCTGTACGTTCTTCTGTACACGCTGGTGCTCTTCGCGTCTGCTCTGCTGCCCTTCGCCTACGGCATGAGCGGCTGGATCTATCTCGCGGCGGCGCTGACACTGAGCGGCGTGTTCGTCGGATACGCGGTCCGGCTCTACATCGGCTACAGTGATGCGCTTGCGCGGCGCACCTTCCGCTATTCGATCGTCTATCTGGCGCTGCTCTTCGCCGCGCTGCTCGTCGATCACTACGTCTACCTTTGAACCTCCCGATGCGAGCCTTGTTCAGTACGGTTCTTGCCGCCGCGATCCTCGGCGCATGCAGCGGCTCTGGCCCTTCGTTCAGGAACACAGATATCACGGGCGCGGACTACGGCAAGGACTTTGCGCTCACCGATCACAATGGAAGGGCGCGGAAGCTTGCGGACTTTCGCGGCAAGGCCGTGGTGATCTTCTTCGGCTACACCCACTGTCCCGACGTGTGCCCGACAACGCTCGCCGAGCTGAAGGCCGCGAAGGAACAGCTGGGGGAGGACGGCAAGCGGCTGCAGGTGCTCTTCGTCACCGTCGATCCCGAGAGAGACACGCAGGATCTGCTATCGAAATATGTGCCTGCGTTCGACCCGAGCTTCCTCGGCCTGTACGGAGATGCGGCCGCGACTGCGCGCGTGGCGAAGGAATTCAAGGTGTTCTACCAGAAGGCGCCGGGAAAGACGCCGGCCAGCTATACGGTGGACCACACCGCGGGCACTTACGTGTTCGATCCACAGGGACGACTGCGTCTGTTCGTGCGCCAGGGCAATGTCCCGAATCTCGTCGCCGACCTCAAGACGCTGCTGGATGCCCGGGGCTGACGAGACGCGACCCGCGCTCCTCAAGTACGGCGTCAGGAATGTCGTTGTGCGAGCCGTACCCCGAACCGTTGTATTCTCTGCCTTGAATGCTGTGTGCCTGAGGGAACGCTGAGGCCATGAAGGTCCTGATCGTTGACGACTCTCCCACGATTCGCGCGGCGCTTCGCGGTTTGGTCGAAAAAATGGGCCACTCCGTAGTCGAAGTCGCGGACGGAAGCGAGGCCCTGCAGGTCTTTCGACGGGACAGACCCGACCTCGTGCTGATAGACGTCGTGATGCCGGTGATGGATGGCTACGAGGCGGCACGCCAGATGCGAGGAATTCGCCCCGATGAATGGGTCCCGATTATTTTCCTGAGCTCCAAGGAGGCCGATCAGGACCTGGACCGCGCCATCGAGGCAGGAGGGGACGACTACCTCGTCAAACCGGTGAGCTTTGTCGTGCTCAATGCGAAAATCCGGGCGCTCCAGAGGATAGAGTCCACCCGCGTCAAACTCCTCGAGACCTCGCGGGAGCTGGCGGCAGCCAACCGCGAGCTGGAAAACCTGTCACGGCAAGATAGCCTCACCGGAATCGCGAACCGACGCTATTTCGATAGCTATCTGTTGTCCGAGATCAGGCGCGCTTCGCGCGAGCGCGAAACGCTTTCGCTTATCCTGGCGGACGTCGACTACTTCAAGGCGTTCAACGACTGTTATGGCCACCAGGCCGGAGACGATTGTCTGCGGCAGGTCGCGTCCGCGCTCAAGTCCGTCGCAAAGCGCCCCGCGGACCTCGCGGCGCGCTATGGCGGAGAGGAGTTCGCCATGGTGCTCCCGATGACGACCGAAGAAGGGGCCGTGGACGTGGCGAAAGCGCTGGTTCGTGCTATCGACGGGATGGCGATTCCTCACGTGCGTTCTGGCGTCGGCGGCACCGTTTCCATCAGTCAAGGTATCGCCTCGCTGATCCCGGTCCACGATACCAAGCCGGAGAGCATCATCGAGTCCGCCGATCAGGCGCTCTATCAGGCCAAACAGCAGGGCCGCAACCGCTACGTCGTATCGGCGGGCAAATAAAAGGCCGCGCCGAAGCGCGGCCTGACCCGACGTTCAGCCCGTGTGCCTCAGGTGAGGGCGATGACGCCCTTCATCTTTTCCAGCGCCTTTGCCTCGATCTGGCGGATTCGCTCGGCGGAAACCCTGAACTCTGCGGCTAGATCGTGCAGCGTCGCCGGATCCTTCTCGCGGAGCCAGCGCGCTTCGATGATGCGGCGGCTGCGCGCATCGAGGCTCGCGAGGGCGCTCTGCAGGCCGCGCGTCCGCAGGTCCTCCTCCTGCCTCTCTTCGACCAGCTCCGAAGGCCCGGGCGAGCGATCGGCAAGGTACGCGATGGGGGCGTAGGACTCGTCCTCGTCGCTGGACGGCTCGAGCGCGATCTCCTGGCCGGCGAGGCGCATCTCCATTTCGGCGACCTCTTCCGGCTTGACCTTGAGCCGCTTGGCCACCGAGCCGATCTGCGACTGTGTCAGCGGGTCGAGCGACGGTTTCATGCTGCGCAGATTGAAGAAGAGCTTGCGCTGCGCCTTGGTGGTTGCCACTTTCACCATGCGCCAGTTGCGCAGCACGAACTCGTGGATCTCGGCACGGATCCAATGAACGGCGAACGATACCAAACGCACTCCGCGTTCAGGATCAAAACGCTTGACCGCCTTCATCAGGCCGATGTTGCCCTCCTGGATCAGATCGCCGTGCGGCAGTCCATAGCCCATATACCCGCGGGCGATGGCCACGACCAGACGCAGGTGAGACAGCACCAACTGGCGTGCCGCCTCGACATCGTCCTCGGCCCTGAACTTGCGGGCGAGCTGACGCTCTTGCTCGAGCGAAAGAATCGGAAAGCGGTTCACAGCGTGGATATAACTTTCCAGACTTCCGACCGGAACCGGCAGTGTCATGGTGTTGGTCATTGGCTATTCCCTTCGAAGTCGCAAGTTTAGCACTCTCGATATTAGAGTGCTAAGGAGTGGATCCAGTTCCGGACTGGCGCGGCACCCACCCTCTATGAAAGGATAATCCGCTGGCAAGCCCTTCTATTTTCGGCCTCTTTCAAGTAAGTGTCTGCTCACTGATAGGTACGATCCCAACCAGCCCAGCGCAGCGGCTGAAGCCAGCACGGTACCCATCTCGCGGGCGCTCGGGAAGCTCAGGCGAAGGTCGGTACCGTAGAGTTGCGCCAGCGCCGCGAGATCCCGATTCAGGAAGGCGAGTCCGGCGACGACGATCCCGAGGGCGGCGAACCCTCCCAGCAGGCCGAGCACCGAGCCCAGATAGAAGAACGGCCGGCGGATGTACGCATGGGTTGCGCCGATCAGGCGGCATAGCTCGATCTCATCGCGCTGCGTCAGGATCTGCAGGCGGATGGTGTTGAAGGTTACGGCCACGAGGGCGAGACCGAGCAATCCCGCGAGCAGCACCACGCCCGTCCGTCCCACGCGAAGCAGCGCATCCATGCGTCTGACCCACGCGGAATCCGCCTGCACGTACGCGACTTTGGGCAAGGACTTGAAATCGAGTTCGAGCCGATCCGCCAGCACCGGGTCGCTCGCCGCGAGGGTGACGACGAAGGCATCGGGCAGGGGATTCTGTGGCAGGCTCGCGATCACCTCTTCCAGGCCGCCCGCGCGGCCGAGATCAGCGAGCGCGGCGTCGCGGGATATGAAGCGCACGGCGCGCACACCGCGCGCTCCCTTCAGCCGGGTCTCGACGGCGGCGACATCCGCCTTGGCCGCATCTCTTGCGAGGAAAACGGTGAGTTGCGGGTCGACGGATACCTTGCGGGACAGGGATTCGAGGTTCGCTAGCAGGCAATAGACCCCGAAAGGGAGAGCCAGTGCGACCCCGATCGCGAGGACATTGAGCGTGGTGGCGAACGGCGACCCGGACAGGCGGGCTGCGGTCTGCGCAAGGCTCAGGCGATGATGCTGCAGCCACGCCCTCATTGGAGCTTGCCGTGATCGAGCGCCAGGACGCGCTTGTGGTACTTGCCGATCAGCTGCCGGTCGTGCGTGGCCACCAGCACGGTGACCCCGACCTGGTGGAACGCGTGGAACATTTCCATGATCTCGTCGGCGTAGGCGGCGTCGAGGCTGGCGGTAGGTTCATCGGCCAGGAGGATCGCGGGGCGGTTTACGACCGCGCGCGCGACACACAGGCGCTGCTGCTCGCCGCCCGACAGGGTTACAGGGTTCGCCTTTTCGCGCGTGAGAAGCCCGACCTTGTCGAGGGCTGCACGCGCGCGCCGCGCGGCTTCGCGATAAGGCTGCCCGGTCACGATCAGCGGCAGCATGACATTGTCGAAAACGCTCCTGTCGTAGAGCAGTTTCTGTCCCTGAAAAACCAGACCCAGGTTGCGCCGCAAATAGGGTATCGCTGCCGAGCGCATCGACGAGACGTTTTGGCCGTTGACGAGCACCGTTCCGCCGTTGGCGCGCTCGATCGCGGCAATCAGCTTGAGAAGGGTGGTCTTGCCGGCCCCGGAGTGGCCGGTGAGGAACAGCATTTCGCCGGGCTCGACCGAGAAGCTGACCGCCTTCAGCGCTTCGAACCCTCCCGGATAACGCTTGCTGACCTGATGGAGCGAGATGATCGACATGACGTCGGAGAGTCGATCAGTTGAGTCTAGCCGAGAACAGCCGCGGCGAATTCCCTGGCTGAAAAAGGCCGGAGGTCGTCCGCGTCTTCGCCCACCCCCAGGAACCGAAGCGGCAGGGGATCTCGCGATCGCGCCAGCGCGATCGCGCACACCACCCCGCCCTTCGCGGTGCCGTCGAGCTTCGTGAGAATCAGTCCCGTGAGGCCAAGCGCAGCGTCGAAGACCTTGACCTGATTGAGCGCGTTCTGGCCGGTGTTGGCATCGAGCACGAGCCAAATCTCGTGGGGAGCACCCGGCTCGGCCTTGGCAATCACCCGCTTGATCTTGGCGACCTCCTCCATCAGGTGCGCCTGCGTCGGCAGGCGTCCCGCGGTGTCGGCGATCACCACATCAGTGCCGCGCGCCCGCGCCGCGGCGAGCGCGTCGAACACGACGGCACCGGGACTGCCTCCCGATTGCGCCACGACTGCGACTTCGTTCCTCTCGCCCCACGCCGCGAGTTGCTCTCGCGCTGCAGCCCGAAAGGTGTCCCCCGCGGCGAGCAGCACTGAACGGCCCTGGTCGCGGAAGAACTTCGCGAGCTTGCCGGCCGAAGTGGTTTTCCCCGCGCCGTTGACTCCCGCGAGCAGGATCACGTAAGGCTTCTTCCCGGCGAGATCGAGCGGACGCTCGAGCGGCGAGAGCAACTCGGCCAGCGTCTCGCGCAGCACCGATCGCAGTTGCTCGGCCGTGGTCGCGTTACCCGCGCGCTCGCGCAGGCGGGCGAGCAAGAGCTGTGTAGCCCCGATGCCCGCGTCGCTTGCGAGCAGCGCCGCTTCGATTTCTTCATACAGCGCCGGGTCAACGGCACGGTTGCCAAACAGACCCGAGAGGCGCGAGCGCGTCCTGGCGAGCCCTTGTCCGAGACGCGCGGTCCAAGAGGGCTGCGGAGCGGTTTCGGAGGACGTTTCGAGCATGGGCAAAGGGGATGACGGAGGCAAACCGCTATAGAATAGCGACCTCGGATTTTAGCATTCGCCGCCATGGTTTCCTGGATATCCGGCTTCATTTTCGCCGCGCTCGCGCTCGTTTCGGCGGCCCGAGCCGAAACGAGCGAGTTCACTCTCGCGAACGGCTTGCGTCTCATCGTCAAGGAAGACCACCGCGCGCCGACAGTGGTGCAGCAGGTGTGGTACAGGGCGGGCTCGATGGACGAGTCGCCCGGGACCACCGGCGTGGCGCACGTGCTCGAGCACATGATGTTCAAGGGAACGCGCCGCGTCGGCCCCGAGGAGTTTTCGCGATTGGTCGCCGAGGCGGGAGGACGGGACAACGCCTTCACCTCGACGGACTACACCGTGTATCACGAGCAAGTGCATCGCGACCGCCTGCCCTTCGTGATGCGGCTGGAGGCCGACCGCATGGCGAACCTGGCGATCCGTCCCGAAGAATTCGCGCGGGAGATCAAGGTGGTGATGGAAGAGCGCCGCCTGAGCACGGAGGATCAGCCGCGTGCCCTGCTGGACGAGAACCTGCTTGCCACTGCGTTCTCGGCGCATCCCTACAAGTCGCCGACGATAGGCTGGATGCAGGATCTCCAGAACATGGACTGGAAAGACGCACAGGCGTGGTACCGGAGCTGGTACGCACCGAACAACGCGACCGTCGTCGTGGTCGGCGATGTCGATCCCGGGCAGGTCGCCGCCTGGGCCAAGCGGTACTACGGAGCGCTCGCACGCCGGGCCATACCGCCGCGCAAACCGCAGTCCGAGCCGGTGCAGCGAGGCATGAGGCGAGTGGTGCTGAAGGCACCGGCCGAACTGGCGTATGTGCGTTTCGGATACAAGGCGCCCGCCCTGCGCGATCCGGCAAAGGACTGGGAGCCGTTCGCGCTCGCCGTGCTGGTGAAGGTGCTCGGGGGCAATGACGCGGCCCGGCTCAATCAGGTCCTGGTGCGGGAGCGCCGCATCGCCACGTCGGCGGGCGCCGAATACGAGCTCCTTTCGCGCGGCCCGGGAATGGTGCTCCTGAACGCCGCTGCCGCTCAGGGACACTCCGGATCCGAGCTCGAGTCCGCCCTGCGGGAAATCGCGGCGCGTGTCGCTGCCCAGGGGGTGACCGCGGAGGAGCTGCAGCGCGCCAAGGTGCAGCTCCTCGCGCAACTCGTCTATCGCAGGGACTCGTTCTTCGCGCAGGCGATGGAAATCGGCGAGCTGGAGTCGAGCGGCTTGTCCTTCCGCGACGCCGAACGGATTCCCGAGGGGATCAAGGCGGTCTCGGCCGGGCAGGTCCAAAGCGTCGCCGCGAAGTACCTCGTCGACGATGCGCTGACGGTTGCCGTGCTCGATCCCCAGCCGCTCGAACGCGGCGCGCCGGCGCATACCGCGCCCGCCGCGCACTGAGCATGTGCGCCGTCTTGCGCGCCTCGATCGCGCTGCTGCTTCTCGCTGCCGCCCTGCCGGGCGAGGCGAGAGTGCATATCGAGCAGTGGACCACGCAGTCGGGCGCGCGAGCGTACTTCGTCGAAACCCACGCCTTGCCGATCGTGGATGTGTCGGTCGAGTTCGCTGCCGGCGGCGCCTATGACGCGCGCGATCGCGCCGGCCTGGGGCAGCTCACGCTCAATCTGATGAAAGGCGGCTCGGAGCGCTATTCCGAAGCCGAGGTGGACCGCCGGATCGCCGATGCCGGCGCGCAGCTGCGCGACAACTTCGACCTGGACCGCGCCGGCTATGCACTGAGAACCTTGTCTTCCGAGACCGAGCGCAAGTTGGCCGTGGATACGCTCGCCGAGATCCTTCAAGCGCCGCGTTTCGCAACCGGTATCTTCGAACGCGAGAAAGCGCGCGCCATCGCAAACGCCGCCGAAGCCGAAACCCAGCCCGACCATATCGCCGAAAAGCGCTTGTACGCCCTGATGTACCCGGCGCACCCTTATGGGCTGACCGCTACGCCCTCCTCGCTCGCCGCGATCACCCGGGAGGACGTCGAGCGCCACTACCGCGCGCGTTACGGAGCGGCGGGTGCCGCGTTGACGATCGTCGGAGACCTGACCGTCGATGCCGCAAGATCGCTCGCCGAGCAACTCACCTCGCGCCTTCCGCGGGGCGACGACGTTACCCTCCCGCCGCCTGCGCCACCTCAGTCGGGAGAGACGGTGCGCGTGGGGCATCCCTCGACGCAAAGCCACGTGCTTCTCGGCGAGGCCGCGCTGGCTCGCGACGACCCGGACTACTTTCCGCTTCTTGTTGGAAATTACATCCTCGGCGGCGGCGGGTTCGTGTCGCGGCTCATGACCGAAGTGCGCAGCAAGCACGGTCTTGCCTACAGCGTCTACAGCTATTTCTACCCGTTCGCGCAGCGCGGCCCGTTCCAGGTCGGACTGCAGACGCGCCGTGACCAGGCGAACGAGGCCCTCAAGCGCGTGCGGGATGTGATCGCCGAGTTCGTGGCGCAGGGGCCCACGGAAGCCGAGCTCAGGGCGGCGAAGAAAAGCCTCATCGGCGGCTTTCCTCTGCGCATCGATACCAACCGCAAGCTCCTGGAGCAGGTGGGCGTGATCGCGTACTACAGGCTGCCGATCGACTGGCTGGACGCCTACCCCGCGCGGCTGGAGGCCGTGACGCTCGACCAGGTCCGTGGCGCCTTTGCGCGACGCATCGCTCCGGACAAGCTCGCTACCGTGGTCGTCGGTGCGACGGACTAGACGCAATACCGTTCGCATCATCGGCGGCCAATGGCGCAGCCGCATCCTCGAATTCCCGGACGCCGCGGACCTGAGGCCGACGCCGGATCGTGTCCGCGAAACGCTGTTCAACTGGCTGGGGCAGGACCTGAGCGGCATGGCGTGCCTCGACCTGTTCGCTGGCAGCGGCGCTCTCGGCTTCGAGGCTCTGTCGCGCGGCGCCGCCTCCGCCGTCATGGTGGAGAAGGATCCTGCGGCGTTGCGCGCGCTTCGCGAGAATGCGAGCAAGCTCGGTGCGAGCAACCTGACTGTCGTCCGCGGCGATGCGCTAGAATTCGCCCGGGAAACGCGCTCGCGCTTCGACGTCGTTTTCGTCGATCCGCCATACCGTCTGAGTCTTCAGGCCGCTGCGCTGGCGCTGGTGCGCGGACTTCTCGCGCCGCACGGACGAGTGTACGTGGAGAGCGCATCGGGGTTCGAGCCGGGGCGCGGCTGGACGGTTCTGAAGAGATCTCGCGCGGCGAGCGTGCATTTTTGTGTTCTCCTAGGGGAGCCCGATGATCAAGGCGGTGTATCCGGGAACATTTGATCCGATTACCCTGGGTCACCAGGACTTGGTGCGACGGGCGGCGGCCCTCTTCGATCAGGTGGTGGTCGGCATTGCAGCGAGCGAAGCGAAGCGCCCTTTCTTCGAGATCGAAGAGCGCATCCGTCTCGCCCGCGAGGTCCTGAAGCCGTACCGCAACGTGACGGTCGAAGGTTTTCGCGGACTGCTGATGGACTTCGTGCGGGCACAGAAGGCTCAAGTCATCCTGCGGGGCCTCAGAGCGGTATCGGATTTCGAGTACGAGTTCCAGATGGCGGGCATGAACCGCAATCTGTATCCGGATGTCGAGACGATCTTCCTGACTCCCGCCGAGCAGTACCAATTCATCTCGGCGACGATCGTGCGCGAGATCGCTTCGCTGGGAGGGGATGTAAGCAAGTTTGTCCAGCCGCTCGTCGCCCGCGCCCTGGTGCATAGGGTCGGCAAGCGCAGGAAGTAAGGCCCGCTCAGGTCTGGCAGGTCGAGCAGTAGAAGCTGGAACGCTGGCCGAGCCGCGCCACCCGGATCCCGGCTCCGCAAACCAGGCAGGGGAGCGCGGCGCGGTCGTAGACGCAATAGTGCTGCTGAAAGTATCCCGAGGCGCCGTCGGAGTGCACAAAATCGCGCAGGCTCGAGCCGCCCGCGGCGATCGCCGCTATCAGCGTTTCTCTCACCGCATCGACCAGCCGCGCGCAACGCTCTCGCGACAGGCGCCCTGCGCGCGCACGCGGATGAATCCCCGCCTTGAAGAGGCTTTCATTGGCGTAGATGTTGCCGACGCCCACGAGCACTCCTGCATTCATCAGCAGCTGCTTGATGCCGACCGCGCGGCCGCGCGTAACCGCATACAGGAATTCCGGCGAGAACTCTTCGCTGAGCGGTTCGACTCCGAGCCGCGCGAGCAAGGGATGGCGCGAAGGATCACCCCGGCTCCACAGGACGAGGCCGAAACGGCGCGGATCGCGCAGGCGCAGAGCGTCGCCGCCGAAGACGAGGTCCAGATGATCGTGCTTGCGGGGAGGGGATCGGGCCTCGACCACGCGCAGGCTCCCCGACATGCCCAGATGCACGATCAGACAACCGGCATCGCATTCGAACAGCAGGTACTTCCCGCGCCGTCGCAGACGCTTCACCCGCTGGCCGACCGCGAGCTGCGCGATATTGCGCGGCACCCTCTGCCGCAGGTTGGGATTGCGCACCGTGACTGCGGTGATGGCTTTCCCGAGCACGAACGGCTCGATGCCGCGACGGGTGATCTCGACTTCCGGAAGCTCTGGCACAGAGGGAACTTAGCTCCTTGTCTCGCCTCTTAAATATACCTAAACTAGCCCTCCAGGACAGCAAGCCTCTCATGCTCGATTCACTGGTCGCGTTGTCGCCTTTTTCCGCAGTGTTGCGCTTGGTCGCCGCCGCGGCGTTCGCCCTCGTCGCAGGGTGCGCGGCCAACCCGCCGCAACCTGGCCCCGCAGGGGAGGAGGTGCAGGAGGAATCCGACTCCGACCAGAGCTCGGGCGAGGTACCGGCCATCGCTTCCGAGCCCGAGAACGGCCTGGCGTATCCCAAGCAGGACCTCACCGAGAACCTGCTCTACGAATACCTGCTCGCGGAGATCGCGGTGCAGCGCGGCAGCGTCGCGCTGTCGGCGCAAGCGTACGTCGATCTCGCAAAGCGCACCCGCGATCCGCGGATCGCCCGCCGCGCAACCGAGGTCGCCCTGTTTGCGCGCATGAACAACGCGGCGATCGAGGCCGCGACGATCTGGCACGAGACCGACCCCGGTTCGACCCGTGCCCTCGAGGCGCTCGCCGGCATGCTGGTCTCGGTCGGTCGCTACGACGAAGCCCTGCCGCGTCTCAAGGAGCTGCTCTCCGGTTCGGCCAGCGATCCCGCGAACAGGTTCACACTGCTCCCGCGCATGCTTGCCAACGCCCAGGACAAGCAGGCCGCGCTCAAGCTAACGCAGAATCTCGCCGCCGACTACCCCAAGGTTCCGGAGGCGAACTTCGCGGTGGCGCGCATGGCGGCGAACGCCGGCGAAGACCGGATCGCGCTCGACGAAGTGCGGAAGGCAAGACGGCTGCGGCCCGATTCGGAGCCGGCGGTTCTGCTCGAGGCGCAAATCCTCCAGAAGACCTCGCCCGAGCAGGCCTCCGCGGTGCTCGCCGCCTATCTGCAGAAATATCCGCCGGCGCGGGAGGCGCGCCTCGCGTATGCGAGAAGCCTGGTCGCGCAGAAGCGTTTCACCGAAGCCCGTACCGAGTTCGAGAAGCTCATGACAGGGCTGCCCGACAGCACCGAAATGGCGTTCGCGGTAGCGCTTCTCTCGCTGCAACTCAAGGACTACGACTCCGCAGAGAAATACCTCAAGGGCCTGCTCAACACTCCGTATCGCGACAAGGACGGCGTGCGCCTCTACCTGGGTCAGGTCGCCGAAGAGCGGAAGAATCTCCCTGAGGCGCTGAAGTGGTACGGCGAGGTGGGCGAGGGTGAGCAATACGTGCAGGCGCAGATCCGCTACGCCCAGGTGCTCGCAAGGCAGGGCAAGCTCGATCAGGCTCGCGCAGGGCTGCAGCAGGCCGCGGCAAAGAACAGCCAGCAGCGCATACAGCTGATCCTCGCCGAGGCGCAGCTCCTGCGCGACGCCAACCAGCCCAAGGCCGCGTTCGATCTCGTCGGACAGGCGCTCGATCGCGTTCCGAACAATCCCGATCTGCTTTACGACTATGCCATGCTCGCGGAGAAGATCGAGCGCGTGGACGTTCTCGAATCTTCCCTGCGCAAGCTGATCGAAATACGGCCCGAGCACGCGCACGCCTATAACGCGCTCGGTTATTCCCTCGCCGATCGCAATCAGCGTCTGCCCGAAGCGCAGGAGCTGATCGAAAAGGCGCTCAAGCTCGCTCCCGACGACTCGTTCATCATCGACAGCATGGGCTGGGTGCTCTACCGGCGGGGCCAGCTCAAGGATTCGCTCGCATACCTGCGGCGCGCGTACGCCGGGCGGCCCGACCCGGAGATTGCCGCTCATCTCGGCGAGGTCCTCTGGGCCCTGGGCGAGCGGTCAGAGGCAGAGCGTGTCTGGGGCGATGCCACCAAGGAAAGTCCGGACAACGAGACGCTCACCAACACCATCAAGCGTCTCAAGCACTGATTTTTCCGTGGTCCGGGTTGTCCTCTGCGTTGCAGCGGCGGCAGTCCTCGGCGCCTGTGCGGGGCTGCCCGAGCACGGAGCCGCGCCCGCCGGGGGCTTCGAGCTGTCCGGCCGCGTTGCGGTTCGCAACGCCAAGGACACGGGGTCTGCGAAGATTTTCTGGCGTCACTCGAGCGACGCCGACGAAATGCTCATCACCTCTCCAGTCGGGCAGGGCATAGCGCACATCAGCCGCGAGGGCCTGCTGTACCGGCTCGTCACCAGTGACGGCAAGGAGTATCGTGCCCCGGACGCCGAAAGCCTCACCGAGGAGGCGCTGGGTTGGCGGCTGCCGCTCTCCGGCCTCTCGGATTGGGTTCAGGGGCGCGCGAGCCCCGATCGGCCTTCAGGGGTCAGCGACCGGCCGGGCGAAGGCCTGGAAGTCCGGCAGGACGGCTGGAGGATTCTCTACGAGGAATTCCGCGAGGAAAGGCCCTTCCGCATGCGACTGTCGCGCGAAGACATCGAGATCCGGCTCATCGTCGACGAATGGGCGAAGTGAACCCCTGGAGTCGCCCTTACCCCGCGCCGGCGAAGCTCAATCTCTTCCTGCATGTCGTCGGCCGGCGGTCCGACGGGTATCACCTGCTGCAGACCGCTTTCCGGCTGATCGACCTCTGCGACTGGCTGCGCTTCGCCCCGCGCGAGGACGGCGAAGTCCGGCTGGCGCGGGCGATTCCCGGAGTCGCAGCGGACGAGAACCTCGCGCTGCGCGCAGCGCGGCTCCTGCAAAGCGAGGAAGGCGCCAGCGCGGGCGTCGAAATCGATCTGGAGAAAAATATCCCCATTGGCGGGGGCCTGGGCGGGGGCAGCTCCGATTGCGCGACCACTCTCGCGGTGCTCAACCGTCTCTGGGGCCTGGACGTGCCGCGGGAAAGGCTCGCCGAGCTGGCGCTCGCCCTCGGCGCCGATGTTCCTTTCTTTCTCTTCGGCCGGAACGCGTTCGGGGAGGGCGTGGGCGAACGCCTGACGCCGCTGGACCTGCCGCAGGCCTGGTACGTCGTGCTGGTCCCCGCAGTGTCGGTGGCGACGCGTACGATTTTCGCGTCCCCTGAATTGACACGAAATTCGAAAACCATCAAAATATCAGGCTTTTCCGCCGGTTTCGGGAGGAATGATCTGGAGCCGGTGGTGTGTCGGCGCCACGCTGAGGTGGCGGCGCATCTCGAATGGCTCAGGCAGTTCGGTGATGCCCGCATGAGCGGCTCGGGTGCCTGCGTATTTGTCGAATTTGCGGCCGAACGCGAAGCGCGGTCGGTGCACTCCAGGATGCCCGCGGCGATGCGCGGCTTCGTCGTGCGGGGGTTGGATCGCCATCCGCTCGCGGCGCTCTTGGAGAACGAGTAGCGCTTGGGGAGTCGCCAAGCTGGTTAAGGCAGCGGATTTTGATTCCGCCATGCGAGGGTTCGAATCCTTCCTCCCCAGCCAGAACAAGCGGCACTGAGGAAGGATGTTGAGCCGCTTACGCGGCTAATTTTTTGCGTACGGGGCCGCAAGCCCTCGGGAATCACCGCAACTCGAAGCAGAGCGCATGGCCTACGAAAGCCTGATGGTGTTCACCGGGAACGCCAACCCGCTGCTTGCGCATGCGGTGGTGCGGAGGCTGAACATACCCCTGGGTCACGCCACCGTCGGCAAATTTTCCGACGGAGAGGTCATGGTGGAGGTCCTCGAGAACGTGCGCGGCAAGGACTGCTTCGTGCTGCAGTCGACCTGCGCGCCGGCGAACGACAGCCTGATGGAAGTACTGCTGATCGTGGATGCGCTGAAGCGCGCATCCGCCGCGCGCGTGACCGCCGCGATACCGTATTTCGGGTATGGCCGCCAGGACCGGCGCCCGCGCTCGGCACGCGTGGCGATCAGCGCGAAGGTGTCGGCGAACATGCTTCAGGCGGCGGGTGTGGACCGCGTGCTGACGATGGATCTGCATGCCGACCAGATCCAGGGTTTTTTCGATGTGCCGGTGGACAACATCTACGCGACCCCTGTCCTGCTGGGGGATGTGTGGAAGCACCAGTACGAGAACCTGCTGGTAGTGTCTCCGGACGTGGGCGGCGTGGTGCGTGCGCGCGCGATGGCGAAGCGCCTGGAATCGGATCTGGCGATCATCGACAAGCGCCGCCCTCAGCCCAACGTGTCGGAAGTGATGAACGTGATCGGCGACGTGAAGGGCCGCAGCTGCGTGATCATGGACGACATCGTGGACACGGCGAACACGCTGTGCAAGGCTGCGCAGGCGCTGAAAGAGGAAGGCGCGGTCCGGGTGGTTGCGTACTGCACGCACCCGGTGCTCTCCGGCGGAGCGGTAGAGCGGATCACCGAGTCGGAGATGGATGAGCTCGTGGTAACGGACACGATACCGCTGTCGAAAGCGGCGCAGGCTTGCAGCAAGATACGCGTATTGTCGGTGGCGGGGTTGCTCGCCGAGACGATCCTGCGCATCAGCAACGAGGATTCGGTTTCATCGCTGTTCATGGAATAGTTTTTCAAACGGCGCCGCCTGGTCGCGGACGGCGCCACACTAGGAGAGGCACATGGCAATCGAAGTGGTAGCGCAAGCGCGCAAGGTGCAGGGAAGGGGTGCGAGCCGCCGCCTGCGCCGGGGCGGCAAGGTCCCCGGGATTCTCTACGGAGGCAATACCGCGCCGGTCAACATCGAGCTCGATCACAACGCTCTGTATCACCAGCTGCGCGACGAGAAGTTCCATGCGTCGATCCTCACGCTGGCATTGGACGGCGCGAAGCAGCAGGTGCTGCTGCGCGCGGTCAACATGCACCCCTGGAAGACCGAGGTGCAGCACATCGATTTCCAGCGGGTTTCGGCCGACCAGAAGATACACATCAAGGTGCCGCTGCACTTCGTGAACGCCGAGAATTCCCCGGCGATCAAGGAGCAGGGCGGGCTGATCACCCACGTCCTGAACGACATCGACATCCGCTGCCTGCCCGCAGATCTGCCCGAGTTCGTCACCGTCGACCTGTCGCAGATCTCGATCGGCCACTCGATCCACGTGCGCGATCTGGCGCTCCCCAAGGGCGTCGAGCTCGGCCTGGGCGGCAACGAGAACCCGACGGTCGCGTCGGCGCAGATTCCCAAGGCGGCGATTGCCGAGGAGGAGGCCGCTGCAGCGGCAGCTGCCGGTGCAGCCGTCGAAGGAGTGGCTGCGCCTGCCGAGGCGGTGCCTGCGGCCGCGGACGTGCCGACGGTCAAGCAGAAGGCGCCGGAGGCTGCCGCGCCGGCTGCCGACGACAAGGGCGGCAAAGGCGGCAAGGGCGACAAGGGCGAGAAGAAGTAGCGCGCCTCGTCTCCCTCGGAAAGGGCGCGGCGGCCACCGCGCCCTTCTTGGACCGGCGTCGCAAGAAGCTCGCGACGCCTGCTCACTTCCCCGACCTCGACTGACGTCTCGGTTTCCCCACCTGTGCTCGGATGACCTTTGTCCCGATGGGCTCAATCAAACTCATCGCAGGGCTCGGCAATCCCGGCCGGAACCACGAACGCGACCGCCACAACGTCGGTTTCTGGTTCGTGTCGCGCCTGGCGGCGGCTGAGCGCGTCGAGTTGAAATCCGTCGCCAAATACCACGGGCTCGTCGGCAAGCTCGCGCGGCCCGGCGGCGAACTCAGGTTCGTGCTTCCCCAGACCTACATGAACCTCTCGGGGAAGTCGGTGGGAGCGCTCGCGCGCTTCTACAAGATCGCGCCCGACGAGGTGCTGGTGGTGCACGACGAGCTCGATTTCCCCGCGGGAACGGCGAAGCTCAAGCTCGGCGGGGGCGTGGCGGGCCACAACGGTCTGAAGGACATCGCCGCGCAGCTGGGCAGCCCGGGGTTCTGGCGGCTGCGGATCGGCATCGGCCATCCGGGCGACAAGAGCGTCGTCGCCGACTACGTGCTCAAATCGCCCGCGCCCGCGGAACGCGAGCTGATCGAAGCGGCGCTCGCCCGCTGCCTGGACGTGTCGCCGCTGCTGCTCGACGGCGACATGCAGGCGGCGATGCTCAAGCTGCACACGGGGGCCTGATGTCGCTCAAGTGCGGGATTGTGGGTCTACCCAACGTGGGCAAGTCGACCTTGTTCAATGCCTTGACGAAAGCAGGCATCGCGGCGGAGAACTACCCCTTCTGCACCATCGACCCGAACGTCGGCATCGTCGAAGTGCCCGACCCGCGGCTGGCGAAGCTCGCCGCCATAGCCAGGCCGCAGAAAGTCATCGCCGCGGCGGTCGAGTTCGTCGACATCGCCGGGCTCGTCGCGGGCGCGTCCAAGGGCGAGGGACTGGGAAACCAGTTCCTCGCGAACATCCGGGAGTGCGACGCGATCGCGCACGTGGTGCGCTGCTTCGAGGACCCGAACGTCGTGCATGTCGCGGGCAAGATCGACCCCGTTTCGGACATCGAGACCATCAACACCGAGCTGGCGCTGGCCGATCTGGCGACGGTCGAAAAGGCTTACGCACGCTACGGCAAGGTCGCGAAGACCGGCGGCGACAAGGAAGCGCAGCGCATCGTCGCGGTGCTGGACAAGGTGCGCCCGGTGCTGGATGAAGCGCGCCCGGCGCGCGGCGTGCAGCTTTCGAAGGAAGAGCAGTCGGTCCTGAAGCCCTTCTTCCTCCTCACGGCAAAACCGGCGATGTACGTCGCCAACGTCGCCGAGCACGGATTCGAGAACAATCCGTTGCTCAAGCGAGTCGAGGAACATGCAAAGCGGGAAGGCGCGCCGGTGGTGCCGATCTGCGCGGCGGTCGAGGCGCAGATCGCCGATTTGTCCGACGAGGACAAGCAGGTCTTTCTCGCCGACATGGGCATGAAAGAAGCCGGCCTCGATCGCCTTATCCGCGCCGGCTACGCGTTGCTGGGCCTGCAGACTTTCTTCACTGCCGGCCCGAAGGAAGTGCGCGCCTGGACCGTGCAGGTAGGCGCGACCGCGCCCCAGTCCGCGGGCGTGATCCACACCGACTTCGAGCGCGGCTTCATCCGCGCCGAGGTGATCGCCTTCGATGACTACGTCGCCCGCGGCGGCGAGCAGGGCGCGAAGGAGGCAGGAAAACTAAGACTCGAGGGAAAGGACTACGTCGTCCGCGACGGCGACGTGATGCACTTCCGCTTCAACGTTTGAGCGGGCCGCTAGCGGTCAACCCCGCCCATGCACAGGTACTTCACCACGAGGTAATCCTCGATCCCGTACTTCGAGCCTTCTCGGCCCATCCCCGATTCCTTCACGC
>Ga0335084_10001801_pt1 | contig 20283 bp, 15 predicted proteins | sample Lox_Sample_44_FD_206721 | JGI IMG/M metagenome (GOLD analysis project Ga0335084, IMG submission 206721) | Soil microbial communities from Loxahatchee National Wildlife Refuge, Florida, United States - Lox_Sample_4.4 | ecosystem: Environmental > Terrestrial > Soil > Wetlands | place: USA...
GCGCGCGATGCTGGAGATGATGTTGAGGTTCGGCCCGAAGCGATAGCCGTAGCCCGCGCAGGCGCCGCAGGCGGTGGCGAAGAGCTTCGCTCCCGCCGCCTCGATCACGCCGAGGGTGCCTTCGGCGCGCGCCGCTTCCTGGTCCTCGAGCGAAGCGGGCGCGACGATCAGCTCGATCGCCGCCTTCCTTCCCTTCAGCACCCGCGCGGCCATGCGCAGGTCCTCGAGCTTTGCTCCCGTGCAGGCGCCGATGTAGGCGACGTCGACCCGCGTTCCGGAAAAATCGGACGCGGGACGGGCGTTCGCCGGGCTGTGCGGCGCGGCGACCTGGGGCACGAGCGCGGCGGCGTCGAAGTCGTGGCGCTCGCGCAGCGGCGCATCCCGGTCGGTGCGCCAGGCGTCGGTCTCGACTTCCCTCACGCCGGCGGAGTGCAGGTAGTCGCGCGTCACCTCGTCGGGCGCGATGAGCCCGGTCTGCGCCCCGAGCTCGGCGCACATGTTGGCGAGCGTCATGCGCTCCTGCATGGGCAGCGCCGCGATCGCCTCGCCGCCGAACTCGACCGCCTGGTACTGCGCGCCGTCCAGGCCGAACCGGCCGGCGAGAAAGAGCATCATGTCCTTCGCCGTCACGCCGTCCGGCAGGCGGCCGCGCCAGTCGAGCAGGATCGTCTCGGGAACCCGCAGCCAGATCTCGCCCGTCACGACGACGCCGAGCATCTCGGTCGCGCCGATGCCGAACATGTAGGCGCCGAACGCGCCGCCGGTGGGCGAATGGCTGTCGCCGCCGACGGCGAACATACCCGGCCGCAGGTGGCCTTTCTCAGGCAGCACCACGTGGCAGATGCCGATGCCGTCGTAGAAGTTCTTCACGCCGGCCGCGCGCGCCCAGTCGCGCGTCACGCGCTGGATCACGCGGCTGTCCTCGTCGTCCGCGGGCACGAAGTGATCGGTGACGAGCACGATGCGATCCGGGTCCCAGACCTTCGCCCCGAGGCGCTCGAGCATGGGCTGCAGGCGCCGCGGTCCGCTCGAATCGTGGAACATGGCGAGATCGACTTTGCAGGTGACGATCTCGCCCGGTACCACCGCGTCGCGGCCGGCGGCGCGGGCGATGATCTTCTGCGCGAGGGTCTGCCGCACGCTCGGATTCCGACTCATATTCCCAAATACGCGCGCTTGAGCTCGCTCCTGCCGAGGAGCTCGGCGGGCGTGCCGTGGAAAGTCATCGCGCCATTTTCGAGCACGTAGGCGCGATGCGCAATCTCGAGCGCCTGGCCGACGTTCTGCTCGACCAGCAGGATCGACAGTCCCTCGGCGTTCAGCCGCTTCACCAGCGAGAACATCTCGTCGACCAGCATCGGCGAGAGCCCCAGCGAAGGCTCGTCGAGGATCAGCAGCCGCGGTTCGGCCATCAGCGCACGGCCGATCGCGAGCATCTGCTGCTCTCCGCCGGAGAGCGTGCCGGCGCGCTGCGCGGTCCGCTCCTCCAGCCGCGGAAAGACGGAGAACACGCGCTCCATGTTCCTCGCGCGGTGCTCGCGGGCGCGAAGATAGCTGCCGAGCTCGAGGTTCTCGCGCACCGAAAGATTCGGGAACACGCGACGGCCCTCGGGCACCTGGATCAGACCGGCGGCGACGATGTCGGTGTGGCGCGCGCGGGTGATGTCGCGCCCCTCGAACGCGACGCGGCCGCCGGATGCCGGGCACAGGCCGCACACCGTGTTGTTCAGGGTGGACTTGCCGGCCCCGTTCGAGCCGAGGACCGCCACGATCTCGCCCGCGCCGATATTCAGATCGATACCCCGCAACACCTCGACCGCGCCGTAGCCGCCTCGCAGCGCGCTCACTTCAAGCATGGGGTCGCCCCCCCGCCGTCCGCAGCCGCTCCGCCGCCCCGTGGCCCAGATACGCCTCGATGACCCGCGGATCGCGCGTCACGTCGGCGGGCTTGCCCTCGGCGATCAGCTGCCCGTTGTTCAGCACCCAGGTGTACTCGGACAGGTCCATAACCGCCTGCATCACGTGCTCGATCATGAGCACCGTCACGCCGCCGTCGCGGATCGCGCGTATTACCGGCGACATCTCCGAGACTTCCTGGGGGTTGAGGCCGGCGAGGACTTCGTCGAGCAGCAGGAGCTTCGGCTCAGTTGCGAGGGCGCGCGCAAGCTCCAGGCGCTTGCGTGCGGCGAGGGTGAGCTCGAGCGCGGGTTGGTCGAGCTGGCCGGCAAGGCCGACGCGCCGCGCGACGCTCTCCGCGTGGGCGAGTGCCGCCCGGCGCCGGGGCCGGCGCAAGTGCGAGCCCACCGCGATGTTCTCGCGCACGGTCTGTCCCGCGAACGGCTGCACGATCTGAAACGTGCGGGTCATCCCGAGCCGGCAGATGCGGTACGGCGCAAGCCCGGTGACGTCCTGCCCGAGGAACCTCACCGAGCCGGCGTCGGGCTTGAGAAACCCCGAGAGAATTCCGAATAGCGTGGATTTTCCCGCCCCGTTGGGACCGATGAGCGAAGCAATGCTTTCCGCCCGAATGGCGAGGCTCGCGTTGTCGACCGCTTTCAGACCGCCGAAGCTGACGGAGACATGGCTTGCCTCGAGCATCTCAGGCGGCCCTCCGCCCGAAGTGCCGGAACAATCCGGCGATGCCGCGCGGCAGGAACGTCACCATCGCGATCAGCACCGCTCCGTAGATCATCAGGCTCACGCCTGGCGCATCGCCCATCAGGTTGCGCGTGAGCTCGCCGAGCAGCCGCAGCGCCGCCGCGCCCAGGAGCGGGCCGAACACCGTGCCCAGCCCGCCGACGATGGGGCCGAGCAGCGCCTCCACCGACACCGCGGGTCCGTACGCGAGGTGGGGATCGATGTACTGGAAATACTGCGCGTAGAACGCCCCGCCCGCCGCCGTCAGCGCCGCCGAGAGCACGATCGCCTGCAGCTTCACGCGGAACACGTTCACGCCGAGCGCCGCGGCCGAGTCCTCATTGTCGCGCACCGCCGTCAGCCACGCGCCGTAGCGCGAGCGCTCCAGCCACCAGGAGAGCAGAAACCCTGCGAGCGTCAGGACGAGGATGACGTACAGGAACCCCGCCTTGCCCTGGAACTGGAAATCGAGCGACGAGGACTTGAGCGGAATGAGCAGCCCGACGCCCCCGCCGGTGAATTTGACGGAGTTGGCGAGAATGCGAAGCACCTCGGCGAAGGCGAGCGTCACCAGCGCGAAGTACGAGCCGCGCAGCCCGTAGCGGAACGACAGCGCACCCACGAGGGCGCCGACCGCGGCGCCGCACGCGATAGCGAAGGGAAGGCACAGCCACGCGTTCACCCCCAGGTGGACCTGGAGAGCGGCGCTCGCGTAGGCGCCGGTGCCGAAGAACGCGGCGTGACCGAAAGAATACTGCCCGCCGAAGCCGGCGAGGATGTTCCAGGCCTGGCCGAGCAGCGTGGCGTAGAGCGTCATGATGACCAGGTTGAGCACGAAGCCCGATGAGACGAACGCGGGCAGGAGCGCCACGGCACCGCAGAGCAGGAGAATCGCGCAGAGCGTCTTCATCTACGCCCGCGCGCCGAATATCCCCTGCGGCCGGAACAGCAGGACGGCGATGAAGATCACGAAGATTCCGATCTGGCCGAGGCTTTCTCCCAGCCACAATCCGCCGACGGACTCGACCACGCCGATGATGAAGCCGCCGAGCAGCGCGCCCGCGAAGCTGCCCATGCCGCCCAGCACCACGATGGTGAAGGCGATCAGCACGAAGCCGTTGCCGACCTGCGGATTGACGTAGTACGCGGGCAGCAGGAAGCACGCCGCGGCGCCGAGGCAGGCGAGCCCGATGCCGAAGCTCATCGCGAACACGTGCTCGACGTCGATGCCGACCAGCTTCGCACCCTGGCGTTCCCTGGCGACGGCCCGGATCGCGCGCCCGAGATCGGTGCGCGTGATGAACGCGAGCAGAATGGCCGTGGCGGCGAGCGCGCCGAAGAACGCGACGACCTTCGGTGTGGAGATCATCGCGCCGGCGATGGCGACGGTCGAGAAGGTGTAGGACGTCTCGATGGTGCGCGTGTCCGAGCGCCACGCGAACAGCGCGAAATTCTCCAGGATAAGGGTGAGCCCGAGCGTGACGAGGAGGATGTTCTCGTCCTTTCCGTGGCTCGCGCGGCCGATGACGAAGCGCTGCAGGGCGTAACCCAGCGCGAACATCGCCGGGACCATGACGGGAAGCGCCGCGTAGGGATCGACTCCGAGCTTCGCGTTGAGGAAGAACACGCCGTAGAGCGCGATCATCAGCAGCGCCCCGTGGGCGAAGTTGATGATATGCAGCACGCCGTAGATCAGCGTCAGCCCGAGCGCGATCAGCGCGTACACCGCGCCCAGCGTCAGCCCGTTCAGTATCGAGGGAAAGAGGATCGACAGCTCGAGCACGGCGCTGATCCGACTGGACGATCCCGGCCCGGAGAGGCACGGGATCGGGGGCGAGGACTTCAGGCCTTCCAGGGAAACACGGGCTGGGCCTCGGCGTAGGTATTCGGCAGCACCACCCGGATGTCGCCTTTCAGAACCTGCAGCACCAGCGGCTGCGCTCCCTGGTTCTGGCCGTTGACGAAGCGCGTGGGTCCATACGGCATGAAGTGCCCGCTCCAGGTCGAGGACGCCAGCGCCTCGACGATCGCCTCGCGCTTGGCCGATGCGGCGCGCTCGATGGCGTCGGCCAGCAGGTAGACCGACTGGTAGTTGAGGTACACCTCGTAGGTGTAGACCTGGTTCAGCTTCTCGACTTTCCGCCGCAGCGCGATCGCGCGCTTGTCCTTCGGGTTGTACCAGTGGTTGCAGTCGATCACGCCGTCCGCCACGTCCGGGAATTCCTTCACGAACTTGAACGACGAGGCGGCGCCGCCGAGCACCGAGTAGATCGCCATCGGGCGTACGTTCTGCTGCTTCATGGTGCGCACCAGCAGCACGTATTCGTTGTAGTAGTTTGCGGGAATGACGATGTCGGGGTTGAGCGCCTTCATGCGCAGCACGATGTTGTTGAAGTCGCGCGTCGGATTGGCGTGCTTCACCACCTCCAGCACCTGGTAGCCCATTCCGGGGAGCTGGCTCGCGAGCAGGTTGGCCGTGCCGGTCCCGAACAGCGATTCCTCGTGGACGATCATCACGGTCCTGGCCGGCTTGCGCGCGAGCGTGTTGATGATGTGCAGGTCGTTGATCGCCGCCTCCGTGATCACCTTGTACCCGGGGCCGAAGCGGAACGTGTTCTTCAGGCCGCGCTCGACCACCTGGTCGGCGACGCCGACGTCCACGACGTGCGGGATGTCGTACTTGGCGGCCGCCTGCGTCGTCGCCAGGCAGATCGCACTTGCATACGAGCCGACGATCGCCGACACGCCCGCCTCGTTCATCTTCTCGACCTCCGAGACTCCGACCTCGGGCTTGGATTGCGCGTCGCCCAGGACCGCTTCGAGCTTCGCCCCGCGCATGGACTTGATGCCCCCGGCGGCGTTGATCTCGTCGACGGCGAGCTGCGCGCCGAAGCGGCACAGCTGCCCCGAATAAGCGAGAAAGCCGGTCACCGGATGAAGCACGCCGACCTTTATGGGCGCCGCCTGTGCACCGGCGAGGCCCGGGAAGCCCAGGGTCCCGGTCGCGGCGGCCGCGGAAAGCCCGGCGGATTGCTTGAGAAAATTGCGGCGGCGATGGATGCCCACGTTGCTTCCTCCGTTCTCGGGGTTGGTGAACGCGCGATCAGCCGATCGACGCCGGACAGGTGCAGAGATTACTGCATCGACGAGCGCCGTGCACACGCGGACAAATGAAACGGGCTTGCAGAGGTCGCAAGCCCGTGAATGAGTGGCGCGCCCGGCAGGATTTGAACCCACGACCCCCTGGTTCGTAGCCAGGTACTCTATCCAACTGAGCTACGGGCGCGAAATTGCGGCGTGAATTATAGCGCCTTGCCGAACCCGGCGGTTTTCAGACATGATGTTCCATGGTTTCCGGTCCCAGCCGGACGAAACGCATCGCAATGCGCGTCGCGTGTGCCGTGGCCGGCGCGGCCTGCGCGTCGCTGGCGCAGACCGGTACGGCGGAAAACCTCGCTGCCGGACCTGCTTTCAGCGACGGCGAGATCAAGATCATTCTTTCCCACGGGCCGTGGCCGGTGCCCGCGCAAACCGACCCCAGCAACCGCGTTTCGGGGAAATCCGAGGCGATCGAGCTCGGCACGCGCCTGTTCTTCGATCAGCGCATCTCCGGCGGCGGAACGATGTCCTGTGCGAGCTGCCACGTGCCCGAGCGCAACTGGACCGACAACCTCCGGCGCGGCGTCGGCGTGCGCGAGGTCGAGCGCAACACGCCCACGCTGATGAACGTGCTTGGCAGCCGCTGGTACGGATGGGACGGCGCCTCCGACAGCCTCTGGTCCCACAGCCTGCGCCCGATCCTCGACGAGCGCGAGCTGGCTGCGACGCCCCGCCACGTGGCGCAACTGGTGCGCGACGACGAGCAGCTGTCCTGCCGCTACCGAAAGGCGTTCGGAGCCGGGCCGTCACCGACCGACGACGAGGCCGTGCTGGTCGGCGTCGGCAAAGCTCTGGCAGCCTTCCAGGAGACGCTGGTGAGCGGACGCACGCCGTTCGACCGGTTTCGTGACGCCCTCGCGCGGAAGGAACCGCTTCCTCTTGGAACCTATTCCGAGGCGGCGCAGCGGGGGCTCAAGATCTTCATCGGAAAAGGCGGTTGCACCGCGTGCCATTCCGGACCCAATTTCACCAGCGGCGAGTTCTTCAGCACCGGCCTGTCGCGGCTCGCTCCGCTCGGGAAGCCCGATCCCGGACGCCAGGCCGGAATCCGCCGGCTGCTGGAGTACCGTTTCAACCTGCTGGGACCCTACAACGACGACGAGACCGGGACGAGCGCGGTGCGCACCCGCGAGGCCGCTCTCGGGAAGGCGAGCTTCGGCGAGTTCAAGGTGCCGTCGCTGCGCAATCTGATACTGACCGCTCCCTACGGGCGCGACGGCGGCGTCGATACCCTGGCCGAGGTCGTGCGCCACTACGCCGGCATCGATCCCGTCCGCCTGCACGCCAAGGACGGGAAACCCGCCAGCCCGCTGAACCTCAGCCGGGAAGAGCAAACCGACCTGGTGGTCTTTCTGGAATCGCTGAGCACCTTCTCCAATCCCTGGCGCCCCGACGACGGCGGGCAGTGCCGCTGAGCGGCGCGGGACGAGACTTTCAATGCGGGATTTGGCGGAGAGAGAGGGATTCGAACCCTCGATACGGGGTTAATCCGTATAACGCCTTAGCAGGGCGCCCCCTTCGACCGCTCGGGCATCTCTCCGGTCGGACGGCGACTATATCACAGCGGATTGCGCTCTCGGTCGGGTCTCAGGCGGGCTGATCGAGCTCGAACGCCTTGTGCAGGGCCCGCACCGCCAGTTCCATGTATTTCTCGTCGAGCACCACCGAGATCTTGATCTCCGAGGTCGAGATCATCTGGATGTTGATGCCCTCTTCGGAGAGGGTGCGGAACATGCGGCTGGCGATGCCCGCATGGGTGCGCATGCCGACGCCCACCATCGACACCTTGCAGATCTTCGGGTCGCCGCGGATGTCGGCCGCCTTGATGTGCCCCTTGACCTGGCGGTTGAGCACGTCGAGCGCCTTCTGGTACTCGTTGCGGTGCACGGTGAACGAGAAGTCGGTGAGGCCGTCGACGCCGGAGTTCTGGATGATCATGTCGACGTCGATGTTGGCGTCGCCGACGGGTCCGAGTATGGCGTAGGCGATGCCGGGCCGGTCGGGCACGCCCATCACGGTGATCTTGGCTTCGTCGCGGTTGAAGGCGATCCCGGAAATCAGGGCTTGTTCCATCTTGGCGTCATCCTCGAATGTGATCAGGGTACCCTCGCCCTCCTCCTCGAAGCTGGAGAGCACGCGCAGGCGCACCTTGTACTTGCCGGCGAATTCCACCGAGCGTATCTGCAGGACCTTCGAGCCGGCGCTCGCCATCTCGAGCATTTCCTCGAAGGTCACCGACTTCAGACGGCGCGCCTCCGGCACGATGCGCGGGTCGGTGGTGTAGACCCCGTCCACGTCTGTGTAGATCTGGCATTCGTCGGCCTTGAGCGCGGCCGCGAGCGCGACCGCAGTCGTGTCCGATCCCCCGCGTCCCAGCGTGGTCACGTTTCCCCGCCCGTCCACTCCCTGAAAACCGGCGACCACGACCACCGTTCCCTCGGCGAGATCGGCGCGCATGCGTTCCTCGTCGATCTTGAGAATGCGCGCCTTGGTGTAGGCGCTGTCGGTGAGGATGGTTACCTGTCCGCCGGTGTAGCTGCGCGCCTTGATGCCGCGCTCGAGCAGCGCCATGCACAGCAGGCCGATGGTCACCTGCTCGCCCGTCGACAGCACCACGTCCAGCTCGCGAGGATCGGGCTCCGCCTGAAGCTCCTTGGCCAGCGCGAGGAGCCTGTTGGTTTCCCCACTCATCGCCGAAACCACGACAACGAGGCGGTGGCCGCGTGTGAGGAATTTGGCAATGCGCTGCGCCACGTTTCTTATCCGTTCGGTCGTTCCGACCGAGGTTCCACCGAATTTTTGGACGATCAGGGCCATGCCGGTGCTCTGAAAAAGTCTTTGAATTTTATCGCAAAATCCCTCTCTTGGTAAGGGCTGTCAGCGCCTCGGGGCGCTCCCTTCGCGGCGGCTGGCACGCTCCATGCTGTTGGCATGGCATTGCCAGTTATTGGGGTCGCTTGGGAGCACAAGATGAAGCTTCTTGAACTCGTCAACCCGCGGGAAATCCGCAGGCGCCTGGGCATGAACCAGGAGGAATTCTGGACCATGATCGGCGTCACGCAAAGCGGCGGATCGCGTTACGAGAGCGGCCGCACGATGCCGAAGCCGGTGCGCCACCTGCTGCGCCTCGTCCACGTCGAGCGCATCGACCTCACCCGGGTCAAGAAGGAAGACTTCGACATCATTGACCACATCAAGCAGAACCACCCGGATCTGTATCAGAGTCTGCGCAAGGCGGCGCGGACCAAGCGCAGGGGTTCCAAGCACTAGCCCGAACAGTCTTCGCTGGGCCGGCGGGCTGGTCGACAAGACGCAACGCGAGTTGCGCCGAGGGGAGCGCAGGGAGGTTTAGGCGGCGAACTACGGTTCCCCGCCTTTTTCTTTTTCGCGGCCCGTCCCGCCTACCGGCTTGCCGCATATTTTCCGGCGACGCCGCCGCCGGCGATCGTCGACCGGCTGCACGCAGTGCTCTCTGCAGCGCCGAATGACGCACCGCGATATGGGTGCGATCCCCTTCTCTTTGATGGTGTTGCCTTTCGAGGCAAGCTGGCGATCCATTGAAAATGATTCTTAGTTGATATCCATCATTCATGAATCGACCGCTGCGGCGGCGATAGCATTGGTCCAGGAGGCGCGGGCTTGAGCGCCCACGCGATCGAGGAGACCGTAATGCGACGAACCCTGCTTTGCGCCGCCCTGCTTGCAGCCTTTGCCGCCGCCCCGCTCGCCGAGGCGCGCATCACGCGCGTCGCGGTCGACCCGGCCCTGTCGCAATCGCCGACCTTCGGCGGCTATTCCTGGCCCGGCGTCGGCCAGTACGAGCGCGTCATCGGCACCGCGTACGGCGAGGTCGACCCGAACGACCGCCGGAACTCGCTCATCGTCGACATCGAGCTCGCGCCGCGCAACGCGCGCGGCATGGTCGAGTATTCCTTCGACTTCTACATCCTCAAGCCGATCGACCTCACCAAGGGCAACAGCAAGGTCATGTACGAGCCGCCCAACCGCGGCGGCAAGACCTGGAGCTCGCTCGGCCGGGTGCCGGGTGGCAACGACCCCGGCGGCACGATCCTCGATCCGACGGTGCTGGCGAACAGCTTCCTCATGCCGCGCGGCTACGCGATCGTATTCAGCGGCTGGGACTTCGCGGCGGGCGTGAACACGACCAAGACCGCGGCCTCGCCCACGACGATCACGCTGCCGGTCGCGAAGAACCGCGACGGCACGACGATCACCGGCCCGGCCTACGAGTACATCGTCACCGGCGGCGCCTCGTACACGCTGAACTACGCGGCGGCGACGCTCGACAAGACCAAGGCGAGGCTCACGCACCGCGTGCACCTCGACGACACCCCGGTCGAGATCCCGGGGGGCGGCTGGAACTACAACGCCGCCGGAACGGCGATCAGCCTGGCCACCGGCAACTTCGTCAACAACGACATCTACGAATTCTCGTATACGGCGAAGGACCCGACCGTGAACGGCCTGGGCTTCGCGGCGGTGCGCGACTGGAACGCGTGGCTGCGCTACTCGCACCGCGACGACTACGGCAACCCCAACCCGCTCGCCGGCCACGTCAAGCGGATCTACACCGAGGTCGTGTCGCAGCCCGGGCGCCTGCTGAACGACTTCCGCCGCCTCGGCTTCAACGAGGCGGAGAACGGGAGGAAGGTGTTCGACGGCCACATGCAGTGGATCGCGGCGGGCGACGGCATCAACATGAACTACCGCTTCTCGCAGCCGGGACGGACCGAGAGGAACCGCCAGGACCATCTGTACCTCGAGGGCGTGTTCCCCTTCGCCAACGTCAGGAGCTACGACCCGATCACGCGCCGCGCCGACAGCCGCTACGCGCGCTGCGAGAAGACCGACACCTGCCCGCTCGGGGTCGAGATCTATTCGGCCAACGAGTACTGGGTGAAAGCGGCGTCGCTCTTGCACACCGACCCCACGGGAAGCCACGACCTGCCCGACTCGCCGTATACGCGCAACTACTTCATCTCCAGCCACCAGCATGGAACGGGCAACGCCGCCTCGCGCGGCGCCTGCCAGCAGTTCCAGAACCCGCTCAACTCCGCGCCGGTGCAGAGGGCCCTGTTCATCGCGCTCGACGAGTGGGCCACGGAGGGCCGCAAGCCGCCGCGCAGCCGCGTGCCGACGCTGCGCGACCGCACCATGGTGCCGCCGCTGCCGCAGCAGGGCGTCGGCTTTCCCCACATTCCGGGCGTGAGCTACACCGGACTCATGACGACGCGCTACCTGCTCGACTACGGGCTGCATTTCTACGAGACCGGCATCGCGACGGTCAATCCCCCGGTGATCACGCCGCCCTACCAGAACAACCCGGCGAACGGCCCGATCTACCGCGCCTACGTCCCGAAGACGGACAGCGACGGCAACGACGTCGCGGGCGTGCGCCTCGTCGACGTGACCGTGCCGCTCGCCACCTACACCGGCTGGGCGCTGCGCGCGGGGCCGCAGGCGAACGACGGGTGCGAGAGCGCGGGACAGTTCATCCCCTTCCCGCGCACCGAGGCCGACCGCGCCGCCGCGGGCGATCCGCGCCCCTCGGTCGAGATACGCTATCCGACCTTCGCCCTCTACCACGCGAAGGTGCGCGACGCTCTGAACGACATGGTCGAAGACCGCCTGCTGCTGTGCGAGGACGCCGCGTCCGAGGAGACGCGCCTGATGCAGGCCGGGCTTGACCGCGGCGTGCCCGCGCCGTCGGGCGGTGCGCTTCCCGCCGCACAGCAGCTCGAGGCCTGCATACCGCATCCCCACCATCACCACGGGCATTCTGATCACGATCACGACGATCACCATCACGACGACTGAAGACGAAAAGGAGGAGAACATGAACCGCACCTTGAAGCTGCTGTCGTGCACCGCAGCGGTCGCGCTCGCCTGGGCGCAGCCCGCGGACGCCCGCGTCACCCGGATCGTGATAGACAGCGTCACGCCGATCGCCGGCCAGCCCTACGAGCAGCTCACGGGCCGCGCGTTCGGCGAGCTGAACGCGCGCCACCCGCTGAACCGCGAAATCACGGACCTCGACCGCGCACCGCGCAATTCGCGCGGCAAAGCCGAGTACATCGCCAGCTTCCGCATCCGCAAGCCGGTCGACCTCGGCAGCGCGAGCGGCCTGATGTGGCACGACGTTCCCAACCGGGGCGGTGACGTCGGCTTCCCGGCGGATTCGTTCGCCGCCGGCGACATGCAGCTGCTCTCCGGCTGGCAGGGCGACAACGCCGGCGGAACGAAAGTGCCGGCGAACGTCGACTGCCTCCCCGGCACGGGCTGCACCACCCCAGCCTTCCCGAACCATTACGTGAAAACGCCGGTGCTCGTCGGCACGACCGGCCGGATCGTCGGCCGCATCATCAACCGCAGCGGCGTGAACGCCGCGCCGCTCAACGTGATGGGCAACCCGATCCCGTACTTCCCGGCCGATCTGAGCAACGCCGGCGACACGCTCACCACGCACCTCGCCGAGACCATCAACGGCAAGATCACCGTCGGCGCCGTGATCCCGAACAGCGACTGGAAATACTGCGGCGGCGGCACCTTCGACGCGCCGACTCCGGTCACCGCGCTGCCGGTGAACGTGTGCCTGAAGGGCGGCTTCGACGCGACCAAGCTCTACCAGCTCGCGTACAACGTGAAGGATCCGTACGTCCTGGGCGCCGGCACCGCCGCGTTCCGCGACGTGCAGTCCTTCTTCCGCTACGAGGCGAAGGACGACTTCGGCACCGCCAACCCCGTCTTCGGCCACGTCAAGAAGGCGATCATTCGCGGCGTGTCGCAGTCGGGCAACTTCACGCGCCACTACCTCTTCCTCGGCATGAACGAGGACGAGACCGGGCGCATCGTGCACGACGGCGCCTGGCCGCTGATCGCCGGAAGGCGCGTGGCGAACAACTCGCGCTGGGGCCAGCCCGACGGCGTGCTCGAGCTCTACCAGATGGGGAGCGAGGGCCCGCAGTGGTGGAAGAAATGGCCCGACCGCGTGCGCGACCTGCCGACCCGGGGCATCCTCGACCGCTGCCAGGCGTCGCGCACCTGCCCGAGGATCGTCGAAACCTTCGGCGGCGCGGAAGTGTTCGCGCTGAAGATGACCATGTCCTGGGTGGGCACCTCCGCGGACAAGGACATCCCGCTGCCCAACAACGTGCGCCGCTACTACCTGCCGAGCTCCACGCACGGCGGCGGCAACGGCCAGACCACCGAAGCTCCCGCCGCGGCCGGAACGGTCAACTGCCCCGGCAACAACTGGGGCAAGGGCACGCTGAGGGCGAATCCCGTTCCCTCCACCGGCCTGGTGAACCGCATACGCGCCGCGCTGCGCGACTGGGTGCTGTCCGGCACCGAGCCGCCTCCGAGCCAGTGGCCGACGCTCGCCCCCATCCAGCCGCAGAAGAGCTGGCACGAGTGGGACGACGACGACGATGACGGCGATCACGACCGGGACCGGGGTCACGACGGCGACCACGACAATGGCCACCACAAGCACTGGAAGCCCCTGCTCGTCGAGCCGAACATGAAGGACATGGGCTTCCCGCACGGCATCCCCGGGATCCCGGACGCGATCTTCGCGCCGGAGAACTTCATCTTCCCGGTGTTCGACTACGACTGGGGCCGCGACTACGACGAGAGCGAGGCGAACGGCGTGCCCACCAACGCGCCGCCTCCCATCAAGCACGTCATCAAGATGCTGGTCCCGCGCGTCGACGCGGACGGCAACGAGATGGGCGGCGTGCCGACGGTGCAGAATGACGCTCCGCTCGGGACCTACCTGGGCTGGAACATCACCGCCGGCGTCGGCGACGTGGGCTACGACGGCCGGCCGTTCCACGCCGGCCAGGTGTGCAACTACGTCGGCGGCATGGTGCCGTTCTTCAAGACCAAGGCGCAGCGCCTGGCCGCAGGCGATCCGCGCAAGTCACTGGAAGAGCGCTACGGCACGCACGACGGCTACGTGGCCGCGGTGACCCAGGCGGCCAACAACGCCTTCGACAAGGGCTACCTGCTGGCGGCGGACCGCGACGCGTTGATCGCGCAGGCTGTCGGCAGCGACGTCTGCAACCAGCCCGGCGACGGCGGCAAGTGCAATCCTGGTGCACCGTAGCGGGAAAGCGCGAAACGCCGGACGGGCGCTCGCCCGTCCGGCCTCACCTGCCCGAGACGCCCGGGAGTCGGGACCTTTCCCCAAACAGAACGCGCATTGCGGTCTTGTGGACCAGCGCGAGCGCCGCCTTGGCCAGGGGTGTCGTAGGGCGCTGGGCCGAGGTCACGACCGACAGCTGAATGGTGAGCGTGGGCTGGACGCGGCTCTTGACAAAGTCCCGTCCGAGATTCTGGCCGCGCAAGGAGGTGAGGGGCAGGACGGTGTGCCCGTATCCCTCTCGAATCAGGCCGAGTATGGAGGTGACGCCGTCGATTTCGAACGCGATCTGCGGCTTGAGCCCGAGATACGCGAGCTGGGCTTCGATCCTCATCCGGTTTGCATTCGGCCGGCTGGGAAGGATCAGCGGGTAGCGCGGCAGATCCCTCAGCGGCACCGGCCTGGGCCGCTGCCCCTTCCCCGCGGTCCTGGGTGAAATCAGGAACATCTCCACGTCCCGAAGCGGGGCGATCTCGATCGACGGCAGCGGCGTCGGGTTGTGGACCAGCCCGATGTCGACGCGCCCCTCCACGAGCCACTCAAGAATCGACGCGGACAGCCCTTCCATCATGCTGAACGTCCCGCCGGGAAACGACTTGCGAAGGGACTTGAACAGGGGAACCGACAGCACGCGGGCGAGCGTCGGCGGCAATCCCAGGACCACGTGCCCGACCGCGGCGTCCCTCGACCCGGTGAGCTCGTCGCGCGCGCGGCGCACCTGCATCACGATTCCCCGCGCGTGCACAAGCAGACGCCTCCCCGCATCGGTCGGCGTGACGCCGCGGCCATTGCGATACAGCAGCGTCTGCTGGACCTCAACCTCGAGCTGGCGTACCTGGTGGCTCAGCGCGGACTGGGCGACCGAGAGCAGCGACGCGGCCTTGGTGAAGCTGCCCAGGTCGGCAACGTGGACGAAGTAGTCGAGCTGTTTGATGTCCATGGGGACGGTGGGATCGTGCCCATCTCGAATACAGATATCTGATAGTCAAGATACCACTATTCCACTTTTATTCCAGCCGGTGTCAAATGATTCGTGTTTTGAGGGGGGAAAAGTCGTGTGTCACTCGAGGTCGTGCCCGGGCGAAACCCGCGGCGCTCCACTAGCGCTCGCTTGACGTGAATATCACCTCCCGCCAGCTGAAGGCGTTTCTGCTTACGGCCCGCTACCAGAGTTTTTCGCGCGCGGCCGAGCGCCTGTTCATCACCCAGTCCGGAATGAGCGTTCTGGTGCGAGAGCTCGAAGCGCAGCTGGGTTTCCGCCTGTTCGAGCGGACCACGCGCAAAGTCACGCTCACGGAGTTCGGCTCGAGGCTGTTGCCCATCGCCGACCGCAGCCTGCTCGAGCTGGAGGCCGCGGCCGTCAACATCGGGCGTTCCGCCTCCGCGGCGAAGGGCTCGCTGGTACTGGGCGCGGCGCCGTTCCCGGCCGCGGAGCTGCTGCCCAAGGCCATCGCCGCGTACGGCCAGCGCGATCCGCACCTGCAGGTGCGCCTCGTCGACGCGGCGGGTGCGCACCTCGTCGACCTGGTGCGCTACGGCGAGGTCGACGTGGCGGTCAGCGGCGTGCGGCACGACGCGCCCGGCGTGGAGTGCGCGTCGCTCGCCCGCTTCCCTCTCGCCGTGATCCGCCCGGCCGACCTGCCCCCGCAGCTGTCTCGCGAGGTGAGCTGGAGGGATGTCGCGGCGCAGAGGCTGGTCGGCTTCCCCTGCGACTATTCCATCCAGCAACTGATCGACGAGCAGCTCGCGCACGTCGGGCGCCATGCACCCCCCGAAGTGATCTGCAACTACCTGGAGACGCAAATCGCGCTCGTCGAAGTCGGCTCCGGAATCGCCGTGATCCCGGCGTTCGCCGCGCCGGCGTGCGCCAGCCGCAGAGTCACTCTGCACGCGATCGTCGATCCTGTGGTCACCAGCGATCTGTATTGGCTTGCCAGTCGCGCGCGCAAGCCGTCCCGGGCCGCGCACAGCTTCAACGCTTTTCTCAAGGCCTACTTTTCCGAGCTCGCCGAGCAGTGGCCGTCCCATAACGGCCGGCCGGCCCCGAGGACCGCGGCTATCGCGTGACGAACGTCGCCGTCGGGGCGCGCGGTCAGCGGATCCGGCCCGGACTTGCTTCGAGCGCCCTTCGCAACGCTGGCGGCATGGCGTCCACGGCTTCGGGCGGATACTCGAGGCGATGCCGCCCGACGCGCAGCGCGAGCGCCGGAGGGCGGCGCTCGAAGCAGGCGTCGCATCGGCCGATCGCGCCGGTGGGAATGAAGCGGCCGCATTCGAAGCATTGATCGCGCTCGCGGTGCGGCAAGCGCAGCGGATTGCGCCGGTATACCCTGAGGCGGTCCCGCAAGGCCGGCCAGTGGGGGAGATCGACCTCCTCGATCGGCGTCCAGTTCAGCCGCAACTCGCGGTGGAAGCGCACCGAGCCGGTAGCGCCGTCGTCGTGCTCACCGATGTGGATCACGGTCTCGCCGCGGTATGCGCGCAGTGCTGCGTAGCTCCCCGCGTCGTCGTCGTAGGGCGGCCAGCACAGGAGCAGCGCGCGGTCTCCGTGCCGGCGCGCCGCGGCGGCCGCGGGAGCGCGTCCCACCGAGATCCATGGACGGCGCCTGCGCCGGTGATAGGCATTCCGCCTGCCGCCGCCGGGAGGAACGAGATCATAGGCGAGCGCGTCGACTCCGCGCGCTCGCAGCAGCGCCGCCCAATAGCCCATCCCCGCGCCGCACTCGACGAGAGGCGCATGCTTCGCAAGGACCGCGAGTGCCTGCTCGGTCGGGATCGCCCAGGAAAAAGCCGACGCGAGCTCGCGGCGCCGCTCGCTCAGGTCGAGCAGCTGGGCGAGCCCCGGCGACAGCCGCCACGGCTGGTCGACCGCCAGCGCGCCCACCAGATCGAGGTAGGGATTCTCGCCCGCGCGCAGGCGTCGCCGCCGCCCCGCAAGCGCGAGGCGCGCGCCGAACTCGCCGAGACGGCGCACGCCTTCCAGCCACTCGCTCTCCGAGGCAACGGCCCATGGAAACCGGGCTTTGAAAGCCTCGTAGGTCGGCAGGCCGGCGATCTCGCCCGGGGTGATGCGCAGCCGCGCCGGCCGGCCGCGGGGCGCGTGGCGCCATTCATCGGGTCCGGTCGGCTGGACGGCGCCGCCGCAGACCGCGCAGATCGCGTGCCCGTCCACGATCACGCGCGCCCCGCGGCTGAGAAGCGGCTGGACGCCGGCCGCGTCCGCGCACGCCGGGCCCACGTCCGGTCTCAGCCGCCGTGCCAGCGCAGCACGCCGGCGTTGTACACCACCTCGCCGTCGACGACGGTGAGCACCGAGCGGATCTTCTTCAGGTCGTCGTCCGATACTGAGAAGTAGTCGGAGTTGAGCACGACCAGGTCCGCCAGCTTGCCCTCCTCGATGCTGCCGAGCTGGTCTTCTTCGTGCAGGAACCAGCCGTTGCGGCTGGTGTAGAGGCCGAGCACCTCCTGCCGGGTGATCTGCTGGCCGGGATTGATGAGCACTCTGCGCGCGTTGAGGCCGGTGGTGGCGTAGTACATATGGAGCCACGGGTTCATCGGCGCGATCTGCATGCCGTCGGAGCTCATCCCGGAATGAATGCCGTCGGGGCGATTGCCGCTGTCGACGATCATGCGGAACGGCGGACCGGCGTAGGGCGCCACGGTGCTGGTCGGCAGATTGCCGGCGAGGTATTGCCAGCCGGTGAGGGAAAGGTTGCCTCCGATGGCCTGCAGCCGGTCGATCCACTCCTGCGTGATGCCGGGCACGTGGGCGACCACCCAGCGGGTCTCGCGCACGATGCCCGGGTAGGCCGCGTTGGCCGCCTCGAAGCCCATGATCTCCAGCTCGAAGTCGGCGGGGTTGCTGGCCGGCGTCTGGCGGCGACCGAGGGAGTGGACTTCGGCGCGCCAGCCCGCCTGAGCCACCTTCTGCGCGGCGGCGGCGAACGGGCTGGTAACGCCCGTCCCCTGGGCAATGAACTCGCCGATGCCGCCGGTCCTCACCATGTCGTCGCCGAAGAACGGGAAGGCGTTCTTCAGGCGCTGCACCAGCTCGGGCGTGTTCGCATCGGACTCCATGTGCAGGAAGTTGATGCGCAGACGCACGATGCCATCGCCCTGCCCGTACACCTCGAGGAAGGGGATGTGCATGGTGAAGTTGTCCTCGTGCGCCGCACCGTCGGCTATGGTGTTGGTCGCCTGGAATGCGCCCTGGTCGAGGTGCGTGGTCACCCCGACGCTGGCGGCGTAGTTCATCGCATCGATCACGCTGCGCCTGCGCTCGGCCGGATTGAGCAGCGTCTGGCGCAGGTAGAGCAGCGCGCGTGACGGGTTGTTGCCGGTCATCGCGCCGTTGTCCGCCACGGTGATGCCCTGGGACTGGAAGATAGCCTTGCCCGCGCTGTTGGTGGCCCCGGGCCCGGTGAAGCCTACCTCGATGAACACCGGGTTGTTCGGCGCCGCCGCGTCGAGCTCGCTGAGCGTCGGCATGCGGCCGCTCAGCGGGTCGGCCGGATTGGCGTAGATATGGTTCGGGCTGAAGCCGCCGATGGTGGTGATCCAGGCGCCGCTAGGGACGCCGGCGGCGCGCGCCGCGTAGATCGCCTGAACGTCCGGGATGGAATAGGCGTTCTCCAGCGGTGTGTGGTAGCCGGGCCGGTTTCCCATCAGGACGATGTGGTTGTGGTTGTCGATGATGCCCGGCACCACGGTCCGGCCTCTCAGGTCGATGACGCGGGTGCCGCTTCCTTCCCGGTACTTGTGGGAATAGCCGACCGCGACGAAGCGACCGTCCTTGATGGCGACCGACGACGCGATCCGGTCCGCGGCGTCCATCGTGTGGATCCGGCCGTTGACGAGCATCAGATCCGGATCGGGGTTCGAAGGCCGCTTGTGGCGTTTCTTCGACTCGGGCTTCCACATCCCGGGCGCGGAACCCGCGAGCAGCGTGCCGCCGGCCGCAGCCGCGGTCTTCATGAACTTGCGCCGGGAGAACTTGCGATCTTTGATCGTCATTCCACGTCCCTTCCTCTGAGCGGCCGAGCGGGTGCAGGACCTGGAAAAAATCTATCACGCGCCTCTGAACCGACTCCAATGAAAGAAAGTCATGGAAGGCGTCCGTTCATCAGCGTTGGGCATGAATTCGGGGCGTCGCCCCGGCCCGGCGGGACCGCGCCCACCAAGCTGGCGGAAGGTGTGAGATTCGAACTCACGAGAGGCTTGCGCCCCTGCCGGTTTTCAAGACCGGTGCCTTAAACCGCTCGGCCAACCTTCCCTTGACCGTATCGCTAAGTACCTGTCGGGGCTTGAATTGTATCATCCGCTCCCCCACCTACCGGCTCATGATTGGCGCCCCCGGCACGCTGTCGCTATACTGGGCCCCGGATGAAACCCGGCAAAGCCGACCGGGTCCAAGCAATCACATACGTTTCACGGAGGAAGTACATGCAACCTGAACTGCAACCGATTCGGACCGGGACTTCGATCCCGTCGCAGGACTATGCGGTGCAGCAGCACCGCGTGCTGCGCAACACCTACTGGCTCCTCGCCCTGTCGCTGATACCGACGGTCATCGGCGCGGCGATCGGCACGAACATCGACCTGGGATTCCTGCGCGCGAGCCCGATCCTCTCGTTCTTCGCGATCCTCGCGATCTTCTACGGGTGGATCTTCGCGATCGAGCGCAACAAGAACAGCTCCCTCGGCGTCGGGCTGCTGCTCGGCTTCACGCTGTTCATGGGTCTGTTGCTCGGGCCGCTGCTCCAGTACATCCTGGGCCTGGGCAACGGCGTCCGGCTGGTGATGATGGCCGCAGGCGGTACGGCGGCGGTGTTCTTCGCCATGGCGGGAATCGCCACGACGACGAAGCGCGACCTGACGGGCCTGGGCAATTTCCTCGCCGTCGGGGCCATCGTGCTGATGCTCGGCGTGATCGCGAACGTGTTCTTCGCGAGCCCGGTCGCGCAGCTGGTGATCATCGCCGCCTTCGTGCTGTTCTCCTCGCTCCTGATCATGTGGCAGGTCAACGCGATCGTGCGCGGCGGTGAGACCAACTACGTGTCGGCGACGCTCTCGCTCTACGTCGCCGCCTACAACCTCTTCACCAGCCTGCTGCAGCTGCTGGGCATATTCGGCGGCAGCCGCGACTGACGCCTCAACTCCGGCAAGAAAAGGGCGCTGCGGCGCCCTTTTTCATTTCTCCTTCTCGAAGAGCGCGATCGACTCGACGTGCGAGGTGTGCGGGAACATGTTCACCACGCCCGCGGCGGCGAGCCGGTATCCCAGCGCGTTGACCAGCACCCCGCTGTCGCGCGCCAGCGTCGCGG
>Ga0335084_10001802_pt1 | contig 20281 bp, 18 predicted proteins | sample Lox_Sample_44_FD_206721 | JGI IMG/M metagenome (GOLD analysis project Ga0335084, IMG submission 206721) | Soil microbial communities from Loxahatchee National Wildlife Refuge, Florida, United States - Lox_Sample_4.4 | ecosystem: Environmental > Terrestrial > Soil > Wetlands | place: USA...
TTACCTTCCCTCGGAAAATATCGACCACTCTCAGAATTTCCTCCCGCGTCGTCGAAGTCGCCGTCACCTTCACCAGAACCATCTCCCGCTCGACAAAGTCCTTTTCGATCAGATCCACCACTTTGATGACTGGGATCAATTTGTTCAGTTGTTTGAGCACCTGCTCGAGGATCTGGTCATCCCCCCGGGTGACCAGGGTCATGGTCGAGACCGTGGGATCAAGGGTTTCAGCCACGCATAGGCTTTCGATATTAAACCCTCTGCCGCTGAAGAGCCCTGCAATCCGGGTCAGGACGCCAAATTCGTTTTCAACCAAAAGAGTAATCACGTGACGCATTTAAGCCTCAAAAACTGGAATATTGGAGTAATGGAGTATTGGAATATTGGAGCATTGGAGGATTGAAATATAGAATCTCCTCTTGTTGGGTCCTTTAAATTGTTTTTTCTTTTTTCCATTACTCCACTGCTCCATCACTCCATTCTTCCATTTTCATCCTAAATCAGTCTCATCTGATTCAATGCTTCCCCTGCCGGGACCATGGGATAGACATTTTCTTCAGGGTCCACCTCAAAATCGATGATGACGGGCTCCGGGAGGGAGAAGGCTTTCTTTAATAGAGGGATCACCTCTTCAGGCTTGTTCGTTCGCAACCCCACCGCTCCATAGGCCTCTGCCAATTTGACGAAGTCCGGAGAAAACCCCTCCAGAGAAGAGGAGGCATAGCGTTTCCCGTAAAAGAACTCCTGCCATTGTCTGATCATTCCAAGGTAACCATTGTTCAGGATGACGACTTTGACCGGCAGATGGTATTGGACGACGGTCGCCAGCTCCTGAGAGTTCATCTGGAAACTCCCGTCGCCTGAAATATCAATCACCAGCTTGTTGGGGAAGGCCGCCTGGGCCCCCATGGCCGCCGGAAACCCGTAACCCATCGTTCCCAGGCCCCCTGAAGTGAGCAACGTCCTCGGCTTGACGAACGGAAAATACTGAGCCGTCCACATCTGGTTTTGGCCTACCTCGGTGGAGATGATCGCCTCCCCCTTGGTCAGTTCATAAATGGACTCGATCACGTATTGGGGCTTGATCATTCCTTTCTGGTCATAACTCATGCTATGGATGGCCTTGAATTTATCGATCTGATGATGCCATTTTTCCATTCCTGCTTTGAAGGAATCGATCTCTTCCTTTTCGAGGAGGGAGAGAATCTTGGAGAGGATACGCTTACAGTCCCCGACGATCGGAAGATCGACTCTCACATTCTTGCTGATGGAGGTCGGGTCGATGTCGATATGAATGATTTTTGCCTGAGGCGCAAAAGCCTCGATCTTGCCGGTGACCCGATCATCAAATCGAGACCCGACGGCGATGAGGAGGTCAGCCTCCATGACGGCCATGTTGGCCCAATAAGTCCCGTGCATTCCCAGCATGCCCAAGGAAAGGGGGTGATTGCCGGGGAAGCTACCCAATCCCATCAGGGTCATGGTTACGGGAATACCCAGCTTCTCCGCAAGAAGGGTAAGTTCCTTCGACGCGTTTGAGGAGATGATCCCGCCACCGACATAGAAAACAGGTTTCCGGGATTTCAACATCAGGTTGATCGCCCTCTGAATCTGGCCAAGATGTCCTTCGTACGTGGGTTGATAGCCACGGATGAAGACCTTCTCTGGATATTTGAATTCTGTGGAATCGACCAGAGTGTCTTTTGGAAGATCGACAAGAACGGGTCCGGGTCTTCCGCTTCGAGCCACAAAGAATGCTTGCTTCAAGATTCGTGCCAGATCCTTGACATCCTTCACAAGGTAGTTATGTTTGGTGCACGGTCTTGTGATACCAATGATATCGGCTTCTTGGAAGGCATCGTTTCCGATCAGAAGCGTAGGGACCTGGCCGGTCATGATCACCAGCGGGATAGAATCCATGAAGGCTGTGGCAATTCCTGTAACGGTGTTCGTCGCTCCCGGGCCAGAGGTCACCAGGACCACTCCCACTTTTCCCGTTGCCCTGGCGTATCCATCGGCGGCATGGACCGCAGCCTGCTCATGTCGGACCAGGACCTGCCGGAACGGGGCGCCTTGAAATTCATCGAAGAGCGGAAGGACTGCGCCACCCGGGTAGTTAAAAACAACCTCCACCCCTTCTTTTTTTAAACATTCAACAATGATTTGAGAACCAGTTTTTTTCATCTTCGTAAATGATTGGATTATTGGAGTACTGGAATACCGGAGTATCGGAGTGTTGGAGTACTGGAGGATTGGGTTAATCCAAAGGAAAAAGATTCACTTTCTTGTTCTTCCCTATTACTCCATCACTCCACTACTTCATCATTCCATCTTCTATCGGTATTTCACCAGAATTTTTTCCATCTGGTCCTTCAATGCCAGTTTTTTCTTCTTAAGGATCTTTATCTCCACCTCATCCTGGGAACTGAGGAAAGATTTTTTTTCCAATTCTTCCAACTGTTTTGCCAGTTGGCTATGGGCCAGTTTGGTTTTTGAAAACTCTTCATTCTCCCTCATCAGCCTTTCGACCAATTCTTCCTCTTTTGTCGCCATCTCAGCCCTCAATATAATTGTAATATAAGATAATTTAACAAAAAAAGTTAATATAATCCAGTCTTTTTGTCAACTCTCCCGATCCTCGCTTTCCTTCTCCTATTTTTTTTACCCATGGACGGGGTAGATCCCCTCTGAGGCTTTATCCTGCCCCCGGGTCTGACCATGGCGGGATTTTTTTCCAGGCGTCGCTGAAGGGGTCAATCCGGATGGGTTTCCTGCCATTTCACTTCGGCCTCTGAAGGCCGGATATAGGTAGGAGAAAAAGTTGTCACGTTGAGATACTCCCCTTTGTTGAGGAGTTCAAACCCCAGTTTTGCGACCATTGAGCCATGAGGGAGATGGAAGGGAGCAGCCGGGAAGATGGCCAGAGATGGGAGAGAACGAAAGAGGAAATCTCTGTAAGTCCTTACTCCATCACCGATGAAAATTGTCTGTTCAGTGATCTTCTTAACAAGGTCCTCGGGTCGAAGGGCCAGATCGCCCGATTGCCGTCGAAGGAGGCCCCTTTCCCCGTAACGATAAAAAGCGGAGTAAACCTCCTTTTTTCGGGCGTCAAGGATAGGGCAGATCAGATAGGGGGTGGGCGAGACTTGGGAAGCCAAGACATCAAGGGTGCTTACTCCTGCGACAGATTTTCCAGTGGCGAAGGCCAGGCCTTTGACAGTGCTCACACCGATTCGCAGTCCCGTAAAGGAGCCCGGACCGAGAGAGATGGCCCATCCATCTACGTCTTCGACCGAGCAACGAGCTTCTCTGAGGGCAGACTCAACGGCGCCCAGGAGTCGCTCAGAATGGGTCACTGGGATATTGAGGAGGGTGTCGGAAAGGACTTGTCCATCATCGATCAGTCCCACAGCCCCGCACGATGTTGAGGTGTCGATGCCAAGCACTTTCATGGTCAAATTCCAGTCATCAAATTCCAATAACAGACATAGGTACGAATTGGGTTTACCGCTGAGTCGTAAAGAGCGCAGAGTTAGATCTTTTTTTGATATCCTCGACGTCCTCGGCGGCTCTGCGGTGAGAATCGTCTGATCCCAATCGTTTCTTTGATTCGGTTCAGAACTTAAACCCTCCGGGGAGGAAATAACGAACCACGTCATTCCGGATGGCGAAGAGCATCAAGAGGATGATGAAGATTAAACCGATCTGTTGGGCGATCTCCATTTTTCGCAGACTGACCGGCTTCCTTAAAATCGCTTCTAATACCAGAAAGAAAAGGTGCCCTCCGTCGAGGATAGGAATCGGGAAAAGGTTGATTACGCCAAGGTTGATGCTGATGATGGCCGTAAAGACGGCCAGGCTCAAGAGCCCTCTCCGGGCCTGCTCGCCCGCCAATTTAGCGATCATAATCGGGCTGCCGATTTCTTTGGCCGGGATCACCCTCTGAATCAGTTTCACGATTCCGGTCAACGTTAATTCGATCACCTGCCAGGTTTGAGCAAAACCGTTTCCCAAGGCGACGAAAGGGCCTACTCTTTGGTAGACGACATTGACAGGAGCATGGGTTACCCCGATCTTGAAGGTCCGGGTTTCTTCTCCGAAAAGGTTTTTTTCTGTAAAAGGCTTCGGCGTGACGTTGATATCGACGGTTTCATCGTTGCGCTTCACCTTCAGGGAAAGCTCTTTCCCCTGACTATTGGTGACGACCTGTTGTAATTCTTCCCAGGCGGAGATGTCCTTCCCGTTGATTGAAAGAATCAGATCCCCTTTTTTGAGGCCTGCGGCCTCCGCCGGGAAACCGGGACTCACTTCCTCCACCTGCGGGGGGACCGAAGGCAGAGAGGGGATGCCCGCGATGAGGTTGACACAGGAGAAGAGAGAGGCGGCAAGAAAGAAATTAAAGAAGGGGCCTGCGCCGATGATGAGGGCACGTTTCCAGACGGCTTGTGCCCAAAAAGAGCGAGGATACTCTTCGTCTTTTATATCCTCATTGGGGTCCTCTCCCAAAGGTTTTACAAATCCACCCAGGGGAAAGACTGCAATTTGATATTCCGTTTCCCCTACTTTTTTGCCAATCAATTTGGGCCCAAACCCCAATGAGAATTTTAACACTTTGACTCCCATTTTTTTGGACAGGAGGAAATGGCCCAATTCGTGGACAAAGATGAGAATCCCTAATACGATCACCGTTGAAACAATCGTTATGAGCACAGTCTACCCCTTTCTAGTACGGCCTTCGACCTCTCTCTGGCCCAGTGATCTGCTTTCAGTATATCTTCGACGGTGTGAACCGTTTTCACTTCGTGCTCGTCCATCACCCGCTGGACGAAAAGGGGAATGTCCGTAAATTTGAGCGATCCCTCCAGGAAGGCATTGACCGCGATCTCATTGGCCGCATTCAGGACAGCGGGCAGGGTTTCACCCGTCTGGATCGCCTGGTAGGCCAATTTGAGGCAGGGGAATCGATCCAGGTCGGGTTCGGAGAAGTTGAGAGCCCCGTTCCTTGACAGGTCGAGATGGGGTAGATTCAGAGGGAGTCGTTCGGGAAAGGAGAGAGCGTAAGAGATGGGGATCTTCATATCCGCTATTCCCATCTGGGCAACCATGGACCCATCGACATATTCGACCATGGAGTGAACGACGCTCTGGGGGTGGATGAGGATGACGATCTTTTCAATCGAGATGTTGAAAAGCCAGTGGGCCTCGATGACCTCCAACCCCTTGTTCATCAGCGAGGCCGAGTCAATGGTGATCTTTTTTCCCATTTCCCACCGGGGATGGTTGAGCGCTTCTTTTACCGTTACTTCATGAAGCCTGGAGGCTGGAAGGTTGAGGAAAGGTCCCCCCGAAGCCGTCAAGATCAGTCGATGAATATCTTCTTTCCGGTGGCCGAGCAACGCCTGAAAGATTGCGCTGTGTTCGCTGTCCACGGGAAGAATTTGGACTTGATTCTTTTTCGCCTCTTCCATGACAATTTTCCCTGCCATGACCAGGGTTTCTTTATTGGCCAGGGCAATGGGTTTTCCTGTCTTGATCGCGGAGAGGGTAGGGATGAGGCCCACGGCACCAACGATGGCCGAGACGACCTGATCGATCTCCGGATGGGTGGCAACCTGAATCAGCCCCTCGACCCCGTGGACGATTTGAACGGGGATGTGAGAAAGCTCTCTTCGAAGGGTCTCCGCAAGCTCTCTATTCAGAACCGAGACAATCTTCGGCCGGAACTGAAGGATCTGCTGTTTGAGAAGTTGGGTATTGCGGCCGGCAGACAAACTGATGACCTCAAATCGTTCGGGAAATTGACTGACGATCTGGAGGGTATTGACACCGATGGAGCCCGTTGACCCGAGGATGGACAGACGCTTCATACGGTCTCCTTCAGGAAATAGAGGAGTGAATAGTGAAGAAAAGGCGCGGAAAAGAGGAAGCTATCCACCCGATCCAGCATGCCTCCGTGGCCTGGAAACAGCGTCCCTGAATCCTTGACCTGGGCGCTCCGCTTCAACATGGACTCCGTAAAGTCTCCCAGCTGGCCCAAAATCGCCAGGCCGACGGCGAAGAGAACACAGAGTCCTGTCTTTAGATTTGGGATGAAGAACCAGGAAAAGGCCAGAGCCACGAGGATCGATCCGACGATGGCTCCTCCTAGTCCTTCAAACGTTTTATTCGGGCTGATCTTAGGATAGAGCTTGTGTCGTCCGAGGAAGGAGCCGGTGAGCAGGGCGAAGATGTCTCCCGCCCAGACCGTGAGAATAAGAAAGAGAACCCAAAGCCTTCCGTTCGGCATGTTCCGAATGAGTGAGACATAGGCAAGAAGGAACCCGATAAAAAGAATTCCGAAGAGAGCCGTGCCCATCTTGGAGATCGCCGATGAAAGGTCTTGTGAAGCGGCCATGAAGAAGACGGCAAGAACGAGGAGGATGAGGGCCAAAAGCAAAGAAATTTCTTTCATGCCTCCGGAGAGAAGGACGAGGGAGAGAATCAATCCAAGTCCTATTCCCATCGCCCGTTCAAACCCTCTGACGTGAGGGAGGGCAAGGGCGTAATACTCTCGGAGCCCGAGGAAGGTGGCCAGAAGCACCATGAGGTGGAGGACCACGGAAGGTCCCACCGCGATGAAGAAGAGGATCGGAGGGATCATGCCCAATCCCACCCACACCTTTCTCTTTTCTATTTTGCCCATACTGCCCTTTGGAAACGAGAATTTGAGATTGTATCTGGCGGCTCAAATCCGAAATCCGAATATCGGGCGTAGCGTCCGTCTCGGACCAACCCGAAACAAATCCCAAACTTGAATTTCAAAATCCAACTATTTGATTCTGTTTCGGTCATTTGAATTTTAGTCATTTGTGCTTGTGTCGAATTTCGTGCTTCGAATTTAGAATTTTCTACTATTCTTCTTTTCCGTTCAGTTGTTCGCTGGTCAGGCCGAATCTTCTCTCTCTGGACTGATAATCCGCGATGGCCTTTAAGAGCTCATGCCGGTCAAAATCCGGCCAGAGGGTTTCGGTGACATACAATTCGGTGTAGGCGATCTGCCAAAGGAGGAAGTTCGAAATGCGAAATTCGCCACTCGTCCGGATCAGAAGGTCCGGATCGGGTATCCCGCGGGTCCAGAGATGTTGAGAAAAACGCTGGATCGTGATCTCCTCGGGTTTGACCTTTCCTTGTTGAACGTCGGACACGATTCCCTGGACCGCGTGCAGAATTTCGGAACGGCCGCCATAACTCAACGCCAAATTCAGAATCATCCCGCTGCAGCCCTGGGTCCTTTTCTTCGTCTCTTCCAGAACCGTCTGAACATCCGGAGGGAGATCCTCGATGCGACCGATCGCATTCAGCCGAATATTATTTTGCACCATCTCGGGGCATTCTTTTTGGAGGTATTCCTTCAGCAATCCCATCAGGGCACGCACCTCCTCAGCGGGCCTCTTCCAATTCTCGATGGAGAAGGCATAGAGGGTGAGCACCTTGATCCCCAGCTCCCGGCAAGCCGTGACGACCTCCCGGACCGCATTGACTCCTTTGACGTGGCCGCTGATCCGGTTGAGGAACTTTTGTTTGGCCCAGCGCCCATTTCCGTCCATGATGATCGCGACATGATGGGGCAGCTTTTCCTTATCGATCTCTTCCATCTTTTGAGGATTCCTATCCGCGTATCGAAGCCATGGTTGATTTGATAAAATAAAAATGTAACACAGGTTAGGATGTGGAACAAGGCTCTTTATCGTTCATGATCCATCTGCTGGAGAGCGAGTTCAAAGGTTCGTGCGGCGGAATTTGTTTTCGACGACACGTCTTCCTTTGTCGGTTCGGAATGACAGGTTCGGTAGAAGGATTAAATCTGGTTTGACAGAAAAGACGTTCGAAAAAAAGAAAGACCCCCATTCCTTAGGAAGGGATGGGGGTCTATTTCTTCTGGCTATTTACTAACGCCAAGCTAAAGGCAACCTACTCGTTAAGCGGCACGCGCAGACCGCCAGACCTCGACTGCATCCCAGGGGCGAACAGATCGCCCGCGTTCGGAATGCAGAATCCCGACTTAGGATCATATCCGCCAGTGCCGATTTCGGGCAACTCAAAGATAATGTCGTCGGCTCTTCCGTCACGGTTGAGGTCCGTCGGGAGGTGGCCGTTAAAAACGAAGAACGATGGATGGTCGAAAGGCGCTTGATCACACTGGACCCGGCGGTCGGTGAGGGACTTCAGGAATCGCTCGAGAGCAGCAAGGTCGTCGTTTGCAGCAGTAGCGCCCTGGGCCGTACAAGCCGTCTTCGGTAGGGTGCCGTCAGGGGCTTCGCAGTCGGACAATCCCAGTGGAACGATTAGACCGGTGGTATTGGTGTTACAGTCCGTTACGCCAGTCATCGGATACTTATGGTCGCCATCCGGGCCTGTGCCCGAGTTGTCACCGCCGGTGCAGGAAGTAAGATAGTGCTGGTCTTTGTCGTCAATTGCAGAGATGTCACGCCGGTTCAGGCCACGGTTGTAAACCTTCAGAGCCTGCCGCAGGTTCGGATAGCCATGCCAGCTGAAGTAAGGTGGGGTGAGACCGATATTGCGCAATGTAGAGATTTTAGTGGCCCCGTCGACTTCGAGTTTTCCCCATTTGCCTGGCGCGCCTGGAAAGGGTCCTGGTGCGCCAAACGGCGGTGAGTACTCAGGCACTGTACCCGCGGTAATCGCCTTCTGCAGGTATGGATCAAGGATGTAAGACGGATCTTTGTTCGAGTCGAGATACTGTTTGTATTGCCGGCCAAACGACAATGGGTAACCGTATGAATCCTCGCCGCCCGCCATGAGATCACTAAACACTGGCCGAAGACCGATGTTGGCAAACCCCAGGTCACGCAAGTCTATTGTGTTGTTTACATCCGGCACTGGCCCCAAGAAGGGTGCGAACGGAGCCCCGGCCACGACGGCATTTTCGCTGAAGGTGGGCGCCCCGTGGCAGGCTAGGCAGCCGGCCCCATTTACCCCGTCGTTAGGAGGCGGTGCCCCGGGGAAGGGAGGAAACCTGAAGAAGACCTTGATGCCCCTGTCCAGCAAGTTATTCCCGGTATTCACCACGAGAGGTCCCCCGGGGAAAGGCGGGAGGGACACTTTTCCCTGCGAAACCAGGGTGTCGAACTCACTTTGGTCAGAGACAAGCGTGGCCTCGTAGAGCATAATGGAAATTCCCCAGAACATGGAGAAGTTATGCTCCATCTGTGTGTAACCCGTTAGGGGGGCCGACTTCAATTTTCCGTCGTCGGTGATTACATAGCGGCCAAGAGCTTTCCAGTACTTGTCCACAAAAGCTTTCTTGATCAATTCTGCGTAAAGGTACTTGAAATTAAGACCCCGTCCCAATGGACTACGAAGATCGCCGAAGGGGCCGGGTTTCCCGAAGACACCGTCCTGAGCGTGTATTTTTTGGAGGGCGAGTGGTATCCGCAGTAGCATCTTCCGACCTACATCGGGGAAGGTCCGACCGTCGCAGGACATCTCCCTCTCGCTGAGAGGGGGGCCGACCGCCTGCGAGGCCAGGCTGGCGTTTTCCAGTTGTAGGAAATCCAGATACGGCTTGCCATTGGTGTCGAGGACGATCAACCGGTTCTTCGGATCTCCATAGATGTCGCGCATGCCAAAGACACCCACCCCGTTGAACATGTTGTTGGCCCGACCATCCCAGAAGTTGCGGTGGTTGAAAGCCGCATTGATGATGGTTGGCGTGCCGCGTGGTTCCACCTGCCGCGCGGCATACGGACCGGCATGGAAGATGTCGCCATCTGCTTTTCCGCACCAGTCACGAATCCTCAGACGCGAGACTCTACCAAATGTGCTGTCGAAAGATCCCTGGGAGGAGATACGGTCGTTTGTGGTGGTCCGGATATCAGAATTCCGGTCGGTTTCATCTACGAGCTGGTGCATGGGCATGTCTTTCGGCGTCAGTGTATAGTTCGAATCCGCCAGAGCGCCCGAGGGCATATGTCCCGGGAGAACCTCGCCTGTATCCGATCGAAGGGAGCCAAACTTCGAATCTCCGTCCTCCCCAAAGGTGATGTCGGTGAAACCGGGCGTAAGCTGGTTCTTGAGGCGGGTGTCTGCGCCGGCATGAAAATGGCAGCTGTAGCAGGCCTGACCGTCGCTACCCACCTGCTGGTCAAAAAACAGTGCTTTGCCGAGCACGAGGGCCCAATTTTTGTCCTTAACGATTCCGGTCAAATCTGGTAAGGGTGGCTTTAGCTGAGCGTAGGTTGGCGGTGGTGCCGTGAGTCCGCTCAACAAAAAGGCTATTCCAATGATTGTTGTGATGATATACTTATTCATATTTCCCTCCTCTTTCTTCTGAATGTGATGATCGGTTGTGTTACAAATGTGTTACAAACCTCAGCCTCAATTTTCCTGAACTGAAACTCAAGAATCACCTCCTTTCTTTTTTCAATCAAACGCGCCATTCATCCCTTTCCTCTCCGGCCCTTCTTCCTCTGGTGTGCCCAATATCATTTTCGATGTTGCCTTCAGGGACCCATGATTCTTGTCTGTGGTCCGTCATTGCAAGAACCGGCAGGGTCGGGAATGCACAGCTGAAATCTGGGTCCGATCGTGGGAACGGCTTACGGGGATCGATGGAGGCTAACAACGCATGATGATCGTAAGAAGTCTGAGTTTCTGAGAATCAGCCGTCTTGACGGAGGAAAGGTGAGACGGATAGGTGTTCAAATGAGGGGTCAAAATGGGTAGAACGGGGTGCTGGCATAACAAGCCAAGGTCTAGAAACTCATCGGGGAAAAAATCCTCGCAGCCGACATAACTGGGCGTTGTTAGGCTAAGAACCCCTACAACACTCACCAGCAAAATCGAGCTTGTCAGCCAATTGTTTTTCTTCATTATTATTTGAGGATACTCAGAAACATTCGAGAAGTAAATAGAGTAGACACTGTATTTTTGAGCATAGAGCGCAAATTTTTGAAGTAATAATGATTTTTTATATAAGATGGAAAATTTTTGGGTAGAAATGGAATTGTATTTCTCTTTTTTATCAGAATCAGTTTTCAAAAGAGTAAATTTTTTCCACTTTGAGTGGTTTGGTCTTCGTTATCTTAATTTTTAACCCTACCTGGAAACTACATAGTTTCCCTACGATGTCTTGCAGGATACATGAGTGAATTGATTGCCGAAGGAAAAGGAGAAGAATAGGCTGGACAAATTCGGTCTAAGTCTTGGCAGCACGCCACTCTTTCATCGGGCTGTTGAGTAGCTTTGATCGGGGACATTCTAGTCATCCAGGGGCGAACAAAGGTAAAGGAAAGGATGTCGTTCAAAGACACCGTTCTGAAACGTTGAAGAAATATCGAGGGTTAAGAATAGAGCAGTAGCTCCATTGAGAATGTTGATGAGATCGCAAAGGTATGAGGAGTAAGAAAGAGGGAAGAGGTTTTGGAAACGTCCTCTCCCCTTTCCGTCTTATTTTTCGACGATCGCTTCGACAGGGCATGCCTCAAAGCAACTTCCGCATTCGGTACATTTCTCGTCGTTGATCACATAGGGTTCCCCTTCTTCAATGGCTTCCGCAGGACATTCTTCTGCACAGGTCCCGCAAGCCACGCATTCTTCCGTAATGACATAAGCCACCGGCATCACCCCCTTTACCCCGTTAGAAAGCCCCGCTTCTTCCTGCGGGGATGGGAACTATTCCTTTTTACCTCATGAAGAGATTTCCAAAATCTCTTTTTCCTTGGCGGCAAGAACGCCGTCCACTTTTTCGATGTACTGGTCCGTCGATTTTTGCACCTTCTCCATCCACTGGTGAAGCTCGTCCTGAGAAATCTTCTTATTCTTCTCCAACCCCTTCAACTGATCATTCGCCTCTCTCCGGATATTTCGGGTTGCCACCTTCGCCCCTTCGGCCATCTTTTTGACCACCTTGACCAGTTCCTTACGTCGTTCCTCGGTCAGTCGCGATGTTGATGCGGATCATCTTCCCGTCGCCCACGGGCGTGACGCCGAGTTCTGACTTGAGAATGGCCTTTTCAATTTCGCCGATGACGGAGGTGTCCCAGGGTTGGATGGTGATCAGCCTGGGTTCGGGGACGGAGAGTGTGGCCATCTGGTTCAGCGGAGTCGGCGTCCCGTAGTAATCCACTCGGATATCGTCAAAGAGAGCCAGGGAGGCCCTTCCCGTCCGGATCTTGTTTAAATCGGTCTTGAGGGAAGAGAGGGTTTTTTCCATCCTGGAAACGGCTTCGGTATAGGTCTTCTCATCCATGGTTCATCCCCTCACTTTCGTTCCAACTCTTTCTCCTAAGACAACCCGCTTGACGTTCCCCCTTTTCTTCAAGTTGAAGACAATGATCGGAATCTGGTGGTCCATGCAGAGAGAGATCGCGGTTGAATCCATGACCTTCAACCGATTCTTGAGGACGTCAAGATAGGTGAGTTCATCGTATTTGTGGGCGTGCTTATGAAGCATGGGATCTGCATCATAGACGCCGTCGACCTTCGTGGCCTTGAGAATGACGTCCGCCCCTATCTCCATCGCTCGAAGCGAAGCGGTCGTATCGGTGGTGAAATACGGGTTTCCTGTCCCCCCGGCGAAGATCACCACTCGGCCCTTTTCAAGATGGCGGATGGCTCTTCTTCGAATGTAGGGCTCGGCGACCTCGCGCATTTCAATCGCTGTTTGGACTCGGGTTTGAACGTCGATTTTTTCGAGGGCATCTTGAAGGGCAACTCCATTCATGACGGTGGCCAGCATCCCCATATAATCCGCAGAAGCCCGGTCCATCCCTTTGGCACTCGCCGCCATCCCCCGAAAGATGTTTCCTCCGCCGATGACGATGGCGATCTCCAACCCAAGGTTTTTGACCTCTTTAATTTCCTGTGCGATCTTCTGAATGACAGCGGGATCGATTCCGAACCCTCCCTCACCGGTTAACACCTCACCACTCAGCTTCAGGAGGATTCTTCGATATCGGGGTCTTTTCATTGAGGGGCAAACGTTATCTGCGAAGCTTTTTACCCCTGCCTGTGAGCCTCCTGCCTGCCGGCAGGCAGACAGTCCCGGCCGGGGCGGGGGTTGGCTTCCCTGCTCAATCCCAATGGTTGAGGGAAAGAAGCTTCCTCTATTTCATCGAGGAGGAGCAGGCAGAGGATGACTGGGAGGATAATCCCTCCCCAAGCTGAAATCTTGCAAACCGACGGATTGAAATGTTCTCGCCCACCTTGGCGATCATGGCGTCCAGCAATTCCTTGACCGTGAGATCGGAGTCCCGGACATAGGTTTGCTCCAAAAGGCAGACCTCGGAATAATACCTCTCCATTTTACCTTCAACAATTTTATCGGTCACCTTTTGAGGTTTTCCCGCCTCCTGGGCTTGAGATCGATAGATCGTCTTTTCCCTTTCCAAAACCTCTTCCGGGATTTCTTCTCTCCGGATGAACTGGGGATTGGCGGCGGCAATATGCATGGCGATATTTTTCACAAAAGTTTGAAAGTCTTCTGTTTTTGCCACAAAGTCGGTTTCACAGTTGATCTCGACGAGGACTCCCATCTTTCCCCCCGCATGGATATAGGAGGAGACGAGCCCATCGGTTGCAATCCGGCCTGCCTTCTTTGCGGCCGTGGCCAACCCTTTTCGTCGGAGGTAATCGATGGCTGCTTCCATGTTTCCCTTCCCCTCTTGAAGGGCTGTCCTGCAATCGATCACTCCGGCGCCTGTCCTCATTCTCAAGTCTTTTATCAGCTCAACAGAAATTTCCATCCGATCCTATTCCTCCTCTGTTTCTTCGGCCGCAGCTTCTACCTGTATTTCCTTGGGAGGTTGAGCTTTTTCTGCCCTCTCTTTTTCTTCTTTGGCGGACTCCCTCTGGAGCTCTTTTTCATAAATCTGTTTTCCCTCGATGGCCGCATCCGCAACCTTCGTTGCAAAAAGTTGGATGGCGCGGATGGCATCGTCATTTCCGGGGATGATGTAGTCCAATTCTTCGGGATTACAATTGGTGTCGACAATGCCGATGGAGGGGATGCCAATTTTGCGGGCTTCCCTCACGGCTATTTTTTCTTTCTTAGGATCGACGATAAAGATGGTTCCAGGGAGTCGTTCCATGTTTTTGATGCCCCCCAGGGATTTTTCCAACTTACTTCTTTCTTTTTCCAGCTCCAAAACCTCTTTCTTCGGGAGGAGACTGTAAATCTCTTCATTCTTCATCGCTTCCAGCTTATTCAAGCGGTCGATGGATCGTTTAATGGTCTGGAAATTGGTCAGCATTCCTCCCAACCAGCGATGATTCACATAAAACATTCCACAACGGGTGGCCTGCTCGGAGATCGTCTCCTGGGCCTGTTTTTTTGTCCCGACAAAGAGGATATATTCTCCTTTGGCTGCGACGTCCCGAACGAATTGATAAGCTTCCTTGAAGAGTTGAACCGTCTTCTGAAGGTCAATGATATAAATTCCATTCCTTGCCCCAAAAATATACGGTTTCATTTTTGGGTCCCACCGTTTCGTCTCGTGGCCGAAATGAACCCCGGCCTCCAGAAGCTCTTTCATCGTTACCGAAGACATCGATTCCTCCCCTTCTTTTGCATTTTTCCTCCTTAGTGAAACAAAAATAGGACAATTGAATTCAGTTAACATATGATTCGGCATTTTGCAAGAGAAAAACTGATGAAAATCCTGATCGATCTTCGTTGAAGCCTTCGCGCATCGCTCATCGGCCGAATGTTTTGTTTTTCGGTAATATCATTATCGTTTCCCAAAACAGGAGATTGCTTCGCTCCCCTCGCAATGACGATATTAATAAAATCAATGTCTTAACGTCATTGGGAGGAGTCCTGCCATGCTGGAATCTCAATTTTAAACTTTTTGTAATATCAACAAGTTGAGGTCCAATTCGGAGAAGACTGGGGTGCATCTAGGATTGCGTCTCATGAACTCATTCAATTAGTTAGGTTGTGGGGAGCCTACTAGCTTATTAGCACGAGACGACGCCCCTCCGGCGAAAGCCGGAGTCCAGAATCCACCGCAGAGACTGGATCCCTGCTTTCGCAGGAATGACGGAATCCATGGGTAATATGAGAACAAGATTTGGTTTTGACATAAGTCAATGAAATCTCGGGTATAGGGTGGAATAATGAGGATTAGGAGGAGAAAAAACATGAAATGTCCAGGGCAGGATATGAGATATTGGAAGCCGGGAGATATTTTTGACACCCAGTGTCCCAAATGCGGAGGAAAGGTCGAGTTTTTCAGAGATGAGGTGAAGCGTAAGTGCCGTTGCGGGCACGAAATCGTCAATCCCAGACTGGATTTTGGCTGTGCCCAGTGGTGCCCCTATGCCGAGCAGTGTGTCGGCACAATGCCCGAAGAGGCAAAGGAAAGGCAAAAAGCGGAGCAGAGGGATTCGTTAAGAGAAAGAATCGCTCTGGAAATGAAAAAGTATTTCGGAACGGATTTTAAACGGGTCCATCATGCCATCAAAGTTGCCCGGTTTGCCGAACAGATCTTGAAGATGGAGGGAGGGAATCCCCTTATCGTGATGGGGTCCGCCTATCTTCATGATATCGGGATCCGCGAGGCGGAGAGGAAACACGGGAGCCCGTCAGGCCATTATCAGGAACTGGAGGGACCTGCCATTGCCAAGGAGATATTGGAAAAACTGAGTGTCCAGAAAGAAATGATCGCCGAGATCTGCGACATCATCGGCCACCACCACAGCCCGAGAGAAGAAGAGACATTAAACTATCAAATTCTTTACGAGGCGGATTGGCTGGTCAATATCGAAGAGGAGGGGATTTCAAAAAACCGGGAAAAAGTCGCAGGGTTGGTCGGAAAGGCGTTTCGGACGGTCACCGGAAAACAATTGGCAGAGAAACTCTACCTGGCCTAAGTGGCCCGGGAAAGAGTTGCGAATCGCCGGCACGAAAAACGGAAGCCTGACTACGGCACCATTCGATCCGGGGATATCCACGTGTTCAGGGTCAGGCCATTTTTGACGGCGAACCCGTAGGCATCGTTATTGAAATAGACGAACGCGATCTGATCCTTTTTCCTCCAGCCCTGGATCTTTCCTGCCCACTGCCTTAATTCCTTATCCGAATAATTGGAACCGTAGAGCACTTCCCCGCCGTGAAGGCGAAGATAGATAAAATCGGAGGTTATCCTTTCGATGAAAGGAAGGCCCGACCCATGGGCCAGGCACAAGGCAAAACGAAAATCTTCCAGTATCCGAAAGGCCTCCTGGCAGAACCAGGATTCGTCCCTGAATTCGAAGGCATGCCGAAGGAGTTTGGAACGGGGAAGGGTGGTCAAAAGGACACAGAATTCCTCCAATCTCTCCTTCTGAAATTTAAATCGCGGGGGAAGCTGCCAGAGGACCGCCCCCAATTTCTCTTTCAGGGGGGATGCATGGTCGAAGAAAAGAGAAACCGGCTCCCTGCAATCCTTTAATCGTTTGATGTGGGTGATGAACCGGCTTCCCTTGACAGCAAAGACAAACTTTTTCGGTGTCCGTTTATACCAGCCTTGAAAAACTTCCTTCTGGGGAAGGCGGTAGAAAGAGACGTTCAGCTCTACCGTGCTGAAATGTTCCGCGTAAAATTCAAGCCACCTCTTCTGGGGAAGATCAGAAGGATAGAAGGTTCCGTTCCACCAATGGGGATAGTTGTAACCGCTCGTCCCGATGAAGACTCCGTCCTTTGTCGCCGAAGGCGGAGTGTGGATTGCGGAATGGGAAGGCACCATTTAAATGTCTCATGGCATGGAGCAAAGTCCATGGCATGGAATGAAGACTCTTTGCGCTATGCGTTTAGCGGTGTGGGTTTCTAGTGGTAATAGCCCCCGCCGCCGGGACCTTTCGGGCGCCATTTCCGCTTGTAGTATTCACGGCGAATTTTTTGCCGGGTCATCGGGTAGGCCATATAGACAAGGCCAAAGAGGAGCCCCCCAAGATGAGTGATATGAGAGATTCCACCGCCTCCGCTCCTCGAGAAATAGATGAATTCGAGAAGGCCAAAAATGATGACGAAATACTTCGCCCGGATAGGGATAAGGAAATAAATGTAAATTTGCCGATCGGGGAAGAGCCAGCCGAAGGCGAGGAGAATCCCGTAGATCGCCCCTGAGGCTCCAATGACCGGAACGAGTTGATATTGAGGAGTTAAAATGACGGTGGAGAGAACGGTGATGATGCCGGCTCCGATTCCACAGAAGAAGAAATAGAACAGGAACCTTCTCGATCCCCACAAGTTTTCCAACTCTCCGCCAAACATCCAAAGAGCAAGAAGATTGAACAATATGTGAGAAATATCTCCGTGAAGAAAAATGTAAGTAAACAGCTGCCACAGATATAACTCATGCCACACCAGCCCCGGCACCAGTCCCAGGTAGACGACCATCATGCGGCTCACCACTTCCTGCAGAAGAAAAACTCCCCCCATGATGATCATCAGTCTTTTAATGACGGGTGTTAGACCGTACCCAAATGAGAAACGATAACGGTAGTAGGTCATTTCTTGTCTCCCGAAATTCTCTCGCCGAATAGGTTGCTTATCCTCATGCCATTCTATTCCTCAATCTCCTCTTTGGCAAGGGGAGGAGAGGGGGGACTCAAACGGATGCCATACTTCTTTATCTTATACCGAAGAACCCTCTCACTGATGCCAAGGCTCTCGGCGGCCTTCGTCTGGACCCCCTGATGTTGATGGAGGGCGTTGAGGATAGAGTCTCTTTCGATCTCCTCCAGAGATTCGGGAAGGCTCTTTTCCTTCTTGGAAGGTTCCCAGAGCTTCTCGGATTTCTCTTCTTTGAGGTGAAAAGGAAGGTCTTGGGTCGTGATGAGTTCCCCCCGGCAGAGGACCACGGCCCGCTCGATCAAGTTTTCCAGCTCCCTCACGTTCCCCGGATAGGGGTAGCGGAGCAGCAGGGATCTTGCCTCCTTGGAAATATCGGTGATGGTCTTCTGATTTTCTTCCGAATATTTTTTTAAAAAGTAGTCGATCAGAAGAGGAATGTCCTCTCTCCTCTCCCGCAAGGAGGGGAGGACAATCGAGATCACATTGAGCCGGTAGTAGAGGTCTTCCCTGAAGAGATCTTTCTGAATCGCCTCCTCGAGGTTTCGATGAGTGGCCGCGATGACCCGCACATCGGTTTTGAGAGAGAGATTTGACCCCAGTCGCTGGAATTCTTTGTCCTGGAGGACCCTTAAAAGCTTGACCTGAGTGCTGGGGGAGAGGTCTCCGATTTCGTCGAGAAAGATGGAGCCGCCGTTCGCTTCTTCAAATCGGCCTATCCTTCGTTGGGTGGCCCCTGTGAAGGCGCCTTTCTCGTGGCCGAAGAGTTCACTCTCGAGGAGGGTTTCTGGAATCGCCGCGCAACTGACCTTGACCCAGGGTTTTTCAGATCGAGGGCTTGCATAATGGATGGCATTGGCGACTAATTCCTTTCCTGTTCCGCTCTCCCCCCGGATGAGGACAGTGGTTTGACTGGGTGCCACCCGAGCCACCAACCCCATGACTTCCTCCATCTTTGGCGCTCCGTACACGATCTGGGCAAACTTATGGCGGTCCTGAAGTTGGGCTTTTAACTCCTTATTCTCTTTGATGAGGGTGGACCTTTCGATCACCTTTTGAAGCATAAGAAGGAGTTCATCCAGATCGATCGGTTTGGTCAGATAGTCGAGGGCCCCTTCTTTCATCGAGGCCACGGCCGTCTCGACGGTTCCGTAGGCGGTCATCATCACGACAGGAAGGTCTGGATAATGCTTTCGAATTTCCCGGAGGGTTTGCAGGCCGTCGAGCTCGGGCATTTTATAGTCGATCAGGGCCATGTCGAAAAATTCCCCCTCCAGTTCCTGGAGCGCTTCCCTGCCGTTGGCGACGGCCTCGACGGAGAAGCCTTCTTTTTTCAAGAATCCTTCCAGGAGGTCCCTCTGGGTCTTTTCGTCCTCAGCAATGAGAATCTTGGCTTTTTCCATATGGTCTTGGGGTTAATTCAGAACCTTTGTAGGGAACGGTTTCAAACCGTTCCCTACCTTCCTCTTAAATTGGCAGGGTCACTGTGACTTTCGTTCCCGTCCCGACCCGGCTTTCTATTTTCAATTGGCCGCCGTGGGCTTCGATGATTCGATGGGCGATGGGAAGCCCCAACCCCACGCCTTTCTCTTTTGTCGTATAGTAGTAGTTAAAAATCTTTTCCATCTCTTCCGGAGGAATTCCCGAACCCGAGTCGGAGATTGTGACTTCTACACGCTCTTTCAGGGATTTGGCTTCCACGCGAAGAAGCCCTCCCTGCCCCATAGCCTGCATTCCATTTTTCATAATATTGATCAAGGCCTGTGTCAACTTTTCCGGATCGATGGCGAGGAGGGGCAGGTCCGAAGGGATCTCTGACTGAAGACGGATTCCCAGAGAAGAAGCCTCTTCCTGAAAGAGGGTGACCAGAGGGCGTAGCAGGTCTTGGAGGGAAGATTCCTTCACGTTCAGTTGAAAAGGTCTGGAGAGGGTCAGAAACTGTTCGATGATGTCGTTGACCCTTCTGATTTCTTTGAGGATCAACTCCGTGAAAGAGATATACTCTTCTCTTTTCGATTCCTCGGGAGGGGGAAATTCTCGTTTCAGCCTCTGGAGGCCCATGCCGATGGCATTGAGCGGATTCCGAATCTCATGGGCGACGCCTGCCGCAAGGTGGCCGAGGGATGAAATTCTTTCGGCCAGCTGGATCCGATCTTCCATCTCTCTCATTTTCTTAAGGTGCCGATTCTGATTCACCCAGATCAGCGTGATGGCCGAAATCCCCAGGATGAGGAAAAAGAAGACCGAGAGAAAAACATTCTTTTTGATCTGGCTGAGGACGGGCTGGATTTCCTTCGGGGTATATCCGATTCGGATAAGCCCCATCGTTTTGTCCTTGAGAGAAAAAGACTGGACCACTTCAAAGATTTCCTCCCCTTTCGAGGATTGAGTGTGACGGAAAAGAACCCGCTTTCCTTGAAGGGAGCTTTTTAGGAAAGGGTCCTCCTCTCTCTTCCCAATCAGGGTAGCGTCTGTATTTGCGATGACGTTGAGAGATGTATCCTGGACGGAGATGTAAAGGATGCCCTCCCTCAGGCCGATATCGGAGATCGCCCTTTGTACGGTGAATTGCCGGAAAAGTCTTTTGAGTTGTTCTCCGTCGAGGTAAAGAGCGAGGATCTCCGGATTCGTTCTCCTCCAGACAGCCATCGAGAACAATTGGCCTTCAGAAAAGGGGCGGCCCAGGAGATCGATGGCCACGGGTTGTTTCTTTCCGATCAACTCATA
>Ga0335084_10001804_pt1 | contig 20270 bp, 18 predicted proteins | sample Lox_Sample_44_FD_206721 | JGI IMG/M metagenome (GOLD analysis project Ga0335084, IMG submission 206721) | Soil microbial communities from Loxahatchee National Wildlife Refuge, Florida, United States - Lox_Sample_4.4 | ecosystem: Environmental > Terrestrial > Soil > Wetlands | place: USA...
AGGCAAAGGGATTTGACCTCGTCGCGATGGGACGTCCGGAGGGACCGGGTTGTTATTGTGCGGCGAATACCTTAGCCAGAAAGTGCCTGGATCTTCTCACCGGGAATTATCAATACATCGTGATCGACAACGAAGCGGGGATGGAACATTTCAGCCGGCTGACGACTCGGGATGTGGATCTTCTTTTCATCGTTTCGGATTCCACCCAAAGGGGAATCCTCACCGCATCTCGGATTCGAGATCTGATCCACGAGCTGGACCTTCGCATCGTCCAGGAGGTATTGATCATCAATCGGGTTCAGGGAGAACCGGACCCCGGAATCTTTGAGGAAGTGAAAAGACAAAATCTCGAATTGGGTGGGACCCTCCCTGCCGATGAAGAAGTTTACCGGTACGACTCTGAGGGCAAACCGACTTTTGAACTCCCGTTGGAGTCAAAGGCGGTTCAAGCAGCCCGGCGGATGTTTGAGAAATATATCCCTATATAGTTCGGAGTTGGGAGTTCAGAGTTCGGAGTCCTGAAAAGCGAAATGACAAATAAAAAGTTTTGGACCATGATTGACTAAAAACATTTGGATTCCTAGTTTTAAGGATTCAATTTGTTTTTCTTGCTCCGAACTCCTTACTCTGAACTCCGAACTTAACTTTGCATCGAGGAGGAAAAAGATGACGGCAAAATTGATCAACGGTAATGAAATTGCTCAACAGATTCGGGAGGAACTCAAACAGGAGACAACTCGATTAAAAGAAAAATTCAGCGTCGTCCCGGGGCTGGTCACTATTCTCGTCGGTGAAAATCCTGCCTCCGTGAGTTATGTCACCGCAAAACAGAAGACCTCCAAGGAGTTGGGGTTTTACTCCATTCAGGATAACCAGCCTGCGACGATCAATGAAGAGGAGTTGCTGAAATTGATTGACCGATACAATAAGGATCCCAAGATCCACGGAATTTTGGTCCAGCTTCCTCTGCCCAAGCACATCAATGAAACAAAAATTCTTTATGCGATCGATCCCAAGAAAGATGTAGACGGTTTTCACCCGGTCAATGTAGGAAAGCTGATGATCGGCGAAGCGGATTATCTTCCCTGTACCCCTGCTGGCATCCAGCAACTCCTGATCCGAACGGGAGCGAAAATTGATGGAGCAGAGGTCGTGGTCGTGGGAAGGTCCAACATCGTTGGAAAACCGATCGCCAACATCCTGCTCCAAAAACAGAAAGGGGCCAATGCAACCGTGACGATCTGCCATACCGGCTCAAAGGACATGGCTTTCCATACGAAGAGGGCGGATATCCTCATCGTCGCCGCCGGAAAGCCAAAGGCCATTACGGCGGATATGGTGAAAGAAGGGGCCGTGGTCATCGATGTCGGCGTCAATCGAATCGGAATGACTCCCGAGGGAAAGGCGAAACTGTGCGGGGATGTCGATTTTGACGGGGTCAAGGAAAAAGCGAGCGCCATCACCCCTGTCCCCGGGGGAGTCGGGCCGATGACGATTACGATGTTAATGATGAACACGGTGAAGGCTGCCAAATTGGCGGCTGGAATTCAATGAAGATGGGATGAATGGAATGCTTGAGGATAAACTTTGAATTTCATAGAAAGGAGGAATTCGCGTGTCTGACCAAATGGAAGAAAAAGTGATGTTCGATGGGAAAAAGGTGAAAGTATTAGGGGCCACGTTTGACGAGGGAAAACCCGAGACACCCATCAATTGGAGACAGAAGATGAGGAGCCGGGATGAGATGCTCGCTTACCTCAAAACCGGCGAGCGTTACTGGTTCAGCGACGAATGGTTTGGTAGCGAAAAGCGAAAGACCAAGGCCTAAGGGGGCTGACAAAGTGATTATTTGTCAGGATGCTCAAAAATGTCTCCCGCCAAGGGCGGGACAAGGCTCCCGCGGCGCTTTTCACCCGCCGGTCAGGCAGGCAATCCCGAGAGTGGGGTCGCGACGAATCAGGAGCGACTTCTTACCACGCCGACGAGTTGGTGAGTCGGCCAGAGGCGTACGTTGAGGTACGCCGCAATGACGAGGGATGAGGGAAACAAAGCAGATGGGCGTTTTTCAGCAACCTGCTAAATAAGATAATCAGAAGGAGGTAGAGATCATGGCGTTTGAAATACCAAAAATTACCTACACAGGAAAGATTAAAGAAGTCACGCTGGGAAAAGGACCCAAAGCGGTCACCATCGGCGGAGAGACGGTCTATCCCTTTCACCTCTTCGAGGGAGCGATGCCGAACCCTCCTCGGATTGCCATGGAAGTCTATGATGCGCCCCCGGAAGAATGGCCGGAAGCGGCTTTGGAGCCTTTCAAGGATGTGGTCAATGACCCCGTGGCCTGGGCAAAAAAATGTGTCCAGGCTTATGGGGCCGAGCTGATCACCCTTCAACTCGTCAGCACAGACCCCAATGGTCTCAATCGTTCGAGCGATGAGGCAGCTCAAACGGTCAAAAAAGTGGCCAGTGCGGTAGATGTGCCGGTCATCGTCTGGGGAAGTGCGAATGCTGAGAAAGATGCCGACGTTCTTCGAAAGGTCGCAGAGACCTGTGACGGGATGAATCTCGTCATCGGGCCGGTGGCAGAAGGAAACTATAAACAGGTGGGCGCTGGGGCAATTGCTTACAAACACACAGCGATCGCCTCCAGTCCAATCGATATCAACCTGGCCAAGCAGCTCAATATCCTTTTGGGAAATCTGGGCGTCCCGGATGGACAGATCATCGTCGATCCGACCACGGGCGGGTTGGGATACGGAATTGAATATACCTACTCGGTCATGGAACGAGATCGGATGGCTGCCCTCACCCAGCAGGATGAGAGGCTTCAATTCCCCATCTTCTGTAATATGGCCAGGGAAGTGTGGAAGACGAAGGAAGCCAAGACAAAGACGGAGGATGCTCCCGCTTTAGGGGATGCCAAGAAGAGAGGGATCCTCATGGAAGCGGTCACCGCGGTTGTCCTTCTTTTGGCAGGGGCTGATGTATTGGTGATGAGACATCCCGACGCCATCAAACTGGCCCGGGAGATGATTGCTGATCTCATGGCAAAGTAAAAACTTAAGGAGGGGGAGGAATTTAAAGGAGGATAAAATGGCAGAATTGGAAAAGAAAAGTATTGATCCGGCAACGATAAAAATGTTGAAGAAGGCTCAGGCCGATGGGTGTGAGACAATTTTCGACCGAGCCGAGACCATGAAACCCTGCCCCATTGGGGCGGAAGGAAGCTGTTGTAAGAATTGTGCGATGGGACCCTGTCGTGTTCCCGCTCCCAAGAAGAAAGGTGAGACCGCTGCGGAAAAGACCAAGCGAACGGGTCTCTGCGGCGCCACAGCAGAGACGATTTCAGCGCGCAATTTCGCTCGGATGGTGGCCGCGGGAACGGCAGCCCACTCTGACCATGCCCGCGGTATCTCCGAAGTCTTTCTGGCCACGGCGAAGGGGGATGTCCCCGGATTTCAGCTTAAAGATGAGCAGAAACTCTACCAGGTTGCCATGGATTTCGGCGTGGAGATCGGTGACCGATCGGTCAAAGATATCGCCATCGACGTGGGTCATAAGGCCGTTGCCGAGTTTGGACGGCAGGAAGGGGAACCCCTCTTCATCAAAAGGGCCCCCCTCAAAAGACAAGAGATCTGGAAAAAACTGGGAATCACCCCCCGGGGGATCGACCGGGAGGTCGTCGAGCTGATGCACCGGACGCACATGGGTGTGGACCAGGATTACAGAAGCCTCTTGATGGCCGCCGCTCGCTGCGCCCTGGCCGACGGATGGGCAGGGTCGATGATTTCCACGGAGCTTCAAGACATCCTTTTCGGAAACCCGGTCCCCGTCTTTGGTCAGATCAACCTCGGAGTGTTGAAGAAGGATGAGGTGAACGTCGTCGTTCACGGCCACGAACCTTTACTCCCGGAAATCCTTGCCGACGTGGTGAACGAGCCTGAAATTCAGCAGGCGGCCAAGGCCGTCGGTGCAAAGGGAGTCAATCTGGCTGGCATGTGCTGTTCCGCCAATGAGATCTTGATGCGGCACGGTATCCCTGTGGCTGGAAATTTTCTCCAGCAGGAGCTGGCCATCGTGACCGGCGCGGTCGATGCCATGGTGGTCGATGTCCAGTGCGAGATGCAGTCCCTGGCCCAGGTGGCCAAGTGCTACCACACCAAGTTGATCACCACCTCCGCCAAGGCCAAGATCGACGGTGCGACGCACATTGAATTTGAAGAACACAATGCCCCCGCTGTGGCGAAAAAGATCTTAATGGAGGGCATCCGGAACTTTAAGAACAGAAAAACCAACGTGGAGATCCCTTCCGACACCACAGACCAGGTCGTGGGGTTCAGCCATGAGACAATCAACTACCTGCTGGGAGGGGTCTTCCGTGCCTCCTACCGGCCTCTCAACGACAACATTATTAACGGCCGAATCCGAGGAATCGCGGGTGTGGTCGGCTGCAACAATGCGCGAGTGACCCATGACGACCCCAACCTCACCTTGATCAAGGAATTGATCAAGAATGACGTGATCGTTCTGGTCACCGGATGCAGCGCCATGACCTGCGGCAAAGCAGGACTTCTCACCCCGGAGGCAGCCCGGCAATATGCGGGCGGCGGTCTCGCTTCGGTCTGTGAGGCCGTCGGCATTCCACCCGTCCTTCACATGGGGGCCTGTGTGGACAATAGTCGAATTTTGATGGCCGCCACAGCCGTCGTCAAAGACGGCGGGTTAGGCGATGACATCAGCGATCTTCCGGCAGCCGGTGCGGCCCTGGAGTGGATGAGTGAGAAGGCGGTTGCCATCGGTCATTACTTTGTCGCGTCCGGGGTCTTCACCGTATTCGGCACGACCTTCCCGACCACGGGAAGTGAGGAAGTCACCAAGCTTCTTTTCGAGGAGTTCGAAAACACTTTGAAGGGCAAATGGGGGTTCGAACCCGATCCGATCAAGGCTGCCAAACTGATGATCGAACATATCGACAAGAAAAGGAAAGCGCTGGGCATCGACAAAACCAGAGAGCGTGTGCTCTTCGATATGGCCAAACGCCGCGAACTGGATGCGGCCTAAGTTTTCTCATCATCCCCTCCCCCTCGACGGGGGAGGGTTAGCCTGCCTGCCGGCGGGCAGGAGTGGGGGTGAAAAAGACCTGCCCCCCTTCCCAGCATCCCCTCCCGCCAGGGAGGGGGAATTTTTTGAAAAGGAGGAATCAAACGTGTCAAAGATTATTGCATCTGCTGCCATCAGAGGCGCTCATAAGATTGTGGAAAGGGCTGAAAAGAAGTATCAGGAGGCCCTAAAGAAATGGGGACCGAATCAGGAGGTGGGTTTCCCAAATACGGCTTACTATCTCCCCGTGATTTATGCGATGCTCGGAATCCCCGTTCAGAAGATAGCGGAGATGAAGCCGGTGTTAGATCGTTGCCGGACTTTGCTACCCCCCCTCGTCAAAGAGAAGGTTGCTCTCCCTTATCTGGCGCCTGCTCTCGACGCGGGAATGGCCACTTTCTTTGCCGAGGAGATCATCGAGTCCATCCGGTACTTAGAAGCCCCCAACTTTTACACGAAACAGGAAGACCCTTTGCCCGACAATATCTGGCTGGGGGCTGCCGACGACGTGATCTTCCGAAAACGGGGCGTTGAATTTGTGGATGGAACAGCCCCCGGATTTGCTGCAATCGCAGGAGCTGCTCCCTCACCGGAGGTTGCAAAAAAGATTGCCATCGAACTGCAGGAAAAGAACCTCTACATCTTCATGTGCGCGGAGAACGAAGGCAAGCGTTTCTCGGATCAGTTGGTAGAGGCAGGCGTCCAGATCGGATGGCCCACCCGTCTTGTCTCTTTTGGACCGGATATCAGCGCTGCGGTGTTTGCCATGGGGTTTGCGTGTCGCGTCGCCATGGCGTTCGGTGGGATTAAACCCGGAGATTTTCGAAAAATCTTAATTTACAACAAGGACCGAACATTCGCCTTTGTCATGCCCTTGGGATTTGTATCGGACGAATGGTACGCCAACGCCGCGGGCGCCATCAACTGGGGGTTCCCGACGATCGCGGATACCCCTATTCCGGAAGTCCTCCCCTCCGGCATCTGTACTTACGAGCACGTGGTCTCCAACATCCCCCACGATCAGATCGTTCAGAGGGCTGTTGAGGTCAGAGGGTTGAAGGTGCAGGTGGCCTCGGTGCCGATCCCCGTCTCTTACGGTCCTGCCTTTGAAGGTGAGAGGGTCAGGGGAGAGGATATCTATCTGGAGTGCGGCGGAGGAAGAACCCATGCGGTGGAATGGGTGACCTCGAGAAATATGGATGAAGTCGAAGACGGAAAGGTTGAAGTGATCGGTCCAGAGTTGGACAGCATTAAACCCCCGGCACAACTCCCTCTTGCCATTGTCGCGGAAGTCGCAGGCCGACAGATGCAGGAGGATTTTGAACCGATCCTGGAAAGGCAGATCCACCATCTGATCAATTACGCCCAGGGAGTGATGCATATCGGTCAGAGAGATATCGCCTGGTTAAGGGTCGGCAAGGGAGCAGTGGAAAAGGGATTCCGGCTCACCCATCTGGGCAAGATCCTTCATGCCAAGTTCCATCAGGACTTTGGAGCGATCTTCGATAAAGTCCAGGTCAAGGTTTATACGGAATCCAAGGCGGTAGAAGAAATGCTCGGGAAGGCAAGAGATGTTTATAGGAAAAGAGATGCCCGTATCGAAGGAATGACCGATGAGACCACGGACCTCTTCTACTCCTGTACCCTTTGCCAATCCTTTGCGCCCAACCATGTCTGTGTCATCAGCCCAGAAAGGACTGGACTCTGTGGCGCTTACAACTGGATGGATTGCAAAGCCTCCTTTGAGATCAATCCGACCGGACCCAACCAACCGGTTCAGAAGGGCGAGATGATCGATACAAAACTGGGCCAGTGGAAGGGTGTGAATGATTTTGTGTTCAAGGCGTCCCGCCAGAAGATCGATCATTACAATTTTTATAGCCTTGTTTACGATCCGATGACCACGTGCGGGTGCTGTGAATGCATTGCCGCTGTTCTCCCGATGTGCAATGGGGTGATGACCGTCAACCGCGATTTTATGGGAATGACCCCCTGCGGAATGAAGTTCACGACGTTGGCAGGTTCGGTCGGTGGCGGCGCTGTCACACCGGGTTTTGTAGGCCACAGCAAGTACAATATCACCCAGAGGAAGTGGCTGGTCGGAGACGGAGGACTCAAGCGATTGGTTTGGATACCCAAGATCCTTAAGGAGGAGATTGGAGAGCGGTTAAAGAAAAGAGCTGCCGAAATTGGCATTCCGAACCTTCTGGATATGATTGCAGATGAGACCATTGGGGTGACGGAAGAGGAAATTCTTCCCTTCCTGACAGAGAAGAATCATCCGGCCCTCTCAATGGACCCAATTCTTGGATGACAAAAAACGCCAAGAGCAGAGGCCATAGCGCATAGGGTTGAACCATCTTATTCTTTTTCACTATGCTCCAGGCTCTTTGCCCTTTGCGAAGTTAAGCTCGAAAGGAGAAGAAATCATGGGACTGACGGGGATCCAAATCTTTAAGCTATTACCCAAAACGAACTGTAAGGAGTGTGGCGTCCCAACCTGCCTCGCTTTTGCGATGAACTTGGCCGCTGGAAAAGCGGAATTAGCATCCTGCCCCTACGTGTCGGAGGAGGCGAAGGCCATGCTTTCTGAGGCGGCGGCCCCGCCCATCCGTCCCCTCGCCATTGGCTCGGGTGAAAATGTGGTCAAGGTGGGCGGAGAAACTGTCTTGTTCCGACATGAAAAAACCTTTGTGAACAAACCCGGTATTGCCATTTTGATCAGCGATACCATGCCCGACGCAGAGGTAAACGGACGCCTGAAGCGATTCAAGGAATTAAAATACGAAAGGGTCGGCCTCACGCTGCGGCCGGAGATGGTGGCCGTCAAGAATGAATCGGGCGACACTGGTAAATTTGAAGCGTTGGCCAAAAAGGTAAAGAGCGAAACCGATGCTGCCCTGATCTTGATCAGCAGCAACGTGAATGCCTTGACTGCAGGGGTAAAGGCCTGCGCAGATCGTGTTCCGTTGATTTACGCGGCAACCGACGGCAACAGCGATGCCTTGGCCAACTTGGCAAAAGAGAATAAATGTCCGTTGGCAGTCAAGGCCGAAACGCCCGATGCCTTGGCTGCGCTTTCCGATAAGCTGACCGCCGCGGGCTTGAAAGACCTTGTCCTTGATTCTGGGTCAAGGACCCTTCGCAAAGCTTTTGAAGATCAAATCTACATCCGCCGGGCAGCCCTCACCCAGAAAAACCGCTCCCTCGGATTTCCAACGATTACCTTCCCCTGTGAGATGACCAAGGACCCGTTGAAGGAAGCGTTGATTGCAGCAACGTTCATTTCCAAATATGCAGCCATTATCGTTCTATCCGACTTTCAGGGCGAGAGCATCTTTCCCCTCCTGGTGGAACGGTTGAATATTTATACGGATCCTCAGCGACCGATGATGATGCAGCAGGGGATCTACCCCATCGGCAATCCGACGGAGGATTCCCCCGTTCTCATCACCACGAATTTCTCCCTGACTTATTTTATCGTGTCCGGTGAGGTTGAATCGAGCCGGGTGGCCAGCTGGCTTCTGGTCATGGATACCGAAGGCCTCTCTGTTCTGACGGCCTGGGCCGCAGGGAAATTCGTCGGCGATGCAATCGGCGCCTTTATCAAGAAAAGTGGCATCGCAGAGAAGGTTAAACATCGCCGGGTAGTCATCCCGGGAGCCGTTGCCGCCGTGAGCGGAGACCTCGAAGAAGAGCTGGGAAAGGGTTGGGAAGTGAAAATCGGGCCGAGGGAGGCTGCTCACCTGCCGGCCTTTTTGAAAATGGGATAAGAAAAAGGGTTCAAGGGGTCCAGGGGCCTTGGGTCAAGTGAAAAAACTTGAACCCTTGAATCCTCGAATCCTTGACTCCTGATAGAATTTGGATTTAGAAGGAGGATCGCATGTTACGTGTCGGAGAAAATCTCAATGTCATGGTCAAGAAGATTGGAACTGCTATGAAGGATAGAGATCCCAAGCCAATCCAGGAACTGGCCATCGCCGAGGCCAAAGCAGGGGTCGATTTTATTGACATCAATCTCGGCCCTGCCCGGAAGGGAGGAGGAGAGTTGATGGAGTGGATCGTGAAGATCGTCCAGGAGGTCGTCGAGACCCCGCTTTACCTGGACACCATCAATACAGAAGCGATCGAAGCCGGGCTAAAGGTTTACAAAAACAAGAAAGGAAAGGCCGTGATCAATTCGATCATGGCCCGTCCTGAGAGCATGGAGGCCAAATTCCCGCTCGCAGCCAAATATAACGCGGGGGTCGTCGCTCTTCTCTGGGGTCCCTCCGGTCTCCCCCGAGACGCCGATGAAAGGGGAGTCCTCGCTGCCGAACTCATGCAAAAATGCTTGGAATTCGGTATCCCAGGGGAAGATGTCTGGATCGATCCCATTGTCACTCCGGTGACCAGCCCCCAGAGCCAGGTTCAGGTTCCGAGCTGCGTCGAGTTCATGAAAATGTTCAAGGACCTTCAAGAGGTGCTCCCCGGGATGAGATCGACCTGCGGCCTCTCAAACGTATCCAACGGGGCTCCAGAACATCTCCGGCCCATTCTCAACCAGACCTATATGATGATGCTCGAAAGGTACGGGATGGCTTCTGCTATCGTGGATGCCTTTGACGCCGACCTCAAAAAATTCGCATCGGGGGGACGGCCGGAACTCCGAAAACTGGTCTACCGTGCCATGGATGGAGAAGCGATCGATCTTAAGTCCTTGAGTAAAGAAGAAGCGGATTATGTGAAGACCACCCGAGTTTTGATTGCCAAGACCCTTTACTCCGACTCATGGCTGGAACTTTAAAATCCGGAATACCGGAGTAAGGCAGGATTGGAATACTGGGTCTAAGAATGAATACGTTTGAATCCTCCTTCCATGATTCCAACACTCCAGTATTCCAATACTCCAGTTTCGATGGCGAAATTCAACGAGGAGTAATGAATTGACAGAAAAAGTCGATCTGTCATCGGGCGGGGATGTCCTCATCATCGGTGGCGGAATTTCCGGAATCACGGCGGCTCTGGAATTGGCCCAGTCGGGAATCCCTCTTACCCTTGTCGAAAGGGAGAGTTCCCTGGGAGGACTCGCTGCCTCCTTTTGCTGCAAGGCCTCCGAGTCTTGCAATAAGTGCTTTGCTTGCGTAGTGGACAAAAGAATTTCTGAAATTCATCAACGCCGGGACATTTCGGTCCTGACTCAAACCGAGGTGGCCGGCGTGAAGAACAACGGTGCAAAGTACCAGGTCGCTTTGAAAAGGGGAACCGAGAAGATCAACTTAGAGGTTTCGGCTGTTGTCATCGCTGCAGGAATCAACCCTTTTGATGCCCCTCGAAAAGCGGAATATGGATACGGTCGGTACAAGGATGTCATCACCGCCAAGGATCTTGATGAAATGCTTCGGTTTCATGGGGCTCTTTCCCGCCCCTCTGATGGAAAGCTTCCGAAAAGAACAGCTTTTTTCCAATGCGTGGGCAGCCGGGATGAATCGGTTGGAAATCTCTACTGTTCGCAGGTCTGCTGCGCCTACGCGCTCCGTCTGATCAAAACGATTCGTCACCAATATCCTGAGGTCAAGGCCACTTTTCTCTATACGGATATCCAGCCTGCGGGAGCTTTCTTCCAGAAGTTCCTCGATTCCTGCCGTTTGGACAGGGGGATCCGTCTGATACGAAGTCTCCCGTCCAAAGTCTACTACTCCCCTCTCTCGAATACACTCAGCGTTCGATTCATAGACCCGGAGAAGGAGGAAGTCGTAGAAGATCCTTTCGACCTCATCGTTCTTTCCGTCGGGATGGTGTTGAGCAACCAAGCCAGACCTCTCACCGCGCTCTTTGGATTAGATTTGACGAAGGATGGTTTTATCGCCTCCCCCCCACGTCAGAGCGGAGTTTTCGTCACGGGGGCCTGCCATGGCCCGAAAGACATCGACCGTTCGATTCTTCATGCGAAGTCCGTTGCCTTTCTCGTTCAGCAACACTTGAGAGGTAGGGCTTAAATGGTTCGAATCGGAATTTTGATCGACGGAGTCCGGGGATCCATCCCTGCTTCTTTCCGAGAGAAGATATCGGACTACGCTAAAAAGCTTCCGGAAATCTCCTTTTGCCTCGAAGAGGAAAACCTCGCCTCACCTGACGCTTTGAACAGGATAAGGGAGCGTCTCGAGACAGAGAGGGGCCAGGGGGTGATCATCGTCGGAGGAAGCCCCAGACTCTATGAGACGTCGTTCCAAAAAATGAAGGAAGGCCTCCCCTTGAACCCCTACCTCTATGCGGTGGCCAATATCCGCGAACAGGCGCTCTGGATCATGTCGGATGAAGAGGCAGCCCTGGAAAGAGCCAAGACCGTCATCTCCAAAACCATTCGTGCTCTCTTGAATGCCAAACCCATCGAGGCCCAGTCCCTGCCGTTGAAGCCCGAGGTATTAGTCCTAGGAGGCGGGATCACTGGGATTTCTGTCACTCAGGAATTATCCCATTCGGGTATTCATGTTTTCCTTGTGGAAAAGGGATCCGATCTGGGAGGGAAGGCATCAGAACTACGCAAGCTTTATAACCAGCCTTTAGAAGCTCAAAAGTGGATGGATGAAAAGATTTCCGCAGTGAAACATGACCATCAGATTACCCTTTTCACCCACTCAGAATTGAAGCGCCTGGAGGGTCGTCTCGGTCGATTCCAGGCCACAATTCAAGGTCCCGATCGGACGGAAACCACGCTCTCCATTTCTGCCATTGTCGTCGCCACGGGATACACGGCGAGGCGGGAAACAAAGGGCCTGTATGGCTACAAAAAAGTTACCGTTTTTTCGGAGATGGAGAACCTCCTTTTCCAGAAGGGGAGCCCCTCTCTTCTCTGGGAAGGCAAGAAAGTTGAAACGGTGGTTTATCTTCTTGATGAAGTTAACGAGGATATCAAAGTCGATTCAATGAATGCCATTAAACAATCTCTCGTCCTTCAAGAGAACTTTGGATGCCAGGTCGCAATCCTCTGTAAAGACGTTAAGGTGGCGGCAGAAGGGATGGAGCGCCTTTACCGAAAGGCAAGAGAAAAGGGGGTCGTCTTCTTCAAGTACGAAGAGCCTCCCAGGCTTTCGATCGTCAACGGCCAGATTCAGGTTGATGTCAAGGATACCGCAGCCATTCAAAAAGACAACCAGTGGCCCATCTCCATCCTCTCTGACCTCGTGATTGTGAGCGAAGCTTTCACCCCCACGCCGGAAACAGAATCTCTTTCGCAACTCCTTAAAATTCATCTGGGAAACCGGGGTTTTCTGATGGAGGACAACCCCCAGCTTCTTCGAGTCCGATCGAACCGGAGGGGGATCTTTGTGGCAGGAGCCTGCCGGTTCCCTCAGGAGGTTTCGGAATCGCTGGTCGAGGCGAGAGCCGTGGCTCAAGAGGTGAAGAACTTCCTTTCGAAAGGGACCTACACCTACGACCTTGCCGTGGCGGAAGTGGACCCTAAGAAATGTGCGCTCTGCTATACCTGTCCGAGACTTTGTCCTCACTCCGCCATCACCGTGGAAAAAGACGGAGAAAGAAACATCTATAGCACTCCCGGAACAGGAGGAAACATGAAGTGGGGGGCGGCTAAGGTGGACCCTGCCTCCTGTTACGGATGCGGCATCTGCGTGGCGGAGTGCCCGGCGAAGGCGATCACCCTTCACCACTTAACCGATGGCCAGATTTATGCGCAGATGAACCTCCCTGAATGAGGAGATAAGGGGAAATATAAATCCCAAGCACCAAATTCCAATCGTCAAATAAATTCTAATGACCGAAATTCAAAGTCTCAAACAAAACCATTTAGGCCATCGTTAATTGGAATTTGAGATTTATTTGGGATTTGGAAATTGGGATTTGGGATTTTGAGCTAAGGCGACCAACGGCTTGGATGTCTGGAAGAAGACTGGAGTGTCTACATGACAGATTTCGACCCTAAAATTGTGGCTTTTTGCTGTGATCAATCTGGATATCCTGCTGCGGACATGGCCGGAACCTTGAAGCAAGCCCTCCCAAAGAATATTGAAATCGTCCGCGTTCCTTGTGCTGGCCGCGTCGAGACGATCTACCTTCTAAGAGCGCTGGAGAAGGGAGCCGATGGCGTTCTCGTTTTCGCCTGTCACGAAGAGAATTGTCAGTTCCTCCAGGGAAACTTTCGTGCAAAACGCCGCCTCTCCTACGCCCACCGGATGTTGGAAAAGATCGGCCTGGAAAAAGAAAGGATTGATATCTTCCCTCTCGCTACCAACAGCGGTGTGAAGCTGGCAGAGGCGCTTCGTCAAAAATCGGAGCAATTGAAGAAGATGGGACCAAACCCATGCGGAGAAAAGATATAAATTCCAAATTCGAATATCGAAATCCAGGAAACAAATCCAAAATTCCAATTTCAAAAATTCTCTTTGAAAGATTTGAATTTTGATCATTCGAATTTGTTTCGATATTCGGATTTCGTGCTTCGGATTTGACAATGGGAGGAATGAATGATCAAGGCAGAACAAAAGCCGATGGAAGAGATTTTAAGGTACCTCGATCCTTACAATAAGATTTTGCTTTCAGGCTGCGGAGCCTGTGTCACGGTCTGTCATGCGGGAGGCGAAAAGGAAGTCGGGCTGCTGGCCTCCGGCCTTCGAATGGCAAGGCAAAAGATGGGAAAAAGAATCCAAATCCTGGAAATCACACCCCCTCGTCAGTGTGAGCCCGAGTTCGCTTTAGAAATGTCTCAAACCCTTGAGAAGGTCGAGGCGGTTGTCTCGATCGCCTGCGGTGTGGGCGTACAGACCTTGGTGCGCCATACCCCGAAGACCCCTGTCTTCCCGGGTGTCAATACCACTTTCTTGGGAGAAACGATCACCCACGGGGTCTGGGAGGAGCGATGCCAGGCTTGCGGAAACTGTGTCCTCGAGCAGACGGGCGGGATCTGTCCGGTTTCACGGTGTGCGAAACAATTGCTCAACGGACCCTGCGGGGGTCCGTCAAATGGGAAATGCGAAATCAACCAGGAGACGGACTGTGCCTGGCAGCTCATCTACGACCGGCTCAACGGTCTGGGCCAACTCTACAAGCTTGAAGAAATCATCCCGGCCAAACGATGGGGAGCAGAATCCAGGGATCGTGGTCCGAGAAGGATGGCGAGGGAGGATCTCAAGGTATGAAAGCAGGAAGTCATCTGGAAAGGGTTTTGGACAAAGGGATGTTTGCGATCACCGGGGAATTCAATCCCCCGGGAGGGAATGATGTCCGTGCGGTCGAACGGAAAGCAGATCTCCTGAAAGATTGTGTCGATGCAGTCAATGTCACGGATAACCAGTCGGCCATGGTCCGAATGTCAAGCGTGGCCGCCTCTTCTCTCCTGATTCAAATGGGATTGGAACCGGTCATGCAGATGACGACCCGCGACCGCAATCGGATCGCCATCCAAAGTGATCTGATGGGGGCAACGGCTCTGGGAATTAAGAACGTGGTTTGCCTCACCGGGGATCATCATTCCTTTGGAAACCAGGTCGATTCAAAGAACGTGCACGATCTCGACTCCATCCAATTAATCGACTGTGTCCGGACGATGCGGGATCAAGGCACCCTTCTGGGCGGCGTGGAAAAGATCGAGGGAGAGATCAGACTCTTCATCGGTGCGGTGGAAAATCCTTTCGCAGATCCGTTCGAATTTCGGGCCCTTCGATTAGGTAAGAAAGTCCGTGCGGGGGCGGACTTCATCCAGACCCAATGCATCTACGATATGGACCGGTTTAAAGAATGGATGAAGAGGGTGCAGGACCGAGGACTACACGAGAAATGCCGCATCCTTGCAGGAATCAGTCCTTTAAATTCGGAGCGAATCATTTTACAATGCGGGGAGAAAACCTTGCGCAAGGTTCCCATCCCCGAGGGGTTAGTCGGTCGCATCACAAAATCCAAAGATCCACGGGAAGAAGGCATCCGGGTCTGCGTCGAACAAATCCAGGAACTCAAAGAAATAAAGGGCATTCACGGAATCCATCTCATGGGGATGGATCTTGAAGAACAGTTTGCGCGAATTGTGGATGGAGCCGGACTCCTACCCCGGCCTAAGGTCGAATAGGGAGGAATAAAATTAGGGACAAAGACTCCAAGCTGCCAAGAAAGGGAAGTCCATGTCAATGAAATCAGGAAGTCGTCTTGAAAAGATGCTGGAAGCGGGTCATTTTGCTTTTACGGGTGAACTCGGCCCTCCCCAGGGAGCCAATGTGGAGGCGGTCCGGAAAAAGGCAAGTTATTTGAAAGGCATCACGGATGCGGTGAACATCACGGATAACCAAACCGCCGTCGTCCGGATGTCAAGCTGGGGGGCCGCATTGATCGCCCTTCAGGAAGGGTTAGAGCCCAACTATCAGATGGTCTGTCGAGATCGCAACCGGATCGCCATGCAGAGCGATATCCTGGGGGCCTATGCTCACGGGGTCCGGAATATGCTCTGTCTGTCGGGGGATCACCAGCAGTTTGGCAACCATCCCTTGACCAAGGGTGTCTTCGACATCGACTCCATTCAGCTGATCAGTATGGTCAAGGGAATGCGCGATGACAAGAAGTTCCTGAACGGCGACGCAATCGATGGGGCGCCCCAGATCTTCATCGGCGCGGCTGCGAACCCGTTTGCCGAACCCTTTGAATGGCGGGTTCATCGTCTGGCGAAAAAGGTCAGTGCCGGTGTGGATTTCATCCAAACCCAGTGCATCTACGATATGAAAAGGTTCCGGGAATGGGTCAACCAGGCCAACGATTTAGGGCTGACCGAAAAGGTTCACCTTTTGGCGGGAGTGACCCCGCTGAAATCAGGAGGTATGGCCCGGTATATGGCAAAGAACGTCTCGGGCATCATCATTCCTGACGAGATCATCGATCGCGTTGTGCAGGCAAAAAAAGGCTCTGATGAAGGAATCAAGATCTGCGTCGAGCAGATTGAGGAACTAAAGGAGATGAAGGGAGTCCACGGAATCCATCTCATGGCGATCGAATGGGAGCACCGGGTCCCGGAAATCGCTGAACGGGCGAAGCTCATTCCCAGACCTCAGGTATAACCGCTGATGGGGAGATGGGGAGATCAGGAGAAAACAGAGAGCCTGAAGGTGTAAGGAGAAGTTCATGTACGATTTTATTCACGGACAACTGGTGTCGATCGCTTTTGTCATCTTTATCTTGGGACTGATATTCCAATTTACTCAGTTCTTCAAATCGACCAAGAAAAAGGAGTGGATCTATCCCCCCGGGGAAATAAAACGTGAAAAGAAAACGGCGGGGAAATGGGTCGCCTTTTGTCTCGCCTCCCTCAACGGAACCCTGTGGAAAACCGATCCTCTCGTGACGGTGATGACATCGGTATTCCATGTCTTCCTCATCCTGGTGCCCGTATTTCTACTCGGGCATAATATCCTCCTGAATCAGTCTTGGGGCCTTCGTCTCTGGAGTCTGCCCGAATCCCTTACGGACGTGCTGACCCTGATCGTTTTGATCTGTGTGGCTTTCTTCTTCGGTCGCCGCCTGTTTCTGTGTCGGGTCCGAGTCATCACCTCTTTCTATGACTATGTGGTTTTGCTCATTGCTCTGGCCCCTTTCCTGACAGGGTATTTTGCTTACCACCAGTGGTTCAATTATGATACGGTGATGACGGTCCATATTCTGGCGGGAGAAGTCATGCTCATCACCATCCCTTTTACGAAACTCGGGCACATGCTCTTCTTCTTCCTCTATCGTTTCCTTATCGGGAATGAATACAGTTTCGCCCGGGGGGAGAGGACCTGGTAACGGAAAGGATTTGCGACATGGAGAATCGTTTATCCCCTCAAGAAGTGAAACCGGTCGATTCAAAACAGATAAAAGAAATGCTCGACCGAAAAAAGGGAAAAATGAAACGCTACTTATCCCACTGCGCCCATTGCAGTCTTTGTGCCGAAAGCTGTTTTTTATACATGGCGCATCATAAAGACCCCCAATACATGCCCTCTTATAAAGCCATTGCTTCTTTGGGAAGACTGTATAAGAAAAAAGGCAAGGTGGACCGAAAGCTATTGACGGAGATGAAGGGCATCGTGTGGAGAAACTGTGTGCTTTGCGGCCGCTGCTACTGTCCCATCGGTATTCATATTCCCAGCATGATCGCCTTTGCTCGAAGCGTCTTGAGGTCTCAGGATGTTTATCCCCAGCTTGACGAGGTTTCGTCGGAGAGCTGGTTGTAATGCAGGAAGGGGGCTCTGAAGGAGAATGGGTATGAAGACGATAGGCCGCAAGGCCTTGATGATCATGGCTGTCGCTGTCCTGACTTTAGTCTGGACTCCACACCTCCCCGCGCAACCGGACAAGATCCTATTGGACAATTTCTCGGGGGGAAGAACACGACCCGCGGTGTCCTTTCCTCATAATCGCCATGCCGAAGCAGGACTGTCCTGCAAAGACTGTCATCATCTCTACAAGGACGGGAAAAACATCCTGGACGAAGGTTCATTGGAGGAAGGGAAAAAGGGCATCCGCTGTTCTAGCTGCCATCGACCGAATTCGCGATTCAACCTGGAGCAGGCTTTTCACGATCAGTGCATCGGTTGTCATAAGAAGGCTTCAAAAGAAAATAAGAAACCGGGTCCCCGTTTTTGCGGGGGATGCCACGTTAAAAAATAGAAACACCAAGTAGATTCAACCTGGAGGACAAAAATGATTGTTGCGGAAAGAAAGCCTCTTGACGAGATCAAAGAGATGACGAAGGGTTTCAAGAAGATCCTGAATGTGGGATGCGGGGGCTGTACCTCCATCTGCATGGCCGGCGGTCAACGGGAAGTCGGTCTCTTGAACGAAGAGCTTCAAAGCGCTCTCAAGCAGCCGGGTGCCGCTTTCCAGGCAGATGGATTTACCGTCGAGCGACAGTGCAATGCTGATTTTTATTCAGACCTGGATGAGATCGTCAGAGGCTATGAAGCCTTGCTGTCCATGGCTTGCGGAGCCGGGGTCCAGTTTCTCGCCGACCGATATCCGGGGAAACCGGTCTTTCCAGCTTTGAATACCGTGTTCGTCGGAGTGGACCGGGATATCGGATGGTTTGAGGAGAATTGCCGCACCTGCCGGGAATGCGTTCTGGCGGACACCGGGGGCATCTGCCCGATCACAAGATGTGCCAAGAGTCTGTTCAACGGGCCCTGTGGCGGCACTTCCCAGGAAGGTAAATGTGAGGTGAGCAAAGAGACTCCGTGTGCTTGGTTCGAGATTCATAAGCGCCTGAAGGAGCAAAACAGGCTCGAAAACATTCTAAAGTTCAAACCTGCACGAGAATGGCGAAATCAGACCCAGGGGACTCTGGTTCAGGAACCCTATAAGAAAAGATACGCGAGGTGAGGCGATCGCCATTTGCGGAAAGAAGGAAATCCCGTTAGAAAGTCTTCTCCTTCCTGACGGGAGGACTCACACGGGCATCAAGCCCTGGCTTCGCTGAAAAGGAATAGTTTTCATCCTGGCTGCAACCAGCGGGGTTTTCTAACGGGGTGAAGGGAGAATTCTATGTCGCTCAAGCAACGATTGGCCTCCGGGAAATTCATCGTCGCCGCAGAACTCCAGCCACCCAAGGGAACCCATCTTTCCGGACTCTTCGAGCAGGCGGACCGCCTGAGAGACCGCGTCGACGTCATCCAAATCCCGGACCTCCAAAATGCGATCATGCGGCTCGGTTCCCTTTCCGTGTGTACCTTGTTGAAGGCCCGGGGGGCAGAGACGATCTTCAGCCTCTCCTGCAGCGATCGGAACCGATTGGCGCTCCAATCGGACCTTCTCAACGCCTCGGCCCTGGGGCTGGAGAACGTTCTGATCCTTCAGGGAGACTCCCCCTCCATGGGAGACCATTATGAAACCAAGCCCGTCTTCGACCTGGACGTCCTGGGGCTTCTCGGTGCGGTGAAGCGTCTCCGAGAGGGTTACGACCTGGCAGGGAATGAGCTGGAGGGAAAGCCTCAATTTTGTGTAGGAGCTCAGGTCCCTTTAAGGGCGGTAGGTCATGAGATGGATCTCGAAGTCGCCGAGATGGAAAAGAAGGTCGGCCTTGGGGTTGATTTTTTTATCACTTCCTCCGTCTACGATGCAGGACTTTTTGAAACCTTTATAGAAAAAGTGGCCCCCCTAAAAGTTCAGATCCTTGCAGCCGTCACCCTGCTTAAATCGGTGGGCATGGCCAGATATATCAATAAACACGCCGAAGGCGCGCTGATCCCCGAGACCGTCATCGACCGTCTGATGAAAGCACCGGACAAGCGAGAAGCCAGTATTGAAATCGCTAAAGAGATGATTCTGCGCTTAAAACCCTTCTGTCAGGGAATTCAGATTATTCCGGTTGGATGGGAGCAACTCATCCCCACCGTCCTCGAGCAGGCGGGTTTGTGGAACCCCACGGCTAAAACCCTCGGTAGGTGACGAACGCCCACGTGGGGCGACATCCGCCGCTGAACTCGGCACAGGCCGGCCAAAAGTTGCGCTTTCATCCTCCCGCTTGAAACGGAAAGGGCTTCCTGCTGCGGGGGGTAAATCGGCCGCCCGCTGAACCATGGAAGACGGAGTAGCCAAAAGAAGAAGACCCATCAAAACCAGAGTGCCCATGAAGAAAAGAAGGCCTTCTCGACCGGTCGCGGAGCCTCCGCAGAACGCGAACCGGCATTTCGAGAAGATTGTCGAAATGGGGAACGACGGAATCTTCGTGTTCGACGATCGCTGTAAAATTCTGTTCGCGAATCAGGTGGCTTCCGAAATCACCGGAATTCCCAGGGAAGATTTGATCGGCAAGGATTTCTATAGCATCATCGGAAAGGAGAACAGGGAATCTTTGGAGGAATCCTTCACTCAGAGAGAAGGCTCTGGGCAGAAGCTTTGCATGGAAACGGACATTACCACCCCCCCGGGCGAAGTCAAGAATGCAGAGGTCTGTATTGCAACCGCAAGGTCCGATGAAGGGAACGTGAAGACCTATGCCTACGTCCGGGACATCACGGAACGGCTGAGATGCGAAAAGGAGCTCAAGGACTCTGAGGAAAAACTCAGGACCCTCTTTGAAAGAGTCAGACACGGCCTCTTCATCAGCTCAAGAAGCGGCCGATTCATCGAGTGCAATCAAGCACTCCTCGACATGCTCGGCTATGCCAATAAAAAGGATCTCCTCAGGAAAGACCTCCCGCAGGATGTCTATGCCAACC
>Ga0335084_10001805_pt1 | contig 20263 bp, 18 predicted proteins | sample Lox_Sample_44_FD_206721 | JGI IMG/M metagenome (GOLD analysis project Ga0335084, IMG submission 206721) | Soil microbial communities from Loxahatchee National Wildlife Refuge, Florida, United States - Lox_Sample_4.4 | ecosystem: Environmental > Terrestrial > Soil > Wetlands | place: USA...
CATAGACGATGCCGGGCACCTTGCCGGCGTTGCGCAGGCGGCGGCTCGCTCCGGTCCCCTGCAATGTGCGCTCGAAAGCGACGAACTTCATGGTTCACTCCAAGTGAATGAGGGCCCGCGACCAGGCGCCTCGACAAAGGACTCGGTCGAGTCCAAAACCTCTGAAAGGGTTCCCTGTCAGGGGAACCCGCTTCTTCCTCTAGAAGTTGTTGTTCTGCTCCGCGAACAGCGATGTCACCGACTCGCCGTCGGAGATGCGCCGGATCGTCTCGGCGAACAGGAACGCCACCGACAGCTGGCGGATCTTCTTGCTGCCCTTGGCCGTCTCGCTCAGCGGGATGGTGTTGGTGATCACCACCTCGTCGAGCTGGCTGTTGGCGATGCGCTCGATCGCCGGACCCGAGAACACCGGGTGCGTGCAGTAGGCGAACACGCGCTTGGCACCGCGCTCCTTCAGCACCTCGGCGGCCTTCACCAGCGTGCCGGCGGTGTCGATCATGTCGTCCATGATCACGCAGTGGCGGCCTTCGATGTCGCCGATCACGTGCATCACCTCCGACACGTTGGCGCTCGGGCGGCGCTTGTCGATGATCGCCAGGTCGCTGCCCAGCTGCTTGGCCAGCGCCCGTGCGCGCACCACGCCGCCGACGTCGGGCGACACGACGACGAGGTTCGGGTACGACTTGCTCTTGACGTCCGACAGCAGCACCGGCGAGGCGTAGATGTTGTCTACCGGGATGTCGAAAAAACCCTGGATCTGGTCGGCGTGCAGGTCCATCGTCAGCAGCCGCTCGACGCCCACGGTCTCCAGCAGATTGGCCACCACCTTGGCGCTGATCGGCACGCGCGTCGAGCGCGGCCGCCGGTCCTGCCGCGCGTAGCCGAAGTACGGGATCACGGCGGTGATGCGGCGTGCGCTCGCACGCTTGAACGCATCGACCATGATCAACAGCTCCATCAAGTGCTCGTTGGTCGGCGCGCAGGTGGGCTGCACCACGAACACGTCGCGCGCGCGCACGTTCTGCTGGATCTCGACGTCGACCTCGCCATCCGAGAAGCGGCTCACCTTGGCCTTGCCGAGTTCCACCCCGAGCGTGTGCGCGATCTCGCGCGCCAGGCCCACGTTGGCGTTGCCGGTGAAGAGCACGGTGTTGAACAGCACGGCGCTTGAACCTGGATGGATCAGCGAGGGGTTTGGCAGGGGAGGAAGGATTCGAACCCTCGAATGTCGGAATCAAAATCCGATGCCTTAACCAACTTGGCGACTCCCCTACACAGGCTGCGGCTCGTCGCCACAGCCCCGAGCAAGCGTGTCTCAGTCCGACCAGTGCAGCAACGGATGCACCGCCAGACTGCGGCACATGCGTCCGACCCACTGTGGCGGAAGATCGCGGGGATCCCAACCCGCCAGCGGCCGATCGCCGGTGCCGGCTCTCGCGAACACCGCGCTGCCCGAACCCGACATGCGGCTGTTGCCGAAACGCCGTTGCAGCCACTGGGCCACCTCGCCCACCTCGGCGCATTCGCGTTGTGCAACCGGCTGCAGGTCGTTGCGCCCGTATCCCTCCCGGGCGCACTCGCTCAGCGTGGCATCTGCAAGAAAGTCGGCGAGTATAACAGCGGGGGTCGCGCGCTCGAGGGCCGGGCTGGCGAAGACGGTGGCGGTGGTCAGGGAGCACGGCGGCTTCACCACCACGAGCCACGAGCGGGGCAGCTCGATCGGCGTCACCCGCTCGCCGACCCCCTCCACGAAGGCATTGTGGCCATGCACGAAGAACGGCACGTCGGCGCCCAGCGTCAGCGCGAGACCGGCCAGCCGTTCGGGTGGCCAGCGCAGATCCCACAGCCGGTTCAGCGCCAGCAGCGTGGTGGCCGCATCGGAGCTGCCGCCACCGAGGCCGGCGCCGGCCGGGACCCGCTTCTCGATGCTGATGTCGGCGCCCAGCGTCGTCCCGCTGGCGCGCTGCAGCGCACGTGCCGCCTGCAGGCACAGGTCGTCATCGGGCAGCGTCACCGTCAGGTCGTGCCGGTGCAGCGCCGCGTCGGCGCGCCGCTCGACGTGCAACGTGTCGGCCCAGTCGATCAGCACGAACGCCGACTGCAGCAAGTGGTAGCCGTCGGCCCGGCGGCCGATGACGTGCAGGAACAGGTTGACCTTGGCCGGTGCCGCCAGGTCGTAGAGCGCCTTCACGGTTGGCCCATCGGCGCGGCGTCGAGGCGCGCGCGCATCGTCACCGCGGGCGCCGCGTCGCGCCGCGCCTCGACCCAGCCGTCGGCGTAGCGCGCCAGCGCGACCCGCCAACCCATCTGGGCGAAGCCCGCCTCGCCGGCGGGCAAGTCCTGGGTCGGGGCGCCCGGCCAGGGTCGGCCGCGCAGCCAGTCGAACAGTGCCGCCAGCGGCACGCGCTCGCCGAGCGCCTGCTCGGACAGCGTGTCGAGGTCGGGATAGCTTGCACGCCGCCCCGGGGTCTCGAGCACCGCTTCTCGCGGTGTCCAGTGCGCCTGCGCCAGCGTCGAGCCGATCGGCGAGGTCAGCACCAAGGCCCCGGTCCGCGCGTCGCCGCTCAATTCGAAGGTCGCACTCATGGCACGGGCCGGCTCGGAATCGACGCGCACGCTGAGGCGGCCACTCAGCACCTGCGTGCCGATGCCGTGCGGCGGCGTGAGCCCGGCACAGGCCGACAACAGGCTCAACGCCGTGGCGGCCAGCCACAGCGAGCCGCGTTGTCTCACAGGGTTACTTTGAGACGCGCCAGCGTCTCCTTGAGCACCTCGTTGGCGGCGTCGCGGCCACGCGCGTCCTGCCAGACGCGCCGCGCCTCGTCGCGCTGGCCCATCGCCCACAGCACTTCTCCCAGGTGGGCAGCGATCTCGGTGTCGGGTCGCGCCGCGTAGGCCTGGCGCAGCCAGCGCAGCGCCTCGTCGCGGTTGCCCATGCGGAACTCGACCCAGCCCATGCTGTCGACGATGAACGGGTCGCCAGGCGCCAGCGACAACGCCTTCTGGATCAACGCCTTCGCCTCCGGCAGCCGCACGCTGCGATCGGCCAGCGAATAGCCGAGCGCGTTGTGCGCATGCGGGTTGTCCGGCTTGAGCTGGATCACGCGTTGCAGCAGCCGTTCCATCTCGGCGTAGTGGTCGAGCTTGTCCTCGAGCATCGCCTGCTCGTACAACAGGTCGGCATCGTCAGCGAAGCGCTTGTTGGCCGCGGTCATCACCTCGACCGCCTCGCGCCAGCGCTTGAACTCGCGCAGCAACTGCACCTCGGCCAGCACCTTGGCGCGGGCCTCCTCGTCGTTGCGCTCCGGCACGCGGCGGATCAACTCGCGCGCCTGCGCCATCTGGCCCTGCCGCGCCAACAGCGAGGCGCGCCGGCTCTGGACCTCGAGCGCGCTCTTCGGATCGTCGATCTTCGCGAGCCAGGCCTCAGCCGCCTTGAGGTCGCCGCGCTGCTCGGCGATCTGCGCCAGCAGCAGCCACGCCTGAGTCAGACGCCGGTCTTCGTTGGCGTCGCCGGCGCCATCGGATGCGTCCGCGTCGGCGTCGCCGGTGTCCGGCGGCGCTGCGGGCTGCTTCTGCACCAGCTCGACGTAGCGCTTCAACGCGGTCTCGGCTTCGCGCGGCTGCTTCATGTCGAGTCGCAACGCACCCAGCGTCAACCACGGCGGGGCCAGGTTGGGCTCGGCCTGCGTGAGCTGGTCGAGCTGTTGCGCCGCCTCGGCGTAGCGCTGCGCGCGCGTCAAGGCGGCCACGTAGGACAGTCGCACGCCGGTATCGGCACCCGGTCGCGCCAGGAACTGCACGACCATCGACTCGACCTCGGGCTTGATCGGCATCAGCTCGACCGCGAGCTGCATCGGCACCGGCGATTGCGGGTCGTCGGCGGCCGCCTGCTGGGCCAGCTGCAGCGCCTTCGCGGGGTCGCTCGCGGCCAGCCACATGCGGCCCTGCGCCACGCGTGCGGCGGTGCGGGTCTGCGGATCGTCGCGGTATGCAGAGAGCCACTGCTCGAGCAACGCGGCCGCCTGCTTGCGGTCGGTCATTCGTTGCAGCAGCCGCGGCGACGCCGCGATCAGCGCCGAGCGCTGGTCTGCAGGCGTCAGCGCGAGCCAGCTCTTGAACGGCTCGCCTGCTTCGTCGGCGCGATTGAGCGCCAGCAGGATCTGCAGTTGGTAGCGGCGCGCATCGATGCTGTTGGGCGCCGCCTGGCGCCACGCCCGCGTGGCCTCGAGCGCCTGCTCGCCGGCGCGCCCCTGCAACGCGATGTCGACCGCACGCCTGAACAGCGTCTCGTCGCGCGTGCGCTTGGCGGCGTCGAACACCACCTCGTAGGCCGAGCCGGGATGGCCGGCGTTCAATTCGATCTCGCCGATCAGCAGCTGGTAGAACAGCGGCGCATCGAGCGAAGAGTTGTCGGGCTCGGAACTGGCCGGCGCCGGCGCCTGCAGCGCGGCCTGGGGCGACTGCGCGGGAACGGGCAGCCAAGCCCAGGTGAGTGCCGCGAACAGCCCACCGAGCGTCCAACTGCGACTGCGATGACCGTGAGCCGGCACGCGAAACTCCATGAGTACGCGGGCATTCTAGGCCGCCGGTCTGAACGGGGGGTCGATAATCGACACATGCCCGAGTTGCCCGAGGTGGAGGTCACGCGGATCGGCTTGGCCGAGCGCCTGCGCGGCGCGCGGGTGCGCGCCGTGCACCTCGGCGCACCCCTGCGATGGCCGCTGGGCGTGACGGCGCGCACGCTGCACGACATGGAGATCGGCGAGCTGTCGCGTCGCGGCAAGTACATCTGGATGCCGCTGGCCGGGCACACGCGCCGCGGCGGCCTGCTGTGGCACCTCGGCATGTCGGGCTCGCTGATGCTGCACGAGCGGGCGCCGCCGCCGCGCGGCCGGCACGATCACTTCGAGCTGGTCAGCAGCGCCGGCACGCTGCGGCTCACCGATCCGCGGCGCTTCGGCGCGGTGCTGTGGTCCGACGCCATCGACGCCGACCCCGCGCGCAAGCTGCTGTCGGGCCTGGGCGCCGAGCCGTTCGATCCGGATCTCACGGCGCGGGCGCTGCATGCCGGCCTCAAGCGGCGACGCACCTCGATCAAGGCCGCCCTGCTGGCCGGTGACGTGGTGGTCGGCGCGGGCAACATCTACGCCTGCGAGGCGCTTTTCCACGCCGGGATCGATCCCCGTACGCGCTGCCGTCGCCTGTCCCTGGCGCGCTGCCAACGACTGCTGGCGGCGCTGCGCGAGGTGCTGTCGCAGGCGCTGGCGCTCGGCGGATCGACGCTGCGCGACTTTCGCGACACCCGTGGCAGCGCCGGCGAGTTCCAGGCCACCGCAAGGGTCTACGGCCGCGAGGGGCTGCCCTGCGTTCACTGCGGCGTCCCGATACGGCGGGTGGTGCAGGCGCAGCGATCGACCTTCTACTGCCCGCGCTGCCAGACGCGGTAGCCGTCGCGCGCCCGGCTCGATCGGCCATACGGGCCTGCGCACTTTGTGGCGGCGTTGCCCCAGGCCCTGTCAGCAGTTGTATCGTGCGCCGGCTCGAAGCAGGCGGCTGCGCTAGGATCGTTCGGCTCGCTTCACCACCGGTTCATGACCTCCACCCTCGCGCGTCGTCTCGACGCACTGGCCGACTGGCGTCGTGCGCTCGACCGCGCCGTCGAGCAGTACGCGGCCTTCCTGGCCGACCATGAGCTGCGCGATGCCGCGGCCACCGCGCAGATCGACGCGCTGCGACAGCGCTTGGCGAGCGACCGCCTGGTGCTGGCGTTCGTGGCCGAGTTCTCGCGCGGCAAGTCCGAGCTGATCAACGCGATCTTCTTCGCCGACGCTGGCCGCCGCGTGCTGCCGGCGACCCCGGGCCGCACCACGATGTGCCCGGTGGAGCTGTCGTGGGATCCGGAGCAGCCGGCCGGCGTGTCGCTGCTGCCGATCGATACCCGTCTGAAGGCGATCTCGCTGGCCGAGCTGCGCGAGAAGCCCGATCTGTGGCGGCGCATCGAGCTGCCGGTGCTCGAGCCGGCGCAGCTGGCCGAGGCGCTGGCGGAGGTGAAGCGCACGACGCAGGTGTCGCTCGACGAAGCGCGCCTGCTCGGCTTCTGGAACGACGAGCACCCGCAGGACAACCCACCGCGCGCGGCCGACGGAACGGTCGAGGTGCCGATGTGGCGGCATGCGCTGATCAACTACCCGCATCCGCTGCTCAAGCGCGGGCTGGTGGTGATCGACACCCCGGGCCTGAACGCGATCGGCGCCGAGCCCGAGCTGACGCTCGGCCTGCTGCCGTCGGCGCACGCCACCGTCTTCATCCTCGGTGCCGACACCGGCGTCACGAAGTCGGACCTCGAGATCTGGCGCGAGCACCTCGACGGGCGCGCGCTCGAGCGCTTCGTGGTGCTCAACAAGATCGACACGCTCGCCGATCCGTTGAGCTCGCGCGAGGAGGTCGACGACCAGGTGCGCCGGCAGTGCGACGGGGTGGCGCAGACGCTGGGCGTCGACCGCGCGCGTGTATTCCCGCTGTCGGCGCGCGATGCGCTCGCCGCGCGGGTGGCCGGCGACGAGCCGGCGCTGCAGGCCAGCCGGCTGCCGGCACTGGAAGAGGCGCTGTCGGCGCAGCTCATGCCGCAGCGTGCCGCGGTGATCGGCCGCATCGCACTCGACGGCATGGAAGCGCTGCGCGCGCAGGCGGCCAAGCGGCTGGGCGACCAGCGCCGCCAGCTGACCGAGCAATTGCTCGAGCTGCGCGGCCTGCGCGGCAAGAGCGGCAGCAAGGTCAAGCTGATGCTGGAGCGGGCGCAGGCCGACTCGGCCGAGTTCGAGCGCTGCACGGTGCGGCTGTCCGCGCTCAAGGCCGTGCACTCGCGCCAGCTCAAGCAGGTGATGCAGCTGCTGTCGAGCGACCGCGTGCGCGACGAGGTCGCGCAGATGCGCAAGACCAGCGACGCCAGCTGGTTCAAGCTCGGTGCACGCAAGGCGTTCGTCGCGCTGTGCGCCCGGCTGCGCGAGATGATGGCCCAGTCGACGCAGAAGGTCGGCGAGATCGAGCAGATGCTCGCCGGCACCTTCAAGCAGCTCAACGCCGAGTACGGCTTCGCGCTGGCGGTGGCGCCGATGCCGAGCATGGAGCGCTACGAGCGCGAGCTGGCGCTGATCGAGTCGAGCTACACGCGCTACCTCGGCGCCGCCAACGCGTGGCGACTGTCGGAGCCGGGCTTCCTCGACCACTTCCTGCGCATGCTGGTATCCAAGCTGCGCGTGGCGTTCGAGAACGCGGCCGGTGACATCGAGATGTGGAGCCGCTCCACGTCGGCGCAGATGGAGTCGCAGCTGCGCGATCGTCGCAAGGGCTTCAAGCGCCGCCGCGAAGCGCTCGAGCGCATCCAGAGCGCCGCCGGCGAACTGGAGCGCCGCATCACCGAAGTGCAGGCGCAGGACGAGCGGCTCGCGGGTTGGCTGGTGAAGGTCGACGCGCTGGCCGAGTCGCTGCGTCAGCTGGTGGCCGCGCCGCCGTCGACCCACGAGGCGGCCGAGCGTGCGCCGCACCTGTCGCTGGTGCGCGCCAAGCCGGCGCTGCACAGCAGCCCGGCAGAAGCCGCCGGCGGCGGCGCCTGACGGCGCGCGGCGGCCCGCTCGCCACGGCAGGTGACTCGCGCCCCTTTGCGCGCCGCGTCGGTGGCCGCGCGCGTGGTGGACTGGCACCGCCGCCGCGGCCGGCGCGGTCTGCCGTGGCAGGGCACTCGCGACCCGTACCGCGTGTGGCTGTCCGAAGTGATGCTGCAGCAGACGCAGGTGGCCACCGCCTCGGCCTACTACGAGCGCTTCGTCGCCGCCTATCCCGACGTCGCGGCCCTCGCGGCGGCCAGCCTCGACGACGTGCTCGCGCTGTGGAGCGGGCTCGGCTACTACAGCCGCGCGCGCAACCTTCACCGCTGCGCGCAGACGGTGGTCGAGCGGCACGGCGGACGCTTTCCCCGCAGCAGCGGCGAGCTGGCGCAACTGCCCGGCATCGGTCGCTCGACCGCGGCGGCGATCGCGGCGTTCTGCTTCGGCGAGCGCGCGGCGATCCTCGATGGCAACGTCAAGCGCGTGCTGGCCCGCGTGAGCGGCTTTGCGGCCGACCTGGCGACCACCCCCGCGCAACGCCAACTCTGGGCCTATGCGGAGTCGCTGCTGCCCGAGCAGGCGGCCGACATGCCGCACTACACGCAGGGCCTGATGGACCTCGGCGCCACCGTGTGCCTCGCGCGTCGGCCGCGCTGCGACGACTGCCCGCTGGCCGACCTCTGCGTGGCGCGCGTCACCGGCCGCACCGCCGAGCTGCCGCTGAAGTCGCGTCGCACGCAGCGCGGGCAACGCAGCGCCGCGCTGCTGTGGCTGCGCCACCGGGACGACGTGCTGCTCGTGCGCCGGCCCGAACGCGGCGTGTGGGCCGGATTGTGGAGCCTGCCCGAATTCGACGATCTGCACGCGGCGCGCGCGACGGTCGCGCGCTGGCAGGACTCCGCGCGGGCCCTGCCGCCGATCCATCACGTGCTGACGCACTTCGACTGGCACCTGCAGCCGCTGCAGGTGGTGCTGCCGGCGCGCACCGGCCAGGCCGCGCGCGAGGCGCTCGCCACACAACTCGGGGCGCGCTGGGTCGAGGCGCGCGAGGCGCTGCGCATGAGCCTGCCCGCGCCGGTGCGCAAGCTGCTCACCCAGGACGACCAGGCCTGATGCCCGGGCTTCAGGCCGGCAGCACGCCCTTGCCGCGCAGGTACTCGTCGACCAGGCGCAGGCGCATCTGCGGATCCTCCAGCGCCATCAGTCTCTGCTTGGCCGCCAGCGAGATCGGCAGCAGCTCGCACCAGCGGTTCGCGACCCAGCCGGCATCTTCGAAACGGTAGGGCTTGAGGAACGGAGAGCCGCCTTTGCGCTCGAGCGCGCCGATGGCGTTGGCCAGCGCGCGCACGGTGGCGACCATGCTCTCGGGCGGCGCCAGCACCGGGTCGTCGTCGATCAGCCAGGCGCGCGCCGTCCACAGGCCATCGGCCTGCTGCACCGGCTCGTCGATCTCGAAACGCTGCGTCCCGAGGCAGCGCAGGCGCAACACGCCGGCCTGCTCGGCGTCGACCTCTTCGATCCGGGCGAGCACGCCGGTGGTCTCGAGCAGCACCGGCTCGTCGCTCGTGCCGCGCACCTCGGAGCCCTGGCGCAGGCAGATGGCGCCGAACGGCTGCTGCTCGCGCAGACAGCGGCTCACCAGGTCGAGGTAGCGCGCCTCGAACACCCGCAGCGACAGCTGCGCGCCTGGAAACAGCACGCTCTGCAGAGGGAACAGCGGCAGGTCGCGCAGGCTGTGCGGGTCGCGCTCGGGGTCGTTCAATCGCTTGCGTCCAGTTCGCGGTGCCGCACCAGTGCAGCTCCGAAGTCGGCGAGCCGGCGGGCCAGCTGCTCGACGAGGTACACCGATCGGTGCTGCCCGCCGGTGCAGCCGATCGCCACCGTGAGGTAGCTGCGCTGGTCGGCCTCGAAGCTCGGCAGCCAGCGTCGCAGGAAGGTCTCGATCTGCGACAGCATCTCCCCGGTCTCGGGTTGCGCGCTCAGGTAGTCGGCCACCGGCGCGTCGCTGCCGGTCAGTGGGCGCAGCTCGCGGATGTAGTAGGGGTTCGGCAGCACGCGCACGTCGAACACGAAGTCGGCATCGAGCGGCACGCCGAACTTGAACGCGAACGACTCGAACACCAACGTCAAGGCGGCCGCGCGCGCCTGTACGAGGCGCCGCACCCAGGTGCGCAGATCCGCCGGGCGCAGCTGGCTGGTGTCGACGACGGTCGACACCTCGCGCAGCTCGCCGAGCATCAGGCGCTCGAGTTCGATCGCTTCGACCAGCGCGGTCTGGTTGTCGCTCGCCAGCGGATTGGCCAGCGGATGCGGCCGCCGCGTCTCGGAGAAGCGGCGCACCAGCGCGTCGGTGGTGGCGTCGAGGAACATCGCGCGCACCAGGATGCCATCGCCGCGCATCTCGTCCATCAACGGCACCAGCGGGGACAGCGAACGCGCTGCGCGCACGTCGACCGCGACCGCGACGCGGTGGGTGCCACGCGCGTGCTCCAGCCGCACGAACTCGTGCAGCAGCTCCGGCGGCAGGTTGTCGACGCAGAAATATCCCGCGTCCTCCAGCGCGTGCAGCGCCACCGACTTGCCCGACCCGGAAATGCCGGTGACGAGCACCACTTCGCGCATCGGCTCGACCGCGTGCGACGGCGGCGTTGCGGTGCTCATGTGCGCGAGCGCTTCTTCGTCGGTGGGCGCGGCGGCGCGGCGGGCGCCGCGGCGCCCTGCAGCAGCGCCTGCGCGTGCGCGGTGCCCGACAGGCGCTCGCCGCCGAGCATGCGCGCGATCTCGGCGACGCGCGCCTCGCCGTTGACCCGCTGCAGGTCGCTGTGGGCGCGGCCATCGGCCTGCGTCTTGCGCACCACCCAGTGCTGGTCGCCACAGGCGGCCACCTGGGCCAGGTGGGTCACCGCGAGCACCTGCGCCGTCTGGCCGAGCTGCTTCATCAGCGCGCCGACCACGTCGCCGACCGTGCCGCCGATGCCGGCGTCGATCTCGTCGAAGATCAATGTCACGCCGTCCGCCGACCCTGCCCCGCCGACGGCCTCCGGGCGCGCCCGCGACGTGGTCACCGCGATCGCCAGCGCCAGCCGCGACAGCTCGCCGCCGGAGGCCACCTTGGCGAGCGCGCGCGGCGTGGCGCCGGCGTGGCCCGCGACCTGGAACTCGACGTTCTCGAGGCCGAAGCTCTGTGGTTCGGCTTGCGGCAGCAGAGCGACGTCGAAGCGGCCGCCGGCCATGCCGAGGCCCTGCATCGACTGCGTCACTGCGCGCGCCAGCGCGTCGGCGGCGGCGCGGCGCAGCGCGCTGAGCTGCTCGGCGTCGCGGCGGTAGTCGGCCTCGGCGTGCGCCAGCGCAGCCTCCAGCGACGACACGTCGCGTGCGGACTCCAGCACCTGCAGTTCGGCCTTCCACTGCGCCAGCAGCGCCGGCAGCTCCGCCGGCGGGCGGCGCAGCCGGCGCGCCAGCCCGTGCCAGGCGGACAACCGGGCGTCGAGCTCGGACAGCCGTGACGCGTCGGCGCGGTCGCGGCCCAGGTACGCATGCAGCGTGTGCGCTGCATCGGCGAGTTGGGCCTGCGCGCCGACCAGCACCTCGACGATCGGCGCCAGCGTGGCGTCGTAGCGCAGCACTGGTTGCAGCGCGGCGAGCGCGCGGTCGGTCTGCTCGACCGCGCTGCGGTCAGCCTGCGACAGGCCGTCGAGCGCCGAGCGCGCGGCGTCGATGAGCGCCTGCGCGTGCGACAGGCGGCCGTGCTCGGCGTTGAGCTCGTCCCACTCGTGGAGGCCGGGCGCGAGGCGGTCGAGCTCGTGGATCTGCCAGGCCAGCCGCTCGCGTTCGCGCTCGATCTCGTCGCCCTGTTCGCGGGCGCGCTGCAGCGCGGCGCCCGCCTCCTTCCAGCGCGCGTGCAGCGCCGCGATGCGTGCGGCGTCGACACCGGCCTGCGCATCGAGCAGGGCGCGCGCGTCGCCGGCGCGCGTCAGGCGCTGCCAGGCATGTTGGCCGTGAATCTCCACCAGGTGCTCGGCGGCCTCGCGCAGCTGCCCCACCGTGGCCGGGCTGCCGTTGATCCAGGCCCGGCTCTTGCCCTGAGCGTCGAGCGTGCGGCGCAGCAGCAGCGAGTCGCCGGCGTCTAAGCCTGCGGCCTCGAGCCAGGGCCGCAGGCTGGCGGGCAACTGCTCGAACTCGGCACTCACCTCGGCTCGTGCGCTGCCTTCGCGCAGCAGGCCGACATCTCCGCGGCTGCCGAGCGCCAGCTGCAGCGCGTCGATCAGGATCGATTTGCCGGCACCGGTCTCGCCGGTGAGCACCGAGAAGCCGGCCTCGAATTCGACCTCGAGTTCGGTGACGATCACGAAGTCGCGCAGTGAGAGTCGCTTCAGCATCTCGCGCGCTCTTGCGCCGCTCCAGCGGCGCATCCCCCGGCGGGAGCCGCGGATCTGGCTTTGCCGGTCCGCTGGCGGAGCCCCCTCCGGGGGAGGCGGCCGCCAGGCCGCTTCGGGGGGGACGTTGTCACACCACGCCTTCGTACCAGCGCAGCTTGCGGCGCAGCGTGGTGTAGTAGCTCCAGCCGCGCGGATGCACGAAGCGCACGCGATGCGGCGAGCGGCGCACGCGGATCTGGTCGCCGTGCTGCAGGCTGGTCAGGCTCTGCATGTCGAAATTCGCCGACGCGTCGCGGCCGGCGACGATGCCGATGCGGATCTCGCCGGAGTCGGGCAGCACGATCGGGCGGTTGGACAGCGTGTGCGATGCGATCGGCACCAGCACCCAGCCGGCGATGCCGGGATGCAGGATCGGGCCGCCGGCCGACAGCGCGTACGCCGTGCTGCCGGTGGGCGAAGCGACGATCAGGCCGTCGGCACGCAGGTTGGCGACGAACTCGTCGCCGATGTCGACGCGCAGCTCGACCATGCCGGCGGCGCCGCGGCTGACGACCACGTCGTTCATCGACAGCCCTTCGAAGATGCGCTCGTCGCTGCGCCAGACGTCGCCCTCGAGCATGGCGCGATGCTCTTCCTCGTAGTCGCCGGCCACCAGCGGTTCGAGCGTCTCGCGCACCTGGCCCACCGGCACGTCGGTGATGAAGCCGAGCCGCCCCTGATTGATGCCCACCAGCGGCACCTCGTAGCGGGCCAGCTGGCGTGCCACGCCGAGCATGGTGCCGTCGCCGCCGACGACGATGGTGAGGTCGCACGAGGCGCCGATCTCGTCGATGTCCAGCGCACCGAGCGTCAGGATGCCGGTGGCCACGGCCGTTTGGCGCTCGAGCGAGACCTTCAGTCCCTGCTGCACCAGAAAGCCCGCGATCTCCTCCAGCACCGGCCGGATACCCTCGGCTTGAGGCCGGCCCACCAGCGCCGCGTGATGGAAACGGCTGCCCATGCGGCGAATTACACCACAGCGTTTTCCTGGACACGGGCACTCGCCGAGGCGTCCGTACAATGAATTTCACCATGGACGAGCGTGCACTGACGCTGCTCAAGACGCTGGTCGAACGCTACATCGTCGAGGGCCAGCCGATCGGCTCGCGCACGCTGTCGCGTGCGTCGGGCCTGGAGCTGTCGCCGGCGACCATCCGCAACGTGATGGCCGATCTCGAGGAGCTCGGGCTGATCGCCAGCCCCCACACGTCGGCCGGCCGGGTGCCCACCGCGCGCGGCTACCGCGTGTTCGTCGACATGATGATGACCACGCGGCCGTTGGACAAGGCGCAGCTCGCGCCGGAGCTGGCCAGCGTGCGCGAGCAGCTGCAGCCCGACCAGCCGCAGCGCGTGATCGCGCAGGCGGCGCAGCTGCTGTCGAACCTGTCGCACTTCGTCGGCGTCATCACCGTGCCGCGGCGGCCCGGCGTGGTGCGGCACGTCGAGTTTCTGCGCCTGAGCGAACGGCGCGTGCTGCTGATCCTGGTGACCAACGACGGCGACGTGCAGAACCGCGTCATCGCCACCAGCCGCGACTACACGCAGTCGGAGCTGGTGGAGGCGACCAATTACGTCAACACCCACTACGCCGGGCTCGACATCGATGACATGCGCGAGCGGCTGCGCGGCGAGATCGCGGCGTTGCGCGACGAGATCGCGCAGCTGATGCAGGCCGCGGTGCAGGCTGGCGGCGAGTTCAACGACGGCGAGCAGCTGGTGGTCTCGGGCGAGCGCAACCTGCTGGGCGTGCAGGACTTCGGGCAGAACATGAGCTCGCTGCGCAAGCTGTTCGACCTGTTCGAGAAGAAAGCCGACCTGATGCGCCTGCTCGAGGTGTCAAGCCGCGCAGAAGGCGTGCGCATCTACATCGGCGGCGAGAGCGGCGTGGTGCCGTTCGAGGAGCTGTCGGTGGTGTCGGCGCCGTACGAGATCGATGGTCGCGTGGTCGGCACGCTCGGCGTCATCGGCCCCACGCGCATGCCCTACGACCGCATGGTGCAGATCGTCGACATCACGTCGCGGCTGGTCGGCAACGCGCTCTCTCACAAGCCGTGAGCGCCGCCGGCGCGCGGCGGCGCCGCGATCACACGGGGCGCAGCGCTGCGCCCTGCGGTGCACCGACGGCGGCGAATGCCGAGCCCAGGCGCCGGCCCCAACGCTCGACCTGCGGGCTGCGCGCGGCGCCCGACAGGCACCAGTGCACGAAGTGCTCGCAGTTGTTGGTCCAGACGCGATAGCGATCCTCGCCCAGGCGTGAGCGTGCGCGGGCCACCGCATCGACACCCGCGAAGGTCGCTGCGGCACCGGGTTGCGCCTGCACGCCGCGGCCGCGCGCGAATTCCTCGACGCTGGTTTCCTGCACCGGGCCGCGCCTGAACAGGCGGTGGTACCCGGCGTAGTGGATGACGCGCCCGCCGCCCGCGTAGATGCCGTGGTGCACGTAGCCACGCCGCGGCGTGGTGAGGTGGGTGCCCAAGGGCCAATCGGGTTGCATGGGGCGCTCGCGTTGCTGTCGTGGTGATGGGCCGCGGTGCGGTCGCTCGATGGGTCGAAGCATCGAGGTCGGCCGTGCCACATCGATGACGCGCGCGTCCGCGGCGCGTGACAGCTGAAACGCTCGCGTTGCAAGGCGCGGACACGCTCCCACCGCGCGGCAGGTTTCAGCGGTAACGCCGCCGTCGAGCGTCGCAACCGGTGGGCAACACGCGGCGCGTGCAATGTCGGCGTGCTTCCTGGCCTGCCCCGGGGCCGCCACGATTCAGAGGTGCGACATGAACCCCGCTGCCCGTCCTGTCCAGTCCACACCGACGTACGCGCTGCACTTTCGATCGCTGTTCGACGACGGCCGCGGCTTCGCCTTTCCGTGCAACGAGCGCGGTGAAGTCGACCTGGCGGCCCTGAGCCCGCGCGCACGTGCCAACTATTGCGCCGCGCGCCGCGCCATCGGCCGCGACTTCGGCGTGCCGGCGGTCGTGCAGCCGGCGTGGCACTGAAGCGCCGCGCGGACTCGCCACGTCTCTGGCCGCTTCGATCATGCCGCGCCGGGCACAATGGCGCCCGGCGGGCCGGTAGCTCAGGGGTTAGAGCAGACGACTCATAATCGTTTGGTCGCAGGTTCGAAACCTGCCCGGCCTACCAGCCAGGCTGTGGCGGTTCTCCTGCCCCGGACGCGGTCGTCGCCGCTCTGTGGCGACCGCTGCCCGATGGCCGAGCGACGGCGCCAGTTCGCCGCCGGTGTCGAGGGTAGGGGTTGCGCGAAGGTCCGACTCGCGTTGCCATTGCTCCCTGGCGAGACCCCAGGAGCAACCGTGCCCGACATCCAACTCATCTCTCCGGGCGATCTCGACGGGCAGGGAGAGGCGGGCGGCTTTCCGATCGAGCAGTACGCCTTGAGGTTCCTCGCGCAAGGCGACTCGTGGTTCTCGATCGGGGCCGTGCCGCCTTGGCTGACCAGCAACCTGTTCGACAAACTCACGCTGTCCAAGTCCGCGGTGGCCGTGAACTGCGCGCGACCGGGGGCCGAGCTGGTGCACATGACCGACAGCACCAGCAACCGGACATTCCTGCAGCTGCTCAGCGGTCGGCTGGCCCGGCCGTGGACGGCGCTGCTGTTGTCCGGGCTGGGCAACGACGTGATCTCGGCGGCGCAGTCGCCGCCCGGCGAGCCGCCGGCGACCCGCCTGCTCGCCACCGCCGCGGAGTGGGGGGCCGCAGGCGACCCCGCGCGCTACGTCAGCGAGCCGGGCTGGGCCACCTTTCGCAACCATGCGAAGGAGGTGTTCAACCTGCTGCTGCAGCGTCGCGACGCTGCGCCGGTCAACCGCGGCCTGCCGATCGTCATGCACAGCTACGACTTCGTCACGCCGCGCAACGCGGCCGCGGGGCCGAACCTGGGGCCCTGGCTCTACAAGGCCGTCAATGCGTTCGGCGTGCCGCGGCAGGACTGGGCGGCGTTGGGGCGCGAGCTGCTGGGCCGAGTGCGCACGCTGATGCTGGAGCTCGCGGCTGCCGAGCCCACGATCCACGTGGTCGACACACAAGGCACGCTCACGCCCGCCGGTACGACCGACACCGGTCCGACCGTGCATTGGCAGAACGAGATCCATCCCACCCGCACCGGCTATCGCCTGCTGGGCAACGTGTGGGAGCAGTCGCTCGAGCGGCTGTTCTGCGCGCCCTGAGCGCGGGCTCGCGCGCCGGCGCGGTGCCCGTGCGCCGCACGCTGGGTGTCGTCGCCTACGATGAGCGCCTGCCGCGACGCCTTTGCCACCCGGAGCCCTAGTCCATGCCCCTGCTCGGATCCGCCGCCATGCTGCTGTCGTTCGACGTGGTGCCCGAGGCGATCGCAGAGCATGACGACTGGCATACGCACGAGCACCTGCCCGAGCGGTTGTCGATCTCGGGTTTCCTGCGCGGCAGCCGGTCGGTCGCCGTGCGCGGGCAGCCACGCTACCTCGTGCTGTACGAGGTGGCCCGGCTCGAGACGCTGAGCTCCGCCGCGTACCTCGAGCGCCTGAACAATCCGAGCGCGTGGACGTCGAAGATGATGCCGTACTACCGTGGCATGAGCCGGGGCCTGTGCGCGGTGGTGGCCAGCCGCGGCCTCGGCATGGGCAGCCTCACCTACGCGATTCGGTTCAGGGCCGATGCGCAGGCCGAGCAGAGCCTGCGCCGCTGGCTGCTCGACGAGGTGCTGCCCACGGTACCCGCACGGCGCGGGGTCGGCAGCGCGCACCTCCTGCAAGGCGCAGCAGCCGCGCAGATGACCAACGAGCAACGCATCCGCGGCGCCGATGCCGGGGTCGACACCGCGCTGCTGATCATGGGTTACGAGTCGGACGCATTGCTCGAACTGGCACGCACGGTCGTCGGCCCGGCTCAGCTCGAGCGTCGCGGTGCCACCGTGACGGCCGATGGCGCGTACCGGCTCGACTACACGCTCGCCCGCAGCGAACTCGCCGCTTGACCACCGCCGCCGGGCCCGCAAGCCCGTCCACGGCGTTCACACCGGCCCACCGAAGCCTTACAGTTGAGCGGGCAGGTGCGGCACCAGAGGAGGGATCGCATGGTCGCAGCGAAGTCGGAAGCACTGCGGGTGCTGGTCGCGGCGGCGTGCTGGGCGGCCGGTCACTCGGCAGTCGCGAGCACGAATGAACAGTTTGCGGCCCAGGTGCGCGCCCATCGCATCGCGATGGCGCAGGACCCGTCGGCGGTGAAGGACGCGGCCGCGTGGTGCGCCGGCCTGCCGCCGGGCCGCGCGATGGACGACCCCCGCTGCGTCGCATGGCATCTCCACGTGCGCGCCCAGTCCGACCAGGAACGGAGCGACGCCTGCGAGACCGGCGGGCTGCCCGCGATCAGTCACATCCGGCGCTGCCTGCTGGACGGGTTGGCCGGGAGCGCCGCCTGAGCCCGCGGACCGTCGGCGCGCTGGCGCCGTCGCCAGCGTTCGTGCGCGAGCGCAGCACAATTCCTGTCGCGATGGATCTCACACGCACCATCTTCACCACCGAGCCATGCCGATGGCGCGCGCGACTTCCACTGCACTGACGCTGACGGCCTTGGCCGCGGCCACCACGGGCTCCAGTGCCGCGCTGGCGCAATCGGCGAGCGAGCCGTGGCAGTTTCGCGCGCAGCTCTACCTGTGGGTGCCCGGTGCCAGCGGCGAGACGGTGTTTCCGCCATCGGGGGGCACTCCCGGCGCCGGTGTGAGCTTCAGCGACTACTTCTCGCTCAGCAACCTGCAGACGGTCTTCATGGCCACGTTCGAGGCCAGCCGCGGTCGCTGGGGCGGCTTCACCGACTTCCTCTACGTCGACTTCGACGAGGGCAGGTCGGGCACGCGTGATCTCTCGATCTCCGGGCCCGGCGGGCTGGTGCAGATTCCCGCCAGCGCCAGCGCCGACGTCGACCTAAGACTGCGCGGCAAGGCCTGGACGCTGGGGGCCACCTACGCGGCGATCCAGCGGCCGCAGCACACGTTGCAGTGGCTCGGCGGGTTGCGCTACCTGCAGATCGCGCCGAAGCTCGACTGGCAACTCAGCGGCAACATCGGCTCGCTGCCGCCTGGCAGTGCGGCCGGCAGCCTCGAGGTCAAGCCCAGCTACTGGGACGCGCTCGTCGGCGTGCGCGGCCGTGCTGCGCTCGGCCAGAGCCGCTGGTTCGTGCCGTACTACCTCGACGTCGGAACCGGCGAGTCGCGGCTGACCTGGCAGGCCGTGATCGGTGTCGGCTATGCGATCGACGCGGTCGAGATCACCGGCGGCTACCGCTACGTCGGCTACGAGTTCAAGTCGGGCAGTCCGGTCACCCGCCTCACGTTCGACGGGCCCGGCGTGTCGGTCGCCTTTCGCTGGTGAGGTCAGGGCGGCGGCCCGGCGGGCTATCGCGGCCATTGGCACGCTTGCGTTGATCCCGCAAGGGCCGGCGCCTAGACTTCGGCTCCCTCACGTACACCGCAGGAGTCGAAGATGCCGACCGAATCGAAGTGCCCGTTCTCGGGCGGCAAGGGCGAGACCATGGCCGCCGGTGGCCAGGGCAACCGCAACTGGTGGCCCGAACAGCTCAACCTGGCGATGCTGCACCAGCACTCCGCGCTCTCCAACCCGATGGGCGAGGGCTTCGACTACGCCAAGGAGTTCAAGACCCTCGATCTCGACGCGGTGATCGGCGACCTCAAGGCGCTGATGACCGACTCGCAGGACTGGTGGCCTGCCGACTTCGGCCACTACGGTCCGCTGTTCGTCCGCATGGCCTGGCACAGCGCCGGCACCTACCGTATCGCCGACGGGCGCGGTGGCGGCGGTCGCGGTCAGCAGCGTTTCGGGCCGTTGAACAGCTGGCCCGACAACGTGAGCCTCGACAAGGCGCGACGCCTGCTGTGGCCGATCAAGCAGAAATACGGCCGCAAGATCTCGTGGGCAGACCTGATGATCCTTGCAGGCAACGTCGCGCTCGAGTCGATGGGCTTCAAGACGTTCGGCTTCGGCGGTGGCCGCGAGGACGTGTGGGAGCCGGACCAGGATGTGAACTGGGGCCACGAGACCAAGTGGCTCGCCGACGAGCGCTACAGCGGCGACCGCCAACTCGCCAACCCGCTGGCCGCCGTGCAGATGGGCCTGATCTACGTGAACCCGGAAGGGCCCAATGGCAACCCCGACCCGGTGGCCGCCGCGCGCGACATCCGCGAGACGTTCGCGCGCATGGCGATGAACGATGAAGAGACGGTGGCGCTGATCGCCGGCGGCCACACCTTCGGCAAGACGCACGGTGCCGGCCCGGCCAGCCATCTCGGCGCCGAGCCCGAAGCCGCGGCGCTCGAGCAGCAGGGGCTGGGCTGGGCGAGCAGCTTCCGCTCCGGCAAGGGCGGCGACACGATCACCAGCGGCCTGGAGGTGGTCTGGACCACCACGCCCACCAAGTGGAGCAACAACTTCTTCTGGAACCTGTTCGGCTACGAGTGGGAGCTGACCAAGAGCCCGGCCGGCGCGCACCAGTGGGTCGCCAAGGGCGCGGGCGCGACCATCCCCGACCCGTTCGACGCGTCGAAGAAGCGCGTGCCGACGATGCTGACCACCGACCTGTCGCTGCGCTTCGACCCGGCGTACGAGAAGATCTCGCGCCGCTTCATGGAGAACCCCGACCAGTTCGCCGACGCGTTCGCGCGCGCCTGGTTCAAGCTGACCCACCGCGACATGGGTCCGCGTGCGCGCTACCTCGGCAAGCTGGTGCCGAGGGAAGAGTTGATCTGGCAGGACCCGATCCCCGCCGTCGACCATCCGCTGGTCGGCGAGCACGACATCGCCGCGCTGAAGCAGAAGGTGCTCGCGTCGGGCCTGTCGATCTCGCAACTGGTGAGCACGGCGTGGGCGTCGGCCTCGACGTTCCGCGGTGGCGACAAGCGCGGCGGCGCCAACGGAGCACGCATCCGGCTTGCGCCGCAAAAGGAGTGGGAAGCCAACCAACCGGTCGAGCTGGGCAAGGTGTTGAAGGCGCTGCAGGGCATCCAGAAGGAGTTCAACGCGTCGCCATCCGGCGGCAAGAAGATCTCGCTGGCCGACCTGATCGTGCTGGCGGGCGGCGCGGCCATCGAGGCTGCGGCCAGGAAGGCGGGCCACGACGTGACGGTGCCGTTCTCGCCAGGGCGCGCGGACGCCACGCAGGACCAGACCGACGTCGACTCGTTCGCGCCGCTGGAGCCCAAGGCCGACGGCTTCCGCAACTATGTGCGCAGCGGTC
>Ga0335084_10001806_pt1 | contig 20254 bp, 18 predicted proteins | sample Lox_Sample_44_FD_206721 | JGI IMG/M metagenome (GOLD analysis project Ga0335084, IMG submission 206721) | Soil microbial communities from Loxahatchee National Wildlife Refuge, Florida, United States - Lox_Sample_4.4 | ecosystem: Environmental > Terrestrial > Soil > Wetlands | place: USA...
GGCGGCCGCCACGGTCTCGGGATGAGCGATCAGATCGAGAACCGCATCATCGAGGCGAAGAGCCGCGGCATCTACGAAGCGCCCGGCATGGCGCTGCTCTTCATCGGCTACGAGCGGCTCGTCACCGGCATCCACAACGAGGACACGATCGAGCAGTACCGCGAGAACGGCCGCCGGCTCGGGCGGCTGCTCTATCAGGGCCGCTGGTTCGATTCGCAGGCGATGATGCTGCGCGAGTCGTCGCAGCGCTGGGTCGCGCGCGCGATCACGGGCGAGGTCACCGTCGAGCTGCGGCGCGGCAACGACTACTCGCTCGTCAACACGACGAGCCCGAACCTCACGTACAAGCCCGAGCGGCTGACGATGGAGAAGGGCGAGGGCGAGTTCACGCCCCAGGACCGCATCGGGCAGCTGACGATGCGAAATCTGGACATCACGGACACGCGGGACAAGATCGCGATCTACACGAAGACGGGGCTGCTGGCGCCGACATCGAGCGGCGCGCCGCTCGGTCTCGTGCAGGGCAAGCCGAAGGGCAGCTGACAACCGGGAGTGTTAGGATGGCCCCCGGGCTCTCCCAGTCAACGCACGTCGCGAACCGTCCAGGAGGCACGTCATGGGCATCATGGGCATCATCAGCACGATCGTCGTCGGGTTCATCGTCGGCGTATTGGCGAGGTTCTTCTACCCGGGCGCCGTCGCGATGGGCTTCTGGATGACGACCGGGCTCGGCATCGCCGGGTCGATCGTCGGCGGCTTCATCAGCGGCCTGATCTGGAAGTCGCCGGACGGGAAGTTCCATCCGGCCGGCTGGTTCATGTCGGTCATCGGCGCGGTCCTGCTGATCTGGATTTACCTCAACTTCGTGAAGTGACGTCTTGACGTCGCGGCAGCCGGCCGCGACAATCAGGCGAACTCGCACAAGCGCACGTGACTCGAACCGTTGTCGCCCTGTCGGTCGTCGCCATGGGCGCGGCGAGCGCCGGCGCGCCCCGCGCGCAGGCGCCGGCGCGCACGCGATCCGTGTACGTCAGCGCGCTCACCTCCGCCGGCTTGAGCGCGCCCGGGTTGACCGCGACGGACATCTCGATCAAAGAGGACGACAAGCCGCGGCCCGTCGTGAGCGTCGGCCCCGCCATGGAGAAGATGTCCGTCGCGCTGCTCGTTGACGACAGCGGCATGGGCATCGCGGACATCCGGCTGGGCGTCGCGAGTTTCGTGACCCGGCTTGTCGGCCGGGCCGAGTTCTCGCTGATTGGCATCGCCGACCAGAACCGGACGCTCGTCGAATTCACCGAAGACGAAGCCAAGCTGGCAAACGGGCTCGTGGCGCTGCGGTCGCGGATCGGGCCGCTTGGGCAGCACCTGATGGAAGCGCTGACCAGCTCGATGAGCGTTCTGGAGAAGCGGGAAGCCGTCCGGCCCGTGATCGTCGTCTTGACGAACCAGGCGCACGAAACCGGCAATCCTTCGTTGCGCCCGATCATGGATCGGATCGACCGCTCTGGCGCGGCGCTCTACGTCGTCGAGATTCAGCAGCCGGGCTTTCAAACGGGCCTGCCCGCGGGCCCGAACGAGAACATGTCGGCGTTCTCGCGGGACAACGACGCGGCCGAGCCCGATCGCGTGAGGCTCCAGGTGCTCAACACCGGACCGCCGGCGACGGGCGGCCGGTACCAGCGGCTCGTGTCCTCGCCCGGCGCTCCGGCGGCGATGCGATCGATCGCCCAGGAGCTGCTGGATCAGTACGTGATCGTGTTCGGATCCGAGGCGAAACCCGAGGGCACGGTGAAGATCTCGCTCAGCACCAGCAAGCCGGGCGTGACGCTTCGCGCGCCCGCCAAGTCCGCGAAGTCACGAACTTCCGCCCGCTGATTTCCGTCTCAACAGCGGAGGTGCCTCCGATGCTTCGAGCCGCCGTCCTCGCCCTGCTCATGTTCCAGGCCGCACAGACCCCGCCGCCGGCGGCCGGCGACGCGAAAAAGGCGCTCGATCAGATCCAGGGCAACTGGCTCATCGTGTCCTTCAACGGACAGGACGTGCCCGCCGGCAACGAGCTCTACCTCGTCTTCACGGGAGAGAAGTACGAGCAGTGGGTGAACGGATCCGTCGAGGAGCGCGGCACCGTGAAGCTCGATCCGTCCACGAAGCCGATGTCGATCGACCTCTCGATCGTGGAAGGGAACGACGCCGGCAAGCTGCAGCTTGGCCTCATCGAAGTCACCGGCGACACGATGAACCTGTCGTTTGCGGCGCCCGGCGTGCCGACCCGGCCGAAAACGCCGGATGACGCCGAGCTCTACGCGGTCCTGAAGAAGAAAAAGTAGGCGCCCCTACTTCCGCGGCTTGATCGCATCGCGCAGCTTGTCGGCGAGCGACCCGAACGCCTCGGCTGCCTGCTCTGCTCCCTGCCGCTCGGCGTATTCGCGGACGTCGTCCGCCTCGCGTGCCGCGCCGCGCGATCCGCCCTGCACGGGCGCCAGGCCAATGCGCTTCGTCGCCAGATCGACGCTGACGATCTCGAACATGCCGGTCGCGCCGACGGGCGCCAGCCGCCGCCAGGCGCCTGCGTGCCCGGGCGGAAACGTCGAGACGTGCGCCAGTCCTTCGATGCCCGGCTCGAGCTCGACGAACGCGCCGAACTCCGCGAGACGCGTGACGCGCCCCTCGCGTACCTGACCGACGGCGTACGCGGTCGGCACCTTCGACCAGGGATCGTCGCTGAGCTGCTTCAATCCCAGCGTGATCTTCTGCCCGTCGTCGTCGACGCGCAGCACCTTGACGGTGATCTGGTCGCCTGCGGCCACGACCGCTGAGGCGCTCGGCACGCGGGACCAGCTCATCTCGGACACGGGCAGCAGGCCCTGGACGCCGGCGCCAAGTTCGACGAACGCGCCGAAATCGCGGACCGAGGCCACGCGCCCAGTGAGAACCGCACCGACGGCGAGCGATCGCCGGAAGTCGGCGGCGCTCGCGCGCTGTTCCTCCTCGACGAGCGCCCGCCGCGAGACGACGAGGTTGCGACCGCCCTCCCTGTATTCGAGGATGCGAAACGTGTAGAGGCGCCCGATGTGCTCGGCTGGATCGGTGTCGCGCCGCGCGTCAATCTGGGAGATCGGACAGAACGCGCGCTGGTGGCCGACGCGCACCTCGTAGCCCCCCTTCACCGCGCGCTCGACCTTGCCCTCGACGGGCAGGCCGGCGCGAAAGGCGTCTTCGATCTGGCGATCCGTCGCGGCGGCGCGCGCGAGCTTCCGCGAGAGCTTCAGTCCGCCCTCGGTGGAAACGACGACCGCCTGGATCCGATCGCCCACGGCGACTTCGAGCACGCCGTCGGCGTTCTTCAGCTCGTCGAGCGCGATCATGGCCTCGCCCTTGCCGCCGACGTTCACGAAGGCGACCTCGGGGCCAATCGCGACGATCGTGCCCTCGATCGTCTGGCCCCGCTCGATGCGCTTCTGTTTGAGCGACGCTTCGAACAGCGCCGCGAAATCCTCGTCTGGCTCGCTCATGCCCTGCTCCTGGTTTCCGTACTTCCTGTCATCCCGAGGATATAATCGCGCCGCTCGATGCCCCTGACTCCCGGCACCCGTCTGGGTCCGTACGAAATCCTCGATTCGCTCGGCGCTGGCGGCATGGGCGAGGTCTATCGCGCCCGCGACACCAAGCTCCAGCGCAACGTCGCGATCAAGGTCCTGCCCGATCTTCTGGCGCACGACCACGACCGCCTTGCGCGCTTCGAGCGCGAAGCCCAGGTCCTCGCCTCGCTGAACCAACCGCACATCGCGCAGATCTACGGCTTCGAAGAGTCCACGAGCGTCAAGGCGCTGGTGATGGAGCTCGTCGAAGGGCCCACGCTCGCCGATCGCGTCGCCGCGGGGCCCCTCCCGCCTGAAGAGACCGTCCTGATCGTACGTCAGATCGCCGAGGCGCTCGAGGCCGCGCACGACCGGGGCATCGTCCACCGCGATCTGAAACCCGCGAACATCAAGGTGACAGGCGACGGCCAGGTGAAGGTGCTCGACTTCGGTCTCGCGAAGGCGCTCGACCCCATCGCGTCGAGTCCGGATGTCGCCAACTCGCCGACCCTCACCAGTCCCGCGATGACACAGGCCGGCATGCTGATGGGCACCGCGGCCTACATGGCGCCCGAGCAAGCCCGCGGCGGCGCGGTCGATCGCCGCGCGGACATCTGGGCGTTCGGCGTGGTGGCGTTCGAAATGCTCACCGGCACGCGCCTGTTCGAGGGCGCGACCGTCTCGGACACCCTGGCCTCCGTGCTGCGGCAGGACGTGGACTGGACGATGCTGCCGGCGTCGACGCCTGCCCCGCTCGTGGGCGTGCTGCGCCGGTGTCTTGAACGCGATCCGAGGCGCCGGCTGCGCGACATCGGCGAGGCGCGGCTCGCCCTCGACCCCGCGGCGGCGACGAACCTGTCGTTCGTTGGTGCGCCGCCGCCTGTGTCGCCCACGGTGCCGCGCCGCGCGCCGGTCAGCCCGCGGCTCGCTGTCGCGGCCGTGCTGCTCGTCGCGGCGACCGCGGCCGCCGTGTGGTTCCTCATCCCGAGAAGCGCGCCGGTTCAAAGCGCGGCGCGCGTGTCGCTGGCATTGCCCGAGGGCACGTCGCTCGTGCTCGCCGGCCACACGGTCGTTGCGATTTCGCCGGATGGCTCGACCGTCGCCCTCACCGTCACGGCCAAGGGCCAGAGCCAGCTTTACGTCCGGCCGTTCAAGGAATTCGATCCGCGGCCGCTCGCGGGCACCACCGACGCCTCCAGCCCGTTTTTCTCGCCGGACGGCAAATGGATCGGCTTCTTCGCGGAAGGCAAGCTGAGGAAGGTGCCGACCGACGGCGGGCCGGTCATCACGCTGGCCGAGGCCCCGGACAACCGCGGAGGCACCTGGACCGCCGACGACGTCATCGTCTACTCGCCGGAACCGACGACCGCGCTCCAGCGCATTCCCGCCAGCGGCGGCGCGCCGCAGCCCGCGTCGACGCTCGATGAGCAGAAGCACGAGCGGACCCACCGGTGGCCGTCACTCCTGCCCGACGGGAAGACCGTGCTCGTCACGGTCGGCAGCATCGAACATCCGGACGACTACGATGACGCCACGATCGACGCGATTCGACTCGACACCGGCGCGCGAACGACGGTCGTCAAGGGCGGGCGCACGGCGGTCCACGTCTCGACGGGCCACGTGCTGTTCCTGCGCGGCAAGATTCTGTACGCCATCCCCTTTGATGCCGCACGGCTCCAGACCACGGGTGCGCCCGTGCCGGTGGTTGACGGGGTCGCCGGAGACACGACGACCGGGGCGGGCGACTACGCCGTGTCATCGACGGGCGCGCTCGTCTACGTCCCGGGCGATCCCACCGGGGGCCAGCACGTCCTGGCGTGGGTGGATCTGAAGGGCGCCGCGACCCCGATCGACGCGCCAGCGGCGCTGTACTGCGATCCGAAGGTCTCCCCTGACGGCAAGCGGATCGCGGTGTCCCTCATCGAAAGCGCGAGCGCGCGCAACGTGTCGGTAGTCGATCCGGCGCGCGGCACGACGAGCAAGCTGACGTTCGGCGGCATGAACCGCACGCCGCTCTGGTCGCGCGACGGCAAGTCGCTCTACTACGTCAGCTACCAGACCGGTGGGAATCTCTCCGCGTTGATGCGCGTCGCCTCGGACGGCAGCGGCACGCCGCAGAAGATCAGCGAGGTGCCGGGGCAGCTCTATCTCGAGGAGGCGATGCCGGACGGCCGGGCGCTGCTCGGGTCCGTCTCCGGGGCCGCGTCGCTCTCGACCGGGCGCGCCCGCCTGGTGGTTGGCGGGAAGGCGGTCATCGAGAGTCTGTCCGTGGCCGGTGGCGAGCCCACCGTCGTCGCGTCCGGCCCGCAGGATCAGTTCAACGCCGCGGTGTCGCCGGACGGCCGGTGGCTCGCGTACGTCTCGATGGAAACCGGGCGGCAGGAGGTCTTTGCGCAGCTCATGTCGGGGGGAGGCCGCTCGGCGATTTCGACGACGGGCGGCACTGAACCACGGTGGGCGCCGGACGGCCGCGCCATCTACTATACGAACGGCGACCAGATGATCGCGGTGCCGATCGAGCCGGGGCCCGCGCTGCTTCCCGGCCGCCCGCGGACGCTGTTCACCGGCGTCGTGAACGTGTCAATCGACAGCGCTGAGACGTATCACATCGCGCCGACCGGAGATCGCTTTCTGATGATGCGCTCGGTGGACCCGCACGGTGGGTCGCAGGAGATTCGCGCGATCCTGAACTGGTTCTCGGAGTTGAAGCCCCGCTGACGGGCGCCGGCGCTACTTCACGACGCGCGCGCCCGTGATCTTGTCTCCCAGCTCGATCCGATCGACGACGTCCATGCCGCGCACGACGCGGCCGAGCGCCGTGAAGTCGCCCTCGTTGTGCGGCTGCGGCGTGATGCCCAGGGTGTAGCCGGGATGCCCGGTGTCGAGCCCCGATGACGCCCAGCTGAGATTGCCGCGCGTGAGCCCGCGGCGATTCACTTCGTCGCGCCGCGGCGCGTCGCGTCGAATGCCGCCCTCCTGATCGACGAAGTTCGGGACCACGCGTCCGAACTCGGTGCCGACGATGTCGCCTGCCGCGATGACGTCGAGCATGTACTCCACGCCGAACGGCGCGTCGCCGGGATAGAGCTCGATCTCGACGTCGCCCCGCGGCGTCGAGAGAACCACGTGCGGACCGGGCGCGCCGTCGTAGGCGGGCACGATCCACTGGGTGACGAGACGGCGATAGTCAGCGTCGGTGCGCGCGGGCGCCGGAGGCGGCGGCGTGCGCGGCCCGGCGGGGGCGACAAGGGCCGCGAGCGCCGGATCGGCCGCCACGGCCGCATCGAGCCGCGCGCGGCCGCCGTCGCCCAGGCGTCGCAACGCCGCCACGGCCGACGCTCGCGCGGTCGTGCTGGGATCGTGCAGCAGCGACGCCGCGAGCGCAATCGCGGCGTCCGGCGCGATCGTCGTCAACGGCGTGAGCGCCGTGATACGGAGGGCGGTGGGTTTGCCGGCGGCCGACGCCGCGATGAGGCGCGGGACGATCTGGTCCGCGTGCGAGGCGAATCGGCCGAGCGACTCGGCCGCGGAGACCGAGAGCCAGGAATCCGGCGAATCGAGCGCGCCCAGCACGGCGTCGAACGCCGCCTCGTCGTCGAGCGTCGCGAGGGCGCGAAGCGCCTCCGTCCGGACGCGCCGGTCCGGATCCGAGAGCCCTTCGCGCAGCCGCGTCGAAGCGCTCGCGCGGTCGGCCTCTGACATTGGGGGCCCAGGGGCCGGCGGCGGTGCCGGCGCGGCGCCCCTGGCGCCGCGGCCCGAGGGCGGCGGCGGCGCGCCGAGACCACGCATCGCCCAGAAGCGCACGTCGGCAGACGCGTCGCGGCTCATGCGCAGCAACTCGGCGAACGCCGCCGGATCGCGCGGGCGATAGAGCGCCCACGCCGCCCGCCAGCGCACCTCGCTGTCCGTTGAATTCGTCCATCGCGCGATCGGCCCGGGATCGACGGGCGCGGGGAATCGTCCAAGCGCCAGCAGCGCCTCACCGGCCGTTGCGGCGTTCGCGGCGGTCGCCTGCGCCTCGCTCAGATAGGCGACGAGCGCGGCCCGCGCTTCCGGCGAGCGAATCTTGCCGAGCGATCGCGCGGCCTCTTGCGCCACGCCGGCGGCCGCCGTCTTGCTGAGCAGCATCTCCCGCAGCCAGCCGACCGCGTCGACGTCCTTCGCCTGACCGTACGCAAACGCGACGGTCGCGACCACTTCCGCATCCGCGTCGGCGCGGGCGGGCATCAACACGGCGCTGCGCGCCGGACTCGACACGCGCGCGATCGTCTGCACCGCGCGTCTCCGCACCTCGGGGTGTGGGGACTGCACAAGCCGAGCCAGCGTCGCGTCGTCAAACTGTCGCGTGTCCTCGATCTTCAGCAGCTGGGCAATCGCGTCGATGTCCGCGCCGGCGAGCGGTCTCCGCGCCTGGGACCGAACGAACGCACCGGTCAGAACCAGCAGCGCGCCGATCGCCATGATTGAACGCCTGGTGAGCATCCGGCAGTCTACCTTGAGTGGCCGAGCGCCGGCCTCAGCGTGGTCCTGAAGCGGAAGACGCCGTGTCGAGCGTCGCGACCCACAGCTGCGGTGTGCAGGGCACCGTCACCTTCGTCCAGCCGCTGGCCTGCGGGAACGACGCGCGGATGACGTCACCCTTGCCATTCGATTCGAACGACGCCGGCAAGAGCGCCTCCACGCGCCCGGGCTTCGACGTTCGATACGTCGTTCTCAATTGCTCGAGGGATTCGAAGTCGGCGTGGACGACGATCGCGCGCCCGGAAAGGTCGAGGGCCGTGCCGGGATCGGTGAGATACCAGGTGTCCCGCTGAGGATCGAAACCGGCCGAGAGGACCGCGCGGCACGAGTTGACGTCCGTCGCGCTCAGCAGCGGGTTGTAGAGGTTCGCCGCGCCGGTGCGGTAGCCGGCCGGAATTCGTCGGACCTTGGCGCCCACCGACACGACGCCATAGGCGGCCGGCAGCGCGACGTACGCCACGAGCACCGCAGCGCCGCAGAGTCGGCGTGCCGCTCCCGCCTCGCGCCAGTCGCGAATCGTGAGCGAGACCACGAGCGGCAGCGTGGCCAGACCGGCGGTCGCCACGTGGCGTCCCTCGACGCTGGCGGACGTCACGGTCCAAGTCACGATGGCCAGCGCGACGCTCGAGATCCAGATCGACAGCGCCAGCCCGTGCGCGTCGCGATTCAGACCACGCGCCAGGAAGAGCAGCCACACGGCGCCGGGCACGCCCGCCACGAGCGGCCACCACGTGTGGACGATCAACGGCGCGGCTGGACGCATGAGCACGTACCGGAGCGCCGCCTCGAGGTCGAACCACATCACCGACGGCGCGCCAATGGCCGCGACCCACGTCACGGGCGACGGGTGCAGGGACGCCGTCGCCGTCGCGACGTTCGCCTGCCCTGCCAGCACGACGTTCAGCAGCGACAGCGCCGCAATTGGCGCGGCCATGCCAGAAATCGCCACCACTGCACGAGCGACGCTCCCCGCGCGCCGCACGGCCCACCAGCCGATCACGCCGACTGCGGCAAGCACCCACGAGTATTTGAGCCAATAGACGACGCCAACGGCCGCGCCGACCATGGCAGCCGTCGTCCACGGGCGCGCAGCCGCCTGCCCGGCGCGTCCGGATCGGAGCGCGGCCAGGAGCGCCCACGGCGCGGCGCCGAAGATCAGCGTCTCTGCGGAGAACTCGAAGATGCCGTTGCTCGCGTAGCGCATCCACGGCACGAGGCCAGCGATCGCGATCGCGACCGGCGGCGGCAGATCGAACGCCGCAATCCACAGCGCCCAGCCCACGGCGCCGGCGGCGAGGAACACAAGCGCAATCGCGCGCACCGATGCGCCGATCGACAGGCCGAGCCACATCGGGCCCACGGCCAGGAGCGGCGTCCCTGGCGCCCACCACGTGGCCCACTCGACGCGATCGGTCGAGAAGTCCGCGGCGACCGGAGTCCGGCCGCTGTTGGGCGTCGGCGACTGGCCGGCCAGAAACTGCCGGACGCCAATCAACTGCCACGCGGGGTCCGAGTAGAGGCCTTGAGGTGCGCGGTACGCGATCGCCGCGAGAGCGAGAACGGAGAGCAGTGCGGCCGCGATCGTCCACCGCGCTGGCGGGTGCGGGGTGGGCGAGATCACCTGCGCCCGCCGGCGGCGGGTGTGGCGACGCCGTCTGCTGCGGGCCGTTTCAGCAACAGCACCGACGCCGCGAGCACCCACACGAAGAAGAGCAGCAGGCCGCCGACCATCACGACCGGGCCCGTCGGCGAGAACGTACCGGTCTGCGCGACGCAGGCGGCCGCGGCGAGCTGAATCGGCGCGAGGATGAGCGACGCCCACGACAACCACCGTGGCGCGCTCGATCCGCGCGCGGCCCAACCGATCGCGAGCAGGAACAGCGCCGAGGGAATGCACGCGAGGTTTCCGCCGACGAACACGACAGCGTTGAGGGTCCGGACGACGTTCGCGTCGCCGTGGGGGACGAGATAGAACATGCCGACCTGCACCGCGCTCAGCGCCAGGTACACCGACCCGTTCAGCAGCGCCGCGAGCCTCGCCACCATCGTCACGTCACTGTCCCCGCCCGCGGTCTCGAGCCGGCGGCACAACCCGACCACGAACACGATGAAGAACGCGGTGGCGAAGACGATCAGGTAGCTGCCGGTCAGGACCTGGGTCCGATGGTCGGTCATCCACGCGCCAATCGTTTCAGCCGGCGCGTTCGGACTGGGCGGCTCGCCCATCAGCACCGCTTGAACGACCAGCAGTGCCAGGAACAGCAAGCCGGCGATGCCGCCCCGGCGATCGGCATTCTGAACGGTCGGCATGATGTGCTGCGCGAAGGTTGTATCACGACCAGTCGCCGCTTACCCGCCGTAGTAGCCCTGGCGGGCGTGGATGATCGCGTCCCGCACGCTTGGCACCTGGACAGTGATCGCGTGCCAGCCCGCCGGCGGCACGCCGTGCGGCGAATAGCGCAGCACGTAGCTCTGGCGGAAATCATCGAAGATCGTCTTGAACGCGCGCGCGATCGACGCGCCGCGAAACAGGCGCGACTGTTTGTGGAGCTCGCCGCCGGTGCGCTCGGCGGCCTGCGTGATGATCGCCTCGCCGTCGGGCCGCGCGCGGGGCGAGCAGGCGCGCACGCGATAGCGGGCGTCGCCGTCGCCGCCGGAATAATCCACCAGATGCAGGACCGCGTCCGATCGGCCCGCGACGTTGAGAAGCAGGGACGCCGGCACGACGCTGCCGCAGTCCTCGCGATCGGTCATGCCGACGATGAGGTGGCGGCGGCCGGGCTCGGCTTTGTGGACGAGCGCCAGCATCAGCGCGTCCTGAATGAGCGAGATCCCGCCGACGACCTCGAGCGATGGATTGACCATCGTCCCGGCCGGGACCCAGGGCACTGCTGTGTTGACGGTGTCGCCGATCGTCAGCAGACGAAATCGATCGCTCGGGCGCAGCAGCTGCAGGATCGACTGTACGTCGTGCCGCATCTCGTCGAGCTTGCCCGACGTGCTGCCGCTCGTGTCGAGGAACAGCGTGACGTCGATCGGCACCGACTCGATCGACACGGCTTCGACGGTTTGCGCGACGCCGTTGTCGGTCAGCGCGAAGTCCCGGGCCGCGAGGTTGGCGACGACGTTGTTACCGCGTTTGACCGAAACGCTCACGGACACGAGTGATGTCGTGGCGCGAAAGGCGGGCTGCTGGGCGTTCGGCAAAGCGGCCGACACCATGAGCGCGGCGACGATGACGACGAAACGCGCCGGAAGCCTCACGCTCACGGATGCACCTGCTTCCGGAGATCGGCCACCAGCGCCGGCAGGCGCGGATGATGCGCGTAGAGAAACAACCGCCACGGATCGCTGTCGGTCGGACGTTCGTCGAGCGAGGACTGCGCGATTTCATACGCGCGCGCCGCGTCACCGCGTTGCAGCGTGAGCGCCGCGAGCGCGACCGCCGCCGACTGCGAGTCCGGACGCGCGACGAGCGCCGCTTCGAGGTGGGGCATCGCGTCGTCGCGATCGCCGCGCAGCGTCGCGGTCCAGCCGAGGAGAAACTCGGCGAGGAACCGAAGGTCGGCGTCTTTCGCGTCGTGTGCTGCGCGCGTCAGCTCCGCCTGCGCCGCGGCGTCGTTCGAGAGCGCCCAGTGCAGGTACCCGAGCCGGAGCCGCGCTTCGACGCCAACGACTGGATCGTCGACCAGCGCCTCGAGCAGGTTCACGGCGCTCTCGCGCGCCGTACGGAGCGCCGTCTGCGGCGCGGTCACGCCAGCGCCGTTAACCATCGCCATCGACGGCAGCGTGTCATTGACCGATCGGCCACCATCGATCGTCACGCTGAAGCGCCCGGACGCCGCCAGGGCCTGCTCCAGCCGCAGGGCCGGGTCGCCGGGAAACCGCACCAGCGCCCGGTCCATCAGGCCGGGCAGCACGGGCGGCTGCGCTCTCGGATTGCCGGCGCGCTGCAGGTAACGCCAGTCGCGCACCCCGCTCGCCAGTGCGGCCGCCGCGAGGTCCCACGCGCGCTCGGCCGCGTCCGCCGGACCGCGCTCGATCAACTCCGCCTGCGCCCAGTCGAGCACGCACGTGCCGGGGCAGCGCGCGCCGCCAGTCGTCACGCCCCAGTCGCCGCGCTCGACACGGACCCACTCGGTCTCGAGCGCCAGTGCCGCCACGGCCAGCAGACGCCGGGGCCGCTCCGTGGGATCGGCGCCAATCCACACGGGCGCATCCACGCTCCAATGCGCCCGGAGATTCCGGCCCACGGTGTCCCCGGCCCTCGCCACCGCCTGCACCGCGTCGTCAAAGCGCCCTGACGAGTAGGTGTCGAGGAGCCGCGCGACCTCCAGCGGGGCGATCGGACCTGGCTCGACCTTCGGAGGCGGCCGCTTCTGCGCCAGCAGCGACACCGGCGTTACCGCGGCGAGCAGGAGCAGGGCGAGGCGAGGCCGAGGCACGGGCTATTTAGACGGACAACGCGCCGATCTCGATGCCACAACGTCTGACGAGCTGGGCGAGCCGCGGCAAGGCGTCGGCCGAGCGCGGCTGGAACTCGACGACGCTGAAGCCAACGACCTCGAATTTCGAGGCCAGGTCGCGGACGACAGTCGCGACGTTCTCGACGGACAGCCCGCCGGACGTCGACACGAGGGTGTCGGGAAACTCGGCCGGATCGAGCACGTCGAGGTCGAGGTGCACGTACACGCGCCTAAACCGGCCCGCGCGGATGCGCCCGGCGACCCGATCGGGCACGACGATGTCGGCCGGCGTGAGGAGCGACAGCGCCGCATTGCTCACGAACGTCATCTCGTCGCGATCGAGATCGCGGGCGCCGGCAAGCACGATCTGATTCGGCGCGAGCCGGCGCGGCAGGACGTCCACGAGCGACGCGGGGCCGGCGCCGAGCAGCGTGCGCAGCACCATGCCGTGAAAGTGGCGGCTCGGCGACGATTCCGGCGTGTTGAGGTCCGCGTGGGCGTCGAGCCAGACCACCGCGAGATCGCCGTGATAGCGCGCGTTGAGGTAGGACACCGGCGCGAGCTCGACGCCGCAGGTCCCGCCAACTGTGAAGATGCGCGACGGGCGCCGAGCGTCGAGGACCGCCAGCGTGCGCGGCAGGCGCGCCGCGATCGACGCGAGACCAAGCACGCCCTGCTCCACCGCCAACGCCTCCTGATCCGGCGCGTCGATCTCGACGAATTCGGCGGCGCCGAAGAGCCCGGCGGCCGCGCGCGCGCCAGCGGCGACGGCGGCGTCGACGCCGTAGCCTTGCCATTCAGGAAGGAGCAGGGAAAGATCATCGCGAGGCATCGGCGTCCTGCGCCCATGATAGCGGGCTGTGCTACGCTCTGCCGTCCCGACCGCGCGGCGGGGCCTGGATGCGATGCGTGAGACGGCGACAGCTCGGATGGCGCTTGGCGACGACGGCGTGTTGATCGTCAGGATTCGCCGGGATTCCCGGCAGCGGCCCGCCGACGCCCGCGAGAATCTCGACGCCGCGCTCTCCGAGACCGGCGGCCGCCGCCGGCCGCTCCTCGTCGACATCACCGGTTCGCCGCCGCTCGACGCAGAGACGCGCCATCTCTACTCGGGCCAGACCCTCGTGGCGGGATTCACCGCGCTCGCGCTCCTCGTGGAGGCGAGTCCGCTCGGCCGGATGATGGGCAACGTGTACTTCCGAATCGCCCGTCCCGGCATCCCCACCCACCTGTTCGTCGAGGAAAACCGTGCCATGGAATGGCTGAAAGGGTACCGGGAGTGACGGACGAGCGGCCGGCGCCGAGCTTCGACCGGGATCGGATTCGCGTGCTCCTCGAGAAACTGGAGCGGCTGGCCGCCGGCGACACCGAGACGACGCTGGCGATCTCGACGGTGCACGACGAACTCGACGCCATCGCGTTCGGCATCAACGTGCTGGCCGACGAGCTGCGCTGGGCGCACGCGCGGATCACCGCATCCGAGCGCGAGAAGGCTGAGGAGCTCCGCGGCGCGCTCGCCCACCTGGGCCGCGTGTCGATGCTCGACGCGCTCACCGGATCGCTCGCGCACGACGTGAACCAGCCGCTCACGGCCGCGGCGACCAACGCCGTCGCGGCGCTGCATCTGCTCGGCGCCGACCCGCCGCGCCTGCGCGAGCTGCGGGGCGCGTTGAATGACATCGTGAGCGAGACGAAACGCGCCGGCGACATCGTGCAACGCATGCGCGCGCTGCTCAAGAGAGGCTCGACGCTCTTCGAGCCGATCGAGCTGAACACCACGGTCTCCGACGCCGTGAAGCTGATTCACGCGAACGCGGTCGGCCGACGAATCGTGCTCGACGTCGAGCTGGCTGCCGGGATCGAGCCGGTGCTCGGCGATCGCGTCCAAATCCAGCAGGTGGTCCTCAACCTCCTCATGAACGCGTTCGACGCGGTCCAGGAGCGCGAGCCCGCCGATCGGCGCGTGGAGCTCCGCACCGCGCCGCGCGATCTGGCCGCGGCCGTCGAAGTCAGCGATCAGGGCCTCGGACTTTCGGACGACGCACTCGCCGCGCTCTTCGAGCCGTTCCGCACGACCAAGCGCGACGGTTTGGGTCTCGGGCTCTGGATCTGCCGCGGCATCGTCTCCGCGCACGGCGGCACGCTGAGCGCCACGCGCAACCCCGGCGCCGGCATGACGTTCTCCGCGCGGTTTCCGTGCTGGCAGGCGGTCGCACCCGAGGGTCTCGGCGCGGCCGGGCAGCTCCAGGAGCAGCGATGACGAAAGCCTGGAGCGACACCGCGGGAGCACACGGCGTCCAGTTCTACGAGACCGAACGGGTGCTGCACCGCGCGATTGAACGGTTCGTCACGCCCGGCCTGACGCGTGGGGAACCGGTCGCGATGATCACGCGGCGACGGACCTTCGACGCGGTCGCAGATCGCCTCGTGTCCGGGCGCGACGCCCGGCCGATCCTGTTTCTGGAAGTCGAAGCGGCGCTGTCTGACGTCATGGATGGCCGCATGCCGGACGCCGCTCGCGTCGACCGGGCGTTCTCCCACCTGGTCGGCGAGCTGCAGCGAGGCGGCAGCCCCCACCGGATCTGGGTCTACGGCGAGATGGCGGATCTGCTCTGCAAGGAGGGCCTGCACTCCTCGGCCGTGAGGCTCGAGGAGCTGTGGAATCGCGCCTCGACGGGCAGCCGCCTGTCCGTGCTGTGCGGCTACGCGACCAAGCACTTCGCCGATGGCGCGACCGAAGGTTACGTCGGAGACATCTGCGGGCAGCACACGCACGTCTTTCCGGCGACCGCCGCCGCCGCGGTCTACGTCGTCGACGACGACGCGAGCGTGCGGCAGTCCCTTGAGCGGCTGCTCCTGGCGGCGGACTTCAGCGTCCGGACGTTCCCGTCAGCCGAGGCCTTTCTCGCCGGTGTGGATCGCACGTCAGCCGGGTGTCTGATCGTCGATGTCCAGCTCATCGGGATGAGCGGCACGGAGCTCCAGGCACGGATGGCCCAGGCGCATTGGGACATGCCGGTCATCATGATCAGCGCCTCCCACGACCCGCGGGTCGAAGAGGCCGCGCTGCGGCTCGGCGCGCTGGCCTTCCTGCGCAAGCCGTTCGACGCCGAAGCGCTGCTGAGCGCGATCGCGCGAGCGCTCCCGTGAAAACGCTGGTCGCGTTGTACAAAAAAAGAGGGGGCGCATGGCGCCCCCTCCCTGTCGAAGCGACGCCGGTGGCGTCGCCTCGCGCCTAGACTTCTCGGACGTTCTCGGCGCGCGGGCCCTTGGGACCCTGCCCCGTCTGGAACGTCACGGGCTGACCCTCACGCAGCGACGCGAACGACACGCACGCCGACTGATGAAAGAAGTACTCCTGGCCGGACTCGTCCGCGACAAATCCAAAGCCCTTTTCCGAAACCAAACGCTTGATCGTGCCATTTGCTGATGCCATGTTGACCTCCCAGGTCTGATGGACTGAACTGCCTGGCCTCCGATCGCACGGACAATCCGTACGGCGGCGGCGACTCATCTGCGTGATCCGGGAAGTTTCGAAGCGCCCGCAGACGCGGGCGGTGCGAGAGATTCGGTCAGCGTAGAAGCGGCGTGCCACCCACTATAGCACGGTTGGCGGACTCCTGCTGGCCGCCCCGGGGATGGCCCGATCGGGCCAGACTGGCGGCTGGCGCCCGATGGCCCAAACCAGCGAAGCGGGAGCCTCGCCCGGTTTGCTAGATTTCAGGCTATGCAAGCTCCGCGAGACCGCGGCCGCACGCTTCGCCTCATGTGCGTCCTGGCGCATCCCGACGACGAGTCGCTGGGCACGGGCGGCACGCTGGCGAAATACGCGGCTGAAGGCGTCGAGACGTTCCTGGTCACCGCCACGAGAGGCGAGCGGGGCCGGTTTGGCGACGGCCAGGAGTCTCCCGGGCCAGACGTCGTGGCGCAGACGCGCGAAGCCGAGCTGCGCGCTGCGGCCCGCGAGCTCGGGCTCCGCGAGGTGACGTTCCTCGACTATCCGGATGGGGCGCTCGACCGGGTCGACGCCACCGAGGCCATCGAGAAGATCGCCGCGCACCTGCGCCGCGTGAAGCCTCATGTCGTCATCACCTTCGGCCCGGATGGCGCGTACGGCCATCCCGACCACATTGCGATCAGTCAATTCACGACGGCCGCGATCGTGTGCGCGGCGGACCCGCGGTACGCGCTTCCTGCCGCGAACGTGGGTCCGCATCGCGTAGCGAAGCTGTACTACATCGCGTGGAGCCCGAGGAAGTGGACGGCGTACCAGGCCGCGCTCCGCAAGCTGGTCTTCACGGTGGACGGCCAGGAGCGGCAGGCCGTGCCGTGGCCGGACTGGGCGATCACGACGGTGCTCGACACGAGCCCGGTGTGGCCAGCCGTGTGGCGGGCCGTGTCGTGTCATCGGACGCAGATGGCGACGTATCGCAAGCTCGCGGAGCTGTCGGACGAGCACCAGCGCTTCCTCTGGGGCACGCAGGAGTTCTACCGCGTCTTCAGCCACGTGAACGGCGGCCGCGCGCAGGAATCGGATTTGTTCGAGGGATTGCGATGAGCACGACGACCGACCTGACTTCGCTCAGACAACGCAAGGCGCCGCTGGCGCTCGCGCCCGACGAGTTCCGCCGGATCGGCCACCGCCTCGTGGACGCGATCGCCGATCGACTGGCGCAGCTGCCGAACGGGCCGGTGACTCGCGCCGAATCGGCGGAGGCGGTGCGGGCCGCACTCGACGCCGACAGGACCCTGCCGGCGAGCGGCGTCGATCCGGACCAGCTCGTGCGCGAGGCGACCGAGCTGGTGTTCGATCACTCGCTGTTCAACGGACATCCGCGCTTCTTTGGCTACATCACGTCGAGCCCCGCGCCGATCGGCATGTTCGGCGATTTCCTGGCGGCGGCAGCCAATCAGAACATGGGCGCGTGGACGCTGGCGCCGATGGCGGTCGAGATCGAGCGCCAGGTGATCCGGTGGATCGCCGAGCTCATCGGCTTCCCCACCGACGCCGGCGGGCTGCTGGTGAGCGGCGGCAACACGGCCAACTTCGTGGGCTTCCTGGCGGCCCGCGCCGCCAAAGCGCCCTGGGATGTGCGGAAGGACGGGCTGGCCGGGCTCGGCCGGCGGCTGCTGGTGTACGCCTCGGCCGAGACGCACACGTGGATCCAGAAAGCCGCCGACGAGTTCGGCCTCGGTACGGACGCCATCCGGTGGATCGAGACGGACGCCGACCAGCGAATGAACTCGTCGGCGCTGCAGCGCCGGATCGAGCGGGACCGCGCCGAGGGCGCTCAGCCGTTTCTCGTGGTCGGCACCGCGGGCTCGGTCAGCACGGGTGCGGTCGATCCGCTCGAGGACATCGCGGCGATCTGCCGCGCGCACGATCTCTGGTTTCACGTGGATGGCGCCTACGGCGCCCTGGCGGCCGGGGTGCCGGGCGCGCCGGCGAGCCTGCGCGCGATCGGCGCCGCCGATTCGGTCGCCGTCGATCCGCACAAGTGGCTGTACGCGCCGCTCGAAGCGGGATGCGCGCTCGTGCGCGACGCCTCGGCGCTCCGGCGGGCGTTCTCGTATCATCCCGCCTACTACCACTTCGGCGACGACCTGACGAACTACAACGAGTACGGCCCGCAGAATTCACGGGGGTTTCGCGCGCTGAAAGTCTGGCTCGGGCTGCGACAGGTCGGGCGCAGCGGCTGCCTCGCGATGATCGGCGACGACATCCGGCTGGCGCGGCACCTGTTCGATCTGCTGGCGCACCACCCGGAGTTCGAGGCGGCGAGCCAGCACCTGAGCATCACGACTTTCCGATACGTACCGCCCGATCTGCGGCCCGAGCTCGGATCGACGCGTGTCGAGGACTACCTCAATCGGTTGAATCAGGATCTTCTGACGGCGGTCGAGCGGAGCGGCGAGGCGTTCCTGTCGAACGCCGTCCTCGGCGGCGCCTTTCTGCTGCGCACGTGCATCGTCAATTTCCACACGTCGCTCGAGGACATCGAGGCGCTGCCGCCGCTGCTGTCGCGGTTGGGACGAGCGGCCGATGCCGCGCTGAGGCGCGTGCTGGCCGTGTAGCAGCCGCACACTTCCGCGGCAGCAAACTGCCATGTTCGCCGTCAAAAACCCGCGCGTCCGCAGATTTTTTCGAGCTCCTCGCGCGCAGGAGCGTGCCCGCATGGCCGTGATGGCGGGCACGCACGTTGCAGAGATCCGCCGGGGGTGTCATGAAGAAGTTCGCCGCGGTTAGTGTCACGGGCGCACTCGCGCTGGCATGTCTCAGCGTCGCTCTTCCGGCCGCCGCGCAGGACGTGCCGAAGGCGGAGGTCTCCGGTGGCTATCAGTTGCTTCACATCTGGGGCGAAGCCGATGGTGAGTCGGGCAGCGAGACGCTGAGCAAGGGGTGGTATGGCGACGTGGCGGGAAACCTCACGAAGTCGCTCGGCATCGTGTTCCAGGTCAGCGGCAACTACAAGACGCTCCAAGAGAGCGTCTCGAACTCGGGCCTCACGATCACGGCGACCGCACACGTGAGGGTTCACCAGTTCCTGGGCGGCATGCGCGTGAATGCGCGTCCGAACCGGACGGTGACAGCGTTCGGCCAGATTCTCCTGGGCGCGTTCAATACATCCGGTACCGGTGAGGCCTCGGTCACAGCCGGCGGCGAGACCACCACGGCCACGAGCGAAGGCGAGTCGTCGACCGATTTCGCGCTGCAGGTCGGTGGCGGCGTCAACGTCATGCTGTCGAAGACCGTCGGCGTGAGAGGCGGCGCCGATTATGTTCGCGTCTTTGAGAAGGACACCCCGTTCAACGGGGTCCGCGTCGTGGTCGGCGCAGTGTTCGCGTTCTAGGTCGCCCGTCGGCGGCGGGAACGCCCCGACGATCGCCTGCTAAGATTCGGCCCGAATGACTCGTCTCGTCGGGCCGTCGCTCGCGATCCTGGCGCTCGTGGTCGTCCAGCCGGCGGGCCAAGCCGGGCGATCCGGCAATCCGATCCTGCCCGGTTGGTATGCGGATCCCGAGGCGCGCATCTTCGAGCACGAGTACTGGATCTATCCGACGTACTCGGCGCCCTACGACGAGCAGACGTTCCTGGACGCGTTCTCATCGCCGGACCTCGTCACCTGGACGAAGCACCCGCACATCGTCGACACCACGCGCGTGGCCTGGGCGAAGCGGGCGGTCTGGGCACCGTCGGTCGTCGAGAAGGACGGCGGCTACTATCTCTTCTTCGGCGCGAACGATATCCAGAACGACACGCAGGTCGGCGGCATCGGGGTCGCACGCGCGAGCCATCCCGGCGGCCCGTTCGAGGATCACCTCGGCCGGCCGCTCGTCGACGCATTCCATGACGGCGCGCAGCCGATCGACCCGTTCGTGTTCCGCGACCTGGACGGCACCTTCTACCTGATTTATGGCGGCTGGCGGCACTGCAACATCGCGAAGCTCAACGGCGATTTCACGGGATTCGTGCCGTTCGCCGACGGCACGACGTTCAAGGAGATCACGCCCAGCGGCTACGTCGAAGGCTCGTTCATGTTCGTGAAGGATGGCCGGTACTACTTCATGTGGTCGGAGGGCGGCTGGACGGGTCCGAACTACGCCGTGGCCTACGCGACGGGCCCCTCACCCACCGGGCCGTTCGAGCGGGTCGGGAAGATCCTGCAGCAGAATCCGGCGGTCGCGACC
>Ga0335084_10001807_pt1 | contig 20249 bp, 17 predicted proteins | sample Lox_Sample_44_FD_206721 | JGI IMG/M metagenome (GOLD analysis project Ga0335084, IMG submission 206721) | Soil microbial communities from Loxahatchee National Wildlife Refuge, Florida, United States - Lox_Sample_4.4 | ecosystem: Environmental > Terrestrial > Soil > Wetlands | place: USA...
CATCCCGTTCTCGCCGAACACGGCGTACATCAACACCATTCCGCCGCACATGGAGGAGCGCTCGCCCGGCGACGTGACGCTGGAGGAGCGCATCCGCTCCATCTGCCGCTGGAACGCGATGGTGATGGTGGCGAGGGCGAACAAGAGCGACGACGAGCTCGGCGGCCACATCGCGAGCTTCGCCTCGGTGGGCACGCTGTTCGGCACGGGGCAGCAGCATTTCTGGCACGCGCCGAGCGACGGCCACGGCGGCGACCTCATCTACTTCCAGGGCCACTCGTCGCCGGGCGTCTACGCGCGCTCGCTGCTCGAGGGCAGGCTGTCGCAGGAAGAGCTGCTGAATTTCCGGCGCGAAGTCGACGGCAAGGGCGTGTCGTCCTATCCGCACCCGTGGCTGATGCCGGGCTACTGGCAGTTCCCGACGGTGTCGATGGGCCTCGGCCCGATCCAGGCGATCTACATGGCGCGCTACCTCAAGTACCTCGAGGCGAGGGGACTGGCGCAGACCGCCAACCGCAAGGTGTGGGTGTTCTGCGGCGACGGCGAGATGGACGAGCCCGAGTCGCTCGGCGCGATCGGCCTCGCCGCGCGCGAGAAGCTCGACAACCTGATCTTCATCGTCAATTGCAATCTGCAGCGCCTGGACGGGCCGGTGCGCGGCAACGGCAAGATCATCCAGGAGCTGGAAGGCGATTTCCGCGGCGCCGGCTGGAACGTGATCAAGGTGATCTGGGGCTCCTACTGGGACCCGCTGCTCGCGCGCGACAAGGAAGGGCGGCTGCTTCGCATCATGGAGGAGACGGTCGACGGCGAGTACCAGAACTACAAGGCGAACGACGGGGCGTTCGTGCGCAAGAACTTCTTCGGCAAGGATCCCAAGGTGCTGGAGATGGTCTCGCGCATGTCGGACGAGGACATCTGGCGCCTGAACCGCGGCGGCCACGACCCGCACAAGGTGTACGCGGCCTACTCGGCGGCGGTGAAGCACAAGGGCCAGCCGACGGTGATCCTCGCCAAGACCATCAAGGGCTTCGGCCTGGGCAAGCAGGGCCAGGCAAAGAACCCGACGCACCAGCTGAAGAAGATCGACCTCTCCACCATCAAGGAGATGCGCGACCAGTTCAACATCCCGATCCCGGACGACAGGCTCGAGGAGCTGCCGTTCTACATTCCGCCGGCCGAGTCGCCGGAGATGAAGTACCTGCACGCGCACCGCAAGGCGTTGGGCGGGTACTTGCCGCAGCGCCGGCAGAAAGTGGACAAGCCTCCCGCCGTTCCGCCGCTTTCCGCCTTCGAAGCGATATTGAAAGGCTCGGGCGAAGGACGCGAGATCTCCACCACCATGGCGTTCGTGCGCGTGCTGACGGCGCTGGTGCGGGACAAGGACATCGGCAAGCGCATCGTGCCGATCGTGCCCGACGAGGCGCGCACCTTCGGCATGGAGGGCATGTTCCGCCAGCTCGGCATCTTCGCGCCCGAGGGGCAGAAGTACGAGCCGGTCGACAAGGACCAGGTGATGTTCTACCGCGAGGACAAGCAGGGGCAGATTCTCGAGGAAGGCATCAACGAGGCGGGCGCGTTCTCCTCCTGGATCGCCGCGGCGACCTCGTATAGCCACTCCAACGAAGTGACGGTGCCGTTCTACATCTTCTACTCGATGTTCGGCATGCAGCGCATCGGCGACCTCGCCTGGGCGGCCGCCGACCAGCGCGCGCGGGGCTTCCTGCTCGGCGCGACCGCGGGGCGCACCACGCTGAACGGCGAGGGCCTGCAGCACGAGGACGGCCACTCGCACGTCTTCTCCTCGGTGATCCCGAACTGCGTGTCCTACGACCCGACCTACGGCTACGAGGTCGCGGTGATCGTCCAGGACGGCCTGCGCCGCATGGTGACGGAGCAGCAGGACGTCTACTACTACATCACGCTGATGAACGAGAACTACGTCCATCCGGCGATGCCGCAGGGCGCCGAGCAAGGCATCCTGAAGGGAATGTACTTGCTGAGGGAGTCAAAAACCAAGAATAAGCCGCGTGTTCAGCTTCTCGGCTCCGGCACCATCCTGCGCGAGGTCGAGGCGGCGGCGGAGCTGCTGGAGAAGGACTGGGGCGTGGCCGCCGACGTGTGGAGCGCGACCAGCTTCACCGAGCTGCGTCGCGACGGCCTTGCGGTCGAGCGTTGGAACATGCTTCATCCCGAAGGGAAACAAAAAACCAGCTTCGTTGAAAAATCCCTCAAAGAAAGGCCGGCAGGGCCGGTCGTCGCCGCGAGCGACTACGTCAAGACCTTCGCCGAGCAGATCCGCCCCTTCGTGCCGAAGGACCGCAGCTACCGCGTGCTCGGCACCGACGGCTTCGGACGCTCCGACTCGCGCGCGAAGCTGCGGTTCTTCTTCGAGGTGAATCGCGACTTCGTCGCCATCGCGGCGCTCAAGGCGCTCGCCGACCAGGGCGAGGTCAAGCCGAAGACCGTCGCCGACGCGATCAAGAAATACGGTATTGACCCCGACAAGGCGGACCCGAGCACCGTATGAGTCAAGTTGTCGTACCGGATATCGGCGACTTCAAGGAAGTCGAGGTCATCGAGATCCTCGTCAAGCCGGGCGACACCGTCGCGAAGGAGCAGTCGCTGATCACGCTGGAGTCCGACAAGGCGACGATGGAAATTCCGTCGCCCGACGCCGGCGTGGTGAAGGAAATGAAGATCAAGGTCGGAGACAAGGTGTCGAAAGGCTCGCTGATCCTGGAGCTCGATTCGCAAAGATCAAAGCCTCAAACCCAGGAAAAACCCAAAGCGCCCCAGGAAGCTCCGAAAGGCCAGGCGCTCACCGTTCCGGTCCCGGACATCGGCGACTTCAAGGAAGTGGAAGTGATCGAGATCCTGGTCAAGCCCGGCGAGCGCGTGGCGAAGGAGCAGTCGCTCATCACGCTCGAGTCGGACAAGGCGACGATGGAGATTCCTTCGCCGGCCGACGGCGTGGTGAAGTCCCTGAAGGTGAAGGTCGGCGACAAGGTATCGAAAGGCTCGCCGATCGTCGAGCTCGACGCGGCCGAGGGCGCGGGGTCGGCGCCCGTCGCGGCGCAAACGGAAGCGCCCAAGGCTGCGGCGCCCGCACCGACTCCCTCTCCGGCCGTGGCCGCGCCGCGGCCCGTCCCGCGCGAGCCGCAGGAGGAGACCGGCAGCAAGCCGCACGCCTCGCCCTCCGTGCGCAAGTTCGCGCGCGAGCTTGGCGTGGACCTGTCGCGCGTGCAGGCGAGCGGTCCCAAGGGACGCATCCTGCACACCGACGTGCAGGGATTCGTCAAGAGTGCTTTGTCCAGGACACAAAGAACAGTTGAGGCGAAAACCGGCGCAACTCTTCCGTTCAACCTGCCGGCGTGGCCGGAAGTGGATTTCGCGAAGTTCGGGCCGATCGAGTCGAAGCCGCTGTCGCGCATCCAGAAGCTCTCCGGCCCCTACCTGCACCGCAACTGGATCTCGATCCCGCACGTCACCCAGTTCGACGAGGCGGACATCACCGACCTCGAGGCGTTCCGCAAGGCGCAGACCGTCGAGACCGAGAAGAAGGGCTTCAAGCTGACGATGCTCGCCTTCATGATCAAGGCCTGCGTCACCGCGCTCAGGCAGTACCCGCAGTTCAACTCTTCGCTCGACAAATCGGGCGAGAACCTGATCGTCAAGAAGTACTTCCACATCGGCGTGGCGGTCGACACGCCCGGCGGCCTGGTGGTGCCGGTGGTGCGCGACGCCGACCGCAAGGGCGTGTTCGACATCGCCAACGAGCTGTCCGAGATCTCGAAGCTCGCGCGCGACGGCAAGCTCAAGCCCGGCGACATGCAGGGCGGCACCTTCTCGATCTCGAGCCTCGGCGGCATCGGCGGCACCGCGTTCACGCCGATCATCAACGCGCCCGAGGTTGCGATCCTCGGCGTCTCCCGGGGTTCTTACAAACCGATCTATTCAGGAAAAGACGAAAAGGGCCAGGACCTGTTCAAAGCCAGGTTGATCCTGCCACTGTCACTTTCCTACGACCACCGGGTGATCGACGGCGCCACCGCGGCGCGCTTCAGCGTCTATCTGTCCTCCGTGCTGTCCGACATCCGGAAGATCGTCCTCTAAATGGCGAGCGAGGTGAAGGTTCCCGACATCGGGGACTTCAAGAGCGTCGAGGTCATCGAGGTCCTGGTCAAGCCGGGCGACACGGTCGCGAAGGAGCAGTCGCTCATCACGCTCGAGTCGGACAAGGCGACGATGGAGATCCCGTCGCCCGGCGCCGGCGTGGTGCAGTCGATCAAGGTGAAGGTCGGCGACAAGGTCTCGCAGGGCTCGCCCATCCTGACCCTGGAGGGTTCCGCCGAAAAAGTCTCTCCTCCAAGGGAAGAAAGATCCGCTCCTCCGGCACCCTCGATTTCCTCGGATCTGGAATGCGACGTCATGGTGCTCGGCGCCGGCGTCGGCGGCTACTCGGCGGCGTTCCGCGCGGCGGACCTGGGCATGAAGGTGGTGCTGGTCGAGCGCTATCCGACGCTCGGCGGCGTGTGCCTCAACGTGGGCTGCATTCCGTCCAAGGCTCTTCTGCACACCGCCGCGGTGATGGACGCGGCGCGCGATCTCTCGCATCACGGCATCAGCTTCGGCGAGCCGAAGGTCGACCTCGAGCAGCTGCGCGCCTTCAAGGGCAAGGTGGTCGGCAAGCTGACCGGCGGCCTCGCGGCGATGGCGAAGATGCGCAAAGTGACGGTGCTCACGGGGGTTGGCGCTTTCGAAAATCCCCATCTGCTCTCGGTGCAGACCAAGGAAGGCAAGAAGACCGTCAAGTTCCAGTCGGCCATCATCGCTGCCGGCTCGCAGGCGTCGAAGCTGCCGTTCCTGCCGGAAGATCCGCGCATCGTCGATTCCACCGGCGCGCTCGAGCTGCGCGCGCGGCCGAAGAAGCTGCTGGTCATCGGCGGCGGCATCATCGGCCTGGAGATGGGCACGGTGTATTCGACGCTCGGCGCGCGGCTCGACGTGGTGGAGATGCTCGACGGCCTGATGCTCGGCGCCGATCGCGACCTGGTCGCGGTGTGGCAGAAGCTGAACGCCAAGCGCTTCGACAACATCTTCCTCAAGACGAAGACCACGAAGGTCGAAGCGGCGAAGGACGGCCTGAGGGTGAGCTTTGAGGGACAAAGCCCGCAGACCTACGACATGATCCTGGTTTCGGTCGGACGCTCGCCCAACGGCAGGAAGATCGGCGCCGAGAAAGCCGGTGTTGATGTCGATGCAAGGGGTTTTATTCCTGTTGATAGGCAGATGCGGACAAATGTGCCGCACATCCATGCGGTCGGCGACATCGTCGGCAATCCGATGCTCGCGCACAAGGCGGCGCACGAGGGCCATGTCGCCGCCGAGGTCGCCGCCGGGCACAAGGCCGGATTCGACGCGCGCGTCATCCCGTCGGTCGCGTTCACCGATCCCGAGATCGCCTGGGTCGGGCTTACGGAGGACGAGGCGAAGAAGAACGGCGCCAGGGTCGGCGTCGCGAAGTTCCCGTGGACCGCCTCCGGCCGCGCGATCGCCAATGCGCGCGACGAGGGGTTCACCAAGCTGATCTTCGACTCGGAAACCCACCGGATCGTCGGCGGCGGCATCGTCGGCACGAATGCGGGCGACCTCATCAGCGAGCTCGCGCTCGCGGTCGAGATGGGAGCGGATGCGACCGATATCGGCAAGACCATCCATCCGCATCCCACCCTCGGCGAGTCGGTCGGCATGGCCGCCGAATTGTTTGAGGGGGTCTGCACGGATATGCCGCCGCTGAGAAAGAAATGACGCAAGACGAATTGAAGAAGGCAGTCGCCGAGGAGGCACTCAAGCACGTCGTCGAGAACGCCGTGGTGGGCGTGGGCTCGGGCTCGACTGTCAATTTCTTCATTGATGCACTGGCGAAGATCAAGGGCCGCATCGAGGGCGCCGTCGCCGCTTCGGACGCAAGCGCCGAGCGGCTGAAGAAGCACGGCATCCGCGTGTTCGACCTGAACAGCGTGAACGAGCTCGAGGTCTACATCGACGGCGCGGACGAGATCACCGAGAACCTGCACATGATCAAGGGCGGCGGCGGCGCGCTGACGCGCGAGAAGATCGTGGCCGCGGTGGCGCGGCGCTTCGTGTGCATCTGCGATGCATCGAAGCTCGTGCCGGTGCTCGGCAAGTTCCCGCTGCCGGTCGAGGTGATCCCGATGGCGCGCAGCTACGTCGGCCGCCAGTTGCTGCGCATGGGCGCGCAGCCCGCGCTGCGCGAGAACTTCAAGACCGACAACGGCAACATCATCCTCGACTGCCGCGGCCTGACGCTGCTCGACCCGCCGAAGACGGAGATGGAGCTGAACAGCATCGCCGGCGCGGTCACCAACGGCATCTTCGCCCGGCGGCCGGCCGACGTCCTGCTTCTTGCTTCCAACTCGGGAATCCGGACGCTGAAGGTGAAATAGCGGGTAATCTGCGCACAGGAGGCTGGTCATGGACGCGAACAGAACTGCAGAGCGGCGCGCCGAGATCGCAGCGGCGGTGGCTGATGTTCGGGAGATCGAGCGGCGGGACGGCGTCAGCCGCGAGAGCCTCGAGCGGATCAAGCAGCGCCTGACGCGCCTGGCGGCGCGCAAGGACCTGTTTAGCGACGAGGATTTCCCGCCGCCGGCGCCCGGCGGCAAGCTGAAGTCCTGCCTCTACCGCGTGGCGGAGGACGCGGACCACCGCTTCGCGCTCTACGTGAATTCCTCGCTCGGCGGGCACAACACGCCGGCGCACAACCACACCACCTGGGCGGTGATCGTCGGTGTCACGGGCGAGGAGCTGAACCGCTTCTACGACCGCGCCGATGGTGGCGTACGCGAGAAGGGGCAGCAGGTGGTGAAGCAGGGCAGCGGCGTCTGCTTCCTACCCGAGGACCTGCATTCGATCCACATCCAGGCGCCGCTCATCAACTTCCACATGTACGGGCTGGGCCTCGACCAGCTGCACAGCCGCGAGTACTACCAGGCCCAGGAAGGAACCTGGAAGGTCTTCCCCGCGCATGGCGATATCCGCGAAGCGCGTTAGCGAGCGCCTCGCGGGAACCGAAGAGCTGGCGCTGCTCGACGTGCGCGAGCAGGGCGTGCATTATCGCGGCCACCCGTTCTTCGCCTGCTCGGCGCCGCTCTCGCGCCTCGAGCTGATGATCGGCGAGCTCGTGCCGCGGCGAGGCGTGCCGATCGTCGTGTTGGATGGCGGCAACGAAGGTCTCGCGGAAAAGTCGGAACGGAAGCTGAAGGAGCTGGGCTACACCGACATTTCCGTCCTCGAAGGCGGATGCGCGGGATGGAAACAAGCGGGCCTGGAGCTGTTCAGCGGCGTCAACGTGCCCTCCAAGGCCTTCGGCGAGTTCGTCGAGCACCACTATGAAACGCCGCGCATCCCGCCCCAGGAACTGAGAGAGCTGCAGGCGAAGAAGCGCAAGATGGTCATTCTCGATTCGCGTCCGTTCGAGGAATACCGCCGCATGAACATCCCCGGCGGCGTCGACGTGCCTGGCGCCGAGCTCGCCTGGCGCGTGCACGACCTCGCGCCCGATCCGGACACGCTGGTGGTGGTGAACTGCGCCGGGCGCACGCGCAGCATCATCGGCTGCCAGTCGCTCAGGAACGCCGGCATCCCGAACCGCGTCGTCGCGCTGAAGGACGGCACCATGGGCTGGGACCTCGCCGGCTTCGAGTGCGAGCGCGGCTCGGGGCGAATCGGTGGCGCGCCTTCCGCGGCCGGCAAGGCCAAAGCCCTCGCTGCCGCCGAGCGAGTTGCCGCGCGCTTCCAGGTCAAGTTTGCTTCCGTTCAGGACCTGAACGGCTGGCGCAGCGATCCTTCTCGAACGCTCTACCTGCTCGACGTGCGCACCCGCGAGGAGTTCGAGCGCTCGCATGTCGCGGGCTCGCGCCACGCGCCCGGCGGGCAGCTGGTGCAGGCGAGCGACGAGTATGTCGGCGTACGCAACGCGCGCGTGGTGCCGATCGACCCCGAGCGCGTGCGCGCGGTGATGACCGCGTCCTGGCTCAACCAGATGGGATGGCGTGACGTCTACGTGCTGGACGACGTGTCCGGCCTCGCCATCGAGTCCGGGCCGCGGCCGCCGCCCGCGATCAAGAAATGGCCGACGGTGCAGGACGTCGCCGGCGCCACGGTGCTCGATCTCTCGACCAGCCTGCGTTTTCATCACGCGCATATTCCAGGCGCCTGGTGGGGCGTGCGCTCCCGGCTTTCGCAGGCGGTCGGGAAGATTCCTGCCGTGAAGAATCTGGTGCTGACTTCCGAGGACGGGATGCTCGCTCACCTGGCCGCCCCCGAGGCGGCAGAGCTGTGGCCGCAGGCGCAAGTCGGAGTGCTCGAGGGAGGAAATGCGGCGTGGAAGGGCCCGACCGAGTCGGGCATCGAGCGCGCGACCACCGAGCGCGACGACGTCTGGTACAAGCCCTACGACCACGCCTCGGACTACCGGAAGCACGCACGCGACTACCTGAGCTGGGAGGTCGCTCTGGTGGAGCAGATCAAGCGCGACCCGACGATCCGCTTCCGCGCCTACTGAAACAAGGCGAGCTATCATGCGGCGGGAGGAGGACAGATGAAAATTCTAGGCTGGTTGTTTTGCGCGCTCGCGGCGCTGCCCGCGCTCGCACAGGATGCCTACCCGAACCGGCCGGTGAAGATCCTGGTGCCCTATGGCCCCGGCGGCGCTACCGACATCATCGCCAGGATCGTGGCGGCGAAGCTGACCGAATCGCTCGGCCAGAGCTTCGTGGTCGAGAACCGTCCGGGCGCGAACGGCAACCTCGCGCTCGAAGCGACCGCCAAGGCGCCGGCCGACGGCTACACGCTCCTGGTCGGCAACGTCTCGACCAACGCCATCAACGAGAACCTCTACGCCGGCCAGCTGACCATCCGGCCGTCGCGCGACCTGGTGGCGATCACCAAGCTGGTCGAGATTCCGCACATCGTGGTGGCGAGCGCCAGCCTGCCGGCAAATAACATCGCCGAGCTGGTCGCGCTGGCGAAGAAGGACCCGGGCAAGCTCAACTACGCCTCGGTCGGCCTCGGCAGCTACCCGCACCTCGACATGGAGCGCTTCATGAAAGCCTCAGGCACCGTCATGACGCACGTGCCCTACAAGGGAGGCGCCGGCCAGGCGATCCCGGCGCTGGTCGCCGGCGAGGTCCAGCTCGCGTTCTTCAACATGGCGTCGCTCTTGCCGCACATCAAGAGCGGGCGGCTCAAGGCGCTCGCCGCCATTCCCGCGCAGCGCCTGCCCGAGCTGCCCGACGTGCCGACGCTCGCCGAGCAGGGCTATCCCGGCATCGGCACCAACGCCTGGCAGGGCCTGTTCGCGCCCGCCGCCACCCCGAAGCCGGTGGTCGACAAGATCTACAGCGCCGTCAGCGCGGTCCTCGCCCGCGAGAAGAGCGGGCTCGCGCAGAAGATGCTGACGGTGGAAGTCTCCCCCTCGCCTGCGGAGTTCACCGACCAGGTGCGGCGCGAGACGCAGAGCTGGGGCGATTTCGTGCGGCAAGCGAAGATCAAGGTCGAATGAGCCTTCCGCTGCTCGCCGGCGAGCAGGGCGTCAGGAAGAGATCGCGGAGGTAGCCTGCCGGGCGGCGAACGCGAGCGCCGCGCGATTGCCGCCGCGGACCTTGGCGTCGCGCACGCCCGCCTCGGCGGCGCGGATCAGGGCGCCCCAATCATCGCCGTGCTCGCCGAACACCGCCACGCCGACGCTCACGGTCACCGGCACGGGCCGCCTGAGCCCGGCACGCATGCCGGCTTCCCGCTCGATGCTGACGCGCGCCCGTTCTGCCGCGGCGAGCGCGCCTTCGGCCAGGGTTCCGGGCAGCAGCATCACGAATACGTCGCCTTCAAGACGGCCGATCAGGTCGTACTCGCGCGCCGTGCCGCGCAGGACCTCGGCCACCGCTGCGAGCAGGTGATCGCCCTTGCCATGCCCGTAGGCGTCATTGATGCGGCGAAAGCCGTCGAGGTCCAGAGCGAGGAGGGCGAAGCGCGAGCCGGCGCGGCGCTGCACGCGCGCCTGCTCGCGTTTGAAGGCCTCGGCGAACGCCTGGCGGTTGAGCACGCCGGTGAGCCGTTCCCGGGCGGCGAGACTGCGGATCCTGGCGGCGAGCTGCTCGATCATCACCCACATCAGCGTGATTGTCCCGATCAGCAGCGCCGCCATCAGGCCGATCGCCATGAGCGCGTCGAGTCCTCTCGCTTCCGGCGCCACGCCCGAGCGCTCTCCGGCCGCGGTCAGCGCGCCGTGCAGCGCGAGCGAGAAACCGAGCACGATGAACAGAATCGCGATCACCCGGATCGGGCGGCCCTCGCGCAGCGCCCCGCCGGCATCGAACGCCTGCGCCACACGGCAGCACTGGAACCCGAGCAGCCCCGCGACGAGAAAGTAGCGCAGCCAGAGATCCGCGGAGATCGCTTGCAGCGCCAGCAAGGCGACGAAAAACACGACTAGCAGCACCCCGCCGAGCACGTCTCGCCGGCGCTCGCGCTGCAGGGCGCGCGCGCTCCGCGCCGCAAGGGCGAGAGCGAGCGCGAGCAGCGCGGGGCCCGCCACTTCGGAGAGGAAATCCGCGGCGCCGGCCCGCAGCGTCGTCAGGGCGAGGCCGCCCGCGAGCGCAATCAGCGCCGCGCCCCAGAACCGCGCCGGGCGCATGTGCGGCTGCCGGATGCCGAACGCCAGCGAAACGGGTCCGAGCACGCAGCAGACCGCGATGGTCGCGACCATCAGGCTGCGGATATCGAGAAACAAGAATTCCCCCTCGGCGAATGATGCGCGAAGTCCCGCGGCGAGGGGAGCCTCGCTTGCAAGAGTTTGCGCGGAACGCCGCGGAGACGGCGCGCTCGGACCATGTACACTCGGGCCGAGCAGGAAGAACGAAACCGGGGGGAGTATCGAATGAGAATGCGTTTCTTTGCCGCCGTGCTCGCGGCGCTGCCGCTTGCCGCCGCAGCCCAGAACAAGGGCGAGCTGTGGGAGGTCACGATGAACATCCCCGGCATGCCCGCCGGCATGATGCCGCCGCAGCGTTCCTGCCAGGGCGACGATCCAGAGCGCGCCGCCAAGCAAGACCCGAACAAGCGCGATTGCAAGGTCACCGATAGCAAGCGGACGGCGACGCGCACCACCGTCACCCTGTCCTGCAAGGACGGCAGCACCATGGTGATCGATCAGCAGTACAACGCCGCGCGCACCGAGTTCAAGAGCACCATGACCTCGAAGGGCGGCAAGCAGGGCGACATGACCGTGAATATGACCGGCCGCAAGGTCGGCACCTGCGACGCGGTGGCGGAGCGCAAGGAGCGCGACGCCAAGATGGACGACATGAAGAAGCAGATGGCGGCCGCGCAGGCGGGGGCCGCCGTGCAGATGAAGGAGTCGAGCGACAACCAGATCAAGCAGTGCAACGCGGCGCTGGACAAGATGGACTGGCGCGGCTTCGGCATGCATGGCCAGTGCTACAGGAAGACCGAAGGGCAGTGCGCCCAATACGCGCAGATGTACCAGAGCTTTCCCGGCGTGACCAAGGCCTGCAATGCGGACATCGCCGAGTACTGCAAGCGCTTCCAGACCGCCGAAGGCTTCATGAGGGTTCAGGCGCGCAGCAGGGAGGACACGGCGACGGCCTGCGGTGTCAGCATCGCCTCGATCAAGGCGACGCAATGCCCGCGCGTGGCGAAGAACGGGTCGCCGCTCGCCTTCCTCGGCGCCTACTGCCCGGTCGAGGCGAAGCCGATCGCGATGGAGCACTGCACCGGGCGCGACTACACCTCGAGGTCGGGCGGCAAGTACGCCGCATTCTGCGACAACTATCTCGCCAACAAAGACTTCGAGCGGCCGCCCGGCGCCCCGGCGCGCACCGCCTCGGGCACCGCGCCGGAAGGCGAAAAGACGCAGGCCGAGAAATCGGCGGACGCGGTCAAGGAAGGCGTCAGCCAGGGCGTCAACAAGCTGCGGGGCCTGTTCGGCAGGTAGTCGATGAAGGTGCTCCTGCTCGCGGTGGCCCTCGCCGCGGGCGCCGCGCGTGCCGCCGACGATCCTTATCCGTGGATCGCCAGCGCCTATGTCGTCAAGCGCGACGGCGCGCTGCTTTGGGCCGGACAGCCCGACGCTCGGCTGCCGCCGGCGAGCCTCGCCAAAATGATGACCGCGCTGCTCTTGCTTGAGCGCGGCAAGCTCGACGAAAGCGTGACCGTAGGCAAGGGCGTGCTCAAGGCCACCGGCACGCGCATGGGCTTGAAGCCCGGCGAGACGCTGCGCGCCGGCGATCTGCTTGCCGCGACCGTGGTGCGCTCCGCCAACGACGCGTGCCGGGCATTGGCTGAATTTCTGGACGGAACAGATTTTGTCGGAAAGATGAATTCCCGCGCCGTGGCGCTCGGCATGAAGAACACCCACTTCGCCGACCCTTGCGGCCACGACCGCGAGGGCCAGTACGCGAGCGCCGCCGATCTCGCGCGCCTCGCCGAGGAGGTCATGAAGCACGCCGAGTACCTGCGCCTCGCTCGGCAGGAAAGGGTTTCCTTCAAGACCGCTCAGGGCCGCACGTTCACGCTGCGCAATACCAATGCGCTCCTCGGCCGCTACGAGGGCGCCATCGGCCTGAAGACCGGCTATACCGAGGGCGCGGGCCACTGCCTGGTCGCCCTCGCCGAGCGCGACGGCGTGCTGGTGCTCGCCGTGCTGCTCAACGCGCCGAACCGCTGGTGGAACGCGGTGGGCCTGCTCGACCGCGCGTTCGCCGCCGCGCGGTGAGAAGCGCCTTCGCCGCCGCGGCGGTTGCGGCCGCTGCATACCTGCCTTCGCTCGCGGGGGTATTCCAGTTCGACGACTACAACGTCATCGTCAACGACCCGACGGTGCATTCCTGGGGAGCGCTGCTCGCGGGCGCGGGCAGCGGCATACGTCCGCTGCTCAAGGCGAGCTACACCTTCAATTGGCTATACGGGGGTTTTGCTCTTTTCAACATTGCCTGTCACGCCATGAACACGGTCTTGCTGTTCCTGATCGGAGAACGTCTGTTCGGAAACCGTAGGGCCGCACTGATAGCTGCCCTGCTGTTCGCGCTCCATCCGGCCGCAACCGAAGCCGTCACCTACATCAGCGGCCGTTCGTCCTCGATGATGGCGGTTCTTTACCTCGGCGCCATGCTCGCCTACCTACGGAGTGCGTACTGGTCTTCAGCGGCATTGTTTGTATTGGCGGTGGCCACGCGCGAGACCGCAGTCACGCTGCCCCCAGCGCTGCTGCTGTGCGAGCTCTGTCGCGGCGCATGGCCGGGATGGCGCGAAGTCCTGCGGCGCCAGTGGGCGCACTGGACGCTGCTCCTCGCCGGCGCCGCGTTCGTACTGCTCAACCCGCGCTACTTCGATCTCGTCGCCTACGGCTATGGCGTGCGCAGTCTCGGCGACAATCTGCTCACGCAGGTCGGCGGCGTGTCCTACCTGATCCTCCGTCTGGTCTCGCTGCACGGCTACAACATCGACCCCGCGCTGCCCACGCTTACCGAGTGGACGCCGCTGCTCGCATTTCAGGCTTTTTCACTGTCATTGCTTCTCGCAGTGGGAATCATGAATCTCAAGGCTCGTCCCTGGGTCGCCTTTGGCGTGCTGTGGTTCTTCCTGCAGCTCGCGCCCACCAACTCGATCGTGCCGCGGCTGGACGTCGCCAACGACCGCCAGCTCTACCTGGCGTGCTGGGGCCTGTTCCTCGCGCTCTGCATTCAGCTGCGCAATCTGCCTGGTTTCGCGTTTGCGATCATCCTTCTTGTTTTCACTGGCGCGAGCATCCTGCGCCAGCTCGACTATCGCAGCGAGATCGCCTTGTGGGAGTCAAGCGTCGCGCTCGCGCCCTGGAACGCGCGCGGGCACAACAACCTCGGCTACGCCTATCAGATGGCGGGACGCACCCAGGACGCGCGGCGTGAGTACCTGGAGGCGCTTATCCTCGATCCGGCGCACGCGAAGGCGCGCCTGAACCTGCATTTCCTGGACGACTGAGCCGAGCGCGCTACGCCTTTGGCGGGACGTAACCCGAAGCGGCATCGGCGCCCTCGCCGAAGAAATGCCGCTCGGTCTGCTCCATGAGGTACTTGCGCGCCTTGGGGTCGGCGAGGTTGAGGCGGTTCTCGTTGACCAGCATGGTCTGGTGCTTCAGCCACTGCTGCCACGCTTCCTTGGAGACGTTCTCCCAGATGCGCTTGCCGAGCGGACCGGGGTAGGGCGGGAAATCGAGGCCTTCGGCTTCCCGGCCGAGCTTCACGCACTTCACGGTTCTTGCCATGGCGCGAATTATATTCGCTTGAGGAACACCTTCGAGCCGCGCTTCCAGTTGTAGAGCGCCTGGCGGCGCGACGGCAGCGCGTCCACCTCGGCGGCGCGGAAGCCCTGCTCCAGGAACCAGTGCGCCGCAGCCGTGGTCAGCGCGAACAAGCGCCGCAATTTCATCTTCTTTGCATTTTCCTCACAGGCTTTGAGCAGGCGCTCGCCATAGCCGGCGTCGCGGTAGCCCGGCGCGACGGCAAGGCAGGCGAATTCCGCGCTCTTCTCGTCGGGGAAAGGGTACAGCGCGGCGCAGCCGACGATCACGCCGTCGTGCTCCACCACCAGGAAGTTGCCGATCTCCGCCTCGAGCAGCTCGCGGTTGCGCTTGACCAGGGTGCCGTCGGCCTCGAGCGGCTCGATGAGCGCGACCATGCCGCGCACGTCCTCGACCTTCGCCTGCCGCAGCCGCTCGACCGAGTTCGCGGTGATCATGGTGCCGACGCCGGCGTGGGTGAAGAGCTCGAGCAATAGCGCGCCCTCGGCGCGCCGGGTGACGAGGTGCGCGCGCTTGACGCCGGCCTGCACCGCGCGCGCGGCGTGCTCGAGCGCGCGCATCGCGCCGGGGGAAAGGCCGCTTTTCTTTCCGGCCAGGGTCGCCGCTTCTTCCGACGTCAGCTCGGAGACCACCACGCCCTTGCGATCGGTGGGCAGCCGGTCGGTGTACATGATGAGCTTGTCGGCCTTGAGCGCGGCGGCCACGCTCTCGGCGACGTCCTCCCACGCCAGGTTGAACACCTCGCCGGTGAGCGAGTACCCGAGATGCGGGACGAGCACGATATCGCCGACGTCGAGGTGGCTCGCGATCGCCGCGGCGTCGACCTTGCGCACCGCGCCGGTGAACTGGAAGTCGACGCCCTTGCGCACGCCGATCGGCCGCGCGGTGATGTAGTTGCCGGAGGCGACGCGGATCTGCGCGCGCGCCATCGGCGAATTGGGCAGCCCCTGCGAGAGCAGCGCCTCGAGCTCGAAGCGCAGCACCCCGGCGGCGCCCTTGACCGCCTGCAGCGCGCGCTCGTCGGTGATCCGCAGGCCCTGCGCGTAGTGCGAGCGAATGCCGCGCGCCTTGAGCTCGGACTCGATCTGCGCGCGCGCGCCGTGCACCAGCACCAGCCGGATCTCGAGCGCCGCGAGCAGGTTGATGTCGTGGATGAAGCTCGCGAAGCGTGCGTGCTCGGCCACCATCTCGCCGCCGAAGGCGACCACGAAGGTGCGGCCGCCGAAATCGTGCACGTACGGCGCCACCTGGCGGAGCCAGCGGACGAACGCTTCGGGTTGCGGCGGCGTGCTCATGGCGTGCAATTTTTTCAAATTCTACAGGGTGATGCGCGGTGTCGTAGCTGCGCTATGCTGCGCTCCGAGGAGACTGCCATGAAAGCCATTCGTGTTCTTGCCGCTTTCGCATTCATCTGTGCCGGCGCGCCTGCGCTCGCCGCGGGCCAGGACGAAGACTGGAGCACCTTCAGCCATGCGCTGACGCTGGTCCAGCAATTCGTGCGCATCGCCGCATCGGACGACCCGTCCGCGAGCGTGAAGGCGATCGACGACCTGCTTGCCGGACGCAACAGCGAGGCGAATCGCGCGGCCGCCGGTTTGCTCGAAGGCATGACGGCGGGCATGCCCAGCGAGCAGCGCGACCAGATGGCCTCCATCAGCCGCGACCTCGATGAGACTCAGTTCCGTGACGCCGTAAAGCGGGGCGACAAGCTGGCGGTCGATCTCTTCGTTGCCGGCGACGGCATCGACCCTGCCGTGATCGCTAGAAATCTCCCCGCAGTGCGTTGAGCGCGGCGAGCGCCGCGAGCGCGGCGGTCTCGGTGCGCAGCACGCGCGCGCCGAGCTTGAGCGGCACGAAGCCCGACTGGACGAACTGCTGTTCCTCGGCTTGCGTGAATCCGGCTTCCGGCCCGGCGGCGATGACGAAGCGCTCGCCGCGATCCTTGACGTACCGGGAGAAGGGCAGCTCCGAGGCGGGTGAGAGCAGGATCTTCTCGCCCTCGAATCCGCCGCGGTATTCCTTGACGCCGATCACGGGGTGAACGGTCGGGATGCGGTTGCGGCCGCACTGCTCGCAGGCCGACACCACGATCTTCTGCCAGTGGCCCTGGCGCGACGCGGCGCGCTCGCCCTTCGGGCGCGCGACCGAGCCCGTGGCGAGCACCGGCTGGATCTCCGCCACGCCGAGCTCCACTGCCTTGCGCAGCGTGAATTCCATGCGCTCGCCGGAGGAGATGCCCTGCACCAGCACGACGTGCAGGGGCGACTCGCGCTCAACGGCCCGGTGCTCGAGCAGGTCGACGCTCACTTCCAGCCGCCGGATGGACGCGACCCGTCCGGCGTACTCGCCGCCGCGGCCGTTGAACAGCGCTACCTCGTCGCCCTCGCGGATGCGCAGCACGTGCACCGCGTGGTGGGCGGTGTCTTCGGCGAGCCGGCACGAGCCGCCGGCGCGCAGCGCGGCATCGACGTGGAAGCGTGGGATGCTGCTCATGCTAGGATTTTTGCATGAAGGCGATCGACTTCGACCTGCCCGGGGTGGACGGCAAGCGCCATAGCGTCGCTTCGGCGCGCGGGCCGAACGGCCTGGTGGTGATGTTCATCTGCAACCACTGTCCCTATGTAAAGCGCGTCCTCGACCGCATCGTGCGCGACTGCGGCGAGCTCAAGAAGCGCGGCGTCGGCTCGATCGCGGTGATGTCCAACGATCCGTCGGATTATCCCGAGGATTCGTTCGACAACATGCAGCGCCTTGCGCGCGACAAGGTGTTTCCCTTCCCGTACGTCGTGGATGAGTCCCAGGACATCGCCCGAGCCTATGACGCCGTCTGCACGCCGGACTTCTACGGCTTCGATGCGGGCCTCGAGCTGCGCTACCACGGACGGCTGGATGAGTTGCTCGACGCCATGACCGGCAAGCCGCCGGCCAAGCCGGTGAACTCGATGGGCTGCTCCATCAAGTGGAAGAAATAAATGGGGACAGACCCCATTTATTTTTAAGTAAAAGTTCGGCGGGAAAAATAAATGGGGTCTGTCCCCATTTATTTCGTGCAGGTCCAGGCGGCGATCTGGCACAGCGCGCCGCACTTCGCCATCGCCTTGGTCTCGGCTTCCTGCTGGGTCGCGCCTTTCATCACCACGAACTTGCCCGAGTCCCTGGCGAGCGCGGCGCAGGCCCGGCTGACGTTCGCCACCACCACGCACTTCTCGTGGCCGCATTGCTTGAGCGCCTCGACCTGCGCCTCGCGAGCCGTGCGCCGGTCGGTGGCCCAGCCGATGCTGCCGCTTTGCTGGTGAAAGGCGATCGCGCCGTGCAGCGCGGTCCGATTGCCCTTGCTTTGCGCCGCGGCAGGAAGCGAAACGGAGCAAGCCAGCAGGAGAAGAAAAACCTTCACATCGTCGCGCCGAGCGTCCAGGGCGCGAACTCGTCCTCGCCGTAGCCGAGTTCCTCGGACTTCGACTTGCGGCCGGAGGCGGTCTCGAGGATCAGGGCGAAGATGCGCTCGCCCGCCCGCTGGATGGTCTCGGTGCCGTCGATCACCGTGCCGCAGTTGATGTCCATGTCGTCTTCCTGCTTGACGAACAGCGGCGTGTTGGTCGCGAGCTTGAGCGAGGGCGAGGGCTTGCAGCCGTAGGCCGAGCCGCGCCCGGTCGTGAACAGGATCATGTTCGCGCCGCCAGCGACCTGGCCGGTGGCCGACACCGGGTCGTAGCCCGGCGTGTCCATATAGACGAAGCCCTTCGCCGTGACCGGTTTCGCGTATTCGTAGACGTCGACCAGGTTGGTGGTGCCGCCCTTCGCCACCGCGCCGAGCGATTTCTCGAGGATGGTGGTGAGCCCGCCCGCCTTGTTGCCGGGCGACGGATTGTTGTTCATCTCGTTGCCGTTGCGCCGCGTGTAGTCCTCCCACCACTTGATGCGCGCGATCAGCTTTTCGCCGACCTGGCGGGAAACCGCCCGCCGCGTGAGGAGGTGTTCCGCGCCGTAGATTTCCGGCGTCTCGGAGAGAATGGCAGTTCCGCCGTTTTTTACCAAGAGATCTACGGCGGCCCCAAGCGCCGGATTGGCGCTAATTCCCGAGTAGCCGTCCGAGCCGCCGCACTGCAGGCCGAGGATCAGGTGGCTGGCCGGCACCGGCTCGCGCTTCACCTTGTTCGCCTCCGGCAGCATCTCCTTCACGCGCGCGATGCCGGCCTCGACCGCCTTGCGCGTGCCGCCCTTCTCCTGGATGGTGAAGGCGGCGAGCTTGTCGCTCCTCTTCAATTTTTCGGCATCCAGAAGCACATTGATCTGGTTCGCTTCGCAGCCCAGGCCGACCAGCTGCGAGGAGAAGAAGTTCGGGTGGCGCGCATAGCCGGAGATCGTCCGCCGCAGGACGTCGGTCGCCTCGCCCTCGCTCGCCATGCCGCAGCCGGTCTTGTGGGTCAGCGCCACCACGCCGTCGACGTTCGGGTAGTCGTGCAGATTGTTCTCGAAGTGCCGCGCGATCATCCGCGCGACCGTCGCGGAGCAGTTCACGCTGGTGAGGATGCCGATGTAGTTGCGTGTCGCGACCCGGCCGTCTGCACGCTTGATGCCAAGGAACGTACCTGGGTTTTCTACGTAATCAGTTTTCTTCACCAGGGATGAAAAGGCGTAGTCCCTTTCAAAATCTCCCATGGCCAGGTTGTGCACGTGCACGTGGTCGCCGGCTTTGATGTCGCGGGTGGCGAAGCCGATGATCTGGTTGTAGCGATGCGCGGGCTTGCCCTTGGCGATGTCGCGCACCGCGATCTTGTGGCCGGCCGGGATGGTGACGAGCGCGCGCACGTTCTCTTTCGTGACCAGCGTGCCGGTGGGAATCTCCATCCGGGCGATGACGACGTCGTCCTCCGGATGCAGGCGGATGGTGAGGTCGGCGGCTTGCAGCATGGTGCCTCCTAGAAGAAGCGCCTCGGCAGCCAGAGGACGATCTCCGGCACGTAGGTGCAGAGCAACAGCGTCGCGAGCAGCGGCACCAGCCACGGCAGGATCGCGATGGTGGTGCGCTCGAAGGAGAGTTTAGCCACGCGCGAGAGCACGAACAACACCGTGCCCATCGGCGGATGCAGCAGCCCGATCATGAGGTTCAGGACCATGACCAGGCCGAAGTGCACCGGGTCGATACCGAGCTTGACGCAGATCGGTATAAGGATCGGCACGAGCAGCGTGATCGCCGCCGTCGGCTCGAGGAAGCAGCCGACAAAGAGCAGCAGCAGGTTCGCGAGCAGCAGGAAGACGTTCGGGTTGGTCGTAAACGCGAGCACCCACGCTGCGACCGCGTCCGTTACCCGGGTAACGGTCAGCAGCCAGCCGAAGATCGAGGCCGCGGCGACGATGAACAGCACCGTCGCGGTCGTCTCGATCGTATCCATGGTCAGCTTGACCAGGCGCTTCCAGTCGAGCGTGCGGTACCACACCAGGCCGAGGAACAGCGCCCACATGGACGCCGCGATCGCGCCCTCCGTGGGCGTGAATACGCCGAGCGTCATGCCGCCGATCAGCATCACCGGAGTGAGGAGCGCCATCACCGCGGAGAAGTTGAGGACCTTGTCGAGCGCGAGGATGAGCAGGAATGCGGCGAGCGTCATCCAGCCGCCGGGCGCGCCGTACTCGGTCGCGAGCCACGCGAAGTAAGGGATACCGAGCACCATCGCCACCTCGAGCCCGGCCTTGGCGAGCTTGCGCGGGTCGAACGGCGCGTCGCGGCCGAAATTGCGCGTGTGGGCGAAGTAAGCGACGGTGAGCATCATCGTGATGCCCATGATGAGTCCGGGGATGACGCCGGCGAGGAACAGCTGGCCGATCGAGACGCTCGCCATCATCCCGTAGATCACGAACGGCAGCG
>Ga0335084_10001808_pt1 | contig 20247 bp, 15 predicted proteins | sample Lox_Sample_44_FD_206721 | JGI IMG/M metagenome (GOLD analysis project Ga0335084, IMG submission 206721) | Soil microbial communities from Loxahatchee National Wildlife Refuge, Florida, United States - Lox_Sample_4.4 | ecosystem: Environmental > Terrestrial > Soil > Wetlands | place: USA...
CCGACCTGGTCGACGGCGTTGTGCCAGAGGACCAGGTCGGCCGCGAAGAACACGCCCGCGATCCAGGCGTAGACGCGCGACTGCAGCGGCCGTGGCCCCCAGCGCCGCTCCTCGTAGACCGAAGCGAGGTACAGGAACGGAAGCGCCCAGACGCAGCGGTAGAAGGCTCCCGTCGACGGCGAGACGTGAGAGACGCGGTAGAGGATCCCCGAGAACGCGATCGCCAGCGCACCAATGAGCACGGTGATCCCCGGCCTGCGCGCGAGCAGCGAGAGTCGCACGCGTTCCTTCTACCCGACCGGCGGAGCCGTGGGCAGAGACCGCTCCTCGTAGTTGCCGCCGCGCTCGACCTGCTCGAGGATCATGCGGTCGGTCAGCCACTCGACCGGAGCGCGATCGTCGGTGAGCGGCCTGCCGTGCGGACGAACCGGGCTGAGGTCGCTGCGGAAGAGCGGGAGCAGGCGCGCGACCACCCCGGGCGCCCCCTCCGTGCGCCGCTCGAGCTCGGCGCGACTCACAGGCTCCCGCAGCGCGAACAGGACGTCGTTGAAGCGGAGCGTCCGCCAGCGCCACACCTGCGGGAACGCGGTCAGCAGCGTCGTTCCGACCGCCTCCGAGAGCCGGTGGTCGTGCGGCGTGGCCGCCACGTTCAGCGCGATGACGCCGCCCGGACGCAGGTGCTTGCGGGCCAGCGCGAAGAACTCCTCGGTCGCCAGGTAGAACGGCACGTACGGCTGGCGGTAGGCGTCGACGACGATCACGTCGTACCGCTTCCTTGTCAGCTCCAGGAATGGCCGCCCGTCCGCGGCGATCAGGTGCATCCGCGGGTTGTCTCCCGCGCCGAAGTAGCGACGCGCGACCTCGTTCAGCTTCGGGTCGAGCTCGACCCCGTCGATCGAGACGCCGGGGTAGAAGCGGCCGTACGCCCGGCCGATCGTCCCGCCCGCGTTCCCGATCACGAGCATGCTGTGGGGCTCCCGCGCGAGCAGCGGCGGGAGCATCAGGAAGAGATCCCAGTAGCCGCCGGTGAGCACGCTGTTCGGCCGCCACTCGGAGTGGGTGACGACGCCCTCGTTCAGCTCGAGGTCGCGGCCGCCCTCGCCGTCGGAGACGACGCGGATGTACTGGTAGGCGGACTCGGTCTGGTAGATCGCGCTCTTGATCGACGGCGGCGGGATCAGCAGCAGGAGCGCCGCAGCGGCAGGCAGGAGCAGCCAGCGCCGCCTGAGCAGCAGTGCTGCCGCTAGCGCAACGAAGGCTGCTGTCCCGAGGATCGTGCGCTGCGTCCCCACCCAGGGGATCAGTACGAGCGCGGCGAGGAACGTCCCGACGAGGCTTCCTGCCGTCGAGAGCGCATAGAGCCGACCGGCGACCTTGCCGGCCTCCTCGACGCTGGGAAGCGCGAGCCGGACGAGGAACGGGGCCGCCGCCCCGAGCGCCGTGACCGGAACCAGGAACAGCGCCAGCGCCGCGAAGAACGAGCCGGCCACCGCGCCGACCGAGACCACGTCGAAGCCGTGCAGCGCCCAGCGCAGGAACGGTCGGGCCGCGAACGGCGTGGCCGCGAGCGCCAGGGCGGCGACGAGCAGGATCGCCCCGAGCACACGCGGCTCGGGCCTTCGGTCGGCGAGCCGCCCACCGAGCCAGTAGCCGAGCGCGAGATACGCGAGCGTCAGTCCGATGATGTTCGCCCAGACGAACGTCGAGGCCCCGAAGTAGGGCGCGAGCAGCCGCGAGGCGCAGATCTCGGTCGCGAGCGTCGCGCTCCCGACCAGGAAGGCGACGACCCCCAGCAGAAGGCCGGCCGCCGAGAACTCCTCGGAAGCGTCTTCTAGATCGGTTCGTGCGTGTCGACCGGTCGTTTCCGACGGACGCGCGGGCGAGGCCCGCTCGTCCTTAGATCGGCGTCGCAAGCGACGCCTTAGCTAGCCCTCGTCGTCGGAGTCGTCGCCGCCGGAGCCCTCGGGCTCGTCGGGCGGGACCGTGACCTTCTCGGGCGTTATCTCGCCGGGGATGATCGTGATGTCGACCTCGTCGTCGTTCTTGCGGTCGACGAGGATGGTCGAGCCGGGCTCGAGCTCGCGCCCGAGCACGAAGTCGGCGAGCGGGTCCTCGATGTAGCGCTGGATCGCGCGCCGCAGCGGGCGCGCGCCCATCGTCGGGTCGTAGCCCTTGTCGACGAGCAGCTCCTTCGCCGCCTCGGTGAGCTCGATCGCGGCCTCGTGCTCGCCCATCTGGTCGCGCAGCCGCTTCATCATCAGCTCGACGATCAGCATGATCTCTTCCCTCGCCAGCTTGTGGAAGACGATCACCTCGTCGATCCGGTTCAGGAGCTCGGGGCGGAAGACCTTCTTGAGCTCGCCCATGATCCGGTCCTTCATCTCGTCGTAGGAGAGACCGGTGTCGTCGCCGACCGAGAAGCCGAGCGTCTGGTTCTTCGAGATCGTTCCGGCGCCGATGTTCGAGGTCATGATCACGATCGTGTTGCGGAAGTCGACCTTGCGCCCCTGGGCGTCGGTCAGCTTCCCGTCCTCGAGGATCTGGAGCAGGATGTTGAAGACGTCCGGGTGGGCCTTCTCGATCTCGTCCAAGAGGACGACCGAGTACGGCTTGCGGCGGACGGCCTCGGTCAGCTGGCCGCCCTCGTCGTAGCCGATGTAGCCGGGCGGCGAGCCGACGAGCCGGGACACGGAGTGCTTCTCCATGTACTCCGACATGTCCACCTGGATCATCGCGTCCTCGTCGCCGAACAGGAACTCGGCCAGCGTGCGCGCGAGCTCCGTCTTCCCCACGCCCGAGGGCCCGAGGAAGATGAACGAGCCGGTCGGGCGCTTCGGGTCCTTGATCCCGGCGCGCGCGCGGCGGATCGACTTGGAGACGGCGACGATCGCCTCCTCCTGGCCGATCACGCGCTTGTGCAGCTCGTCCTCCATCCGGATCAGCTTCTGCGACTCGGCCTCGGTCAGCTTGAAGACCGGGATGCCAGTCCACATCGAGACGATGTCGGCAATCTCCTCCTCGCCGATCTCGGGCTGCTCGGCGCCGCCCTCCTCGGCGCGCCAGTTGTCCTCGAGCTCGCGCTTCTTCTGCGACAGCTTGCGCTCCTTGTCGCGCAGCGAGGCCGCCTTCTCGAACTCCTGGGCCTCGATCGAGGCCTCCTTGTCCTTGCGCACCTTCTCGATCTCGTCCTCCAGCTCGCGGTAGCGCGGCGGGGCGGTCATCGTGCGGATGCGCATCCGGGACGCTGCCTCGTCGATCAGGTCGATCGCCTTGTCGGGCAGGTGCCGGTCCTGGATGTAGCGGTCGGAGAGGATCGCAGCCGACTCGAGCGCGTCGTCGGAGATCTTGCAGCGGTGGTGCGCCTCGTAGCGGTCGCGCAGGCCGCGCAGGATCTGGACGGTGTCGTCCACGGTCGGCTCGTCGACGCGGATCTGCTGGAAGCGCCGCTCGAGCGCCGCGTCGCGCTCGAGGTACTTGCGGTACTCGTCGAGCGTCGTCGCGCCGATCGTCTGCAGCTCGCCGCGCGCCAGTGCCGGCTTGAGGATCGAGGCCGCGTCGATCGCGCCCTCGGCCGCGCCGGCGCCTACGAGGTTGTGGAGCTCGTCGATGAACAGGACGATGTCGCCGCGCTGGGTGATCTCCTTCATCACCTTCTTCAGGCGCTCCTCGAACTCGCCCCGGTACTTCGAGCCGGCGACGAGGGCGGCCAGGTCGAGGCTGTAGATCTGCTTGCCCTTGAGCAGCTCGGGGACCTGGTTCGAGGCGATCCGCTGAGCGAGGCCCTCGACCACGGCCGTCTTGCCGACGCCGGGCTCGCCGATCAGCACGGGGTTGTTCTTCGTCCGGCGCGAGAGGATCTGCATGATCCGCTCGATCTCCATCTGGCGGCCGACGACCGGGTCGAGCTTGCCCTCGGCGGCCTGCTTCGTGAAGTTGCGCCCGAACTGGTCGAGCAGCTTCGAGCTCTTCGACTTCTCGCCGGGCGCGCCGCCAGCGCCCTGCTGCCTGCGGCCGGGGCCGGAGAGCATGCGGATGATCTCGTTGCGGATCTTCTCGGCGTCCGCGTCGAAGTCGAGCAGGATCCGCGCCGCGACACCCTCGTTCTCGCGCACGAGCCCGAGCAGGATGTGCTCGGTGCCGATGTAGTTGTGGCCCAGCGAGAGCGCCTCGCGCAGCGCCAGCTCGAGAACCTTCTTCGCGCGCGGGGTGAACGGGATCTGGCCCGTGGTGACCTCGTCACCCTGGCCGACGATGCGGGCCACCTGGGCGCGCACCTCCTCGACGGTGATGTCGAGCGACTCCAGCACGCGCGCGGCCAACCCTTCCTCCTCGCGCAGGAGGCCGAGCAGGATGTGCTCGGTGCCGATGTAGTTGTGCTTGAGCGCCCTCGCCTCGTCCTGGGCGAGAACGACGACCTGACGGGCTCTCTCCGTGAACCGCTCGAACAACGTTCCTTCTTTCCCCCGTGGCCCGGGAACTCGTTGAGGACCTATCGTAGCGAAGGGGTCGGGGGCTGGTGCATCCCCCTCTCGGACGTTCGTCAGACGTTTCTTTTTGCCTTCAAATGGAGTTCAATGAGGAGGTAAGCGGGGATTGGGGAGAGATGGGGAGACGGATTCCGCCGCTGCTTCTGTTCGTGACCGGCTATCTGGCGATGGCGTCGCTCGCGCCGCTCGTTTCGCTGGCGCCCGCGCTGCTGAGCTTCTTCGCCGGTGTGCTCCTGCTCATCCGGGAGCCGGACGAAGCAGTGGCCCAGAAGGCGAAGTGAGCCGGAGCCGCCCCGGGCGGCGGGGCGGCCGGCTCGATGTGCAGCGGCTCTGCTAGGAGGCCTCGTACAGAGCGGTCTCGGACTGCAGCCGCTCGAGCCTGAGGCCGGTGTCGGTCTGAACGCACTTCATCGAGACCGTGTCGTTCTGCGCGAAGTCGCTCAGGTCGGCGCCCTCCGGGACGGCACACGTGACCGGCTCGTGCTCGCCCTGGACGGTGATGCTCTCGGCCGAGAGATCGGTGATCGTCCCGGTTGCGAGCACGAACTGAGGTGGCGGTGGCGGAGGCGACGGCTTCTTGGTGATCGCGTCGAGCGTCCAGACGCCCTCGACCTTCACGCACTTGACCATCACCAGGTCGCCGATCTCGTACTCGGAGAGGTCGAGGTCGTCCGGGACCGCGCACCACACGGGATCGCCGTCGCCCTTGACCGTGATGCCGCCGTCGGCGAAGTCCTGGATCGCGCCGCCGGCCGTCAGGTACTCGCTCTCCGGGTCCTTCTTCTTGAGGGTGAGCAGCACCGGATGGCCCCCGTTGAACTTGCACGACATGAAGACGCGCTGCCCGGTCGCGAAGCCCGTCAGGTCGAACTCGTCGGGCACTGCGCAGCGCACGGGCTCGTCCTTGCCCTCGACCTTCACGCCGACGAGCTCGCTCGAGAGCGAGACCAGCATCCCGACCACGGAGAACTCGCCGCCCGGATCGTTCATGTGGACGTCGTCTCCGCTGTCGTCGTCGCCGGGCGAGCTCTCGTTCTCGGCCTTGACGAGCGTGAAGCTGTCGTCGTCCTCGACCTTGACCACGAGCGCGACCTCGTCGCCGGGCTGGAAGTCGGGAACGTCCATGCCCTCGGGCACGTGGACGAGCACGAGGCCCTTGTGGACGACCGCGAGCGAGATCGTGCCGTCGTCGGCGGTGCTCAGGTAGATGCCCTCGAGCACGAGCTGACCGGAGTGGCCGACCTTCTTGACGTGGTCGCGGCGGGTCTCGAGCGAGCCGCCCTTGCAGCGGCCGTCGCCCTTGACGTCGTCGCCGGGCTTGAAGTCGGAGGATCCCTCGGCGGACGCGGTCTTGCCCCCGCGGACGCGCAGCGAGAACACGCTCTGGCCCGCCGAGAGGACGAGCCGAGCGCCCTTCACGGCGACGACCGTCCCGCCGAAGCGGACGCGCCCCGCCTTGCCGAGCATCCTGACCTTGCTCGCGGCGTACGTCCCGTCGGGCAGCGCCGCGGCCTGCACCGCGACCAGGCGCCCGACGCGCACGCGCTTGAACGCTGCGCGCGCGCGAACCGTCCTCACGACCCCATTTCGGGACGCGGTCACGAGGGACTTGCGCGCGGAATCCTTTGCAATCACGACGCCGCGGAAGGTCGCGGCCATCGACGTCGCAGGCAGCGCGAACGCAATGGCTGCGACGACTACGGCGGCAGGCAAAAGGGCTCTCTTCACGTTGTTGTCTCCTTTCGACCGACAAGCCGGCCGGAGACCTTCGCCCGCGGCCGGCTCGACGGATCGTTCTCAGACGTCGGCGGTCGGGCGGCAACCGCACTCCTGCTCCGCTGTTCCATCGGTCGCGCAAGGCTTCGGCTTGCGGAAAGTCCCTCCAGCGAGCGACCGCGAACGAGGGATACGGCTGACGCCTAGGTCACTCGGCCTGCGAGAAGTACCGCCGGACGGCGAGGACCGTCAGCAGCAGGATCTTGACGTCGAGCCAGAGCGACCAGTTCTCGATGTAGTAGTTGTCCCACTCGACCCGGTCGCTGAGCGAGGTCCTGCCGCGGAGCCCGTGCACCTGGGCCCAGCCGGTGATCCCGGACTTGACACGGTGCCGGTCCCCGTAGCGGTGGACGTTGCGCTCGAAGAGGCGCACGAAGTCGGGCCGCTCCGGGCGCGGCCCGATCAGGCTCATCTCTCCCCTGAGCACGTTCAGGAGCTGCGGCAGCTCGTCGAGCGAGGTGCGGCGCATGAACGTGCCGAAGCTGGTGCGCCGGTCGTCGCCCTCGATCCCACCGGGTGCGGTGTCGTGCGGCAGGTCAGGCAGGACGACCGGCTCGGTGGTGCCGCGCATGGAGCGGAACTTGAGCATCTGGAAGTGGCGGCCGTCGCGGCCGATCCGCGGCTGGCGGAAGAAGATCGGGCGGCCGACGGAGCGCAGCGTCCCGATCGACAGCGCGATGAAGACCGGCGCTCCGATGACGAGGATCGTCGCGGCGACGATCCGGTCGGCGACGTGCTTGAGCGCGAACTGCCAGCCCTTCGGGTTCGTCCTGCGGGCCGTGAGCAGCGGCAGGCCGCCGATGTGCTCGACCTCGAGCCGCTCGGTCACGCTCTCGAAGAGGCGCGGGACGAGCGACACCTCGATCCCGAGCTCCTGGCAGCGCTTGACCTCCCGGAGCAGGACCTCGCTCGGAGCGGTCGAGAACGTGATCACGACGTGCTGGACGCCGTGCTGCTCGACGACCCGCTCCAGGTCCCAGCTCGCGCCGACGACCGGAACGGGGAGCCCACTCTCCTCGAGCGGTTCCTTGTCGAGGAAGCCGATGGGCTGCAGCCCGAACTCGGGGTGCTCGATCAGGCGGCGCGCGGTCAGCCGGCCGATCCTGCCCGCACCGACGATCAGGGTCGGCTTGGCCAGCTCGCCGTCGCGGCGCGCTTTGACCTGGGACCAGTCCAGCGCGACCCGCCCGGCCGCGAGATAGACGGCGCTGAAGGCCCAGAGGCGAAGAGCCTGCGCCGCGAGATCGTCGACGTCCCCCGGCAGGAGGATGCGGAGGGTGATGACCGCCATCGACGCGAGGACGGTCGCCGCGAGCACGGCGCGGACGTCGTCGAGCGCCTGCACGCGGACGCGCCACGCGTACAGCCCGCGCATGCGGAGACCGAGCAGCACGAGCACGCTGTAGACGACGAGCCAGACCGGCGAGGTCCGGAGGATGCCCGCGTCGCCCGAGCCGAGCTGCGCCGCGATGCAGGCGGCGGCCAGCATCGCCGCGTCGAGCGCCAGCGTGCCCCACGCCCCGCCGAGGCCGCGGGTGCGCCTGCGTGCGAGCGCATCCGTCCCCTCCAGCCCGATGGGCTCGAGAGCTGGAAGCGCCTGCAACTCCGTCAGGGGTCGCGTCGCCACGTTGCCGCTCTACGCCGCAGCGTCCAGTTCGCGCCGGGCCGGGTTACCTACCTCGACCGTCCGAGCCTGCGCAGCCCGGTGCCCGCGACCAGAAGCAGCGCTCCGCCGGCGGCCAGCAGCGCGAGGTCGAGGCCCGTGAACGGAAGCCCGCCCTTCGACTTGACCGTCTGCGCGCCGAGCGCCTTCTCGACCGCTCCCTGCACACCGACGTGCGGATAGCCCTGGAGCGCCGCATCCCGCTGCGCGCGCAGCAGGTCAGAACGCGAATACGTCTGATCGAGCCGGCCGTTGTCGGCATAGTCCTTGTAGATCTGCTGCGGAGTCGCACCGAGCGCCGCCGGAGCCACACCCAGCGACACGACAGCGCAGACGGCTGCCGCCCAGATCAAGAATCGACGCCTCATCCTTGGTCTCCCTTCCCTCCTGCTCGGGGCTTTTGGCCCGGAGCCTACACCGTGCGCAACCCGGCGCTGCCCACGCTCACCCTCGTTTCGGCAGGAGGTCCCCCCGCCTAGCCGACTCGATTTTCCCCTCGTCCCGACTCGAACCGTAGTCCCGCTCGCCCCGGGACGCAAGAGGAAATCGATCCGCATATCGCCGGGCACCGGCAATCGCTTTTCCCGCCCGAAGCGGCTCGTAGAGTGCGGTGCAGTGGTGTTCGACGCCGGAACCGCGGCGCGGGTGCTGCCGACCGCGGCGCTCGCCGCCGCTGCGTGGGCGCTCACCTGGATCGCGACGGGGAGCACCAGCAGCGCCGACTGGCTGCCGTATGCGTTCCTCGCCGCGCTCCTGCTGGCCGTCGTCCTGCTGAGCGGCGCGGCCCGCCTTCACCGGGCCGAGGTGGCCGCCCTCGCGGCGCTCGTCGCGCTCGCGGGCTGGGAGGCGGTGTCGATCGCGTGGTCGGCGGTGCCGCCGCTCGCGCGGGACGAGGCGCTCCTGACGCTCCTCTACGCGATTGCGTTCGCGGTGCCGCTGCTGACGCTCCGCACGGCCGGCGACCGCCTCCTGGCCACGTCCTCCGTCGCGGCCGTCGCGGGGATCCTCGCGCTCGGAGCCGGGATCGTGCTCCGCTTCGGCTCCGACCAGGTCGACCACTTCTACGCGGGCCGGCTCTCGTTTCCGATCTCGTACCCGAACGCCCAGGCGGCCGTCTTCCTGATCGGGTTCTGGCCGGCGGTCGTCCTCGCAGCGCAGCGCGGCCGCTCGCCGGCGGTGCGGGTGCTCGCCGTCGCCGGGGCGACCGCGATCGCGTCCGGCTGGCTGACCGCGCAGAGCAAGGGCGGGATCCTGGCGATCGGGGTCTCGGCCGCGCTCCTGTTCGGGCTCTCGCCGCTCCGCCTCAGGCTGCTCCCCCCGACCCTGATAGCGGCCGGCCTCACGTTCGCCGCCTACAGGCCGCTGACGGCGCCGTTCCGGTCGGGGACCGTCGACGACGTCAAGCGCGCGGGCTCGGCGATCATCCTGCTGACCCTCACGGGCGCGGTGCTCGGTGTGGCATACGCGATAGCGGACCGGCGGCTCGAGCTCCGCCCGGGCCAGGTGCGCGCCGCGGGCTTCGCCGCGCTCGGGCTCTTCTGTGCGGGGCTCCTGGCCGCGGTCGTCGTCTTCTTCGCAGCCGTCTACCACGCGGGCTGGCTCGGGGACCAGTGGCGCGCGTTCAAGAACGCTCCGACCTCGACGAGCTCCTCGAGCCACCTGCTGCAGCTCGGCTCGTACCGGTACGACATCTGGCGCGTCGCGCTGCACGAGTTCGAGCACCATCCGCTCGCCGGGATCGGCTCGCGCGGGTTCGGGCCCGCGTACCTCGAGCTGCGGCACAGCCCGGACACGCCTGCCCGAGCGCACTCGATCGAGCTGGACGCGCTGAGCGAGCTCGGGATCGTGGGCTTCGCGCTCCTCATCTGCGCGCTCGTGCTGCCGCTCATCCCCGTCGTCTCGCGCATGCGAGCCCGGGATCCCGCCGCAACGGCGGCCTTCGCGGGCGCCGCGTACTGGCTCGTCCATGCCTCGGTCGACTGGATCTGGACAGTGCCCGCCTGCGGCATCCCGTTCTTCCTCCTGCTCGGGGCCGGGGGCTCCGGGGGCGAGCGGCGCCTGCTCGCGAGGAGGGAGGCGGTCGCAGCGGCCACCGTCACCGTGCTCGTCGCGCTCGTGGCGTTCGTGCCGCCCTGGCTCTCCGCGAGGCTGGCTGCGAGGGACCAGTTCCACTGGGCCAAGCGGCTCGATCCGCTCTCGGTCGACCCATACGTCGCGGAAGCCGCGAGCGCGAGCTCGCCGAAGGCATCGATCCCGCCGCTCGAGGAGGCCGTGCGCAAGGAGCCACGCGTCGTCGAGCTCCGCTACGACCTCGCCCAGGCGTACATCAGCGCGCGCGTGTACGAGCAGGCCAGGACGGCTCTGCTCGAGGCGCAGAGGCTGGACCCGGGCGAGCCCCGGATCGCGGATGCGCTGAAGAACCTTCCCCTCGGCTAGCCGCGCGGGTGGTTGCGCCTACCGAGGCTCCCGTTACGCTGCGTCCGTGGCGGGGAAAGCGCTCATCACCGGTGGTGCCGGGTTCATCGGCTCGCACCTCGCCGAGCTCCTGCTCGCGGAGGGCTGGGAGGTGTTCGTCCTGGACGACGTCTCGACGGGCTCGCTCGAGAACATCGAGCACCTGCGGGATCGCGACGACTTCCATCTCGTCGTCGACTCGGTCCTCTCGCCGTCGGTGGTCAGCGAGGTCGTGCACAAGTGCGACGTCGTCTTCCACCTGGCCGCAGCGGTCGGGGTCCGGCTGATCGTCGAGCAGCCGGTGCACACGATGGTCACGAACGTCCAGGGCACCGAGACCGTGCTCGGCTACTGCAGCGAGTTCGGCAAGCGCGTCCTCGTCGCCTCCAGCTCGGAGGTGTACGGCGACCACCGCGAGCAGCGGCCGCTGACGGAGGAGGACCGTCGGGTCTACGGGCCGACGACCGAGAAGCGCTGGCTCTACGCCGACTCGAAGGCGATGGACGAGCACCTGGCGCTCTCGTACCACCTCGAGCGCGGGCTCGACGCGGTCATCGTGAGGCTCTTCAACACCGTCGGGCCGCGGCAGAGCGGCCAGTACGGGATGGTGATCCCCCGCTTCGTCGAGAGGGCGCTGTCGGGCGAGCCGCTCGAGGTGCACGGCGACGGGACGCAGACCCGCTCGTTCTGCCACGTGGCCGACACCGTGCGCGCGCTCGCCGGGCTGATGGATGCGGGCTCGATCTCGGGCGAGATCTTCAACGTCGGCTCCTCGGAGCGCGTCCGGATCATCGACCTGGCCGAGCGCGTGAAGCAGGCAACGGGCAGCGAATCGGAGATCGCGTTCGTCCCGTACGACCAGGTCTACGGCCAGGGCATCGAGGACACGCTTCACCGCGAGCCGGCGACGGGGAAGATTCGCGAGGCGATCGGCTGGACGCCGGACCGCGATCTCGACGCCATCCTCCGCGACGTGATCGAGCACATGCGCGCGGCCGGGCGGCTCGAGCGGGCCTGACGGCCCGGGGCCGCGTGCCCGGTACGCAGGAGTCCGAAGCCGCACGCGCCACCACCGGCCGCTCGGTGCTCTCGGGGGGCCTCTGGTACGTCACCAGCTACGCGATCCCGCAGGGCTACACGCTCGTCATCTCGATTTTCGCCGCGCGCTTCCTCGGCCCGGACGGGATGGGGCGGCAGAGCTTCATCGCGTTCGTCTCGATCACGCTCACGGCGCTGCTCTCGAGCGCGATGTACGTCGCGGTCATGCGCACCATCGGCGAGACCGCCGGGCGCGGGCACAGCGAGCTGCTGCCGGGGCTGCTCTGGTTCGCCTGGTGCATCGAAGGCGTGGCGGCCCTGCTCGGCGGCGCGCTGCTGGCGGGCGCCGCGCTGCTCGGCGCGACACCGGAGGGAGCCTGGGCGTTCGCCGCCGTCGTCACGGCGACGGCGGTGCTGCACACGGTCCCGACCGCCGTTCTGATCGGGCTGCAGCGCTTCCGTCAGGCAGCAACCGTCGGCCTCGTGACCGGCGCGGTGGCAACGCCTGCCGTCGCGATCGTGCTCTGGCAGGGAGGCGGGATCACCGGGATGTTCGCCACCGAGGCCGTGATCGGCGTCCTCAACCTGCTCTGGACCGGGACGCTCGCTCGGCGGAGCCTTAGAGAGGTCGAGAGCGGTGCGGAGGCGGAGCCGATCGCCGCCGAGCAGGGCCTCCTGCGGCGGCGCGTGGTGCGGTTCGCGGTGCTCTCGTCGCTCGGCCTCTTCCTCGAGTTGGTCGTCGGCACGCGGATCGAGTTCTTCTTCCTGAACCGCTACTCGAACGACGCCGAGATCGCGTTCTACTCGATCGCGTTCTCGGCGGTGGCCGCGCTCAGCCTGATCCCCGGTGCGCTGGCCGGCTCGACGACGCCGGCGTTCGCGACGCTGTTCGGGGCGGGTGCGTTCGACCGGATCCACAGCGGCTACTCGCGCTCGCTGCGGCTGCTGCTGATCGTCGCGCTGCCGCTGACCGCCGTCGCGATCAGCCTCGGCCCGGAGCTGATCAACGTCGTCTACGGGCGGGACTACGAGGGCGCGGGGACGCCCGTTCGGATCCTGCTCGTCGTCTTCCCCGTGGTCGCGCTCTCGTCGCTGTCGAACGCTCTGCTGGCGGGGCTCGGGCGCATCCGCGTGCCGCTGATCGCGAACGGTGTCGCGGCCGTGACGGACGTCGGCCTGGCACTGGCGCTCGTCCCGTCGCTCGACGCGAACGGCGCGGCGATCGCGAACGCGGCCGGCGGGGCCGTCTACGCGCTGGTCGTGCTGGTCGCGTCCGCACGGATCGCGGCTCCCGTCACCTGGCGGGTGGGAGCCCTCGCCCGCAACGCTGTCGCCGCGGCTGCGGGAGGGCTCGCGGCCTGGGGCGTCCTCGAGTGGCTCGGGGGGGTCGCAGGCCTCCTCGCGGGAGCGGCCGCGATGGTCGCCGTGTACGGCGTGCTGGCCGTCCTCCTGCGGGTGCTCCCGGGCGACGACGCGGCCTGGCTCCAGGAGACGGTGCCCCAGCCGGTCGTGCGCCGGATCTGCCGCCTCTGCGCGGGCGCCTAGCCGCCCCGCCGCTTCGCCGCCAGGATCGAGGCGCGGCCGCGCAGGCCGCGGGCGATGCCGACGGTCTCGAGCCCTGGGTCGTCGTCGGCGAAGCGCCGCTTGTAGCTCTGCGGCCCGGGGCCGAGCCAGAACGCGCGCGCACCCTCGGCGAACGCCTCGCGCACCGAGTACGCGAAGACGAGCGAGCCGACCGACGCGTCCTCGAGCGCCGGGTCGCGCCCGTGCTGGTACGACCACTCCGCGTCGCCGAAGCGGATGCCGTAGTTCGCCGCGACCGGCCGGCCGTCCAGCTCCAGCAGGCGGAGCCGCATCCAGCGGCGCGCGAAGGCCGCCGCGGCGAAGGCACGGTGGAAACCCTCCTCGCCGGCGAAGAACGGCGACGCCTCCGCGCCCCATCGTGCGCGGTGCAGGGCGAAGAGCGCGTCGAGCGCAGGCTCGAGCTCGTCCGGGGCCGAGACGGTCCGGTAGCGCAGGCTGGGGAGCCTGCTCTCCTTCTGCCGCAGCTCCTTGCGCAGGCTCCGGCTCCGGGACGCGAGGTAGGCGTCCCCGCTCTCCCAGGGCCCGCGCGCGACGGGGCTGCTCTCGCGGGCGACGAGTGTCGCCTCGAGCCGCTCTGCCCAGCCGCTGCCGGGGAGGCTCTCGCCGAGGAAGACGTCCCACTCGTCCCGCGTCTCATGAAGCGCCTGGCGCAGCGCCGCGACGCCGAGCTCCCGGCTCGCGCAAACCGGCCCGAGCTCGTTCGCGGCTCCGTGGCCGAGGAAGCGCAGCTTGCGGACATAGCGCCCCTGGACGACGACGAGCGGGAGGATCGCGACGAGCGCGCCCCCTTCACGCGCGGCGAGGAGGAGCGGCCGGCACCCGTGCGAGGCGTGCTCGAGCCAGGCCTCCGACCACTCGGCGGTCGCGAACGGGCTCCCCGAGGCGGCGGCCAGCTCCTCCCATTCGGCCCGCACCTCGCCCACGCCGGCCAGCAGCTCGAGCGTGAGCGGGGCATCGGCCATCGGCGGCATGATCCCACCGATGGCGAACGTGGAGCTGTCGGGCGACGTGGTGGTCGTCTCACCGCACCTGGACGACGCGGCGATGTCACTCGGCGCAGCGATCTCCCGCGCGGCCCGCGCGGGCGCCCACGTGACCGTCCTGACCGTGCTCGCAGGCGACCCGGCCTCGGCCGAACCGGCTGGCGAGTGGGACCGCAGCTCGGGGTTCGCGACGGCCGGCGAGGCGGCGCTCGCACGACGCGACGAGGACTTCCGCGCCTGCGAGCTCCTGGGCGCGCGGCCGTTCTGGCTTCCCCACGGCGACGAGCAGTACGAGCGCGGCGCGACCGACGACGAGATCCGCTCGGCCGTGGTCGAGGCCGCAGGCAATGCCCTCGTTCTCCTGCCCGGCTTCCCGCTCGCGCACGACGACCACCGCTGGGTGCACGACCTGCTGACCGGAGCGTTCGAGCCGGGCCGCCTCGGCTTCTACGCGGAGCAGCCCTACGCGGCGTTCGGCGGCGCCTCTCCGCCCGCGTCCTGGAGCAGCCTTCGCGCCGGGCTCCGCGACCGGCGGCACAAGCTGGCCGCGTACCGTGCCTACGCCTCCCAGCACCGGCCGCTGGGAAAGGTGGTCTGGCCAATTCTCCGCTACGAGCTCAGGCGGGGCGGCGAGTCGGCGCTCCTGCCCTAGCCGCGCTCGAGCGCCCAGATCGCGTCGGGCGCGGCCACGACCTCGTCCGCGTCGAACGACCGTTCGAGCCCGGGCTCGGGGTTCACGTACAGGTGCAGCACGCGCCCACCGTCGACCGCGTAGCGCAGGTGCGGGCGCTCGCCGACCACCCCCGGCAGCGGCCTCGGCTCGGTCCCGCCGAGCTTTGCGCGTAGCTCCTCCGGAAGGCGCTGGAGCGCGGCGCGAGGCGAATCGACCTGCACCGGCATCACGAGCCCCGTCAGGAAGCTCCGCAGCGTCGCCGTCACCTCGCGGCGGCGGCGCCGGTTTCGCGCGCGCACAGCGCGGCCGAGCTCCTGGGCGACCGTGTAGAGGTACTTCGCCGACAGGACCGGCGAGCGGCGGAGGACGACCCCCATCCCGACCCCGTAGACGTTGCGGGCCCTGACCTCGTCCTGGAGGCTCCGGCTCGGGTGGTAGACGGTCATCTCGGGCGTGTAGACGAGCTGCCGCCCCTGTTCGAGCAGGCGCAGGACGAGGTCGGTCTCCTCCGCGGCGCCGACGGGAGCGCCTGCCCCGAGGCGCGGGTCGAACCCGCCAGCGGCTACCAGGGTCTCGCGCGAGAAGACCATGTTCCCGCCGGTGCCCACGAGCCACGGCGGTCTGTGCCTCCCCTCGTGGACGACCCGCTCGCCGGACGGGCGGAAGTACGGGTAGTCGGCGGGATCGGTCGAGAGGACTGGGCCGAACGCGCCGCCCGGGGCCTCGTCGGCGAACTCGGCGAGCGCGCCCGCGACCCACGACTCAACGATCAGCTCGTCGTCGTCGAGGAATCCGACGAGGCGGCTCTGGAGCTCCGCGACACCGCGGTTGCGCGCGTACGAGATCCCGAGTGGAAACACCTGCAGCGCGCGAACACCCTCGGGCGGGTCTCCATCGCCCTGCCAGACGACGAGCGTCTCGACCTCGCTGCCCGCGGCCTTCGCCGAGGCGACGATCGAGTCGAGTGTCGGCGCCAGAGGCTTCGTGCCGAGCGTGCACACGACCACTGCCAGCTCCCCGTTTGCTGTGTCCAGGACGTCCAAGAGACTTCCGGCTCAGTATCGGCAAGGATTCGGCGATGCGCGTCGTCCTCGTCCTGACCCAGCCGCCGCTCGCCGAAGGAGGCGCTCCCGGCAAGACCGCGATCGGCCTGCTCCGGGGCCTCCAAGGGCACGGTGTCGACGTGCGCGCCCTCGCCGCGCGGCGCCACTTCACCGTCACGGGGGACGTGCCGCCGGGCCTGCCGGTCGAGATCGTGGATGTCGAGCCGCCCGGCCCCTGGCGCGCTCGCCTGCAGCGGGTCAGGCGCCCAGTGGGAGAGCTGGCCGGCGGCTCGTTCGCGGCCGCGGTGCACGACGCGGCCGGCGACGCCGACGTCGTCCACCTCGAGGAGACGGAGACCGCCTGGTGCGACGAGGGTCTCGAGACGCCGTCGCTCGTCCACGTCCACTACCTCGCGCGGAGCGACCGGAGCCTCGGCCTTCCGTGGCAGAGGCAGTTCCGCGAGGTGCTCGACCGGGCCCGGGCCGAGCGCGCAGCGGTCCGGCGCCACCGGTACCTCGTCGCGAGCTCGCCCGTGGTCGCCGACGAGCTCAGGCGCGTTGCGCCGGGCGCCGAGGTCGTCGTCGCCCCGCTGTCGCTGGATCCCGCCCTGTACGAGCCCGCCCGGCTCGACGGGCCGCCCACGGCCGGGCTGATCGGCACGGCCGCGTGGGCCCCGACCGCGCAGGCGATGCGGACGCTGCTCGAGGACGTCTGGCCGCTCGTCCGGCGGGAGGTGCCGGGCGCGCGGCTCGTGCTGGCGGGTCGGGGCACAGAGAGGCTCGGCCTCTCCCCCGCGCGCGACGTCGAGCTGGCGGGGGAGGTCGCCTCCGCGCGGGATCTCTTCCAGCGCCTCTCGGTCCTCCTGTTCCCGCTCGAGCGGGGTAGCGGGATGAAGGTGAAGGTGCTGGAGTCGCTCGCGAGCGGCGTCCCCGTGGTGACGACGGCCGCGGGCGCCGAGGGGATCGGGCCGTCAGCCGGCGTCTCAGTCCACGAGAGCCCCGAGGCCCTCGCGGCAGCGGCGTCGGAGGTGCTGGCGAGCGAGGCCGAGCGGCGCGAGCGCGGAGCCGCGGCGCGCGCCGAGTTCGAGCGGCGCTTCACGCCCGGCCCCGCGACGGAGCCGCTCGTCGAGCTCTACCGCCATATGGCCAGCTGACGGAGCGAGTGCCACCCGCGCACGGGCCGGACCCGGGCCCGGCGGCCGCGCAGGGCGTGCGCACGCTTCGCGGCCCGCGCGAAGAAGGCTCTCGCCTGCCCGGCCGAGCGGAGGATCGCGCCGCTCGTCGGCGCGAGCCTCACCGAGGTCGTGACGGAGCCGTCGCCGCGCAGGTAGGGCCTCCCGAGCGCGACCGTGACGGCCTTCGAGCTCGGGTTCACGAGGACCGTGCCGCCGGAGAAGTTCCTGCGCCACGCGGCGCCGACCCTGAACCTCGGGCCGAGCGGGGCCCCGACGTCGGCCGTCCAGGAGGAGGAGTACGGGTCCTGCGCCTCCGGGTTCGTGAGCTCGAAGACGAGCGCGCCGCCGTAGGCCGGCTGGTCGAAGAGGAGGAAGTTCGCCCGCGCCCAGGTCATCGTGCGCGCGTCGCCCTTCGGCGCATACGTGATCCCGAGGAAGATCTTGCCCGCCTTCTCCGTGAGCTCCTGGAACCGCTGCCGGTATGCCCAGTCGCGGCCCGCGAGCAGGCCCGAGCTCGTCATGCCCCACTTGCTGTAGTACTCCTGCGCCGCGCCCGAGGTGAACCGGAGCCAGTCGCTCCACGTCGCCTGCGCGTCGTAGTCGGCGGCCCAGGGCGTGTCGAGGTTCGGAACGACCAGGTATCCGGCCGACATCAGCGCGGGGCCGACCTTCGCGAGCATGCTGCGCGTCGCCGCCCGCCAGGACGCGGAGGTCGGGTAGCGGACGATCGTCCGGCCGCCGAGATGCCAGCTCATGCTGGCGTTCGTGTCGTCCATGAAGACGCCGTCCCAGTCGCCCGCGCGCAGGTCGGCGAGGACGTCGGACAGCCACGCCGACTGGTAGCCCGGGTTCCCGACGTCCATCATCCAGGCGTCCGGGTAGTTGGCGGACGCGAGCCGCTTCCCGGACGGGTCGGTGAGGAACCAGTCCGGATGGTCGGCGCTCGCGTCGCAGTAGCCGACTCCGGCCGATCGCCGAGCGAGATCGGCGCCGCCGGAGCAGGCACTCGAGACCGTGAACGAGAAGTCCTTGTAGACGAGCGCCTTGAGGCCGGGGTTCTGCGCCTTGAGCACCGGGATGAGCGGTGCGTCCCACGAGTTCAGGATCACGTAGCGGTAGCGCGAGAGGTTCCCGCCCGCGTGCGCGCAGCCCGTGCAGATGCGCAGGGCGGCGATGCTCGCCTGGGCGGGCCCGGTCGCCCGGGCGGCCTGCTGCCGGCCGGTGCCCGGGAGCATCAGCAGGGCGAAGGCGGCAGCGAGAATCAATGCGCGGCGGGGGCGAACGACGCCGTCCACGCCGCTTGCATCGTCCTCCTAGGTCGAAACGCCGTCCCTCGATCGAGGCATCAGGCGAGGAGCTCATCGTAGAGCGCGACCGTCCGCTCGACCATGCGCTCCAGCGACAGCCGCTCCTCGGCCACGCGGCGCCCTTCGGCGCCCAGCTCCGCCGCCCTCGCGGGCTCGGCCAGCACCTCTTCGAGCGCCTGGGCAAGGGCCTCCGCGTCCCCCTGCGCCCCGAGCGCGCCCGTGCGCCCGGCCTCGACGAGCTCCGCGACGCCTCCGGCCTCGGTCGCGGCCACCGCGACGCCGGCGGCCATCGCCTCGACGACCGCCAGGGGGCAGCCTTCGTAGTCGCTCGCGAGCAGCGCGCACTCCGCGCCCGCGAGCAGCTCCGGCACGTCCTCCCGGTGGCCCAGGAAGCGAACCGCGTCGCCGACCCCGAGCCACGCCGCGAGCCGCTCCGCATCGGCGCGAAGCGGCCCGTCTCCGACGACGTGCAGCTCCGCCTCGGGCACCTTCTCCCGAACAGTCGCGAGGGCCTGCACCGCCAGATCGGGACGCTTCGGCGGCGCCAGCCGGCCCACCATCAGGATCCGCCCCCGGACCGGCGCGCGCGGCAGCGAGAACCGCTCGAGCGCGACGCCGTTCGGGATCACGCGGTACTGCTCCGGCCGGCCGACGCCCGCCCCGAGCCCCGCGTCGCGCTCGTCACCGGAGAGCGCCACGATCGCGCCGCACCAGTGGGCCGCGAGGCGTTCGAGCCCGACGTACAGCCGCGCCTCGGCCCCGTCAGCCGCCCAGAACGACCACCCGTGGGGCGTGAACACGCAGGAGCCCCGCTTCCCGCGCCCGAATGCCGCCAGGCGGCCGAGGAAGCCGGCCTTCGAGGAGTGGACGTGGATCAGGTCGGCGCGCCCCGCGAGGCGGTTCAGCGTCTGCCACGAGCGCGCGTCGCCGGGAGCCGGGCGGCGGTGCGCCTGGATCTCGTGCAGCTCGACGCCCGGCTTCCCCTCGAGCTGCGCCCAGGTCAGAGAGCCGCGCGGGCACGCGACGTCCACGTCGAACCGGCCGGGCGGAAGGGCGCCCACGAGGGCGACCACATGGGCCGCGCAACCGCCGTCGAGCGGCTGTGCTGCAACCAAAAGCCGGCGTGGAGAATTCAAGAAAGCAAGGGTATTGTTCGATAAGCCCGAAACGTGGTGGCTGCGACCCACTTGGCGTACGCGAGGCTGAAAACGTGACTCTCAACGAACTCTTGCGCGTCTTCTGGCAGCGAAAGCTGCTCATCGTCTGCGTCATGCTGGCCGTCGTCATTCCGGCCTATGTGGCGACGACGATCGTCCCGCGCCAGTACGAGTCCACCGCGACGCTGACGCTCACGCCCGTCGGTCAGAGCAACGACCTGATCCTGTTCAGCATCCTCGACGTCGTCGTCCCCTCCTACGCCGAGGCGGCCACGTCGAGCACGACGCTCGACCGCGCGCGGGAGCTCGTCGGCCGGCCGCTCGCGGACGTCTCCGTGCAGACGTTCAAGGGCACGGGGATCATCAAGATCAAGGCGCGGAGCACCCACCCGAGGCTCGCGCAGCTGAGCGCGGCCGCGACCGCCCGGGCACTCCTCGAGCAGGCGACGAACGGGTCGATCCGGGTCAAGTCGCTGAAGCTCACCGAGATCAACGCGCCGGAGCTGCCGACCTCGCCGGTCTTCCCACGCACGAAGCTCACGCTCTTCGTCGCCGCCCTCCTCGGGCTGGGGCTCGGGCTCGGCGCCGCGCTCCTGCGCGAGGTGCTGACCACGAAGATCGAGACCGCAGAGGACCTCGCGAAGATCACGGGCGCGCCGGTCTACGCCGAGATCCCGTCCGAGACTGCGATCCTGAAGATGCACAGTGCCGAGGACCTCGCCACGCTCCCGCGCCTGCGCATGGTTGCCGAGGCGATGCGCGACCTGCGCACGAACCTGCTCTTCACGGACGACACCATCCGCTCGATCGTCGTCACGAGCCCGGACGGGAGCCACGGCAAGACGACCGTCGCGTTCGGCCTGGCGGCCACGCTCGCCCGCTCGGGCACGCGCACGCTCTTGATCGA
>Ga0335084_10001809_pt1 | contig 20241 bp, 15 predicted proteins | sample Lox_Sample_44_FD_206721 | JGI IMG/M metagenome (GOLD analysis project Ga0335084, IMG submission 206721) | Soil microbial communities from Loxahatchee National Wildlife Refuge, Florida, United States - Lox_Sample_4.4 | ecosystem: Environmental > Terrestrial > Soil > Wetlands | place: USA...
AGTTCTTGTGGCGGGAATCGAGGCCATGGAGCCCGTAATCGCGCGCACGGAAATAAAGATTGCGAGACCGATCGCGGAGAGCGGTGGCCTTCGAGATGTCCGTCGGCTCAATCTGTTCGGCGGGCAATTGGAGGTACACGTAGCTGTACTGAGTGTAGCCAGAGGAAGCGGCGAAGAGAAGGCCCTGATGATCGGGAGTTTCGGCGAGGAGGGACTCGATGAGCTTGAGGGAGAACGGGAGAGCGTCGCCGATGAGTTCGGGGTCGTTGTCGCCGGACCAGGTGGTGCCGCCGCCACTGGCGAGGGAGTCTCCAAGCTTGTTGATGGCGTATTTGCGGACAGAGCAGCCGGCCAGAAGAACGAAAGCGACGAAAAGCGGGGCGAGCCGTCGCGCGGCGGGAGCGAGCACGGTCGAGGTCATGCGAAGGAGTCCTCCTTGTGGGGGCGGTCCAGGCTCCTAAATTGTATAGCGAGAAAAGTATCGCGAGATTGCAGCGGGATGCAAAGCGACAAGGGGCGACAGGGCTTGTTGTCGTGCGTTAAGAGGAAGGCATCCGCGAGGATGAAAGCGGAGCGCCAACGCGGAGATTGGCGCTCCGCTGGATGCTATTGCTGGGGCTTCGATGGAGTGACGGGCTTAGGCTGCGGCTTGGGGGCCGGGGTAGAAGGCTTCGCAGCGGGCTTGGTTGACTTGGCGGCTGCTTCGGCAGCGGGCCCGATGAGATAAGCGGTGCGAATGGTGTCAAGTTTGGGCCATTTCTGCGCGATGTAGGTTTCCCCGCCCTTTTCCATCGGCTGCTGATCGAGGCCGGCGGAATCGCCATACTGGTCATAGAACATGTCGACCACGTTCATGCCTTTCTCTTCGACGGCGGCGAAGGGGGCAAACCCCATGGCGTCGAGCGAAGAACTGGTGGTCTTGTTGTCGCGCGAGTTATCGCGAAGGTTGATGAAAATCTGAGTGGTGCGGGAATTGGGAGCGCTGGTTTTGGCGAAGACCAGCGTACCGCGCTTGTTCTTCTGGGTGACGGGATCGTCCTTGATGGTGGCTTTTTCCCAGGCGGCGTTGACCGCGGGAGAAGCGCTGATGCCGAACTGCGCGACGAAGCCCGGAACCACACGGAAAACGCGGGCCCCGTCGAAGTAGTGGTGCTTGATGAGATTGTAAAAGCGGTCGGCGCCGTTAGGGGCCCAGGCGCGCGTGCACGTGACGGTGAAGTCGCCGCGAGTGGTTTCAAATTTCACCTGGAAAGTGTCCGGGGCGGTGTCTTTGAGAAGAGCGGGCTTGAGAAGAGCGCGGTCGTAAGAAGATTTGGCGGCGGGTGGCTTCGCGGCCGCGGAAGAGCTGGATTTGGGTTTGGCTGCGGTGGAGGGAGTGGAAGTCTGGGAGAACGCCGGAGCGAGCAGGAGCGATGATGCGACAGCGGCAGACAGGATGGTGCGAGTCAGAGACATGCGGAAGAGTCCTCCGAAAGATGCGTCTGTGGTTCGAGGAATAGTTTAGCGCAAGTGGGGGAGGGTGGAAGCTGTGAAGGCGCCAAAGTGGAGAGGCGGCGCGAAGCCGGACACAAGTCGTCCGGCGACGAGGGCGGCTACTTGTTGAGCGACTGCGAGACTTTCTGGACTTCGGCGAGGACGCGCAGCGTGTTTTCGCCAAGGAGCTTTCGGATGTCAGGTTCGGAGTAGCCCTTCTTGAGGAGCGCGTCGGTGATTTGCGGGAGATGCGTGACGTCTTCCATGCCGAGGGGCATGATGGCGCCATCGAAGTCGGAACCGAGGCCGACATGATCGATGCCGCCGACCTTGACGGCGTGATCGATGTGGTCAACGATCCTGGTCCAGTCCACCTTGGGAAGCTTGCCGGCTTCCATGAACTCACGAACGATGTGATCGCCGGCGGTGAGCTTGCAGGCTTCGTTATCGCCGCAGCGCTTGTCCACTTCCGCTTTGATCTCCTTTTCGACGTCAGGATGAGCGGCTTCGAAGTCGCGGAATTCCTGGGAGAGAAAGCCGACATGGTAGTTGATCTGGATCACGCCACCTTTGGCGGCGAGTTGGCGAATCATGTCGTCGGTCATGTTCCGCGCGGCGTTGCAGATCGCGCGGCAGGAAGAGTGCGAGGCGAAGACCGGGGCCTTGGAAGTGGCGAGCACGTCGGCGAAGGTCTTGTCGGAGACGTGAGAAATATCAACGATGATGCCGAGGCGATTCATTTCAAGGACAACCTGCTTGCCGAAGTCAGTGAGGCCATTGTGCTCGGGCTTGGCGGTGGAGGAGTCGGCCCACTCGTTATTTTCCATGTGGGTCAGCGTCATGTAGCGGACGCCGAGCGCGCCGAAGGTGCGAAGAACCGCGAGGTCGTTGCCCATCATGTGGCCGCCTTCCACTCCCATAAGCGCGGCAATCTTTTTCTGCTGCCTGGCGGCGCGGATATCGTCGGCGGTGGTCGCGAGGAGGAGCTGGTCCGGATGCTTCCGGACAGTTTCCCGGACGGCGTCGATCTGATCGAGGGCCTGCTTGACGGCGTCGGGGCCCAGGGTTTTGCCGGAAATCCAGACGGAGAAGAAGATGGCGGAAAGGCCGCCTTCGCGCATGCGAGGGATATCGATGTTGCCGTCGGAATGGCGCGCGGTGATGTCGAAGGATGGATCGAGAAGGCGCTGCGTGGTGTCATCGTGGGTGTCGATGACGATGGAAGAGGACTGAAGCTTTTTGGCCTGATCGGAGACGGATTGGGCTTGCGTGGTAGCGGTCATCAAGACTCCCAGAAGACACACGGACAAACCAGCGATGGAGCGGATCATGGAATTCCCCTTGATGGAGCGGGGATAGATTAGCAGATGAGAAAAGCAGTGGCGAGCGAGGAGTGGGAGCCGAGAGAGCGGGCGCGAAGAGACAACGCAAGATGCGGAGAAGATGACAGCCAATTCCCGGCTATCTCGAGCCCTGCGGAAACGGCCTAGGGCTAGGAGTTGTGCAGGCGAAATAGGGAGTCGGTGTTGACGGCGCCGGCAAGCAGGTTTTTTTCTTCAGCCGGAGAAATCGCCTTGTAACTCTGAGCGACGTCCATGGCGAGACGGAAGTAGGATTCGTCGCCGGGCGGAACAGCGGCGGTGATGGGATGGGAAAGCGTCCAGCGCAGGCCGAGAGCGGCTTCGTCGGGGAAAGCGGCGGGATGATACCAACACTTGGGATGAGGATGACTTCCCTTCTCCCCATCAGACCAGCTCGTTTTGGCCATGGATTTCAGGGCAAGAATGCCCATACCTTTTTGGCGGGCTTTTTCGAGCACTTGGGGGCCGAAGTTAGCCTGCGAAAACGAAACGAAATTGATGGGAAAGAGAATGGTATCGAAATTGAACCGATCCAGCGCGGCGAGGGCAGTTTCGACAGAATGCGCCGAGAAACCAATGAAGCGGACCTTGCCTTCCTTGCGGGCGGCTTCGAAGGTTTCCATGGCGCCGCCGGGAGCGAAGACCTGATCGAGTTCGGCCATCTTGGTGAGCGCGTGGAGCTGGTAGAGATCGAAATGATCGGTGCGGAGAACTTTCAGGGAACCTTCGAGCTCTTTGCGCGCGCCGTCCCGGGTACGGTCCTGTGTTTTGCAGGCAAGGAAGCAGCGGCTGCGATAGGGCTCGAGCGCGGGGCCGAGCCGGTCTTGCGCATTGCCGTAGCTGGGCGCGACATCGTAATAGTTGATGCCGCGATCAAAGGCTTCGGCGACGAGGCTGTTGGCGGCCTGCTGGGATTCGTCCATGACCGTAACGCCACCGAGGGCGATGATGGAGAGCTCGACGCCGGTCTTACCGAGAGGACGCTTGGCGATCGGAGGCAGGTTGGCATTGGGCATCGGGATGTAAGCGGCGTTGGCGAGAGCGGCAGTGGCTGCGGTGTTCTTCAGGAAATCACGACGGAGCATGGGGACCTCCTCGCGGGCGGGTGTGTCGAGTTTAGGACGATATAGAGACGAACGGAAGCGGGGAAAAGTAGACAGGAAAGTTGCGGGAAACCGGGAGGGAGCGTCGCCAGGAATTTATGGGAGAGACCTTCCGTCGCAAACGGCGCTCCTCGGATGCGATGGATCGGGGCAGGCCGCAAGTACGCGGGCTATTGGTGGACGGGAACGAGTTGGCGAGCCACGTCAGCGATATAAGGCTGGGAGACGTGGGTGAGCCCGGCGGATTGGACCAGGTGGCAGGCTTCGAGCCTGTCATGATGCGAGAGCCAGCAGCCACGGGGATCCTTCGAGCCATCCGAGCAAAGGCCAGATTGCGTCCAGACCGTGTGTGCGTCGACGGTCTTGGCGAGTTGGATGACGCTGGCAAGCTCAGCAAGCGGGCGGAAGGAGTAGACAAGGTCGGCATGAGCGGGCGGACACCCCGTGCGTTGCTGGGCGAGCTGGTTGTCTCGCCATTCACAGAGCCAGAAGTCGTCGGCAGCGGGTCCGCCTTTCGTAAAAACGGTGAAGCCGGCCCGGGCGAGAGACTCAGGAACATCGCGAGAGGGCCAATCGACCAGGAGGACGGTGTGGACGTGTTGGAGAATTTCAGTGGTGTTCATGATAAGGACACGTTAACGCTGTGCGAGGGGAAAGTGAATAGCGTGGGAGGGGGAGGGGGTGTGACGGCGCGCAAAGTAGAGTGGACCAGTCCAGTATCGACGACGCGGGCCGACGCGGGCAGGAAGCAGAATTGTAGATCGATCGCGGCAGGAATTCAGCGATGGAATCGCCGCGCGCCAAATCAGGCCCAGGAGTAGCCGTGTTTGGTCAACGGGAGGCTACGGATGCGGTCACCGGTGGCTGCAAAGACGGCGTTGCACACGGCGGGGAGGACGGCGGGTAGAGCGGGTTCTCCCAGCCCGGTGGGAGGAAAATCGGTCTTGAGGAAATGAACCTCGATTTCGGGAGGAGCCTGATTGATGCGGACGGGCTCGTACTCATGGAAATTGGACTGGACGGCGCGGCCCTTGTCGATGGTGATTTCGTAGGACATGACGGAGCTCAGACCTTCGAGGACGGCGCCCTGGGCCTGGTTGATGGAGCTGCTGGGATTGATGATTTGACTGCCGATATCGCCGACGGCCCAGGCTTTGTGGACCTTCACCTCTTTCTTGGGACTGACGGATAGCTCGACAACATTGGCGAAGTAGCCGCGGTGGGAGAACTGGAACGCGATACCCATAGCGCGGCCTTGCGCGAGCTTCCGCGTACCCCAGCCGGACTTTTCGGCCGCAAGCTTGACGACACCGGCGGCGCGCTGCGGGTTGAAATCAGGATCATCTGGTTTATACGCAGGATTCGAAACGCGCGGGAAGTTGAGAACGTCGAGACGGAACTGCACGGGGTCCTTCCCGGCAGCGTAGGCGAGCTCATCGAGGAAGGATTGAAAGACGAAGGAGAAGGCGTTGCTGCCCGGGGCGCGGAGCGCGTAGAGCGGAACACCGATGGGCATGAGCGACGCACCGAAATTGAAATTGGGAACGAGGGTGCCGGGAAATTGATTGCCGCCAATGCCGGCGGTGGGCGCAAACTCTTCACCCTGACCGAAGCTGACGAAATGGTTTTGCCAGGCAACGAGCTTGCCCGCAGAATCGACGCCACCCTCAAGGAAATGATAGCCCGCGGGGCGATAGTGGTCGTGATGGAAATCGTCTTCGCGGGTCCACAGGAGCTTCACGGGGACGCCGACTTTTTGCGCGATGGCGCCGGCTTCGAGCATGTAGTCGTTGGTAAGACGGCGACCGAAGCCGCCGCCGGTGCGCTTCAGGTGGACGGTGATCTTTTCTTCGGGGATACCCAGGACCTGGGAGACGAGAGTACGGCCACGCGCGGGAGTCTGCGAGGGCGACCAGAATTCGAGGGACCCGTCGTGATAGTAGGCGAGGCAGTTCTGCGGCTCCATGGGCGCGTGCGCGAGGAAGGGATAGTCGTAAGCGGCCTTGACCGTCTTGGCCGCGGACTGCAGCGCGGCCGAAGCGTCGCCATCCTTGCGTAGAGTCATCGTGGGAGGCTGCTTCGAGAGCTCCTGCGCCTTCTTGAGGAAGGCATCGCTAGACTGCTGGGCGGTGGCGCCTTCTTCCCACGTAACTTTTAATTTCTGACGGGCTTGATTGGCTTGCCACCAGGTATCGGCGACAACAGCGATTCCGCAGTGGAGACCAAGAAGATCTGTAGTCCCCGCGAGGGCGAAAACGTGACGGACACCGGGCTCTTTCTTGATGTCCTCAAGGTTCGAAGAGGCGATCTTGCCCGCGAAGACGGGACACTTTTCGTAGACCGCCCAGAGCATGTTGGGAACGCGGAAATCGATGGAGTACAGATTCTTGCCGGTGACGATGGAGAGATTATCGACGCCTCCGGTGGGGTGCCCGATGATCTTGTAAGTCTTGGGATCCTTGAGGGTCACGGTTTTGAGGTCGGGCGGAGTGAGCTTGGCGAACTTGTCCGCGAGAGAGCCGTAGGTGGCGGTGCGATTGGACGCGGCATGGAGCACTCGGCCGGACGATGTGGTGCATTCGGATTCGGGAACGGACCAGGCTTGCGCGGCAGCGGTGACGAACATCTGGCGGCACGCGGCGCCCACGCGGCGGAGCGGGTCCCAGTTAGTGGGAGTGGCGGTACTGCCACCGGCGCGTTGTGGGCCGTAGATAGCCTCGTCAAGATCACCCTGCTCGATACGAACATCTTTCCACTCGATGTCGAGTTCTTCGGCAATGAGCATCGGGAGCATGGTCTTAATTCCCTGCCCGATCTCCGGGTTCTTGGCAATGATGGTGAAGAGGTTGTCGGGGGAGACGCGGAGGAACGCGGTGGGAAGGTAATTCTGATTGGCGGGCGGCGGCGTTTGCGCAAGGAGAGAGGTGGCGTAGTCGAGATAGAACGAGATGACGATGCCGCCGGTGGCCGCGGTGGAGACTTTGAGAAAAGACCGGCGGTCGAGGCGAGTGGCCAGCATGGGACCTCCAGTTCGGCGCATGCGTTTAGGACGCGACAAACGCCGGGGGAGTTACGAGGAAGCGATTGTAGCAAGAAGCTGCTCCGACGTAATGGGGTAATGCCGTAAAGAACTGTCAGCTTATTCGGAGCGGAGGGAGAGCATGGGGTCCGTCCGCGAGGCCCGGCGGGCGGGAATGGCGACAGCGGCGAAGGCGACGAGAAGAAGGACGGCGGGAATCGCGAGAAACGTGAGCGGGTCGCGCGCAGTAACGCCATAAAGCTGGGATTCGAGAATGCGGGAAAGGAGGAACGCGGCGACGAGGCCAAGGGCCACACCGGTTCCGGCGAGAGCCATACCGCGGCCAACGACCATGGCGAGGATTTTCTGCTGCGTAGCGCCGAGCGCCATGCGAATGCCGATTTCGCGCGTGCCCTGAGTGACGAGATAGGCCATCACGCCATAGATGCCGATGGAAGCGAGGGCGAGGGAGAACGCAGCGAAGACGGCGAGAAGAGTCATGGAAAAACGGCGGCGGGCGAGCGATTCGGAGACGCGCTCGTCCATCGTACGGATCTGGTAGACGGGGAGATCGGGATCGACAGTGTGGACGGCGTCGCGCGTGGAATGAGCGAGAGAGGTGGGAGCGGCGCCGGAACGAAGGACAATGAAGAGTTCGCGAGCGGGAAACTGCGTGTGCGAGAGGTAGAAAGCGATGCGCCCATCGGTGTCGAGTGAATATTGTTTGACGCGGCCGACGACGCCAACAACGGTCATCCAGGGATCGGTGGAGTGAAGGCCGCCGTTGCGAATGCGCTTACCGATGGGATCCTGGCCGGGCCAGAGCTCGTTGGCCATGAACTCGTCCACGAGAATGACAGAAGGCTTGTCGAGAGTGTCGAGGGTGGGATCAAAGAGGCGGCCCCGCACAAGAGGAATCTGCATGGCTTCGAAATAGTGGCCGGCCACCACACGCTCATCGGCATTGATGAAGTTCTCCCCCGGAGGGGCAACACGGCCTTCGACATTAATGGGACCCCACGCCCAGAGCTCGCTGAGAGGAAGCGCGGTAACGCCGCCGGCGGCGGAGACGGAGGGAATGTGCTCGAAGCGATCCCAGAGCTGGCGGTAGGTGGCGAGAGCGGTTTCCTTGGAAGTGTAGTTCTGGCCGCGCAGGGTGAGGCCGAAAGTGAGAACGTCGTTGGGATTGAAGCCGGGCGCGACATTCTGCAGTCGGGCAAAACTGCGAATCAGGAGCCCGGCGCCGACAAGGAGTAAGAGGGAGAGGGCGAGTTCCGCAACAACGATGAAGCGGCGGAGATGGTTGCCGCGTCCCCAGAGTGCATTGGCTCCAGAAGTGCCTCGGGCGGAATCGGTGAGCTGATCGTGAAGGTCGAGGCGCGAGACGCGCAACGCGGGAGCGAGGCCGAAAAGAACGCCGGCGAAAACAGAAACGGCGAGCGTAAAGAGGAGCACGCGCGCGTCGACCGAGATGGACGAGAGACGGGGGACGCTGCGGGAGCCGAGATAGTGGAGAGCGTCTACGGCGGAGAATGAGAGAAAGACACCGACGATTCCGGCGCAGAGTGCGAGGAAAATGCTTTCAGTCAGCAATTGCCGGATGATGCGCCAGCGCGAGGCGCCGAGGGCGGCGCGGACGGCCATCTCCTTTTGGCGCGCGACCGCGCGCGAGAGTAGCAGATTGGCCACGTTGGCGCAGGCGATCAGGAGAACGAAGGCGACGGCACCATTGAGGATGAGAAGAGGACGGCGAATGTCGCCGACGACCTGCTCCAGGAGAAGAAAAATGCCGAAGGTCAGGCCGCCGTTCGGCGGGTAGATCTCGGGATGCTGCTCGCGGAGACGGGCGGTGAGGGCATCCATTTCGGCCTGCGCCTGTTGAACAGAGACGCCAGTCTTCAGACGCGCAACGACGTTGTAGTCCTCGTGATCGCGGTCGTCGGCAGCGGCGGCGGCGAGCGGAAGGGGAACGACAATTTCGGCGAGTTCGGGGCCTCCGAGGGTGGGAAGTACCTCGTGCTGGATGGAAAAGTCCTGTGCGAGGACGCCAACGATGGCAAGCGGCTTGCCGTTGATGCGAAGAGTCTGGCCGAGAATGTCGGGATTGCGGCCGTAGCGGCGGGCCCAAGTGCCATAGGTGAGCAGAGCGGTGGCCGGTTGGCCGGGAGAATCCTCTTCCGGCGTGAAGAGCCGGCCAAGGGCGGTTTTGGCGCCGAGCATCGGGAGGAGATTCGAAGACAGGCGGACAATGCCGATGCGCTCGGGCGGGCCGTCGCCGGTCAGGTTTTCGTTGCCACCGATGGCGATGCCCACCTGTTCGAAGCCGGAATGATTACGCTTGATATCGAAGTATTGGGCGGTGGAGAACCAGTCCTGGGCGATATTGAGGCCAGGAGAGCGATTCCAAAGGATGACGAGGCGAGCGGAATCGGGAAACGGCAGCGGGCGAAGAAGAAGGGCGTTCGTAACGGAGAAGATGGCAGTATTGGCGCCGATGCCGATGGCGAGAGAGAGGACGGCAGCGAGGACGAATCCGGGCGAACGTCGAAAATTGCGCAGGGCAACGGTGAGGTCTTGGCGGAGGGTGGTCAGCATGTGCGGAACATTTTAGTGGATGGACGGGCTGGGAGGGAAAGGGGTAGCAGGAACGACGGCGCGAATTTGCGGCGCAGGGGAGCGCCGGCGAGGCAAGCTCTGTACGGGGTCAGCGCGGGCGACGCTTGGAGGCGTTGGATTTAGACGGGGGAGCGTCGGAGTTGCCAGAGGTGAATTTCTTCAGGACCGACGTGAGGCGCTCCGGTACCGTGTCAATCGAGATCGACCAGTCGCGGGCTTTGGTGGAGATCTCGGTCAGATGAGCTTCGAGATAGTCGGATTCGTTGTAAATAATCAAGCAGCACCTTTTTGGGAGCGAGGGAGTCAAGCAGAGGCTAAACCAGCGAAGGGCAAAGGGCAAGAGAAAAGAGGGAAATCGAAGTGAAAAAACGATTGTCTGCTCATGCAGGAGGCTGGTCCCGCGCGGCCGGGATGACAGGGAGCGGATTTTCGGGGAAGATACGGCGTCGGGCTGATGGCAGTGGCGGAGAGGAAGAACTGTGGGAGGCAGGATGCCCTGTGATGGAAGGAAACGTGGCAAGTGAAGGGACGAAGTGGTGGAACCAGGACGAGGTGAACGGATGAAGGTAGAGCAATTTTACCTGGGGTGTCTGGCGCACGCTTCGTACCTGATCGGGGACGAAAAGACCCGCACAGCGGCGGTGATCGATCCGCAGCGCGACGTGGCGCGGTATCTGGAGGCGGCGGAGCGCGACCGGCTGACGATCCGGCACGTGATCCTGACCCACCTGCACGCGGACTTCATCGCGGGACACCTGGAACTGCGAGATCGCGTGGGAGCGAAGATCTATCTGGGGGCAAAGGCGCAAGCAGAGTACGCGTTCACGCCACTGGCAGACGGCGAGCCGCTGGAGTTCGGCGAAGTGCGACTGCAGGCCATGGAGACACCGGGGCACACGCCGGAGTCGATTTCGATTCTCGCGTTCGATCTGGGCAAGAGTGAGGCGGAGCCCGTGGCCGTGCTGACGGGAGACACGCTGTTCATCGGCGACGTGGGACGGCCCGATCTGCGCGCGGCGCTGGGCTGGAAGCCGGACGTGCTGGCGCGCATGCTGTATGGATCGCTGACCACGAAATTGTTGGGATTGCCGGACGCGACGTTGGTGTATCCGGCCCATGGAGCGGGATCGCTGTGCGGGAGAAATATCGGGAAGGAAGCAGTGTCGACGATCGGCGCACAGCGAAAGACGAATTACGCGCTCCAGCCGATGAGCGAAGATGAGTTTGTGAAAATGATCACGGCGGACCAACCGGAAGCGCCAGCCTATTTCACCTACGACGCGGTACTCAATACGAAGGAGCGGCCGACGCTCGAACAGGCGATGGAACGCGCGCTGCGCCCGTTGGAACTGGAAGGCGTGCTGAAGATGATGGGGGAAGGAGCGCAAGTCGTGGACGTGCGCGACGCGGATGAGTTTGCCGCAGGCCACCTAAGCGGAAGCATTAATATTGGACTGGGCGGACAGTATGCGACATGGGCGGGCACGTTGCTGAAACGCGAGAAGCCCATCGTGCTGATCGCGAATCCCGGGCGGGAGCAGGAAGCGGCGATGCGATTGGGGAGAATCGGATTCGACCACGTGGCCGGATATTTGCGCGGCGGGATGCACGAGTTGGAGGGACGGCCGGAACTCGTACGAGGAACGCGGCGGGTGGACGCGGCTGAACTGTCGCGCGAACTGCGTGAGGGTGCCGTGGTGGTGTTGGATGTGCGCGGGCCGAAAGAGTGGGCTGGAAAGCGCATTGCCGGCAGCGTGAACCTACCCCTGAACCACCTGGAGGAGCGATTGGCGGAACTGCCGCGAGGCAAAGAGATCGTAGTGCATTGCGCGGGGGGATATCGGTCGTCGATCGCGTCCAGCTTGCTGGAGAGGGGCGGGGTGGACCGGATCCGGGAATTGGCCGGGGGATTGGCGGCGTGGGAAGCAGCGAAACTGGAAACAGAAACCGCGGAAGCTGGAAAGTAGCGACTATTTCCTGCGGCGCGGAGTGGCGGACTTGGACTTCGGTTTGGATTTGGACTTCGCGTTTTTCTGGACGCGGAGGTTGTAGGCGGCGCGCAGGGCCCCAGTCAGAACGTCTTTGTCCGCTTTGGCAAGGATAATGTGCGTGATGCCCATGCGTCCCCAACCACCGGAGACAGGAAGAAAGACCTCGGGCAAATCCTGGATAAAAAGCTTCTGCTGTTCGGGATCGAGCATGAGGTTGCCGAAACCCTTCTTGACATGAGCGAGCGTGGCGAAGATACGGCCGCCGACGCGGAAATCGCTGGCGCCGAAGTGGGAGCCTTGCTCGGCTCCAGGAAAACTGAGAGCGATGCGGGTGAAGTCCTTGGGCAACATGGGGCGGATATGGTAGCCGACGATCGACGAAAACGGAACGGGCGCCAGCCGCCTCTGACCGAGCGACAGGCTAGTTCGGGGACGCGAGCACGTCGTCGTAATAATTGATAAGGGCGCGCTTCGGCTTGTTTTTCAGGCCCTTTAGAGGAACCTTGCCGGAGTTGGAGGTATTGCCGCTCAGCGTAACCCGGCCAAGCATGAAGAATTTCCCTTCCTCGAGTTCGAGATAGAGGGGAACGGGCATGGCAAAGTCCTTGTCGACATTGGATTGGGCAAGGTCGTATTGGAGCACGACGTTGCCATCCGCAGCCGTGTCGAAGGAGTAGTTGAATTTGTAGGACGGGAGCTGCGTGCCGTAGACGTATTCGTTGAAGAACCAGTCCATTTTGTGATTGCCGTCGATGTCCATCACTTTGCTCATGTGTTTTTCCACGATTTCCTTGAAGTCCTCAGTGGTGGCGGCCTTCCCCCGGTAGGTGTTGACGAAATCCTGCATCATTTCTTTGAAGTGCTGATCGCCGGTGGCGTTCTCGTGCATCATCATGCGAATCATGTGAAGGACATATGCGCCCTTCGGGTAGATTAGCCGGCGCGTAACGCCGCTGCCCGTTCGGGAGTTGCTGGAGCGGTAGCCCATCGTGAGCGGACCGACGTCGATGGCGCGGAAGCCCTGTGCATTCTTCTCAATCAAAAGTTCGCGCTCGTCGTTCCAGAAAGCGATGAACTTCTTGGGATCCTTTTCGATGAGCGAGAGGTACAGAGAAGCGGACATGTCGGCAAAGCCTTCACTCATCCACTGATCGCGCCCCGAACTGAAGCCAACCGTGTGGCCCCACCACTGGTGGGCGACTTCGTGAGGGGTGACAACCTTCCAATAACCGCGATCTCCCCAATCGAGACCGAGCGCATGGCGAACGGTGGTGTCGTAGTAGTAGCAGATGGGGATCCAGACAAGGCTGGGCCAGGACTGCCCGAAGTTGCAGGCGGACTGCTGGGTAATTTGCAGGTGGGTGAATAAAGAAGGACCGAAGTAGCTGGTGTAGAGCTCGACAGCCAGTTGACCTTCGGCAAGCGCTTTCTTGTTCAGGCCGGTCGTGCTCATCGTGCCGAGGGCGGCGCCACCCATGTGCGCCTGGTTGAGACTGCCGGGGAGTTCGGTGCCCTCGGCGCTCCTCTTCAGATTCTCGACCCAGTTAGGCGGGTTTTCATTGGCGAACGCCTGGATATCGAATTCGGGCTTGGTGAGTTTGGCCTCTTCGACCTTGAACTTGCCGAAATTGAAGCCGGCGACGGTCTGCGGCGCTTCGCTTTTCCAGGTGGAGATGTCCTGGCCGCCGTCGACCGTGTCGGTGAGGCGCACGCCCGTGGCCGCAATCTTCAGATCTTTGGGAATCTTGAACGTCATGTCATATGCGGTATATTCGCCAAGGGCGCCGCTGGCCTCGTTCGGATACCAGTTCTCGCGAGCAACGGGGAAGTAGTTCCCTGCCCCGTCGTTCACCACGGCATCTTTGCCGGAGTAGGAAGTGGTGATGGAGATCTTTTCCCCGGCGTGGAGAGGTTTGGCAAGCACAACCGCGAACTGGGCGTCGGCGTTTTTGTCCTCCTGGATGAACGCCAGACCCTCGCCTCCAACAGTAACTTTGTCGACGCGCAGAGTGTGAAACAGAGAAAGGCGCACAACTCGAAGGCCTTCGCGACGGGAAACGATGGTGGCGGTGGCTGTACCGGAAAGGTTGGCGTTTTTTTCGAGCGTCGTGTTGAGCTCCTGGTGCTCGATGCGAAATGGACGCCCGAGAGTGCCAGTGGGGTAAGAACCAACCAGATTGAAGGATGCCCATTCGCCCCATTTGTTGTCGTCGTAAGTAAAGAAGCTGAACTGCTGGCCATCGTAATTCGGATCAATCTCGAGAATTTCCTTGTCGCTGTATTTCTTGCCGTGGATGAAAGCCTCGAAAAAGGGGCGCGGGTTGGGGCTGAGCACCTCCGAGACAAGATGAATCTCCAGATTGGACTTCAGGACATGTCGCGTCGTGTTCTGAGAGTCTTTCAGAGCGCCGGCGTCACAGCCATTGCCGTTGGCGGGAGTGCCAGCTTTCTTGATCTCTTCGTAGGTGGAATCGGTAAAGCGAAGCACGAGGCGCGAGAAGGACTCGTTAAAGGAGTCTTCTTTCGTAAGAAGTTTCAGACTGGCGCGCTCGTTGGCGTCAGGCGGAACGATGGTTAGCGTGCCGTCGCCGGAAAAGACAGCTCCAGTGACGTGACCGTTGACCGGGGGGGTGAAACAGATGGCGCCGGAGGCGAAGTGGAACGTACCAGCATCGCGCTTGAGATCCAGATTAGAGACGGTGTAGCTTTCGGAGCCCAACGAAATCGCTCGCAGGTCCATGTACGCCGCATTGGAGCTCGTTTGGGAGCGCAAGGACGAGGCCGAAACAAGCAGGAGGCAGAAAGCAAGGATCGAACGAAACGGGCACACACCAACAGGGCGGACGGACATGGCTGGGTTTCTCCCGGAAAACTCAGGCTGATTGTGGAGTTTGTGGAGTGCTTACGTCAAGAGAGGAAAGATAACGAGTTGTCGCCTTAACATTTCTGCAACGAATCGAGGTGCGAACGGCGGACCTGCGATCAATCTCGACGTCGACAGGGGAGCAGCGAGGCAGGGTGTAACGGTGAACGATGAAAGGGTGTCCGCTATTCAAAGCGGATGAGAACGATTTCGGGGCTGGTGCCCACGCGCATGGGAGGGCCCCAGGTGCCGGCACCCGAAGAGGTGTAGACCAGCAGGTCGCCGAAGCGCTGCAGGCCGTACGTGAAGGGGCCAAAGATGCGCGACGTGAACCACGTAAACGGGAAAATCTGACCGCCATGCGTGTGGCCAGACAGCTGAAGACTGATTCCCTGCTCTTCCACGATGGGGAGCGATTGCGGAACGTGCGTCAGAAGAACGCTCGCCCGCCTGGGGTCGAGTTGGGCGCTTTCGAGAATAGCCTGGAACCGCCGCGGGTTGGCGGATTCGTGGAAAGGAACGCCGAGGACCTGAAGACCGTCGAGGTCCACCGACTCGTTGTGGAGAACATGAATGCCGGAGTTGCGGATGGCATTGAGATAGTTCGTGGGATCGGTGAACTCTTCATGGTTGCCGGTGACGAAATAGGAGCCGAAACGTGGAGCAAGCGAGCGCCATGGCGCTGCGAGCCGGTTGTAGTCCACGTGGGTGCCATCGAACATGTCCCCAGAAACAAAAACGACATCGGGCCGGAGCTGGCGCAGCGTCGAAACGAGCCGGCGGAGAAAGCGGCTGCCGATCACGTGGCCCAGATGAGTATCCGTGACAAGAGCAGCGGCGCGCCCTCTCCAGGAAGCGGGAAGACCGTTGAGCTTCACCGTGATACGGCGAACCCGGATGTTGGCGGCATTGAGGATGCCGTACAGGCTGGCAACAAGCGCCAGTGAAAAGAAGGCCGCAGCAATCTGGAAACGCGTAACGGGAAGCCGGGAGATTTCGACGATAGCGAGCGCGAGCCAGGAAGCGACGGAAGCGAGGAAAGCGAAATTCAGTATTCCCAGCCAGGTGGCGGCGAAACGGTAGAAAACGCGGACGGGCTTGTTGAAGTAGCGATGCGCCAGGAGCGTCGCCGGGACAAACGAGATCGAGAAAGCGAAGAGCGTAATGGCGAGGCCCTCGGAAAACGCAGGATCGTGGGCGGCAAGAAAGAGCTCGAGGGTCTTGTAGATAAGGAGATGGACGGTGAACAGGATAAGTTGGATGACGGCCACGAAGCCGGCAATCCGGGAGATGGGGAGGGGCTGGGCTTGTGGCACCGCCGATTCGGTAGCAGGCATACGGTAATTCGATGCCCGTCGCGAAAAAAAGGTGAGATTTTTATGAGCCGGCCGGGACGACGTAATGAGTTCGAACGATAGCCACTGGCGGCAACTTGCGAAGAAAAACTTGCGAAGAGTGCGAGAGTTAGGGTGTAAGGTGGCGGGTGCGCGGGCAGGAGTGCCTGTCGCACGAGGTCGCGCATGAATTGGAAACGGCGGATGGCGGCGTGGGCGGCAATGGCGTTCGCGGCAGCGGTATTGTGGGTGTTTACCATGCCAAGTTACCGGCAAGGCGAGGCATCTATCGCTGGGCAGAGGGCCGGGGATTTCGCGGTCATGGTAGGTGGACGACCAGCGAAGCTCTCGGACTTTCGCGGAAAAGTGGTGGTGCTGAATTTCTGGGCATCCTATTGCGGATCGTGCGTGGAAGAGATTCCGGACCTGGACCGGCTGCAACGGCGGATCGCCGGGCGCGGCGGGGTCGTGCTGGGCGTAAGCGTGGACGAGAGTTGCGCGGACTACCTGGAATTCTTGCGCAAGCATCCGGTGGCGTTTCAGACGACCTGCCAGGAGCCGGCAACGAAGAGACTGGCGGAGGCGTATGGGTCGTTCATGATTCCGGAGACGTATGTGATTGACCGGGAGGGACGCGTCGCGCGGAAGATCATTGGGCCGCAGCAGTGGGACTCCGCGGAAATGGTGGCGTACTTTGACGGGGTTCTGGAGAGGAATTGAAGCGCGAGTGACGGTGACACGACTGATACGTGACGGCGGGCAATACCTCGTTGGCTAACTGAGAACGCAGTCATGGTAACCCGTTACTGATTCCAATAGTACCGAGGGTCTATATACGGAGACGGAGTCGCGGCGTAGTTTGCCGATAAGGCGGAATTTGCCACGGAGAGTCTCCGATGAGGACTTCCCTGCTGCGGTGGGCTCCTTTCCTGGTGGCTTTGTGTGTGCCGGCGGGCCTTCCGGCACAGAGTCCAGACAAAACGACAAGCGACGGACACGATGGCGCGCAAACCGCCGCGGTGGTTAAACCCGTGCGGAAGCCGGATCAGGTGATCACGAACGACTCGATCGCGTTGCTGGCCGTGCGGCGGGCACCCAGGATCGTGCCGGTGCCGGCTGCGGTAGAACCTCAGGGAACAGCAGATTCAAGCGCGGCCAGGGATGCCGCGGCACGGCTGGCGGCAGAGATTACTGCATTAGAGAAGCAGGTCCAGGAGAAGCAGAAGCGCATCACCCTGTTGATCCGCCTCTTTGTGAACGATGAGCGGGAGTTCTTGCGCAATCCGGGCGCGGCGGCGGACCCGGTGGTGCAAGAGCGGCGGCGCTACGAGCAGGACGAATTACGATGGGAAACGGCGGAAGTGGCGAGGCTTCAGGCGAAACTGGAAGAGCTGAAGGCCGGGAATAGGCACTAACCATCTTGGGGCGCGAACAAATCGAGGCACAAGATAGAAGGTTGCAGTATAAGCCACCTCCACAGGCGGTCGGACTTGGCGTGCTCCGCCTGACAGAGCGCTTAAGAACGGCGGGTGGATTCGATGGAGTAGACGCCGAGTAGGGCGAGCATCGCGCCGATGAATTCGAGAAAAGAGCCGCGCTCGCCGAGAAAAAGGATGCTGAGCCCGCAGGCAGAGACGGGAAGCAGGTAGGAAAAGGAAGCGAGTTGAGAGGCTTCAAGGTAGCGGAGAAGCCAGAAATAGAAGAGGTAGGCGAGGGTTGAACTGAAGAGACCGGTGTAAGCGACACAGGCGTAGGCTTGCCAAGGCAGCGCGCGCCAGGTATGAGCGAGATCGTTGAAGAGGAATTGCTGGATGGCGAGGGGAAGGGCGATCAGCGCGCCGAAAATGAAATTCCAAGTGGTCATGGTGAGCGGGTTGTACTGGCCGGCCACGCGCTTGCCGAGGACAACGTACATGGCAAAACCGAGGGACCCGCACATCGTGATGGCGTCACCGACGAGCGTGGGCGAACGGTGCGCCATGCCGGTCGAAAGAGCGAGAAGGACGACACCGGAGAAGGCGATGGTCATGCCAACAGCGATGCGCAGCGTGAGGCGTTCAAGGCGGAACACAACGGCAAGCGTCAGCGTGTAGATGGGCGCGAGCCCAACGATGATGGAGGAGTGCGTGACGTTGGTGTAGTGCAGGCCAATGGTGAAGCAGAGCTGGTTGACCGCCACGCCGAAAAAGCCGAGGTAAAAGAACGTCCAGAAATCCAACGGCGAGTGACGACCGGCGAGCCGATTGCCAGTTGGAGTGCGAAAAATGGGCAGGCGGGCGCAGATGGGCGCGATGGCGAGCATGAAGAAACCGGCGGCGACGACGCGGAGCGAGGCAAACGCGAGCGCGGGGAGATAACGGAGTCCCCATTTGACGACGAGGAAATTAAGCGCCCAGATGGCCATAAGCGCGGCAATCGAGAGGGCAATAACCGGGCGCGAGGGAGCGCCGGGAACGGAAGAGTTTACGCGCACGGGCGGAAGCCGGGAGCAGTTGTGGAGGCGGCGGGCATGGTCGAGTCAATTATAAAAGACAAGAAGTGGAAAACCAGAACCGAGGAACAAGGACGAAACGCGCTGGGACCCGGAGGCACAGTGGGGAGGTCGAGATGGACGCGTACAGCCGGTTCCATGCCGAATCGGGATGCGTGATGACCCGGATCAGGTGAGATGGTCCTGGCGGACGGTGATGCTGGAGATGCGGTCCACCCGCGGAACAAAGCCGATGCCGGCGGCGTCCAGGACCTTGATGGTGCCTTGCGGAGTGACGGTGACTTCGGGCGTGATCACGTCTTCGTGCCAGTAGCGTGCGCTGGCGGTGACATCGCCGGGAAGCGAGAAATTCGGAAGCGTGGACATCGCGATGTTCTGCGCCCGGCCGACGCCCGATTCGAGCATGCCCCCGCACCAGACGGGAATATTGTTGCGCCGGCAAAGGTCGTGGATACGCTTGGCCTGCGTGAGGCCACCGACGCGGCCGAGTTTGATGTTGACGATCTTGCAGGCGCCGAGAGAGATCGCGGCTTCGGCCTGTTCGAAGGTGTGAATGCACTCGTCCAGGCAGATCGGCGTCTGCAGATCTTTCTGAACCTGCACGTGGCCGTATAGGTCGTCCCAGCCGAGGGGCTGCTCGATCATCATGAGGTAGTAAGCGTCGAGTTGCTTGAGGAGCGGCAGATCTTCGAGGCGGTAAGCCGAGTTGGCGTCGACGGTGAGTTTGATGCGCGGATAATCCTGGCGGAGCCGCTGTACGGACTGGATGTCTTTACCGGGCTTGATTTTGATCTTGATCCGCTGATAACCGGCGGCGAGCTCTTTCTTGACGGTCGCGGAAAGCTCGTCGAGGGAATCCTTGATCCCGATGGAAACGCCGCACGGGATTTCCGTGCGCTCGCCCCCAACCAGCTTCCAAAGAGGCATGTTCTTGAGCTTGGCTTCGGCGTCCCAGATGGCCGTTTCCACGGTGGCCTTGGCCATGTTGTGCCCGCGGACCTGGTCGAGGAGCGGCCAGACATCGGCGGCGGACTGGATCTCCTTGCCGCGGAGCATGGGCCAAAGATACTTGCGGAGAATGTGCCAGCAGGTGTCCGTGTCCTCAGGAGAATAAAACGGCGTTTCGCCCGCCGTGCATTCGCCCCAGCCGGAGGCACCGTCGACGTGGACCTCGGCAAGGATGATGCGGCGCTCGGTGGTGCGGTCGAAGCTGGTTTCGAAGGGGGTAACGAGTTTCAGGTGGATTTCACGGAGGGTCAGGGATTGGATGCGCATTTGAGGGCTGAATTATACGTTATCAGTTTTTTGATTGCAGTAAAGCAAAGTGAAGAAGAAAAGAGCACCACAGAGGCTGAGACGGAAAGAGTCGTGGCTTGGAACGGGCTGAGCTTCCGGCAAACGATCGGCCGCCTAGAAGTCGGAGTACGGGGCGAGGCAGTAGTCGACGCCAGAGGTGGTGGAGCGGACACCGACGACGGCATAGCCTTTGGCGAACCAGTGGTTAAATTCACCCCGGATTCGCGTCTGCAGCTCGATGACTTTATCGGTGTCGGAATTCTTCCATTCGTTGAGCTCGGACGGGAGATGGATGTGCACAGGACAGTCGCGGGGCTCGGGCGTAAGTTCGTTGATGGCGGAGACCACACGCTTGGTTTCCAGATGCCATTCGACCAGAAGGCGGTCGGTGGGCATGCTGCGGTGAAGCGGGCTGGTGGTGATGCCGTAGAAATCGGATATGTACTTGCGGGAGATGGCCCCTAGGCGGTTGATGTTGAAATGGGCGTTTTTGGTTTCGAGCGGATCGTAGGTCCATTCCACCACACGGATGTTGCGTCGCAGCGCATCTTCGCGCTGGAAAAGCTTAAGATGTCGGCCGACGCGGCGGTCGCGGTGAGAGGCGAGAACGCCGGTCATGTGGGAGTGCAGATAAGCGGTGGTGCCATGCAGACCGACGAACGCCTTCAGGAAGCCGACCATCACATCGCCGTCG
>Ga0335084_10001810_pt1 | contig 20238 bp, 21 predicted proteins | sample Lox_Sample_44_FD_206721 | JGI IMG/M metagenome (GOLD analysis project Ga0335084, IMG submission 206721) | Soil microbial communities from Loxahatchee National Wildlife Refuge, Florida, United States - Lox_Sample_4.4 | ecosystem: Environmental > Terrestrial > Soil > Wetlands | place: USA...
GTCGCACGCAGCCTCAACCTCCCGGCGATCGTCGGCCTGCACCACGCGCGGCAGATGATCCGCGAGGGCGAGCTCCTGATCGCCGACGGCTCGGCCGGCGTGCTGATCGTCAACCCCGACCGGCAGGTGCTCGCCGAGTACCAGCTCCGCCAGGGCCAGTTCGAGCTCGAGCGGCAGAAGCTGAAGCGGCTCAAGACGACGCCCGCGGCGACGCTGGAGGGCATCCCGGTCGAGCTCCAGGCGAACATCGAGTTGCCCGAGGACGTCGAGCAGGCGCTCGACGTCGGCGCGATGGGCGTCGGCCTGTTCCGGAGCGAGTTCCTGTTCCTCAACCGCGACGACCTGCCCGACGAGGACGAGCAGTTCGAGGCCTACCGTCAGGTCGTCCAGGCGATGGCAGGGCGCCCGGTCACGATCCGCACGCTCGACCTCGGCGCCGACAAGACGATCAACGGCGAGCAGTTCGCCGGCCCGAACCCGGCGTTGGGCCTGCGCGCGATCCGGTTCTGCCTCGCCGAGCCGCAGATGTTCCTCACGCAGCTCCGCGCGATCCTGCGCGCGTCGCACTACGGCAAGGTGCGCCTCCTCGTGCCGATGATCGCGCACGCGCACGAGATCGATCATGTGCTGCACTACGTCGCGGTGGCACGCGACACGCTGACGCACGGCGGCATCCCGTTCGACCCCGGGGTGCCGGTCGGCGGCATGATCGAGGTGCCGGGGGCGGCGCTCGCGGTCGGCGGCTTCATGAAGAAGCTCGCGTTCCTGTCGATCGGCACCAACGACCTGATCCAGTACACGCTCGCGATCGACCGCACCGACGACAACGTCGCGCACCTGTACGATCCGCTGCATCCCGCGGTGCTGTTCCTGGTCGCCCATACGATCCGCGCGGCGAACAAGGCGGGCGTACCGGTCGCCGTCTGCGGCGAGATGGCCGGTGAGCTCGAGCTGACGCGACTGCTGCTCGGCCTCGGCCTGCGCCAGTTCTCGATGCATCCGGCGCAGCTGCTGGCGGTGAAGCAGCAGGTGCTGCGCTCGTCGATTCCCGAGGTCGAGGCGCTTGCGCAGCGCATACTGCGCTCGGAAGAGGCCGACCGCACGCGCGGGCTGCTCGCGAGGCTCAATGCCTAACAGGAGTAACGAAGTGCTACGCGAAATCACCGGGGTGACCCAGGACACGGCCGGGCATACCCGGCGCTGGTTCCACGACGACTTCTTCGATCTCTTCGTACGGCAGGACCGCGATGGCGAGATCGTCGCGCTCGAGCTCTGCTACGGCGTCGGCCACGCGGAGCGGGCGCTCGTGTGGAAGAAGGGGCTCGGCCACTTCCACGACGGGCCGGAGGCGCCGCCGATCGACTCCGAGGACCTGGCGGCGCGCTTCGCCCGGGAGTGCGGCGAGGTGCCGCACCGGATCTCGACCTCGGTGCTGCGCGCCATCAAGGACTTCCCGCAGCTCGAGCGGCTCGCCGTCGCCCGGCGGCGCAAGTACCGCCGCGAGAACTGGCAGGAGCAGTAGCGAACCCCGCCCCCGGCCTTCGGAGGGCTGTCGTACAATCCGTTCCTGATCGCGCCGATTTGACACTTTGCGGGCGCAGGTCCAGCCTTGGGGCGGGACTGAAATTCTGCTAAAGCGAGGGTTCGAGACCCGTTCGGCAGAGGCGAGCTGAACGGGTTTTTGTTTTATGGGCCCAGACGACACGAATCTTCCCCGCTCGGTCGGCGTCGCGACGCCGCGCCGGCTCAGCTTCGCGCGGCCGCTCCGGTTGAAGAGCGGCGCCACGCTCGACGCGTACGATCTCGTCTTCGAGACCTACGGACGCCTCAACGCTGCGCGCTCCAACGCGGTCCTGGTCTGCCATGCGCTGAACGCCTCCCACCACGTCGCCGGCTACTACGCCGACGATCCCGGCAACATCGGCTGGTGGGACAACATGATCGGCCCGGGCAAGCCGCTCGATACCGAGCGGTTCTTCGTCGTCGGCGTGAACAACCTCGGCGGCTGCTTCGGCTCGACCGGTCCGGCGTCGACCAACCCCCGCACCGGCAAACCCTACGGATCGGGCTTCCCGGTGGTGACCGTCGAGGACTGGGTCGAAGCGCAGGCGCGGCTCGCCGACCGGCTCGGCATCCCGTGCTGGGCGGCGGTGATGGGCGGGAGCCTCGGCGCGATGCAGGCGCTGCAATGGACGCTGTCCTACCCGATGCGCATCCGGCACGCGCTCGTGATCGCCGCCGCGCCGCGGCTCTCGGCCCAGAACATCGCGTTCAACGAGATCGCCCGCCAGGCGATCACCACCGATCCCGACTTCCACGGCGGCGACTACTACGAGCACGGCGTCGTGCCGAAGCGGGGGCTACGCATCGCGCGGATGCTCGGCCACGTCACCTATCTCTCCGACGACGCGATGATGGAGAAGTTCGGCCGCGCGCTGCGCTCGGGAAAGCTCGGGTTCCATTTCGGCATCGACTTCGAGGTCGAGTCGTACCTGCGCCACCAGGCGGACAAGTTCTCGGAGTATTTCGACGCGAACACCTATCTCCTCATCACCCGCGCGCTCGACTACTTCGACCCGGCCGCCGAATGCGGTGGCGACCTCGCCGCGGCGCTCGCGCCGGCGAAGGCGAAGTTCCTCGTGGTCTCGTTCACCTCCGACTGGCGGTTCGCGTCCGCCCGCTCGCGCGAGATCGTCAAGGCGCTCCTCGACAACCGGTGCGACGTCGCCTACGCGGAGATCGACGCGCCGCACGGCCACGACGCGTTCCTGCTGGAGGATCCGCGCTACCTCGCGCTGGTGCGCGCCTACTTCGACAACGTTGCGCGCGGGGTGGGCGCCGAGCGTCCGGTCACGACCGGCGCGGCGCTGCTCGACGAAGGCGAGCCGCTGCGCGTCGTCGCCGGCGGCGGCTTTGCGGCATGACCGAGCACGAGCAGCTCTCGGGGCGGCCCGAGTTCGACACGATCGCCGGCTGGGTGGCGCCGGAGGCGACGGTGCTCGACCTCGGCTGCGGCGACGGCCTGCTCCTGAAGTTCCTCACCGGCACGCGCGGGGTCAAAGGCTACGGCATCGAGATCGCCGACGAGAACGTGCTCGCGTGCGTGAAGAACGGCGTCAACGTGATCCAGAGCGACCTCGAGCGCGGCCTGCAGGGCTTCGACGCGGGGTCCTTCGACTACGTGATCCTGTCGCAAACGCTGCAGGCGATGCGCCACACCGAGGAGATCGTGCTCGAGATGCTGCGCGTCGGCCGCCAGGGGATCGTCTCGTTCCCGAACTTCGGGTACTGGCAGGCGCGCTGGCAGGTGGCGGTCGGCGGGCGGATGCCGGTGTCGGACGAACTCCCCTACCAGTGGTACGACACGCCGAACGTCCACCTCTGCACCATCAGCGACTTCGAGCGCTTCTGCGCGGACCACGCGGTGGGGATTCTCGAGCGGATCGTGCTGCACGCCGGGCGGCGGATCGAGTTCCTTCCCAACCTGCTCGGCAGCCTCGCGGTCTTCCGCTTCGAGAAGCGTCACTAGCGGCCGGCGGTGGAACCGCAACCGAAGCTCCTCAAGTCGAAGCTCTTCTGGGTCGGGCTCCTGTACTTCTCGGAGGGCTTCCCGCTCGGCGTCTTCTACGAGATCTTCCCGGTCTGGTTCCGCCAGCAGGGGGTCGATCTCCGCGCGATCGGCGCGATCAGCCTGCTCGGCCTCGCCTGGACGCTCAAGTTCCTGTGGGCGCCGGCGATCGACCACTACCGCCGCCACCGCTACTGGATGGCGACGGTCGATCTGGCGATGGGTGCCGTGATGCTCGTGTTTGCGGCCGCCGCCGGATTCGGGCCGTGGGTGTGGGGGGCAATTGCGGTCTTCACGCTCCTCTCCGCGACGAACGACGTCGCGATCGACGGCTACACGATCGAGCTGCTCGACCGGCAGGAACTCGGGCTCGCGAACGGCGTGCGGATCGGGCTCTATCGCGTCGGGATGCTCGCCTCGGGGCTGGTGCTCATCCTCTCCGACTGGATCACCTGGCCGGGCGCGTTCGTGTGTGCGGGGCTGATCCTGGCCGGGTGCGCGGCGGCGGTGCTCGCCGCGCCGCCGGAGCGTGCGGTCGAACGCGACGCCCAAACCACCCTCCGGGCGGAGCTCGCGCGGATCGTCACCGACCCAAAGCTCGCGGCGTCAGTGCTCGCGCTCGGGCTCGGCGCACTTGCGCTCGTCGATCAGGTGACGAAGTGGTCGCGCGCATATCCCGCGTTCTGGGGGATCGCGCTGGCTGGCGGCCTTGCGGCGCTCGTGGTCTGCTGGATCGGCAGCCGGCGCGTCCCGGCGGCGAAGACCGACGCGACGCGCGGGCCGATGTTCGGCGCGCTCATCGAGCTCATCGCGCGGCCGCACATCTGGCCGGTGCTCGCGTTCATCCTGATCTTCAAGCTCGGCGACTCGTCGATGGGCTTCATGGTGAAGCCGTTCTGGGTCGACGCGGGCTTCACCGCGACCGAGATCGGGCTCGTCTCGGTGAACATCGGGCTCGCGCTCTCGATCGCCGGCGGGCTCGCCGGCGGCTGGTACACCGACCGCGCCGGGATCTTCAAAGCGCTGTGGGTGCTCGGGCTTGCCCAGGCGCTCTCGAACCTCGGCTACGCGGCAGCGGCCGCGCTCATCCCCTACGGCACGGGTGCAAGCCCCGAGTTCTGGCACCGGGCAGTGGTGTACACGGCGAGCGCGGCCGAGTCGTTCACCGGCGGCCTCGGGACGGCCGCGTTCCTCGCGTTCCTGATGGCGATCGTCGACAAGCGGCACTCGGCGACCGAGTACGCGCTGCTGTCCTCGGTGTTCGCGTTGTCGCGGTCGGTCGCGGGCTTCGCGAGCGGGTTCGGCGCGCAGGAGATGGGCTATTCCGCCTATTTTCTCCTTACGTTCTTCCTTTCGTTTCCCGCCTACCTGCTGCTGCCGTGGGTGAAGCGGATGCTCGCCTGGGCCGACGCACGGCCGGCGCCCTCGCCCTAGTTCTTCCGTCAGCGCCGCCGGTTCGCGCGCTTCGCCGGACGGCGGGCGACCCTCTTCGCTGCGCGTTTGACCGGCCGCCTGACCGGCCGCTTCGCGACACTGCGCTTCGCTCCCAGCGGCGCCGCGCCTACCAGCACCGCGGCGATGATGCACGGTTCGCTGCCGCGGACGCTCCAGGAGTGGTTCGTGCCGCGCTGGACCATGACGTCGCCCGCCTTGAGCAGCATCTCGCCCTTGTCCATGATCGCGTAGATCTCGCCCTTGAGCACGATGATGTAGTCCACGGTGGCCGTCTTGTGCATCATCGGGTCGCTCGAGTGCGCATCCTGGGCATGGCCGGCGCCGATCGAGTCGAAGCCCTCGCGGCCGTCGGTCCGGCCGCGCCACGCGCTGTCGGGCGGGAACTCGACGATGCGCAGGATCGTGCCGCCGCGCGGCGGCTCCAGCCGCACCGGCCGGTCAGCGTTGTCGGCCGCGCCTTCGTTCCGCGCCGGCGCGCCCTTCGTCTCCCAGAGGTCGGTGAGCGCGAGCCCGGGCATCGCGGCCATCTCCTTCACGTTCGGCGCCGGCCCGTCCATGATGAAGGTCGACTTGCCGTCGGCGTCGTGGCCGGTGAGAACCCTGCGGACTCGCCAGATCATGGTCTCCTCGAAGCGTCGTTGAGCGGGGCCGTAGAATAGCGCGCACGGAACGGCAGCGGGGGAGGAATGAAGCTCGTCACGTTTCGCACCGCGCGCGGCGGCCTGCGCGCCGGCGCGCTGATCGACGACGGCACGCGCGTGCTCGACCTGCAGGCCGCGCACCGCGCGCGCTACGGCCGGGCCTCGCTCCGGCTCGCGAGCGTGCTCGCGATCGCCGAAGGCGGCGAGCCCGCGCTCGACCTCGCGCGCGCACTCGCGGCGGTGAAGCGGCGCCCGAAGGCGGCGCTCTTCGCGCGCGACGCCGTCCGCCTCGCCGCACCGGTTCCGCAGCCGCCGCAGATGCGCGACTTCCTGTGCTTCGAGAAGCATCTGGTGCAGGCCTTCCAGGCGGCGCGCAAGCTCCGTGCGCGCGCCGCGCCGGACCCGGATGCGGCGCTCCGCGAGATGGAAGCGAAGGGGATTCTCGCGGTCCCCCAGACCTGGTACGAGCGGCCGATCTTCTATCACCCGAACCGCTTCAGCGTCTGCGGTCACGAGGACGACGTGCCGTGGCCCGCGTATTGCGAAGCGCTCGACTTCGAGCTCGAGTTCGGCTTCTACATCGGCCGGCCCGGCAAGGACATCGCTCGCGAGCGGGCGCGCGACCATATCTTCGGCTACACGATCTTCAACGACTTCTCGGCGCGCGACGAGCAGACGAAGGAGATGCCCGGCCAGCTCGGGCCCGGCAAGGGCAAGGACTTCGACAACGCGAACGCGATGGGTCCCTGCCTCGTCACCGCCGACGAGATTCCCGATCCCTATGCCCTCGAGATGAGGGTCCGGGTGAACGGCGAGGAGTGGGGGCGCGGCAACTCCCGCGACATGAAGTGGAAGTTCGAGGACTGCATCGCGCACGTGGCCCGGTCCGAGACGCTGCATCCCGGCGAATTCTTCGGTTCGGGCACCGTCGGCAACGGCTGCGGGCTCGAGCAGCTGCGGTTCCTGAAGCCCGGCGACGTCGTCGAGCTCGAGGTCGAGCGCATCGGCGTCCTGCGGAACCGGGTGGTGAGGCAGTGACCGTCGAGGCCGCGGCCGCGTTCCTCGCCGAGGCGCGGTGCGCGCGCACGCGCATGAGCGGGCTCCCGCCGGAGCTCCGCCCGGCGGACGTCGCAACCGCCTATCGCGTGCAGGACGCGCTGCACGCGGCACTCGCGGACGCCGGGCTCGGCGCGCTCGCGGGCTACAAGATCGGCTGCACGACGCCGGTCATGCAGCAGTATCTGAAGATCGACCATCCGTGCGCGGGAGGCGTGCTGGCGGCACGGGTGTATCGCGACGCTGCGCGCTTGCGCCACGGCGCCTTCGTCCGCGTCGGCGTCGAATGCGAGATCGCGGTGCTGCTCGGGCGCGACCTGCCGCCGCGCGAGCGGCCGTATGCGCCGGCCGATGTCGCACCGGCCGTCGAAGCGTGCGCCGCCGGGATCGAGATCGTCGACGACCGGTGGGTCGACTACCGGGCGGTCGACACACCCACGCTGGTCGCCGACGACTTCTTCAACTCGGGCTGCGTCCTCGGCCCGCTGCGCCCCTTCGATGCTGCGCGAGACCTCGCCGCCGTGCGCGGCGCGATGTCCGTCAACGGCCGCGAGGTCGGACGCGGCACCGGCACCGACGCACTCGGGAGTCCGCTCAACGCGCTCGCCTGGCTTGCGTCCACACGGGACGGTCTCAGGGCGGGCGAGTTCGTTCTTACGGGCAGCATGGTCCAGACGCATTGGGCCGCCCGCGGCGACCTCTGCGCGGTCGAACTCGAGGGCCTCGGCGCTGCCCACGTGTCCTTCGAGTAGGCCGGGCGGGTTGCCCGGTCCGTGAAAAGCCGGTAGCCTCGAGGGCTCTCCCCCGGAGCCCCCCTGCCCAAGGGTGCGGCAAGGCTCCCCACTTACGAGGACAACCATGAACGAACAGGTCACCACCGACAAGCTCGTCTCCGACATGAGGATCGTCATGGCGGACGCCGAGGATCTGCTGCGCGCCACCGCGAGCGCGGCCGGCGAGAAGGTCTCCGCCGCGCGCGCGAAGATGGAGGAGAGCCTCCGTACCGCGCGGGTAAAGGTCAACCAGGCCCAGGAGGTCGTCGTCGACAAGGCGAAGGCCGCTGCCCAGGCAACCGACGACTACGTGCACGCCCATCCGTGGAAGGCGGTCGGAACGGCGGCCGCGGTTGGCGTGATCCTCGGCATGCTGATCGCCCGGCGGTAGCCCGCGCTTCCCCGCATGCCACAGGAGCCGGGCGCACCGCGCCCCCCCGGACTCGTCGATTCGCTTTCGCGGCTCGGGCGCACCGCGCTCGGCGTGCTCCGCACGCGGCTCGAGATCCTCGGCACCGAGCTCGAGGAGGAGCGCATCCGCTTCGCCCAGCTCGCGCTCGCCGTCGCGGCGATCGCGTTCTGTGTGCAGATGGCGGTGCTCCTTCTCGTGATCTTCCTGGTGGTGACCCTGTGGGAAACGCACCGCCTCGCCACGGTCGGCGCGCTCGCCGGGTTCTTCCTCGCCGCCGGTGTCGTCGGCGTGCTGGTCCTCAAGCGCCACCTTGCGCGGCGCCCGAGGATGTTCGCGAGCTCGCTCGGTGAGCTCCGCAAGGACGAAGAGCGGCTGAAGTGAACCGCCGCCGGCTCGACCAGATCCATGCCCGTCGCGAGCAGCTGCTCGCGCGCTCGGCGGCGCAGCGCGACGAGCTGGCGCTGCTCCTCGCGCCGCTCAAGGGACCGCTTGCGCTCGCCGATCGCGGCCTCGCGGTCGCGCAGTACGTCCGCGCGCATCCAGGCCTAGTGGCGATCGCCGTGGCCGGCTTCGTCGTGTTTTCTCCGAAGCGCGCATTCCGGTGGGCCCGGCGTGCGTTCTCGGTCTGGCGCGGCTATCGCTGGGCCGCGCGCGCGCTCGCGGAGCTCGCGCCACCGCTCGCCCGGCGGGGGATGGAGCAGCCGCCTCAAAGCTCCCAGTCGTAGTCGATCGTGAGCGGCGCGTGGTCGGAGAACCGCCGCGCCTTGTAGATCGAGGCCTTTACCGCCTTCGCCGCAACCCCGGGGGTAGCGATCTGGTAGTCGATCCGCCACCCGACGTTCTTCGCCCACGCCTGGCCGCGGTTCGACCACCAGGTGTACTGCTCCGGACGCGGGTCGAGGCGGCGAAAGACGTCCACCCAGCCCGCCTTCTCGAACACCGCGGTCAGCCACTCCCGCTCCTCGGGCAGGAATCCGGAGTTCTTCCGGTTCGAACGCCAGTTCTTCAGGTCGATCTCGCGGTGCGCGATATTCCAGTCGCCGCACAGGATGAACTCGCGGCGGCTCCCGGCGAGGCGTTCGAGCACCGGCATGTACTCGCGCATGAACCGGAATTTCGCCCGCTGCCGGTCCTCCGAGCTCGACCCCGAGGGCACGTACATCGAGACGATGGAGAGCTTCCCGAAATCGGCCCGGAGGAAGCGTCCCTCCGGGTCGAACTCGCGGCTGCCGAACCCGGTCGAAACAGCATCGGGCGCACGGCGGCAATACATGCCGACGCCGCTATAGCCTCTCTTGTGCGCAAAATCGAAATGCGCCTCGAGCGATCCTGGCATGAGGATTGCACGGAGCAGGTCGCTTCGGTGAGCCTTGATCTCTTGCATGCATACACAATCCGCCTTTTGTCGTGCGAGCCAGCGGAGGAAGCCCTTCGCGACGGCCGAGCGGATGCCATTGAGATTCAGGGTTATCACGCGTAACATGTTGAAATCCGTTGCAAAATCGACGCCGCCTCGAACCGCCGAGATGAGCGACTACCGCCGCGAGTTCATCGCGTTCGCGATCGCGAGCGGCGTGCTGCGTTTCGGCAGCTTTGTGACGAAATCCGGCCGAACGACACCGTATTTCCTCGACGCGGGTCTCTTCAACACCGGCGCTCGCCTCGGACAGCTTGCGGAATTTTACGCAGACGCGATCCAGGCCTCGGGCGTCTCGTACGACATGGTGTTCGGCCCGGCCTACAAGGGCATCGCGCTCGCCGCGGCGACCGCCGTCGCGCTCTCGCGGCGCGGGCGCGACGTGCCCTACGCGTTCAACCGCAAGGAAGCGAAGGACCACGGCGAGGGGGGCTCGGTGGTGGGTGCGCCGCTCACCGGTCGGGTGCTGATCGTCGACGACGTGATGACCGCGGGCACCGCCGTGCGCGAGTCGGTCGCCGCCATCCGCACCGCCGGCGCGACACCTGCCGGAGTCGTGGTGTGCCTCGACCGCATGGAACGCGGCTCGGGCGCGCGCTCCGCCGTCCAGGAAGTCCGCGAACACTACGCAATACCGGTCATCGCGATCGCCACGCTCGATGACCTGATTGGATATCTAGAAGGCGCGCCGCAGCACGCGGAGGTTTTGCGAGCGATCGCCGCATATCGACGACAATACGGAGTTTCGCATCATGCTTAGCCCACGCAGCCTCATGCTCCTCCTCTGCGCGGCCGCTCTCGCCGGGCCCGCCGCCGCCCAGAAGCTCTACAAGTACACCGACGCGAACGGCAAGGTCGTCTACACCGACAAGATGCCGGCTAGCGCCGCCGGAAAGCCGAACGAGCAGCTCAACAGCCAGGGCACGGTGACGAAGCGCTACGAAGGCGCGCCCACGCCCGAGCAGCTCGCGGCGCAGGAGGCCGAGCGCAAGCGCAAGCTCGACGAAGAAGTGGCCGCAAAGGAAGAGAAGCGCAAGAACATGGCGCTTCTCAACACTTACTCGAACGAGCAGGACATCGCCGAGGCCCGCGCGCGCGCGCTCAAGGCGAACGCCGAGGCGCTCGAGGAAGCACAGCGCAAGCTCGCCGACACCCAGAAGCGCCAGCAGGCGCTCGCGGCCGAAGCCGAGTTCTACAAGAAGAAGCCGATGCCCGGCCAGCTGAAGCAGGACATTCAGGTGAACGATGCCGCGATCGCTTCGCAGACCGAGTTGCTCGACAAGAAGAAGAAGGAGACCGATGCGATCAACGCGAAGTACGACGAGGATCTGCGCCGGTACCGGGCGCTCGTGAAGAGCGGTTTGGCCGCGCCGGCCGCTTCGCCGGCCCCGGTCGCTGCCGCGGCACCGAAGGCGGCGGCGAAGAATTGACCTCGCATCCGCGGGGTCATCCTGGCGAACGCCGGGATGCAGACGAGCTGGCCGGCTAGCCGCCGGCCAGTTTGCTTTTCAGGATCTCGTTCACCTGCCCCGGGTTCGCCTTGCCCTTCGTCGCCTTCATCACCTGGCCGACGAGCGAGTTGAACGCCTTCTCCTTGCCGGCGCGGTAGTCCTCGACCTGCTTCGGGTTCGCGGCGAGCACTTCGGCGACGATTGTCTCGAGCGCGCCGGCGTCGGAGATCTGCCTTAGTCCGCGCGTCTCGATGATCGCGTCGGGATCGCCCTCGCCTGCCCACATCGCGTCGAACACTTCCTTGGCGATCTTGCCGGAGATCGTGCCGTCGTGGATGCGGGCAAGCAGGGCGGCGAGTTGCATCGGCTTGACGTTGCTCTCCGAGGCATCCTTCCCCGCCTCGTTCAGCCTCGCGCTCAAGTCACCGGTCACCCAGTTCGCGACTTCCTTGGGCGAGGCAAAGGCCGCGGCCCGGATCGCGCCGTCGAAGTACTCCGACAGGCTCCAGCTCGAGGTGAGGGTCGCCGTGTCCTGGGCGGATAGCCCGTACTGCTGGAACCTGGCGCGCCTTGCCTGCGGCAACTCCGGCATCGCGCCGTGAATCCTCCTGATCTCATCCTCGGTCACCACGAGGGGAAGCAGGTCCGGATCGGGGAAGTAGCGGTAGTCGTGCGCATCCTCCTTGGTGCGCATCGACCGCGTCTCGTCGCGGTCGGGATCGTAGAGCCGCGTCTCCTGCACGATCTTCCCGCCGCCCTCCAGGATCTCGATCTGGCGGCGCACCTCGTACAGGATCGCGCGCTCGAGGAACCGGAACGAGTTGAGGTTCTTGATCTCGCAGCGCGTGCCGAGCGGCGCGCCCGGGCGCCGCACCGACACGTTCGCGTCGCAGCGGAACGAACCTTCCTGCATGTTGCCGTCGCAGATGTCGATCCAGCGCACGAGCGCGTGCAGCGCCCGCGCATAGGCTACGGCTTCCTCCGCCGAGCGCATGTCCGGCTCGGAGACGATCTCGAGCAGCGGGATGCCGGCGCGGTTGAGATCGACGCCGCTCATGCCATGGAAATCCTCGTGCAGGAGCTTGCCGGCGTCCTCCTCGAGGTGCGCGCGAGTGAGCCGGATCGCCCGCTCCTCGCCGCCGATGACGATCACGACCGCGCCGCCCTCGACGATCGGCGCCTCGAACTGGCTGATCTGGTAGCCCTTCGGCAGGTCCGGATAGAAATAGTTCTTGCGCGCGAACACCGAGCGCCGCCGGATATTGCCGCCGACCGCGAGCCCGAACCGGATTGCCCGCTCGACCGCGCCCCGGTTCGCCACCGGCAGCACGCCGGGCAGCGCGATGTCGACCGCGCTCGCCTGGGTGTTCGGCGCTGCGCCGAAGGCGGTCGACGCGCCGGAGAACATCTTCGACTGCGTCGAGAGCTGGGCGTGGGTCTCGAGGCCGATGACGGTTTCCCATTCCATCGCCGGAGCCCTCAGGCCTTCGCCATGTCCGGCATCCGCAGATGCCAGTCGGTCGCGCGCTGGAATCCGTGCGCGACGTTCAGCATCCGCGCTTCGGCGAAGTAGTCGCCGACGATCTGCAGTCCGACCGGCAGACCCGCGCGGCCGAAACCGCACGGAATCGACATCGCCGGCAGTCCGGCGAGGTTCGCGCCGATCGTGTAGATGTCGTTGAGATACATCGTCACCGGATCGGCGACCATCTCGCCGATCCGGAACGCCACCGTCGGCGAGGTCGGGCCGACAATCACGTCGCACTGCTTGAACGCGCCGGCGAAGTCCTGCGCGATGAGGCGCCGCACTTTCTGCGCCTGCAGGTAGTACGCATCGTAGTAGCCGTGCGAGAGGACATAGGTCCCGACGAGGATCCGCCGCCGCACCTCCGCGCCGAAGCCCTGTGCGCGCGTCTTGCGGTACAGGTCGAGAAGATCCGCGTACTCGGGCGCGCGATGGCCGTAGCGCACGCCGTCGTAGCGCGACAGATTCGACGACGCCTCGGCCGGCGCGATCACGTAGTACGCCGGGACCGAGAGCCCGATCGCGGGCAGCGCGACCGCCACGGTTGTCGCGCCGAGCTTCCTCAGTTCCCCGATCGCCCCGTCGACCGCGTCGCGGACGTCATCCGCCATGCCTTCGCCGAAGTATTCCTTCGGGAGGCCGATCCGGACGCCCGCGAGCGGCCGGCCGAGCTCGCGTGCGTAGTCCTCCGGCGGCCGGTCGAGGCTCGTCGAATCGCGCGGGTCGAAGCCGACCATCGCGTTGAGGAGCAGCGCCAGATCCCCGGCAGTGCGCGCGAGGGGGCCGCCTTGGTCGAGGCTCGAGGCGAAGGCGATCATCCCGTAGCGTGAAACGAGCCCGTAGGTCGGTTTCAGGCCCGAGACCCCGCACATCGCTGCCGGCTGCCGGATCGACCCGCCGGTATCGGTGCCGGTGGCGCAGGGCGCCAGCCCGGCGGCCACCGCGGCCGCCGACCCGCCCGACGAGCCCCCGGGCACGCAGGCGCGATCCCAGGGGTTCCGTACCGGACCGTAGTGCGAGTTCTCGGTGGACGAGCCCATCGCGAACTCGTCCAGGTTGGTCTTGCCGAGGAGGACGGCCCCTGCGGCGTTGAACCGTCCGATCACATGCGAGTCATACGGGGCGACGAAGTTGGCGAGCATCTTCGAGGCGCAGGTGGTCAGCCAGCCCTCGGCGCAGAAGATGTCCTTGTGGGCCACGGGGATACCGGTGAGCGGCCCCCCCTCGCCGCGGGCGATGCGTGCGTCTGCGAGGCGTGCCTGGGCGAGACTTTTTTCCGGGTCAACGGTAATGAAGGTGTTCAGCGCCCCTTGTGCCCGCGCGATCCGGTCGAGGTACGCCCGGGTCAGCTCCACGCTCGAGACCTGCTTCGCGGCGAGGGCGGCGCGGAGCTCCGTGAGGGTGGCGGTCAGCGTCCGCAAGGGAAGGAGCGCTTACTCAATGACTTTCGGAACGAGGTACAGGTCCGCTTCGACTTGGGGGGCGATCGCCTGGAAGGCCCGGTGCCGGTCGGCCTCGGTGACCGCGTCCTCCCGGAGCCGCAGGCCCACCTCCCGCGCGTGGGACATCGGCTCGATGCCCCGGGTGTCCGCGGCCTTGAGCTGCTCGACCAGACCGATGATGCCGTTCAGCTGCGCGCGCACCGCCTCGGCCTCGGCGTCGGTCACCTCGATCCGGGCAAGGTGCGCGATGCGCCGGACGTCGTCCAGACTGAGGGACATTGTGGACCCAGCGTGATTTTCGACGTAGAACAACAGCTTAGATCGCGGTATTATAGCCGTGCGTAAGCTACAGGAACAACTACATGCTTGGATTTCTCCGCGCGTATTTCTCCGACGACCTCGCAATCGATCTCGGCACGGCCAACACGCTGATCTACGTTCGCGGCAAAGGAATCGTGCTCGACGAGCCGTCGGTCGTCGCGATCCGCCAGGAAGGCGGCCCGAGCGGCAAGCGCACGATCCAGGCGGTTGGCAAGGAAGCGAAGCAGATGCTCGGCAAGGCGCCGGGCAACATCACCGTCATCCGCCCGATGAAGGACGGCGTGATCGCCGACTTCACCGTCACCGAGCAGATGCTCAAGCAGTTCATCAAGAAGGTGCACGTCTCGCGCCTGCTGTCGCCGTCGCCGCGGATCATCATCTGCGTGCCGTGCGGTTCGACGCAGGTCGAGCGGCGCGCGATCCGTGAATCGGCGATCGGCGCCGGCGCCTCGCAGGTGTACCTCATCGAGGAGCCGATGGCCGCGGCGATCGGCGCGGATCTCCCGGTCGCGGAGGCGACCGGCTCGATGGTCGTCGACGTCGGCGGCGGCACCACCGAGGTCGGCGTGATCTCGCTCGGCGGCATGGTGTACGCGGGCTCGGTGCGCGTCGGCGGCGACAAGTTCGACGAGGCGATCATCAACTACATCCGCCGCAACTACGGCATGCTGATCGGCGAGTCGACCGCCGAGATGATCAAGAAGGAGATCGGCTCCGCCTTCCCCGGCTCCGAGGTGCGCGAGATCGAGGTGAAGGGCCGCAATCTCGCCGAGGGCATTCCGCGCAGCTTCACCATCTCCTCCAACGAGGTGCTGGAGGCGCTCACCGAGCCCCTCAACCAGATCGTCTCCGCCGTCAAGTCGGCGCTTGAGCAGACCCCGCCCGAGCTCGGCGCGGACATCGCCGAAAAAGGCATGGTGGTCACCGGCGGCGGCGCGCTGCTGCGCGACCTCGACCGGCTCCTGATGGAGGAGACCGGTCTGCCGGTGATCGTCGCCGAGGATCCCCTCACCTGCGTCGTGCGCGGCTCGGGCAAGGCGCTCGAGAAGATGGAGAAGCTCGGCAACATCTTCACCAATGAGTAAGGAAAGGGGGAGGGTGAGGGGGGAAGGGTGAGCGGCGTGGCGCACCCTTCCCCCTTCACCCTTCTTCCCTCCTCTTCTCTTTTTCCCCTTCCCCGCGAAGCGTCATGGAGTACGCGCCACCGCAATTCTTCCATCGTGGCCCGGCTCCGATCGCGCGCCTCACGTTCTTCGCGCTGCTCTCGGTGCTGCTCATGGTGCTCGACGCTCGGTTCCGCTACGCCGAGCCGATGCGCCAGCTCCTCGCCATCGCGGTCTATCCCCTCCAGCAGCTCGCGATCGCGCCGGTGTCGGCGCTCGCCCACAGCCGCGAGTTCTTCACCACGCAGACCCGGCTGCGGCGCGAGAACGCCGAGCTGCGCGACGAGAAGCTGAAGGACGCCGAGCTGCTGCTCGCGCTCGACTCGGTCCGCGAAGAGAACGAGCAGCTGAAGCGCCTGCTCGGGGCGCGGGAGCGGCTCACCGGTGACTCGATCTTCGCCGAGATCGTGTACGCGGGCCGCGACCCGTTCAGCCGCAAGGTGATCATCGACAAGGGCACCCAGCAGGGCATCGCCCTCGGCCAGCCGGTGATCGACGCCGCCGGCGTGATCGGCCAGGTGACGCGCGTGCAGCCGCTCCTCGCCGAGGTGACGCTCGTCACCGACAAGGACCACGCGATCCCGGTGCAGGTCGTGCGGAACGGCCTGCGCGGCGTCGCCTACGGCTCCGGCGACGGCGCGACGATGGAGCTGCGCCACATGGCGGCGAACGCCGAGGTCGAGAAGGGCGACGTCCTCGCGACCTCCGGCATCGACGGGGTGTACCCGCGCGGCCTGCCGGTCGCGCGGATCGTGCGCATCGAGCGCGACGCGGCCTACGCGTTCGCGAAGATCGTCGCCGAGCCGGTCGCGGGCACCGACCAGCACCGGCAGGTGCTGGTGCTCGCGCGGATGGACGACACGCCGGCCTGGTCCGAAGACCCGAGCCGCGGCGCCCGCAAAGCGGGCAAGAGCAGGCGCTCGCCCCGGAAGCCCGACTGATGGCGCTCGAGGCACCCGGCCAGCAGTACCTCCTGCTCCCCGCGAAGGGCAGCTTCATCGTCGCGAGCCTGCTCGTGGCGCTCGCGTTCAACCTCCTCCCGTGGCAGGACGTCCGCGGCGTACCCGACCTCCTCGCGGTCGTCATCACCTTCTGGTGCATCCACCAGCCGCGCAAGATGGGGATCGGCGCCGCGTGGGCGCTCGGGCTGGTCATGGACGCGGCGAACGGCACGCTCTTCGGCCAGTACGCGCTCGCCTACGCCGCGCTCGCGTATGCCGCGCAGTCGCTCCACCGCCGCATCCTGCGCTTCCCGCTCTGGCAGCAGGCGTTGCACGTCCTCGTATTGCTCGCTGCCGCCCAGCTCCTGATGCTCGCGGTCCGGCTAGCGGCCGGCGGCACCTACCCCGGCATCTCCTACTTCGTGGGGAGCGTCGTCGCCGCCGCGCTGTGGCCGGTCGTGACGGTGTTCCTGCTCGCGCCGCAGCGGCGGCCGGCGGAAGTCGACGAGACGCGACCGATATGAACAAAGCGCGGTACCCTTGCCGTCGGCCGGGCATGCGATGAGTCAAGAGTTCCGCGATCTCGAGGGCGATCTCCGCCGCTTCCAGTTCCGGCTCGGCGTTGCCGGGGCGGTGGTGCTGGCGACGTTCGGGCTGCTCGCGCTGCGCTTCGTCTATCTCCAGCTCTACCAGCACGACTACTACCGGACCAAGGCCGAGGACAACCGCATCTCGGTCGTCCCCCTGGTGCCGAATCGCGGGCTGATCCTCGACCGCAATGGCGTCGTGCTCGCCCGCAACGAATCGCAGTACACGCTGGAGATCAACCCGCAGAAGGCGGGCAACGTCGAGACGGTGATCGCCGAGCTCGGGAAAGTGATCGACGTCCAGGCGCGCGACCGCAGCCGCTTCAGGAAGCTCCGCTCGGAGATCAAGGGCGCGGACAGCCTGCCGATCCGTACCCGGCTCACCGACGACGAGGTGGCGCGGTTCGCGGCAAACGCCTACCGCTTCCCGGGCGTGGAGATCAAGGCGCGGCTCTTCCGTTCCTATCCGATGGGCGAGGTCGCCTCGCACGCGCTCGGCTACATCGGGCGGATCAGCGACAAGGACCTCGAGCGGCTCGAGGCCGATGGCGTGCAGGCGAACTACAAGGGCTCCGACTTCATCGGCAAGGCAGGGATCGAGGGGAGCTACGAGCGCGAGCTGCACGGCGTGACCGGCTCGGCACAGGTCGAAATCGACGCGAGCGGGCGCGGCATCCGCACGCTCGAGTCGTCGCCGCCGATCTCGGGCAACAACCTCGCGCTCACGCTCGACATCAAGCTGCAACAGGTCGCCGAGACCGCGTTCGGCAACTTCCGCGGCGCGCTGGTCGCGATCGAGCCGGCGACCGGCGGGGTGCTCGCGCTCGTCTCCAAACCGGGGTACGACCCTAACCTCTTCGTCGACGGCATCGACGCCGCCGCCTGGGAAGCGCTCAACAACGATCCCGACAAGCCGCTCAACAATCGCGCCCTCACCGGCGCCTATCCGCCGGGCTCGACGTTCAAGCCGTTCATGGCGGTGATGGCGCTCGAGCTGGGGCGACGTACGCCGGAGTCCACCATTTTCGACCCCGGATTCTTCGCGCTGCCCGGCGTGTCGCACCGCTGGCGCGACTGGAAGGTCGGCGGCCACGGCTCGGTCAACCTGCACCGCTCGATCGTGATCTCCTGCGATACCTACTACTACGGGGTCGCCAACGACACCGACATCGACGCGCTGCACGACTTCCTCTCGCAGTTCGGGTTCGGGCAGCCGACCGGGATCGACATCGACGGCGAGCGCGGCGGGCTGTTGCCGTCGCGGGAATGGAAGCGCAAGCGCTTCAAGACGGCGGTGGAGCAGAAGTGGTATCCCGGCGACAGCGTCTCGGTCGGGATCGGCCAGGGCTACAACCTCGCGACGCCGATCCAGCTCGCGTTCGCGACGAGCATCCTCGCCAACAACGGCGTCGTCTACAAGCCGCACATCGTGCGCCACGTGGTCGATGCGCGCACCGGCGAGACCCGCGCGGTCGAGCCGCAGCCGGTGCGCACCGTGAAGGTGAACCCGAAATGGGTCGAGCTCGTGAAGGCGGCGATGGTCGACGTCACAAAGCCCGGCGGGACCGCGGCGCGGTCGGGCGCGGGCGCCCAGTACGCCTACGGCGGCAAGACCGGCACCGCGCAGGTGGTCGCGATGAAGCAGAACGAGAAGTACGACGAGAAGAAGGTCGCCGAGCGGCACCGCGACCACTCGCTCTTCATCGCGTTCGCGCCCGCGGCGGCGCCGACGATCGCGCTCGGTATCCTGGTCGAGAACGGCGGGCACGGCAGCGCGACGGCCGCGCCGATCGCGCGCGTCGTGCTCGACTACTTCCTGCTCGGGAAGCTGCCCGAGAAGGCGCCCGACCTCAACCCGGACGCACCCGAGGACTGACGTGCTCGCGCGACTCTGGGACAAGCTCGCCGCCAACCTCGACGGAACGCTCGTCCTGCTCGCGGTGCTGATCCTCAGCGTGGGTCTCTTCACGCTCTACAGCGCGGCCTACGACACGCCCGATCGGCTCAACGCCCAGCTCGCCAACATCGCGGTCGCCTTCGTCGCGATGTGGATCGCGGCGCAGATCCCGCCGCAGACGCTGATGCGCTTCGCGGTGCCGATTTACGCGGTCGGCCTGATCCTGCTCATCGGCGTCGCGCTGTTCGGCGAGGTGGCGAACGGCGCGCGGCGCTGGCTGCACGTCGGGGTGGTGCGTTTCCAGCCGTCCGAGATGATGAAGATCGCGATGCCGCTCATGCTCGCGTGGTACTTCCAGAAGCGCGAGGCCACGCTGAAGGTAAGCGACTACGTCGCCGCGGCGCTGATCCTCGCGGGGCCGGCGCTGCTCATCGCGAAGCAGCCCGATCTCGGGACCGCGCTCCTGGTGAGCGCGGCGGGGTTCTATGTCATCTTCCTCGCCGGACTCTCGTGGCGCCTGCTCGTGCCGGTGGTCGCGCTCGGCGTCGTGGCCGTCGTCGCGCTGGTCGTGCTCGAGCCGATGCTCTGCCAGTCCGAGCTCGTCTGGCCCGGCATGAAGGCCTACCAGAAGGCGCGCATCTGCACGCTCCTCGACCCCACGACCGATCCGCTCGGGCGCGGCTTCCACATCATCCAGGCGACGATCGCCGTCGGCTCCGGCGGCTTCCTCGGCAAGGGCTGGCTCGAGGGCACGCAGGCCCACCTCGAGTTCATCCCCGAGCGCTCGACCGACTTCATCTTCGCGGTGTTCTCGGAGGAGTTCGGCCTCGTCGGCAACTTCGTCCTGCTCGCGCTCTACCTCGGCCTGATTGCCCGCGGGCTCGTCATCGCCGCCGGCGCGCCGACCTTTTTCGCGCGGCTCCTCGCCGGCGCGATCACCCTCATCTTCTTCACCTACGCGTTCGTCAACATGGGAATGGTGAGCGGCATCCTGCCGGTGGTCGGCGTGCCGCTGCCACTGATCTCGTACGGCGGGACCGCGCTCGTCACGCTCTTCCTCGGGCTCGGGATCCTGATGAGCATCCACAAGCACCGCAAGCTGGTCCAGACGTGAGCATGCCGGGCCGCCCGAAAGGCGAACCCCGAGCGCGGTTCTGGCGCGAGGGTGGTCCGTTGAGGCCGGCGCCGCGTGCCGGGACGCGCACGATCGCGCTTTGCGCGGTCGCGGCGATCGTTGCATCGTGTGCGAGCACGCCGCGCCCGCCGGCGGTCGAGCGGGAGGCCAAGGCTCCGCCGACGGCCCCGATGACACCGCCGCGCCGCGGCGGCGGCTACTACCTCGACGACGGGCCGGGCGACGGCGCGGTTCCCGACCTCGAGCGCATCCCGGACGCGCAGCCGCGCGCCGAAGCGCTCAACCGGTTCGCGAACAACTCGTACGTCGTCTTCGGCAAGGAGTACGTGCCCGAACGGAGCGTGCGGCCGTTCCGCCAGCGCGGCCTCGCGAGCTGGTACGGCCGCAAGTTCCACGGCCAGCGGACCTCGAGCGGCGAGACCTACGACATGTATGCGCTGACCGCTGCCCATCC
>Ga0335084_10001811_pt1 | contig 20237 bp, 21 predicted proteins | sample Lox_Sample_44_FD_206721 | JGI IMG/M metagenome (GOLD analysis project Ga0335084, IMG submission 206721) | Soil microbial communities from Loxahatchee National Wildlife Refuge, Florida, United States - Lox_Sample_4.4 | ecosystem: Environmental > Terrestrial > Soil > Wetlands | place: USA...
CTTCCCGCCCCGCCCCCGATGTCCAACGCTGGGCCTGCGTTTGCGCGTACGACGGCGGGGGTTTCAGCGGCTGGCAGAGCCAGCCCGACGGCCGCGCCGTGCAGGACGCAATCGAGCGCCGGCTGAAGGCGATCTTTGGCCGCGCGGTTCGCATCCACGGCAGCGGCCGGACGGATGCGGGTGTGCACGCCCGCGGCCAGGTTTTCCACTTCGATGCGGCGTGGACGCACGGCTCAGTCCGGCTGCGGGCGGCACTCCGCGGCGGACTGCCGCCGACCATCCTGGTGCGATCGGTGCGGGCAGTGCCGCGCGCCTTCCACGCGCGTTTCTCGGCGGCCGGCAAGGTCTATTACTATCAACTGCATCACGGGGGGCCGGCCGATCCCTTCCTGCAGCCATTCTGCTGGTCAATCCGCCAGAAGCTGGACGCCGCGGCGATGCGCGCGGCGGCGCGGCGCCTGCGGGGCCGCCACGACTTCCGGGCGTTTGCGGCGAGCCCCGGCGCGATGCGGGAGAACACGGTGCGCCGCCTGCGCCGGCTGGAAGTGACGGGGCGCGGCGCGCGCCTGCGCATCACCGCGGAAGCCGATGGTTTCCTCTACAAGATGGTGCGCGGCTTGGTGGGCGCGCTCGTGGCGGTGGGGCAGGGGAAGCTGACTCCCGCCCAGGTCGGGGCGATTCTGGGCGCGGCGCGGCGGACCCACCTCATTCAAACGGCGCCGGCGCAGGGGCTATGCCTGGCGCGGGTGCGGTATTGAGTCATGACGGCGCGCGGCACGCTGGCGGTCTGGTGGCGTACGGCCGGCGACCTGGTGTTCCCGCCGGTCTGCGTGCACTGCGGCGGTCTGGTCGAAGGGGGCGGGCTGCGGCACGTGTGTGCGCGCTGCGAGGCGCTGATCCTCCGGGTACGGCCGCCGTATTGCCACGTGTGCGGGCACCCGTTCTACGGGGAGGTGCACGGCGAGCGGGTGTGCCCCCACTGTGCGGAGCTCGTCCCAGCATACCGGGAGGGGCGCACCTGCGTGCTGCTGACGGGGCCGGCCCGTGCGCTCGTGCATGCGTTCAAATATCATCGGGCTCTTCACGTGCTGGACGACATCGGGGTGCTGATCCGGACCACGCCGGGGATGGCGGACCATCTGCGCGGAGCGGTGCTGGTGCCGGTGCCGCTCCATCCGCGCAAGGAACGCGAGCGGGGCTACAATCAGAGCCGGCTGCTGGCGGACTGCTTTGCCGCCGCCGGCGGGGGCGCGCGCGTGGCGACGCCGCTGCGCCGCGTGGTCGACACGCCGACGCAGACCGCCCTCGACCGGCGCACGCGGCAGGCGAACTTGAAAAATGCCTTTGCCTTGCGGACGGGGGCGGCCATAAACACCGCCGAGCATTACGTGCTCATTGATGATGTCTTCACGACGGGTGCCACCCTCAACGCCTGCGCGGCCGTGCTGCGGCGCGCGGGCTGCCTGAACCTCGACGTCGTCACGTTCGGCCACGGCTGAATCCCCTCATGGTGCATTTCAACAAGCCCGAGTATCCCACGCGGATCGTCAAGAAGAAGGACATTCCCAAGGGGGTCTGGGTGAAATGTCCGCTCTCGGGCGAGATTGTGTTCAACAAGGACCTCGAGGCCAACCAGATGGTGGTGCCGAAGAGCGGCTACCACTTTCGCATCGGGGCGCGCGACCGCCTCAAAACCCTGCTCGATCCCGACACGTTTGCGGAGTTCGCGGCGGACGTGCGCGCGGCGGACCCGCTGGGATTCGTGGATTCGCAGCCGTATCCCGAGCGGCTCAAGAAATACGAAAGGGAGAGCGGGCTGAGCGAGGCGGTGGTGTGCGGCACGGGCCGGATCCACGGCATCGCCGTGGCGGTGGCGGTGATGGATTTCCGGTTCTGCGGCGGCTCGATGGGGAGCGCGACGGGCGAAAAGGTGACGCGGACGATCGAAACGGCGCTGCGCGAGAAGATTCCGTGCGTTATTTTCAGCGCGGCGGGCGGCGCGCGCATGCAGGAGGGCATTTTCTCGCTGATGCAGATGGCCAAGGCCAGCGCGGCGCTCGGGCGGCTGGCGGCGGCCCGGCTCCCGTTCATCTCGGTGCTGACCGACCCGACGACCGGCGGCGTGACGGCCAGCTTTGCCACGCTGGGCGACGTCATCCTGGCCGAACCGGGCGCGCTCGTCGGATTCGCCGGCGCGGTGGTGATCAGGGAGACCACCAAGCAGACGCTGCCGTCGGGCTTCCAGCGGGCCGAGTTTCTCCTGAAGCACGGTCTCATCGACCAGATCGTCAGCCGCCTGGAAATGCGCGACCGGCTGCGGGACATTCTGCTGGCGCTGCACGTCAAGAAGCCGCCGCCGGCGGAGCGGCCGGCGTAGGCCGTCGGGGAAAAGAGGGCGTGACGCGCGCCCGCGCGCCTGCTGGACTCGCGTCCTTTCATGCCCAAGCCCGCGATATTCACCGGCTACGGGCCGGTGCAGGAGTACCTGTTCGGACTCAAGGCCCGGGGCGTAAAGGTCGGCATTGACCGGATGCGGGTCCTGGTCGAGGCGCTGAGGCACCCCGAGCGGCGCTACCCGGTCATCCACGTCGCCGGCACCAACGGCAAGGGCTCGGTCTCGGCGATGCTGGACGCCATCCTGCACGCGGCCGGCTGGCGCACGGGCCTGTACACCTCGCCGCACCTGGTGAGGCTCGGCGAGCGCGTCCAGGTGGACCGCCAGTTGTTGAGTGAGGCGGAGATTGTCGCGTACACGAACGAACTGCGGCCGCTGGCGGAGCAGCCGGCGCTCTTCAGCGACGAGGATCATCCGAGCTTCTTCGAATTCATGACGGCGATGGCCTTTCTGCAGTTCGCGCGGCGCCGCGTCGACGTCGCGATCGCCGAGGTGGGCCTGGGGGGCCGCCTTGACGCCACGAACGTGGTGGAACCGGAGCTGGCCGTGATCACCTCGATCGGCCTGGATCACTGCGAGGTGCTCGGCGACCGCCTCGACCTGATCGCCGCGGAGAAGGCGGGCATCATCAAGCCGGGGCGGCCGCTGGTGCTCGGCCGCGTGCCTGGCGAGGCCGAGGAGGTGATCCGCCGGAGGGCGGCGCAACTGGGCGCGCCGGTGACTGCGGTCCGGGAGGCATTCGGCGACGAACTGGACCGCTATCCGCGCACGAACCTGGAGGGCGACTACCAGCGCTGGAATGCGGCCACCGCCACGCTGGCGGCGCGGTTGCTGCCGGCGCGTTGGGGGCTGACGGAGGCCATCATCGCCCGCGGCCTGATGCGGGCCGACTGGCCGGGCCGCTGGCAGCGTCTGCGCGTCGGCAGGCAGGCCCTCATCCTCGACGCCTCGCACAATCCCGAAGGGGCGCAGGTGCTGGACGTCAATCTGGCCAGACTCCGGGCGGAGACCTGCCGGGCGCCAGTCATCGTGACGGGTGCGCTGGGCGAATACCGCGCCCGCGCCCTGCTGGAGGTGATCGCGCGCCACGCGCGCGAGATCCACCTCGTGGTTCCCCACCAGACCCGCGCCTGCGGCTACCCGGAACTGGAGCACTGCATTCCGCCGACGTTTGCGGGGCGGGTCGCGCGCACGACCGTGGAGGCGATCTTCCCGACACCGGATTGCTGCGCCGTCGGCGGGGGGGACGAAACCGTGGTGGTCACGGGATCGATCTACCTGATCGGCGAGGTGTTCGCCCGGCTCGAGCCGCGGCGCGGTCCGGGCGAAGGACACCTGCAGGACTTTTGAGCGCCCGGTTGCCGTGGCGCCGGTGTCGTACCGGTGCGGTCCGCAGCGGCGGCGCCGTTGCCCTACACTCCTGCCAGATTCACCAGCTCCGCCGTCGCCGGCACGTCCTTGATGATCTGCGCCGGCAGCGGGCCGACGCCGAGATAGCGGAGATTGGGCAGGGGGGACGGCCAGGAGCGGCCCTCGTAGGCGACCGCGAGGACGGCCTTCACCATGGCGCCCACGTAGCGCTGGGCCTGACGGGGCAGATCGACGAACCGACGCACGGCGGCAATGTCTTCCGACCAGCCCGGGCAGCTCTGGAACACTGGGCGCAACGTCTTGCGCACCGCCTCGTTGCGCGGCACGTGGCAGTAGCGGCGGCCATCGGGGCCCTCATAGGCGGTGCAGACCAACAGGTCGCCGTGCCAGTCGCCAGCTTGGGTGAGTGCGTCGAGCTTGTTGATCATCAAGTCGTGGAATCCGCCGTAGCGCAGGGCGTCGCCCTTCTCGACCGCATCGTACCAGCCGACCATGCGCTGGCGACCGGTCGTTGAGCCGTATTCGAGCTGCTTCAAGCGGACGCACAGGGGATGGGCGTCGTCCATCTTGGTTAGGAACGTGTGGGTGCCGACCTTGGTGTCATAGGCCTTGGCCACGCCGATGGTGTGGAGGGGCTGCAGCGAAATCCCGGCGGATTGGAAAAACTCCGGTGCGAAGGTGTGCGAAGCCGTGACGTTGGGAGAGAAGCCCTGGCGTTTGTCGAGCCAGTAGGACTGGCCGAACTCGCCGATGACCGTGCGGCCGGCGCCCAGCTCGCGCAGCACGAGCTCGCGGACTTCGCCGATGTGGGCCGCGAGCGCGGTGCCCGCGTTCCAGTAGGCCTCCGTCAGGCGTTCGAGGTTCAGTGTAAAGGGCTCGCCGCCGCGGAACCGGTGGAAATCGAACTCGGCCGCGGGAAACACGCCGAGATCGATGCTCTCGCGGTTGGCCCGCTGTTCGGCCTCGGTCAGCTTCTGGAAAAAGCCCATCCAGGCTTCCTCGCTCACGCGGCAGACGTGCCGGATCGTGCGCAGCGCGCGGTCGGCGCGCTGGGCGAGCTTGCGCGCGAAGTAATTGGGGCCGGCTTGAAAATCGGAAAAGCAGATCTGCCACTGGGCTACTTCATCGCCATAGGCCGGCGTGATGCCGCGGCCGGTGGAACCGCGCGGCTCCTCGCGGAGGACGTTGGTGCGATAGTCCTCCCACGCCAGGTCGAGCAGGCGGTGGGTGAGATCAGAGACCAGCGTGCGTTCGTCGACGAGCAGGCGCGCGAGCACGGCATAGCCCTTGTGCTCGAGCAGCCGGGTCTCCCACCAGATCTTGCGCGGGTCGGCGACCACGCCGCTGCCGATGCACAGGTGCGGGATGGCCGGCACGGCGACGCCGGAGGGCAGGAGATTGAACTTCAGGCCGGCGGCGGTGTGGCCCGAATTGGCGCCGCCGTTGACCTTGATCACGACCGCCACGGGCGCGCGCGAGGCGCGCAGCTCCTCGGCAACCTCCGGGATGAGCCGGCCTTTGCCCTCGTCGCCGAAACTGATGCCGACATCGGCGATGAGCTGGCTGCTGAACGGGGTGAGGGACATGAGTCAAGCGGCAGCCAGAGCAAGCCGAACCCTGTTGCCACGAAGGAGAAAGGGGACGCGCCACCGCGGGGCAAGGAGAAACTGGGAAAAGCGGAAATCGGACAGTAGTGGCCAGGGGCGTGAGATCGAGCGCCGAGAACCGGCACGCCCAGAAGGAGCGTACGTCCGACGGCATCGCGGGTGGCCGACCCCCAGGATCGAAACGCACTCACGCGTGGGTCTTGGTCGAGACCTCGATCACGTCGTGCGGCGCGGCCTCTTTCTGGCCGGCAGCGGTGACGTGCACGTAGCGGGCCTTGGCGCGAAGTTCGGACAGATTGCGCGCGCCGAGGTAGCCCATGCCGGATTGGAGGCCGCCAATCAGCTCGGCCAGCACGCTGTCGACCGAGCCGGACACCTCCTTGAGCGCCTCGATGCCTTCGGCCGATATTTTGCGCGTGGCGTCGTCCTTCTCATGACCGTAGCGCGCCGCCGAACCGGCCTTCATCGCGGCGAGCGTGCCCATGCCGCGGTACTGCTTGTAAAGCTTGCCGTTGATCTCGAGGATTTCGCCCGGCGCCTCCCGGCAGCCGGCGAAGAGCCCGCCGCAGATGACGGCGTCTGCCAGGGTCAACGCCTTGACGATATCGCCGGACTTAGCGATGCCGCCGTCGGCGATGATGCGCACGCCGCCGGCCGCCGCGCCCTTGCGGCCGACATAAAGGGCGGTGAGCTGGGGGATGCCCACGCCCGCCACCATCCGAGTCGTGCAGATGGAGCCGGGGCCCTGGCCGATCTTGACGGCATCGGCGCCGCATTGGGCGAGGTATTCCACGCCGGCGGCGCCGGTGACGTTGCCGGCGATGATGGTGAGCCGGGGGAACGCGCCGCGCAGCATCTTCACGATTTCGCCCACGCCTGCGCTGTGGCCGTGGGCGGTCGAGACGGCGACCGCGTCGATGGCCTCGTCCACCAGTTCGCCGACGTGCGCGATGATCCGGTCGCGGTCGAGTTCGCCCGCCGGCGTGCGCACGGGGGCGACCGCCGCGCCGGCCACCAGGCGGAAATGAGTGTCGCGGCTGGGTTTCCGGTGCGACTTGGCCTCACCCACGATGCGCTCGACGTCGGTGCTGGTGACCAGCCCGCGCAGGCGATCCTGATCGTCCACCACCAGCATCTTGTTGATGCCGATGTGCTCGCTGAAGAACGTGTCCGCGTATTTGATCGGATCGCCGCCGAGATCGCGCTCCAGGGCGACGATCAGCCGCGCGCGCGGCGTCATCGCCTCGGTGACCTTCTTGGCGCGGTAGCGCTCCTTGACGATGCTCCCGGGCAGCAGACCGACGAGCCGACCCTGCGCGTCCACCACGGGAAACGTCTGGAAGCTGAAGCGCCGTTGTTCGATCATCGCGAGGACGTCGCCGACGGCGAGGGTCGGCGGAATCGTGATCGGGTCCTGGATAAGGCCGTGGATGTGGCGCTTCACGCGCGCGACCTCCTTCACCTGGTCAGCCGCCGGCATGTTGTAATGAATGAGGCCGAGGCCGCCGTTGAGCGCCATGGCAATGGCCATGCGCGACTCGGTGACCGTGTCCATGTCCGACGAGATGATCGGAATCTGCAGGCGCAGCGTCGCCGACAGCTGCGTGGCGAGGTCGGCGTCCTTCGGAAGGATCTCCGAGTAAAGGGTCGCCAGCGACACGTCGTCGTAAGTCAGCGCCGTGGGCAGAAGGCGCGGGAAAAACTCGTCGGCGGACGGATAGAACTGCGGGTCGCTCGGGTGGGCAATCGTGACAGGCTTGGTCATGGTTGCCATGAACGAAATAATGGCCCGGCGGAGAATCGCAACGCCTTTTTTGCCGGCGGCGGTGCCCGCGTGGGCGCGCCGGGCCGGCCGCCGGCCGCCCGAGCCGGGACCGCCGGGCGCGGCGTGGCCTTGCGCACGGTTGCATGCGGCGATCGAGACGCTAGACCATGAGGCGTGACCTACCGTCTGGCCTGGCGACGCTACCGCCTGCCGTTCCTCCGCGCCGTGCGCACCGCTCACGGCCCGTGGCTGGCGCGGGAAGGTTTGCTGGTGCGGCTGGAGGATGACGCGGGCCGCGCCGGCTTTGGCGAGGTGGCGCCCATTCCGTGGTTTGGCACCGAGACGCTCGCGGAAGCCGAAGCCGCGCTTGCGGGGCTCGGCGACGCGACGGGCGCGACCGCAATAGACGGCATTGACGAAAGCTGCGGCTGTCTGCGCTTTGCCCTGGCCGCGGCGGTGGAGGAGGTCGGGCGGGCGGACGGGGGTCCGCCGGCGAGCGCGAACGCGCGGCTGCCCGTGGCGGCCCTCCTTCCGGCGGGCAAGGCGGCGCTCGCGGCGGCGGACAAGGCGCGGGCCGACGGCTACGTCGCGTTCAAATGGAAAGTCGGCGTGCTCGCCGGCGCCGACGAACAGGTGCTGCTCGATGATCTGCTGGCGCGTCTGCCCAAAGGCGCGGCCTTGCGGTTGGATGCCAACGGCGCCTGGACGGCGCGGCAGGCGTCCCGCTGGCTCGACCGCTGTGCGGAGCGGCCGATCGAGTTCGTGGAGCAGCCGTGCTTCGCGGAGGCGTCGGCGGGAGCGGCTGCGCAGCGGCGCACCGACGATGTCCTGCTGGGGCTGGCCCGGGATTATCCGACGAAACTGGCCCTGGACGAATCGGTGGCGGGTTGGCGGGCATTGCAGAGCTGGCTCGCCCGCGGCTGGCCCGGGGTGCTGGTGGTCAAGCCGGCGCTGCTGGGCGCGCCCGCGAGCGTGCTGGCGTTGCTGGACCAGTATCACGCGGACGCGGTATTTTCGTCGGCGCTCGAGACGGCCGTCGGCCGACGGGCGGCGCTGCGCCTGGCGTTCAGCTTCAAGGGGGCGGCCGCGCGCGCGCTTGGCTTTGGCGTCGCGCCGCTGTTCGAGGACACGCGGTTTGACTGCCCGCCTGCTCCCTACCTGTCGATCGAGGACGTCAGCCAAATTGATCCGGGAGCGCTATGGAACGCGTTGAATTAGCCGGCCAGCTCGGGGCCGCGCGTTCCGCCGCGGCGCCCGGCGAGATCGTGGTGGAGGAGCGCGAGCCCGCGCAGTTCATGCGCGCGCTGGGCGAGGCGGTGGCGGGGAACGGCACCGTGTTGGTGGCGGATCCTTCGTGGGGCGCCGCGGAGAAGGCGCAGTTTACGGCTTTGCGGGAGGTGGTAGCGGCCGGCGGTGAGCCGCCAACCGGGGATCGCCAGTCGCCGATCACCGGTGGGCGATCATCAACGGGCGATCGCCGATCGCCGCGTGATCACGGGTGGCTCTGTCTGCCGACCGGAGGAACGAGCGGGACGCTGCGGCTGGCCCGGCACGATCAGGACACGCTCGCCGCCGCCGTCCGCGGCTGTGCCGCCCATTTCGAGGTCAGCCGGATCAACGCGGTAGGCGTGCTGCCGCTGCACCACGTGAGCGGACTAATGGCCTGGATGCGCTGTGCGCTCACCGGCGGCCGCTATGTGCGGTGGGCGTGGGAGGATCTGGAAGTCGGCCGCTGGCCGGACACCGGGCCCGGGGATTGGTTTCTGTCTCTGGTGCCGACCCAGTTGCAGCGACTGCTCGACCAACCCACGGCGGCGGAGTGCCTGCGGCGCTTTCGCGCCGTCCTGGTCGGGGGCGGGCCGGTGTGGTCGGACCTGCTCGACCGCGCCGCGGCGGCGCGGCTGCCGCTCGCGCCGGGCTATGGCATGACGGAGACGGCGGCGATGGTGAGCGCGTTGCGGCCGGAGGAATTCCTCGCGGGCCGGCGCGGCTGTGGTTCCGCGCTGCCGCATGCCCGGGTGGAGCTGGGCACCGACGGAGGCATCGCCCTCGTGGCGGACTCGCTCTTTCGGGGCTACTACCCGCATTGGCGTGAGCCGGGCCCCTGGCAGACGGAGGATCTCGGCCGCTGGGACGAACACGGCGGCCTGCACGTGCTCGGACGCCGCGACGCCGTCATCATCACGGGGGGAGAGAAGGTCGAGCCGGGCGAGGTCGAGGCGGCGCTGCGCGCCACGGGCGAATTCGCCGACGTCGCCGTGATCGGCCTGCCCGACGCCACCTGGGGCGAGGCCGTGGTGGCATGCTATCCGGCCGGCGCGAAGGAGCCCGACCTCCGCGCGGTCGGCCGGCACGTCGTGGCGGAGCTGGCTCCGCACAAACGGCCGAAGCACTACCTCTGCCTGGCGGTCTGGCCGCGCAGCGAACAGGGAAAGGTGAACCGGCGCGAGCTGACCGCCCAGGCGCAGGAAGCGACTGGCCGGATCATGCCGAGTGGCGCCTGAGCCAGGCCGCAAGGGGGGAGGGCAGGGCGCGGCGATGGCGGGAGGCGGCCGAAAGGCAGACGTGCTCCGTGCGCAGGCGCGCCGCGAGCTTGGCGGGGCGGCCAAGGCGGTGAACGTCGTAGTTGATGGCGTAGCCGTCGGCGCCGAGGGGCGCGGAGGTGAGCGACACGCTGATCTTGTCGCCACAGCGCAGCGGGCGCACGTACTCGGCCTGACATTTCGCGACCGGCACGACGACATCGTGTTCGCGAAAGAAACTCTGCAGTTCGATCCCGCCCGCGGCCAGCGACTCCTCATAGGCCTCGTGGCAGATGGCGAGGTAGTTGGGAAAGAAGACCACGCCGGCGGCGTCGGTGTCGGCGAACCGCACCGTGCGGTGGTAGACAAACGGCATGCCGTCACGGAATACACAGAATGCCGGGAAAGGGAAGCCCGCCGAAAGTCGGACTTGAGTTTCCGGGCGGATTCCGTGTGTTGCGAGGAGGAGAGCCGTGACCAAGAACGAAATCGCCGCAGTGTTGGATGAGATCGGGGTGCTGCTGGAGCTGAAGGGCGAGAACCCCTTCAAGGTGCGCGCCTACCACACAGGCGCGCGCGCGCTCGAGGCGCTGGAGGAGGACCTGGGGAAGGTCGTCGCCGAGGCCCGGCTGGAGGCGATCAAGGGAATTGGCGAGGCGCTGGCGAAGAAGATCACCGAGCTGCACGCGACGGGGCGGCTGGGGTTTCACGAGAAACTGAAGGCGTCGATCGCGCCGGGCCTGGTGGAGATGCTGGAGGTGCCCGGGCTGGGCGCCAAGAAGATCCGGGCGTTGCACGAAAAACTGGGGATCAGCACGCTCGCGGACCTGGCGCGGGCCTGCCGGGAGGGGCGGGTGGCGGCGCTTGACGGCTTTGGCGAACGGAGCCAGGAGAAGATCCTGGCTGGCATCCGCAACCGGGAGGCCTATGCGCAGCGGCACCTGTGGTGGGACGCCTTCGCCGTGGCGGAGCCGATCCTGCAGGGCTTGCGGGCGCTGCCGCAGGTGCGGCGGGCGGAGCACGCGGGCAGTCTGCGCCGGGGACTGGAGACCGTGGGAGACCTGGATTTCCTGGTGGCGGCGGATGAGTGGGTGCCGATCGTCGACTGGTTTACCAGCCGGCGGGAGGTTGCGGAGGTGACGGCGAAGGGCGAGACCAAAGCGAGCGTGCGCTTCGCGGGGGGGCTGCAGGCGGATCTGCGCATCGTGCCGCCCGCCCAGTTTGTCTTTGCCCTGCATCATTTCACCGGTTCGAAGGACCACAATGTGCAGATGCGGCAGCGGGCGCTGGCGCGCGGGCTGAGCATGAGCGAATGGGGGCTGGTGCCCGCCGAGGGCGAAGGAACGGCCAAGGTCAAGGCGGAGGCGCAGCTCAAAACCGGAAGGGCCAGGCGCGGCGTGATCGAGACGGAGGCCGAGTTGTTCGCCGCCCTCGGGCTGCGGGAGATCCCGCCTGAGTTGCGCGAGGGCCTCGGCGAGATTGAGGCGGCGGAGCAGAGTGCGCTTCCGCGGCTGGTCCAGGCCGCCGATCTCCGCGGCGTTTTTCACAACCACACGACGGCGTCCGACGGACGCAGCACCCTGGCGGAGATGGTGGGGGCGGCGCAGGCGCACGGGTGGGAGTACCTGGGGATTGCCGATCACTCCAAGGCCAGTTTCCAGGCCAACGGACTGGACGAGGCGCGCCTGCGCCGCCAGATCGCCGAGATTGCGGCGCTCAACCGCGCGGGCCGCTTCGCCATCCATGTGTTTGCCGGCGTGGAGTGCGACATCCTGCCGGATGGACGCCTGGATCTGGGCGACGCGGTCTTGGGCGATCTCGACTATGTGGTGGTGTCGGTGCACTCCGCCTTCGCGCAGACCGAGGCGGAGATGACCGCGCGGATCATCCGCGCCCTCGAACACCCCTGCACCACAATGCTGGGACATCCGACCGGCCGCCTGCTCCTGAAGCGCGAGGGCTATGCGGTCGACGTGGCCAAGGTGATCGACGCGGCGCTGGCGAACGGCGTGGCCATCGAGCTGAACGCCAATCCCCAGCGCCTTGATCTGGACTGGCGGTACTGGCGCCGGGCGGCGGAGCGCGGCCTGCGCTGCTTCATCAATCCGGACGCGCACGACACGGCGGGGCTCGACCACGTTCGGGCGGGCATCAACGCCGCCCGCAAGGGCTGGCTGACCGCGGAACACATCGTAAACACGCGCGGGCTGGCGGAAGTGAGACGATACCTGCGGGCCAAGTGAGGCGTCCGCTGCGCGGTCGCGGTCGGCATATCGGGAAGGGGCGGGGCTCGCCGCGCCATTCTCGGGCGGCCGCATGCCCGGCGGGAACGGGCCTCCCAAAAGGATTTCGGCGGAGATTGTCGAGCCTCCAAACCTACCAAAAATTGAGTGTGCGGCATGATTGAAAGGGACAGCGCATCCTACCCACGATTGGGTGCCCCCAAAGTGGACCCCAAACCAAGGGGCGATCCAGCTAACAACTCACCCCAAAATGCATATGACTTACCAGACGCGGTGCGAACTTGCCCAATGCAATGCCCGGCGGGCGCTGAAATTCATGCCCGCGCCCCGATCCTCCAAGGATGTCGTCTCGCTGCTGATGCATGCCGCTCACGTGGGCTTGGCGAAGGCGGAGATCGTCTCGCATCTGGTGACGGTGGGGGCGCTGTATCCCAAGGAACTTTTCGGCGCCTTCCGGGCGTTTCAGGCCAGGCGGGACGGCGACAACTGAGGCACGCCGCCAATTCAGTGGCAGGCACCGGGCTGGAACGACGTCCCCCTGGGGATGCAACAATCACGCGAAGTCGCAGGCCGCTTTCGGGCGGGCGGGGCCAGAGCCGGCTCGGCGCCAGACTGCGCGGCCGGCGCCACCTTGATTGAGCGGACGGGCGCGGCGCCGTGCGCCGCGGATCGCAGGTTGCCGCCCGGAACGCAGCGGGGTCGCTTGGGTGGAGTCCACGGGCGTTTTTTTGGCAAAAAGAAAATTGACAATCGAATAAACAATCACCTTGAATCAGTCTGGAGTTGGTCACCCGGGTGACGCTCCTGCATCCCCTATGCAGCACAAGTCCGACAGCCATCATCGCGAGCGCGGTTTGGGCCGAAATGGCAGCAAACCCGGAATCGCACGTGCAGAACGGACGAAGACAAGCATGGCACGCCAGCCGCGGCACCGTCGGGGCGCCGGGAATGACGCCGTGAACCTCTTCGCGCACGTTTGTGAAGTGATGGGTTTGTTTCCGAAGGAAGGCAATGAGGCGCTCGCCGAGATGGTCGGCAGGATGAAGGCTGGAAGGCTGTCCGGCGCGGCGGTCAACGATGGCCGCCGCGCCGGGTTTCCCGGGACCGGGAGGGGAAGACGGCGGGCCCGCTAGGCAGACAGGGATGGCGGCTGGCGGGCGCCCGGAGATTGGGGAGCAACGGGCCGCGCGGCGGGTGTCGTGCCAGCTGCGGGATTTGCTTGGAATCAGACGGCCGAGCGGCGAGACACAAGGCATGCCCGGCCAGAATCCGACGGAGGAGTGGTTCGACGTGGTGGACGCCGCCGACGTGATCGTTTCACGGGCCACGCGGCAGGAGGTGCATGCCCGGGGGCTGCGGCACCGAGCGGTGCATGTGCTCATCTTCAACCGTGCCGGCGAGCTTTTTCTCCAGAAGCGGTCGAGGAACAAGGATACGGCCCCGGGCGCATGGGATTCCTCGGCGTCGGGCCACGTCGCCGCGGGGGAAGCCTACGACGCCTGCGCCGTGCGGGAATTGCGGGAGGAGCTCGGGTGGCAGGTGCCGGTGGGCCCCGTGCGCTGGTTTTTCCTTCCGGCATGTGCGGACACCGGCCAGGAATTCGTCTGGGTATATCGACTGGAGGCGGAGGGACCTTTCATCCTGCACCCGGACGAGATCGAGCGCGGCGCGTGGTGGTCTCCCGCCGAGATCACCCGCCGGGTGCGGACGCGGCCGGGAATCTTTGCCAGTTCGTTCCGCCTGATCTGGCGGGAACTGGCCGCGAGGGGTGGCGCGCCCACCTAACTTTCGCCCGGCCCTTTGCGGGCGAACGCCCGCCGCTTGTCCTAAACCGGGCGCAGGCGCTTGATCGCCTCGAATTGATCCCTTGACAGCAGCCGTCGCGGCAGGCGCCGCTCCGCCTCGGTGAGCAGGAGATCCCAGTCCTCGGCGGTGGGCGGGCCGTACGGCTCCCACGGCTGGTGGTGCCCCTGCTTGCGGCTCCACGTCGCGGCGCCGCCGAAGATGCTGACGCGAATCTGGCATTTGCGCCCTTCGGCGTCACGGGACCACCAGCCGAACTGCACGCTCATGGCGCCGGGGCGAATTGCGGAACAGAATCCGACGATCCGACGGAGCCGTCGCTGGCGGGCGCCAAGGCGAACGAGGCCACGACGTGCCCGAGATGGTAGCGACCCTGGTAGCGACGGACGCGCCGCACCACTACGACGTCGGGAGAAAGGTCCACGACATAGGAGGCGAACGGAGGGCAGAACGAACCAGTGTTGATCACCACGACATCCTGGCAGAACCACACGCCGGGCAAGTGGGTGTGCCCCACCACGGCAAAGCGCGCCCGCGGCCGGTGCCGCCGGACATAGGTGGCGGCGCGTCGGGGAAGTTCCCGCCAGGCCCGCACCATCGCGAGCGCGCGCCACGGCGGCCAGAACTTGCGCGCCGTGTGCACGGCGCGGCCCCACGGTTTGAGCGGGGGCGCATCCTGCGGCAGACGCAGCTGCGCGCAGGCCCGTTTGCACGCGCCCAGGCGCGCCTCGAACAGCTCCCGCTCCGCCGCCGGCAGCGCGGCCACCTGGTCGCGATAAAGCGCACGAATTTGTGGCCGCTGCGAACTCCAGGGCACGAGGTCATCGAAGAGGATCTCGCCATGGGTGACGAAGACGAGGCCGCCCAACAAATCCAGGTGATGAATGGCCGAGATGTCGGCATCGTGGTTGCCAGTCAGCAGGACGATGGGCGGAGCCTCGCCGCGCACGAACTCCTGGAAATGCCGGCGGAGATGCTCCATGCGCCGCGATGGGCCATACTGAGTCTCGAGGCTGTCGCCGTTGAACACGACCCGGTCGGCGCCCGCAAACAGCGGACGCAGCGCCGCGAGCGAACGCACGCGGCTGGCGGGTTCACCGAAGTGAATGTCGGACAGAATGCGAATGATTCCGATGGCCACGGGCTGAACCACCAGAGCCCAAATCGCGCGGCATCGCAATGCTTTAGATGAAATCCGTCTTTCCGGGGGCGAGGTATAACCTTGCGGGCGCCCGGTGGGCGCGCTCCACTCCCCCCATGGCTATGTTTGGATCCTGTGCCGCGGTGCGGGCACAGTGCGCCCCGTTTCCGGAATTGCGCGCCGCGCTGGACTATGCGGTGGAGGCGTTGACGCCGGGCTCGGAAACCCATGCGCGCATCGCGGGACTGGCCGGCGGCACCGTGCACCGCCACGAGCTGGGCGGCGGGGCGCACGCCATCGAGATGGCCTATGAGACGAAGCGCCGCCCGGAAGCCTTTTTCGAAACGCACCGCAAGTTCATCGACGTACAGGTGATGGTGGCGGGGGAAGAATTGATGGAGGTTGCGCCCGCGGCGCGCCTGACCGTCGTGCAGGCCTACGAGGCAAGCCGTGATTTGACGAAGTACGCCGACACCGACGCCGCGTCCGTGCTCCGGGCGCGGGCGGCCGACGTGGCGGTGTTCTGGCCCGAGGACGCGCACATGCCTGCGCTCGCGGTGAAGCGGCCGCAGCTCGTTCGCAAGACGGTCGTCAAGGTGCCGGTTTCGCGGTGATCCTGCCGGCGCCCCAAGCCGTTGCGCCCTGCCCGCCGCGCCCGGCGGCGGGGCGAGGGAGACTCACACCCCGGGCCCACCGGGGCCGCGATTCATTTCTTCAGCAGTTGCTGCGTGAGGAAAGCGGTCTGCAGCGCGGCGAGCTCCACGAGACCCCGCTGGGCCAGCGCCAGCAGGCTATCGAGTTGGTCGTGGGAAAACGTCGCCTCCTCTCCCGCTCCCTGCACCTCGACGAATAGCCCGCGCCCGGTCATGACCACGTTGAAATCGACCTCGGCGTCCTTGTCCTCGACGTAGGCGAGGTCGAGCATTTCGCGCCCCTGCAGCAACCCCACGCTTACGGCCGCGACCGAATCGACGAGGGGATTCTCCGGGATACGGTGGGCATCGAGGAGCTGCTGGACGGCGAGGCGGGCGGCGAGATAGGCCCCCGTGATGGAGGCGGTGCGCGTGCCGCCGTCGGCCTGCAACACGTCGCAATCGATCCACAGCGTATTCTCGCCGAGCTTTTTGAGATCGAGCACGGCGCGCAGCGAGCGGCCGATCAGCCGCTGGATCTCGACGGTGCGGCCGTCGAGCTTGCCCCGGCTGATGTCGCGCGGCTTCCGCTCGAGCGTGCTGTAGGGGAGCATCGAGTATTCGGCGGTAAGCCAGCCGCCGGCGACGCCCTGCTGTTTCATCCAGGTGGGCACCTTGGGTTCGATCGTGACGGCGCAGATCACCTGGGTGGCGCCGAAGCGCACCAGGACCGAACCGGCGGCATAGGGGGCGGGGCCGGCCACGAAGCTCACCGGACGCAACTGGTCGGCGCGGCGGCCGTCGGCGCGAAGGGGGGGCATGGGTTGAGGCGGGGGCGTGGGTTGAGCCGGCCTAGGGCGGGCTACGGCGGCTGGGCTCCTCCCGCGGGAAGGGCGTGGCGCTGAATTTGAGAGTCTTGGTCTTCGCCGCTTCGGGAGACGCGGTCATGTGGGCGATGAGACGTTCGTTGAGGTCCTTGGCCGCATCGTGACCCATGCGTTTGAGCGCCTGCACCATCGCGGCGACCTCCACCAGCCGCGCGATATCGCGGCCGGGCCGCACGAACAGCTCGATGTGGGGCAATTTGATGCCGAGAATCTCGTAGAAGTTCTCCTCGAGGCCGGTGCGCTCCTCCACGGCGTCGGGCGTCCACATCCGCAGGGTGACGACCATGTCGATGCGCTTCTCCAGCCGGACACTCTTGATGCCGAACATCTCGGCGATGTTGATGATGCCGATGCCGCGGCATTCCATGTAGCCCCGGCTGAGGGGGCGGCTGCTGGCCATGAGCTCGCGCTCGTCCAGCAGCCTGATCATGGTGATGTCGTCGGCGACGAGGCTGTGGCCGCGTTCGACGAGGGCGAGGGCGCACTCGGATTTGCCCACGCCGCTGTCGCCCCGGATGATCACGCCGACGCCCTTGATGTCGACGGTCGTGCCCTGCTCGGTGGCCGCGGGTGCGAACTCGTTGTCGACGAAGAGGGTGGCGGTATTCACGAAATTCATCGTGATCATCGGCGTACGGAAGACGGGCAGGCGCCGCTCCTTCGCCACTTCGAGCATGGGCCGCGGGAAGTTGAAGTTCCGGGTGAGGATCAAGCAAGGAATGTGGCGGTCGATCATGCCGTTGAGGACGCTGCGCTGAATCTCTTCGCCGACCGTGCGCAGAAACGTCATCTCCGCGGCGCCCAGCACCTGGATGCGTTTGTTCGCAAAGTATTTGAAGAACCCGGTGAGCGCGAGCGCGGGGCGGTTGATGGCGGGTTCGCGGATCAACCGGTGCAGGCCCTCGCGGCCGGTGACGAGCTCGAGCTTCAGCTTGGCCCCGTAGGTCTCGAAGAAGTGGGCGACGGTGATGCCGTGGATGGCTTTGGGCATGGGGCGGGAGACGACCGGACAATTAATGACGAAGTGGCCAGGGGGCGCCAGCCTAGAGGTTGAAGTCCTTGCCGAGGTAGAATTCCCGGACCTTGGCGTCATTGATGAGGTCATCCCGCGGGCCCTCGGCGATCACACGCCCCTCGTGGATGATGTAGGCGCGATCCACGATGTTGAGGGTCTCCCGGACCTGGTGGTCGGTGATGAGCACGCCGATGCCGCGCTCCTTGAGGTGCCGCACCATCTTCTGCACGTCGGCGACGGCGATCGGGTCAATGCCGCTGAACGGCTCATCCATGAGCAGGAATCGCGGCGTCGTGACGAGGGCGCGGGCGATCTCGAGGCGGCGGCGCTCCCCGCCGGAGAGGGTGTAGGCGCGCTGCGGGGCCAAGTGGGCGAGGCCGAGCTCGTCGAGGTGGCGGCGGACGTGCTCGGGCCGGTCGCGCCGGGCGATGGGCAGCGTCTCGACGATGGCGAGAATGTTCTCCGCCACCGTCAGCTTGCGGAAAACCGATGCCTCCTGCGGCAGATAGCCGATGCCGAGCCGCGCCCGCCGGTGCATGCGCAGGCGCGTGGCGTCGGTGCCGTTGATGAAGACGCGCCCGCGCGTGGCCGGCACCAGGCCAACGATCATGTAGAAAGTCGTGGTCTTGCCCGCGCCGTTGCGGCCGAGCAGGCCGACAATCTCACCGGCGTCCACCCGCAGGCTGACGCCGTTGACGACGGCGCGCTGGCCAAAGACCTTCACGAGGCCGTCCGTGCGGATGGAGGCGGGTTCCATGCTCAGGGCTGCCGGGTCGGTTCGGGAGCCGGGGCGGGCGGGGGCTGGTTCTTGTCGAACCCGAGGTCCTTCAAGGGCGGCAGGGTGATCCGGACGTTGGTGCCGTCGACGCGGCGCTGGCCGCGATGGAGGATCAGGGGCTCACCGGTGGCGGTCGAGTTGTTGCCGCGGTCGACCACCATCGGGCGGCCGGTCAGGGTGATGGTGTCGGCGCCGGGGAGCACTTCGGCGCGCTCGCAGGTGGCCTCGCGATCGCCCTGCACGATGCGCACCTTGCCCGTGGCGATCAGCGATTTGAAACGGTCCTGTTTGCCCACGGTGTCCTGCCGGTCACCCTTGCGCAACGACACGACATCCAGCCGGTCGCAGGTGATCCGGATCTCGTTGCCCGTGACGGTGACGTTGCCCGTGAAGACCGAGATCGTCTCGGTGTCGGTGCTGCGCATGTCCAGCGACTGGCTTTCAATGACCGTCTCGGGCGGCGGGGGCGCTTCCGCGGCGCGGAGGGACGCCCCGGGCGGGACGAGGAGGAGACAGGCGAGGGCGGCGCGACAGCGGGGCGTCATCGGAGAACATCGTTCAGCTGGGCATGGAAAACTACGTGGACGGATTTCCGGATGGAAACCTTTTTCTGGCGGTGGTCATAGGACCAATCTTCGCCCGTCGCCTCAAGGTCATCGTTGATGAGGCGCACGCGCCCGGCGCCGCTGACCCGGGCCTCGGGAAGGACCGCCGTTGCGGTCGGACTGAGAAAGACGGCATCGACACGGTCCGAGGCATCGCCCGTGAAGACGGTGAGGTTGAGATTGGTGACGGCGATCTGGTCCTCGCTGATCACCAGACCCTGGGAGCCGCGCAACAGCCAGGAGCGGTGGCCGTCCTTGGTGAACGTGGGCACGCTGAAGTTGACGATCGGCGCGTCGGTCGTGAGCGCGGTGGGCCGCTCGTCGGCGCCGCGCAGGCAGGCGGCGGCGAGACCGGAGGCGCAGAGCGTTGCGGCGAGAAGGGCGCGAACGGTGGGCACGGCAAAGCGTCAGACCGGACGGTGGAGGAGCAGATCGCAGACTTCGCGCACGGCGCCGTGTCCAGCGGCGCGCCGCGTGACGTAGTCCGCCGCCGCCCGCGCCGCGGGCACCGCACCGGGCACGGTCACGCCCATGCCGGCCCAGGCGAGCGCGGGGGCGTCCACGTCATCGTCGCCCATGTAGCAGACCTCCGCGGCGGCGACGCCGAGGCGCCCCGCGAGCTCCTTGAGCGCGGTGAGTTTGTCGACCCGCCCTTGGATCAGGTGGGGGATCTGCAGTTCGGTGGCGCGCACGGCGGAGGCGGTCGAAGTCCGGCCGGAAATCCAGGCGAGGACGATGCCGGCATCGCGGCAGCGCACAAGACCCAGGCCGTCGAGGATGGAAAACGTCTTCGCCTCGGTGCCGTCGGAGCGGATGGTGACCGTGCCGTCGGTCAGGATGCCATCGACGTCCATCGCGAAGAGTCGGATGCGCGTCCACGCCGCGCGGGGCCGACGCGGGGCCGCAGCCGAAATACCGGGGCGCGGGCGGGAGCGTTTGGATTTCAAGCGAACCCAGCAAACAGGGATCGGGCGAAAAGCGCGAATCCGAAATCGATCCCGCTCAGCCCAGCCAGTTGGCGATGGCGGCGATCACCTTGTCCTTGGTCGGGCGGAAAACGGCCTCCAGCTCCGGCGCGAAGGGCACGGGGAGGTCGAGCGCGCCGAGGCGCAGCGGCGGCGCCTCCAGCGAGTAGAAGAGTTCGCCGGTGAGCCGGGCGACCAACTCGGCGCCGAAGCCGTGCGTGAGCCGGCCCTCGTGCAGGACGATGAGCCGGTGGGTGCGCGCCAGCGATTCCTTGATCGCCTCGAGCCGGAGCGGCGAGAGTCCGCGCAGGTCCCAGAGCTCGAAACGGCGCTCGTATTCAGCGGCGAAGTAGTCGCAGACCTCACCGGCGAGGTGCACCATCTCGCCGTAGGTGACGAGGGTCGCGAAATCGCCGGGCCGGACCCGCTTCGGGTTCCAGACATCGCGGTAGTCGGGATCCCAGGTGATGGGCTGCTTGCCGCGGCGGTAAAGACCCTTGTGCTCGAA
>Ga0335084_10001812_pt1 | contig 20235 bp, 10 predicted proteins | sample Lox_Sample_44_FD_206721 | JGI IMG/M metagenome (GOLD analysis project Ga0335084, IMG submission 206721) | Soil microbial communities from Loxahatchee National Wildlife Refuge, Florida, United States - Lox_Sample_4.4 | ecosystem: Environmental > Terrestrial > Soil > Wetlands | place: USA...
CCGGTAGGGCCGGGACGCACCCGGACGCGGCAGGTATGGGCGGCGCTCTCCCGCCCCGGCGTATCGGCGGGCGCGCTGTTCCCTCCGCCCACGGGCGCCGTTCCGCCGTTCTGAGCCACGCGCGAGGCGGCTATCGTCGCCTCGTCGAGCGGCTTGACCTCCTCGGCCAGCACCACCCGCCCTTTGTCGCTGTCGTCGACGCGGCCGCGCACCAGCACCGGACCGCGATGTCGGAGGGCCACCGAGCACGCGCGATACGGCTCAGGGAAGACGGTGAGCGGCACCGAGCCGTCGACCAGCTCCAGGGTCGCGAAGGCCATCCGGTTGCCGCTCTTGGTGGCGTTCTCGGTGAGCCCGCTCACGAGACCGAGGAGCCGCACCTGCGAGGCGGCGGGCCGTGTCGCGAGCTCGGCCGCCGAGACGGTCTTGAGACGCTGGGTCAGGTCGCGGTACTCGTCGAGCGGATGGCCGGAGAGGTAGAAGCCAAGCACTTCCTTCTCGGCCGCGAGCAGATCCTCTCGCGGCCACTCCGGCATCTGCGTCCCGGCGTCGCGTGGCGGCGAGGCGGAGGGCGCCTTGGGACCGGCGAGGCTCTCGAACAGCGAGGCCTGACCCTCCTCGCGGTCGCGCTGGCTCCGCTGTCCGGCTTCCATGGCCTGGTCGAGACCGGAGAGGAGCCCCGCCCGCGTGCCTCCAAGAAAGTCGAACGCGCCAGCCTTGATAAGGCTCTCCACCACGCGGCGGTTGACCAGCCGGAGGTCGACCCTCGCGCAGAAGTCGCCGAGCGAGACGAAGCGGCCGTCCTGCTGGCGTGCCTTGACGATGGACTCGATGGCGGCGCCGCCGACATTCTTGATGGCGGCAAGCCCGAAGTGGATCACCTGGTCCGTCACCGTGAAGCGCGCGCCGGACACCGCCACGTCCGGCGCCTCCACGCGCAGCCCCATGCTGCGGCACTCCTCCATGTACTGGACGATCTTGTCGGTCTTCTCCATCTCCGACGTGAGCAAGGCCGCCATGAACTCGACCGGATGATTCGCCTTGAAGTAGGCGGTCTGGTAGGCCACGAGGCCGTAGCAGGCCGCGTGAGACTTGTTGAAGCCATAGCCGGCGAACTTCTCGATCAGGTCCCAGATGCGCTCGGCCTTCTTCCCGTCGACCTGATTCGCGCGGCAGCCCACGAGGAACTTGGCCTTCTGCGCGGCCATCAGCTCCCGGTCCTTCTTCCCCATGGCCTTGCGGAGCGTGTCGGCCTCGCCCAGCGTGAAGCCGGCCAGGTCGGCGGCCAGTCCCATCACCTGCTCCTGGTAGATCATGATCCCGTACGTCTCCTGGAGGTGGCGCTCCATGAGGGGGTGCTCGTACGTGATCGGCGCCCGCCCGTGCTTGCGATTGACGAAATCCGGGATCAGCTCCATCGGCCCCGGCCGGTACAGCGCCACCATGGCGATGATGTCCTGGATGCGCGTCGGCTTGAGGCTCTTGAGCGCATCCCGCATCCCCGCCGACTCCAGCTGGAAGACGCCGAAGGTCCTCGCCTCGGCGAGGAGCTGGTACGACTTCGCGTCGTCGAGCGGCAGATCCTCGGGGTCAAGCGTGAGCCCCTTCGACTCCTTGACGAGCCGGGCCGCGTCCGCGATCACCGTGAGCGTTCGCAGGCCCAGGAAGTCCATCTTGAGCAGGCCCAGCTTCTCGATGGGCCCCATGGCGAAGCCCGTGATGAGCTCGGGCCGCTTCGGGTCCTTGTAGAGCGGCACCCGCTCCATGAGGGGCTCGTCCGAGATGACCACGGCCGAGGCATGAACGGAGGCGTGCCGCGTGCAGCCCTCCAGCGCGCGCGCCACCTGCCAGAGCTCGGCCACGCGCTGGTCGCGCTTCACCTGCTCGGCGAGGGGCGGGGACTTCTCGAGCGCCTCGTCCAGCGTGATGTTGAGCGGGAAGCCGGGAACGAGCTTGGCGATGCGATCCGCTTCGCCGAAAGAAAAGCCCATGACCCGCGCGACGTCCCGGATCACCGCCTTCGCGCCCATGGTCCCGAAGGTGATGATGTGGGCGACCCGGTCGGCGCCGTAGCGGTCCGCGACGTAGCGAATGACCTCGTCACGGCGATCGTCAGCGAAGTCGATGTCCATATCCGGCATCGAGATCCGCTCGGGATTGAGAAAGCGCTCGAAGAGGAGCCCGTAGCCCACCGGGTCGACATTGGTGATGCCGAGGCAGTAGGCCACGAGGGATCCCGCCGACGAGCCGCGTCCGGGTCCGACCGCGATGCCCTGGCGGCGGGCGAAGGCGATGAAGTCCCAGACCACGAGGAAGTAGCCGGAGAATCCCATCTTGGTCACAATGGAGAGCTCGTAGCGCAGCCGCTCGACGACGGCATCGGCCGGCGAGGCGCCGTAGCGCCGCTTGAGCCCCTCGAAGGCGAGGTGCTCGAGATAGGAATCGAGGGTGAAGCCGGCCGGCACGTCGTACTTGGGCAGGTGGAACTGTCCGAAGCCCAACTCGAGGTCGCAGCGCTCGGCCACCGCCAGGGTATTACGGTACGCCTCGGGCAGATCCTTGAAGACCGAGCGCATCTCGTCGGCCGACTTGAGATAGAACTCCTCGGTCGAGAAGCGCCAGCGACCCGGATCGCTCATGGCCGCGCCCGTCTGGATACACAGCAGCGCCTCGTGAGCCTTGGCATGGCCCGCGTCAACGTAGTGCGAGTCGTTGGTGCCGCACAAGGGCGCCCCGATCTCGCGGGCGATGCGCACCGTGCCCTCGGTCACCCGGCCCTGCTCTTCGATGCCATGTGACTGGACTTCCATGAAGTAGAAGTCCTTCCCGAACACTTCCTGGTACCACCCGGCCGTCTCGCGAGCCTTGACGTCCTCACCGGCCGAAAGCTGCCGGCTCACTTCGGAGTTGAGGCAGCCCGAGAGCACGAGCAGCCCGTCGGCATGCTGCTCCAAGAGCTCACGGTCCACCCGCGGCTTGTAGTAGAAGCCCTCGAGATAGGCCTTCGAGACGAGCTTGATCAGGTTGCGGTAGCCGGTCTCGTTCCTGACCAGGACGGTGGCGTGGCTTGCTCCCTCGTAGCCGCCGTCCTGTCCCGAGCGCTCGAAGCGGCTGCCCGGCGAGACATAGAGCTCGGAGCCGATGATGGGCTTGATGCCGGACTTCTTGCAGGCCGCGTAGAAATCGATGGCGCCGAAGAGATTGCCGTGATCGGTCAGGGCCAGCGCGGGAAACCCCAGCTCGGCGGCGCGGGCGATGAGGCCGACGTCCTTCTCCTTCTTCCCCTGCCCGTCCACGCGCTCGATCTTCTCGAGCTGCGCGGCACCGTCGAGCAGGCTGTACTCGGAGTGGACGTGGAGGTGAACGAAGTCGGCGCGAGGTGCGCCGGTCTTGCCTGAGCCGGCTACTCCCATTCGATCGTGCTGGGAGGCTTGGAGGAGATGTCGTAGACCACGCGGTTCACGCCCTTGACCTCATTGATGATCCGCGACGAAATCCGCCCGAGCAGGTCATACGGCAGCCGCGCCCAGTCGGCCGTCATGGCGTCCTGGCTCGTCACCGCGCGAAGCGCGATCACCTGGGCATAGGTGCGGAAATCGCCCATGACACCCACGGTCCGCACCGGCAGGAGGACAGCGAAGGATTGCCAGATCTCCCGCTCGAGACCGGCTCGGCGCACCTCCTCCTGCACGATCGCGTCGGCCTCACGCAGGACGTCGAGGCGCTCCTCGTTGACCTCGCCCAGGACCCGGATGGCGAGTCCCGGCCCCGGGAATGGCTGCCGCCAGATGATGTCACCCGGCAGCCCGAGGAGCGCGCCAACCTCCCGGACTTCGTCCTTGAAGAGCTCGCGGAGCGGCTCGATGAGCTTGAACTTCATGTCGGCCGGCAGGCCGCCGACATTGTGATGCGTCTTGATGACGGCGGAGGGGCCCTTGAAGGATACCGACTCGATGACGTCCGGATACAGAGTTCCCTGGGCGAGCCAAGGGATCTCCCCGAGCTTTCGCGCCTCCTCCTCGAACACCGCAATGAACTCGGCACCTATGCGCTTACGCTTGGCTTCAGGATCCGCGACATCCAGGAGCCGATCAAGAAATCGCTTACTTGCGTCCACATGGATCAGGTTGATCTTGAAGGCGTCCCGGAACGTCGCGACCACGGCCTCGGCCTCGCCTTTCCGGAGCAGCCCATTGTCCACGAAGAGGCACGTGAGCTGGTCGCCGATGGCCTTGTGAAGGAGGACGGCGACGACCGAGGAGTCCACGCCACCGGACAGCGCGCACAGGACCCGGTCGGAGCCCACCGCCTCCCGAATGGCCGCCACCTCGCTATCGATGAAGGAGGTCATGGACCAGTCACCGGTGGCGCCGCAGGCAGCGAGGAAATTGCGAAGTACCGTTCTGCCCTGAGCCGTATGCGCGACCTCGGGATGGAACTGGACGCCATAGAGCCGTCGCTCGATATCGGCCATGGCCGCCACGGGGCAATTGTCCGTGGAGCCGAGAGAGGCAAAGCCGGGCGGTGGCTTCATCACCGTATCGCCGTGGCTCATCCACACACGGATGCGCCCGTCGTGCTCCGGCTTGATCCCGTCGAGAAGACCTCCTCCGCCGGAGACCAGGAAGTCCGCGGGGCCGTACTCCCGACGCTCGGCCGGCACCACCTCGCCACCCAGGAGATACCCCATGGCCTGCATCCCGTAGCAGATGCCGAGCACGGGGATACCGGCCTCGAACAGCCGCGTGTCGGGCAGCGGCGCGCCTTCGTCGTAGACGCTGGACGGGCCGCCGGACAGCACGATGCCTTTGTAGCCCTGGGCGAGGATCTTTTCGAGGGGCTCCGTGCACGGCACTATTTCCGAGTACACGGACATCTCACGGATGCGGCGGGCGATCAGCTGACTGTACTGGGCGCCGAAGTCAAGGACGCAGATCTTGTTCATCTGAAGCCTAAACGCGAATGATCACGGCTGGCGCTTTGGCCTCTTCGCGCAAGCGATGATCCGAAGGTTGAACGTGGATGAAGGCAGTCAGCGGTTTGGCCTCTTCGCGCAAGCGATGATCCGAAGGTTGAACGTGGATGAAGGCAGTCAGCGGTTTGGCCTCTTCGCGCAAGCGATGATCCGAAGGTCGAACGTGGATGAAGGCAGTCAGTGGTTTGGCCTCTTCGCGCAAGCGCTCATCGGTGGGGGGGCCGCTCCGCGCGTACGACTGTGCTCGTACGTCCTCCTAGCGGGGGGTGCCCAGCTTCTGCGCCCGCTGGAACACCTTGCCTTCGGTCTTGATGGACGGCGCGATGATGAGCTCGGTTTGCTGGAGCTCCTTGATGTTCTGCGCGCCGACCGAGCCCATACAGGTCCGGATCGCTCCAACCAGATTGAGGGTGCCGTCTTCGGTGAACGCAGGGCCGAAGAGGATTTGCTCGAGCGGACCCGAGACTCCCACGCGGATGCGCGTGCCGCGAGGCAGGTTCGAGTGCGGTGTCGCCATGCCCCAGTGGTACCCACGGCCCGGCGCTTCCTGCGCGCGGGCGAACGCGGAGCCGATCATGACGGCATCGGCCCCCGAGGCGAAGGCCTTGCAGATATCGCCCCCGGTCGTCATCCCGCCGTCGGTGATGATCGGCACGTATCGCCCCGTGCGCTTGTAGTAGAAGTCCCGCGCCGCGGCCGAGTCGGCGGTGGCCGTCACCTGGGGAACACCGAGGCCAAGCACCTCGCGGCTCGTGCACGCGGCCCCGGGCCCGACGCCGATGAGCATGGCGTCGACGCCGGTCTCCATCAGCTCGAGACAGGCCTCGTAGGTCACGGTATTGCCGACGATCAAGGGAATCGAGAGGTGCTTCTTGAGCTCGCGCAGATCCACCGGCGTGTACTCGCTCGCGATATGCCGCGCGGTGGTGACCGTGGACTGGACGACGAAGAAGTCCGCGCCGGCCTCCTCGGCGATCTTGGCGAAGCGCTCGGCGCGCTGGGGGATGGCCGATACCATCACCGGCCCGCCGCCCTTCTTGATCTCCGAGATGCGCTTGTGGATCAGCTCTTCCTTGATGGGCTCGCCGTAGATGCCCTGGATGATCTTGGTCGCTTCTTCGAGGCTGGCGGAGGTGATGCGGTCGAGGACTTCATCCGGATTCTCGTAGCGGGAGAAGATGCCTTCGAGGTTGAGCACGGCGAGCCCGCCGAGCCGGCCCATCTCGATCGCGAGCCTGGGGCTCACCACGCCGTCCATGGCCGCCGCGATGATGGGAATCTGGAACCGGTGGCCACAGAGATCCCAGGAGATGTCGACCTCGTTAGGATTGATCGTGAGCGCTCCAGGAACCAGCGCGATGTCGTCGAAGCCGTACGCCGCCCGAGCCTTGCGCCCGCGCCCAACCCACATGCCCATGCGCTGTCGCTCCCTCCGGGCCCGAGCGCCTCACCTGCCCTCAGGCCCCGTATATAGAGAACTACCGCCCAGACCCTACTGTATTTAGGGGGAGTATACGAGTGGGCTCACCGAGTGTCAACCCTGCTTCGCACTCATCTCACATGGGTCGGATGAGCCAGCTCCCAGATCGTTCGCAATCCCTGAAGCGTGAGATCTGGATCGACGAGATCGATGCTGCGCGAGACGCCGCGCATCTGCTCGCCGAGCCCGCCCGTCGCGACGACCTTCACCTGCGCGCCCAGCTCGGCGCGCATGCGCTCCACCAGCCCGTCCACCAGCCCCGCCCACCCGTACATGACGCCGGACTGTATGTTCGTGATCGTGTTGCGGCCGATGGCCTCCTTCGGCTGGAGCAGCTCCACCCGGTAGAGACGCGCCGCACGTGAGATCAACGCCTCGGACGCGGTGACGAGACCCGGCGCGATGGCGCCGCCCACGAACTCCCCTCGTGCATTCACACAGTCGAAAGTGGTCGCCGTGCCGAAGTTGACGACGATGAGTGGCTTGCCGTAGAGGGTGACCCCGCCCACGATGTCGCAGAGGCGATCCGCGCCGACCTCGTGCGGAGCATCGACGAGGAGGGGCACTGCTTCGCTCCGGCCCGGCTCCACGCTGAATGGCTGTATGCCGAAGTACGCGTCCGACATCGCCTCGAGCGTCTGCTGCACCGTCGGCACCACGTTGGAGATGGCGACCCCCGTGAGGCGCTGCTGCTCGATGCCGCGCGTGGCGAGGAGCGTCTGAATGAAGACGCCGTACTCGTCGGCCGTCTGCTCGCGCCGCGTGGTCAGCCGCCACGAGACGAGGAGGCGCGGCCCGCTGAAGACGCCGATCTTCGTGTTGGTGTTGCCGACCTCAATCACGAGCAGCATTGGCCGCCTCCATGGTCACGTCGCCCGCGAGAATTCGCAGCATCTCGCCACTGTCCGTCCGGAGCACCAGCGCACCGTCGCGACCGAGGTCGACCGCGACGCCCTCCCGTCCGTCTGCACACCGCGCCCGGCGCCCGATGCTCTGGGAGCGCTCGAGCCAGGCTTCGCGGACCCCGTCGATGCCGTCGGCGAGAAAACGCCCATACCATCGGCCGAGCGCGCCGAGCACAGATTCCATCATCAGGCCGAGGTCGCTTTCCCGACCCGTCTCCATGCGCACGGAGGTCGCGAGCGTCCGCACCGGCTCCGGAAAGACGGCCTGATTGACGTTCAGCCCTATCCCCAGAATCACATGACCAAGCGTGCCCGGCGCCGACGTGGCCGCCTCCGGGAGCATGCCGCAGATCTTGCGCTCGCCCACCATGACGTCGTTGGGCCAGCGTATCGACGCGTGCAGCCCGGCGGAGGCGTGCAGCGCATCAACTACGGCAACGGCGCCCACCAGCGAGAGCTGGGGCGCTTGATCTGGAGGAATAGGCGGCCGCAGCACCACCGACATAAGCAGGCTCTCGCCCTCGGTATCGAGCCACGTCCGCCCGCGCCGTCCCCTGCCCGCCGTTTGATGACATGCCGTCACCACGGTGCCCTCGGGCGCACCGGCCGCGGCGAGCCTCCCCGCCTCGGCCTGCGTCGACTCGACCGTCCCGAGCGCGTGGATGGTGTGGCCGAGCCGGCTCGAGGACGGCCGATGCATCACTGAAGCGCCGCGAGACTCGAACCGAGCTTGGCGAGGATCTGCCGCTGCTCCTCGAGGCGTGTGCGCTCGCGCGTGACGACCTCCGCGGGCGCGCGCTCGACGAAGTCGGGGCGGCCGAGCTTGCCCTCGAGAAATGCGATCTCTTTCCGGGCCCGCTCGATCTCCTTGCCCAGGCGTGCGCGCTCGGCGGCCAGATCGACCACGCCTTCGAGATGCACGAAGACGTCGATGCCCGACGCGACCACATGGGCGGACTGCGGCGGCCGCTGGGCATCCGGCCTCACCGTCACCCTCGCCTTGGCAAGGGCGCCCATGAGGGGAGTGGCCGCCACGAGCAGCTCCGCCGCTTCCGCTGAGGGACGCACTGTCACCTCCACCTCCGCCGCCGGCGAAATCCGGCTCTCGCTCCGCGCAGTGCGAATGGCGCTCACCACGTCGATGACGTACGCCATCTCCCGTTCGGCCGCGGCGTCTCGCCCCTTGCGACCCGCCTTCGGGAACGGAGCCACCATAATCGACTCGCCCTCGCGAGGCAGCCGCTGCCAGATGTCCTCCGAGATGAACGGCATGAAGGGGTGGAGCAATCGGAGCGTGGCCTCGAGCGTCTCTACCAGCGTCCGCTGAGTGACGGCGCGGCCGACGGGATCGTCCGTCCGGTAGAGCGATCGCTTGGCGATCTCGAGATACCAGTCGCAGAACTCGTTCCAGAGGAACTGGTACACCGCCATGGCCGCGTCGTTGAAGCGGAAAGTATCGAGTGCCTTCCGCACGGCAGCTGTCGCGGCATGCAGACGGCTCGTGATCCACCGGTCGGCGATCGAGGGCTTGCCCTTCTTCGCGAGCGCCGGGTCATAGCCGTCGAGGTTGGTCAGCACGAGCCGCGAGGCGTTCCAGATCTTGTTGGCGAAGTTGCGATAGCCCTCGATGCGCTCCTCGCTGATGCGGATGTCCCGCCCGAGCCCGGCGAGAGCGGCCAGGGTGAACCGGAAGGCGTCGGTGCCGAACTTCTCCATCACCACCACAGGGTCGGCCACATTGCCCTTGGACTTGGACATCTTCTGCCCTTCGGCGTCGCGGACGATGGCATGCAGGTACACGTCACGGAACGGCACGTCGTCCATGAAGTGCATGCCCAGCATGATCATGCGCGAGACCCAGAAGGTCAGGATATCGGGCCCCGTGATGAGGACGTCGGTGGGATAGAAGGTCTTGAGGTCGGCTGTCTCCTCGGGCCAGCCCAGCGTGGAGAAGGGCCAGAGCCCGGAGGAGAACCACGTGTCGAGCACGTCGGGATCCTGGCGAAGGGGACCTCCGCACTTGGGACACTCGGTCAGATCCGTGCGCGAGACGTGCACGCTGCCGTCCGCGTCACAGTACCAGACGGGAATCCGGTGACCCCACCAGAGCTGGCGCGAGATGGTCCAGGGTCGGATATTCTCCATCCAGTGGTAGTAGGTCTTGATCCAGGGACGCGGGTGGAGCTTGATCCGGCGCCCCCGCACCGCCTTGATGGCGACCTCGGCCAGCGGCTTGACATTGACGTACCACTGGAGCGAGATGAGCGGCTCCACCACCGTCTTGCAGCGATAGCAGACGCCCACCGCATGCCGGTACGGCTCGACGCGCTCGATCAGGCCCAGGGCCTGCATGTCCTCCACGATGCGCTTTCGCGCCTCGAAGCGGTCGAGCCCGGCATACTTGCCCGCCTCCGCGGTCATCCGCCCGTCGAAGCCGATGACCGTCCGCGTGGGCAGCTTGTGACGCCGGCCAATCTCGAAGTCGACGGGGTCGTGGCCGGGCGTGACCTTGATGACGCCGGTACCGAACTTCGGATCCACGGCGGTGTCGGCCAGCACCCGGAGGGTGATGGTTCCGTCGACCGACGGGACCTCGAGCGTCTTCCCCACGTACTTGGCGTAGCGCTTGTCCTTCGGGTGGACCGCCACCGCGGTGTCGCCCAGCTTGGTCTCGGGACGGACGGTGCCGAGCGTGAGCGGGCCGTACTTGATGTAGACGAACTCCCCGTCGCGTTCCTCGCGCTCGACCTCGAGGTCCGAGAGCACGGTCTGGCAGCGCGGGCACCAGTTGACGATGTAGTCGTCCTGGTAGATCAGCCCTTCCTCGTAGAGGCGGACGAAGGTCTCGCGAACGGCCCGGCTCAATCCCGCGTCCATCGTGAACCGCTCGCGCGACCAGTCGCAGGAGGCGCCCAGTCGCTTGAGCTGGCGGATGATGGTGCCGCCCGACTCCTCCTTCCACTTCCAGGCCATCTCGAGGAAGGCCTCGCGACCGATGTCATGCCGTGTCTTGCCCTCGGCAGCCAGCTGGCGCTCGAGGATCACGTGGACGGCGATGGAGGCGTGGTCGGTGCCGGGAACCCAGAGGGCGTTGTAGCCGTCCATCCGCTTGTAGCGGATGAGAATGTCCTGGAGCGTGTTGTTGAGCGCGTGTCCCCAGTGCAGCGAGCCGGTGACATTGGGCGGGGGAATGACAATGCAGTAGGGCTTCTTCGGTGAAGCGGCGTCGGCGTGGAAGAAACCGCGCTCCTCCCACACGCGGTACCAGTGCGACTCGACGCGGCCCGGATCGTAGCGGTCCGCGATGTCAGTCATGATGAGCCGTCATTCTAGCACGGGCGCGGCGCCGGTCAGCCGCCACCCGGCCGGGCTCCGCCCCCACCAAAGCGACCACGGCGATCGCGCCCCCGATGGAAGTACCACCGCCGCGGCGACGATGGCGGTACCGGGCGTGCCGGGATTCTGCGAATCACACGCGGGCTCCTCCCGGAGCCCGCGCGGCAGGCGGGCGCGGACCGAAGCGTCCGGCACCAGCTCGACGAGCGTCTTCCGGTCCCCCGAGGCGAGCGCGGCGAACAAGCGCGTCGCTGAGCGCTGCAGGTCCCGGTGCCAGCCGTTGAAGACCTGGCGTCCGACCAGGGCGAGGCCCCCGCCCGGATCCGGGCGATAGCGATCCTCCTCCTCCGCCTGCGCGTCGCAGCCCGGCTTCCAGCCCGGGTAGCGGAGCTCGCGGCGCAGCAGAATGCGGCCGGACGCAATCTCCACATCCGAAACCCACAGTCCCTCCGGATACCGTTCGGCGCTCCGCCACACCGGCGCGAGCTGTCCCCCGCGCATGCGCCAGAGCTCGAGGCGAAGCGGCCAGCTTCGCGAACCCGCCTCTCCCGACCAGCCAACGAGGAATTCGATTCCTCCTCCGCGCGGAGCGCTCCATTGGTACACCTCGGGCACGCCGACCTCGTTCCATGCTTTCAGCAGCGCCGCCTCCCCGCGCGCGGAGCCGTAGAGGCGAACCGAGCTGCCCACGCCCCGCGCCGACAGCCGGAATCGTCCGAGGAAAAGGCCTTCTCCCAAGGACTCGATACGCAGCGAAGCGCCGCCCCAGGCGTCGCTGAAGGAATCGAGGCGCTCCCGGATGAACGCGGCCGACGCGTACGGGCCTCCGGCCCTGAGGCTGTCGAGCACTTCACCGTCCAGGATGGCGTCGATCTCTCGCTGCACGGCGGGATCGAGCGCGGCCCCGGTGTTCTCGACCACGGCGAGGCGCGCCACCGCGATCTCCCGAAAGTGCTCGAGCCTGTCCGCGGCGGGAGCGGCCCAGGCCGGGGCGGTGATACCGATCAGGAGCGCCGCCCAGAGGAACGTCGGCATAGCCATGGCGCTATCGTACAATGGAGCGAGATCATGAAGATCCTCGACCGTTACATGATCAAGGAAGTGGGTCCGCCCTTCGTCCTGTCCGTGGGTGTGCTCACCTTCTTCCTCGTCATCGACCGTGTCTATCAGCTGACCGACCTCGTCATCACCAAGAGCGTGCCCTTTCATCTGGTCCTGGGGCTGCTCGTCTTCATGCTGCCGGGCGTTCTCGCGCTCACGGTGCCGATGGGTCTCCTGGTCGCGGTGCTCCTGGCCGGAGGCCGGCTGGCCGGCGACCTCGAGGTGGCCGCGCTCAAGGCCTCCGGGGTCAGCCCGCTCCGGATCTTCGCGCCCTTCCTCGGCATCGCACTGGCCGTCAGCGGCGTGGTGGCGCTGCTGACCCTCCTCGTCGCGCCCGCGGCGAGCGGCGCTTTCGCCAACCAGCTCTTTCGCATTCTCCAGACCAAGGCGACCACCGGCATCAAGGAGCGCACCTTCAGCGCCTCCTTCAGCCAGATGGTCATGTATGTGGACGACATCAGCGCCTCGCAGGTCGCGCTGCGTGGCCTGCTCGTGTCCGACGAGCGCGACCCCAAGCTGTCCCGCATCATCGTGGCCCGCGAGGGTCGGCTCCTCTCGGATCCCAAGACCCGTCGCGTGACCATGCGCTTCATCGACGGCACCATCAGCGAGACCGACGCCGGCGACGCGCGGCGCTTTCGCCTCACCGGCTTCACGCTTTACGATCTCAACCTGCCGCTCGACAATCCCCAGCGGGCCGCCGAGCGCATCGAGAAGCCGGAAAAGGAAATGAGCGTGCAGGCGCTCCGCGAGAGCATCGCGGACCTCAAGCGTCAGGGCCAGATCGTGACTCCGCTCCAGGTCGAGCTGCAGAAGCGGTTCTCGCTTCCCGTGGCCGCGATCGTCTTCGTGCTGGTCAGCTTTCCCCTGGGTATCCGGACCCATCGGGGTGGGCGGACCCTTGCCTTGGGCTCGAGCCTCGCCATCGTCGTCGCGTACTACTTCATGCACACCTTTCTGGAAAACATGTCGCTGCGGGGCAGCATGCCGGTGGCGGTGGCCATGTGGCTGCCCAACGCCATCTTCGGAGTCGCCGGACTCATCCTCCTTCAGGCCGTCACCGAGGGATTGCCGGTTTCGTGGGGGCGTCTGGTGTGGCGGCTGCGGGCCGCGGTGCCGAAGGCGCTTCGGCGGGTCTTCCCCAAGCGGCCGCCCGTGGAGCGCACCCGCGGCCCGGTCGGGCGGATGCGCGGACCGCGGGCATCGACCTATATCATCGACCGCTATCTTGTCGGCCAGTACCTGACGTTCATCGGCATCGGTATTGGCGTGGCGTCCGTGCTCATGCTCGTGGTCGACCTCATTCAGTACCTCGACCGCTTCCTCCGGTCCAAGCCGCCGTTCATCTACATCCTCCAGCACCTTCTGTACCGATTGCCCGGCTCGCTCTATGAAGGCCTGCCCATCATCGTGCTGATCTCGACGGTCCTGCTCTTCCTGACCCTGACCCAGCAGCGGGAGCTCGACGCCCTCAAAGCCGCGGGGATCAGCCTCTATCGGGCGAGCCTGCCCATCCTGCTCGTCGCCTTCAGCATCAGCCTGACCTCCGGCCTGCTGCAGGAGACGGTGCTCCCCGGCCTCAATGCCAAGGCGGAAGAGGTCGATCGCGTCAAGATCCGCGGCAATCAGCCCCGCCATCTCCAGCGCCAGACCCAGATCTGGTATCGATCCGCCGACACGCGCTTCCTGCGCATGGAGCTGCTCGATCCGATCGAGCGCTCGCTGGATGGACTGCTCGTGCTGGACATCACCCCCCAGTTCCGGCTCATTGATCGCCTCGATGCGAGCAAGGCCCGCTGGACCGGCGCGGGATGGATGCTCAGCGACGGCGCCTACCGCCAGATATCCCCCGGCAATCGGGTGACGATGGATGCCTTCTCCGAGCGGCTCGTCAGCATGCCGGAGCAGATCAACGACCTCGTGCAGGTGCAGAAATCACCGGAGACCATGAGCTTCCGGGAGCTGCGACAGTACGTCATCCGGCTCTCCGAGTCGGGGCATCAGGTCGGCAAATATCTGGTCCAGCTCGACTCGAAGCTCTCTTTCCCGCTGGTCCACGTGATCATGGCCGTGGTCGCCATCCCCTTCGCCTTGGTCTCTCCACGCAGCGGTGGGCGCGGGGTGGGTATCGCCGTGGCCATCCTGATCTCGGTGGGCTACTGGGTGGTGCACTCGGTGGCGATAGCCTTCGCCAAGGCGGAGCTCCTACCGCCGGTGCTCGGCGCCTGGACCGCCAATATCGTCTTCGCGGGAATCGGTGCCACCCTCTTCCTCCGCGCCCGCACTTAGCCTCAGAGGGCCGATCACGGCCCATCTGCTTCGTTGCCGCCCTCGCCAACACGCTCAACGTTCAGAAGTACGCCTCGCGTGCTGCCTTCGGGCGGCGCCTCGCAGCTGGACCATTCTCGGCCCTCTGAGCGTGGGTGACTACCGAGCTTCGCGGAGCTGGCGGAGAGTGTCTTCGAGCTGCTTCTGGGCCTGGCCGTAGCCGGTCCAGTCTCCGCGTTTCAGAGCCTCCTGCCCCTTCTGCCAGGCGTCCCATGCGCGCTGCGCCAGCGGGCCCAGAGTGGAAGCGGTGGGGGCTTCCGCTCTGCCGCTGTCGGCGCCTCGCGGTGGGACGCTCTCCTCGCCGCGCAGGCGCGCGCCGAAGATCCGCTGCAGAGACTGCTCGAGCGTGGGCTCCATGGCGATCTGGTTGCCGAAGGCCACGATGACGCGCCGGAGCTCCGGCAGCGCTCCCTGCTCGGCCGAGAGATAGATCGGCTGGACGTAGATCAGCGAGTCCTCGATGGGGATGGCGAGGAGCGAGCCCCGGAGCACACGGGAACCTTGCTGGTTCCACAGCGAGAACTGCGACGAGATGACAGGGTCCTGGTTCACGCGCGCGTCGATCTGGCGAGGTCCGTAGACCAGCTTCTGCTTGGGAAAGGTGTAGACGATGAGGCCGCCGTAGTTGGGCTCGTCGGACCGGGCGGCCATGATCGAGATCATGTTGTCGCGTCGCGCCGGATTGAAACCGGAGAGCAGGACGAACTCTTCCGTCTTTCCCCCCGGCAGGCGCATGACCGTGAAGTACGGCTCCATCTCGCGGTCGCGCCCTTCGAAGGTCAGGCGCGGAATGGTCCACAGGTCTTCCTTGTTGTAGAAGACCTGCGGGTCCTGCATGTGGTAGGTCCCGTACATCTTCGCCTGGAGGCTGAACAGGTCCTCGGGGTAGCGCACGTGGGCCCGCAGGTCGGCGGGCATCTTTTCGAAGGGCGTGAAGAGCCCCGGGAAGGCGCGCGCCCAGGTCCGGATGAGGGGATCTTTCGGGTCGACGACGTAGAAGATGACGTTGCCGTCGAAAGCGTCCACGGTCACCTTCACCGAGTTGCGAATATAGTTCAGTCCGCGGTCCGGCTGCGAGTAGGGATACCGGTCGGTCGTCGTATAGGCATCCACGATCCATACCAGCCGCCCGTCGGCCGCCACGACGAGATAGGGATCTCGATCGAAGCGGAGGAACGGCGCCGCCTGGCTCACGCGCTCGGCCACCCGCCGGTACATCATCACCCGGCTCTCCGTGGTCAGGTCGTCGGAGAGGATGATCTTGAGCTCGCCGAATCGCATGGCGAAGGCGAGCTTCCGCAGGAAGCCGCTCACGGGCACGCCGCCGCGGCCGGTGTAGCGCGAGTAGACGTTCTGGTCGCCCGAGGGGTAGTCCAGCTCCTGTGACTTGGTGCGGACGATCACGTACTCGTTGCTGAGCTCGCCGTAGTAGATCTCCGGCCGCGTGATCTTCTGGAAGCCCCCCGAGACGTTGGGCGGGATGTCCTTCACGAAGAGGTCCGGCAGACCTTCAGGCGTGACCCGGTTGACGGGGCCCGCGACCACGCCGAAGCCGTGGGTGAAGGTCAGGTGCTCGTTGATCCAGACGCGGCTCGGCAGATGCTGGTACGACATCTCCCGCGCCGAGAGCATGATCTGCCGCAGCTCCCCGTTGATCGCGTAGCGGTCCACGTCGACGTCCGCGAACTTGTAGTATGTCCGGATCTCCTGGAGCTGCGCGAAGCTCGTGAGCAGCGGCCGATGGTCCCAGAGCCGGACGTTCTTGACGGTGAGACTGTTGCGCTCGAGCGCCGCCGCGGTGAGCCGCTCTTCGGCGGCGAACTCCTGCTCCTTGATCGCCGTGAGCCCGTACGCCTGCCGGGTCATGCGGATGTTGTGCCCGATGTACGGCCGCTCCGCGACCAGCTCATTGGGGGTGACCTGGAAGCGCTGGAGCAGGGCGGGCCAGATCCCCAAGCCCCCGGCCCACGCGACGCCGAGCACGACGAGCCCGGCGACCAGAAAACCCCAGCCGGGCCTGGTGACCTGGAAGAGGCAGGCGCCCGCACAGAGGAGCGCCAGCGCCGTGAGCGCCCCCAGCACCGGCAGCGTCGCGTGCACGTCCGTGTACGAGGCACCGAAGACCACGCCGCGCGGCGAGTAGACGAGCTCGTATCGGTCCAGCCAGAAGCCCAGCGCGCGGAGCAGGAGGAGCAAGGCGCCCAGCGCCAGGAGGTGCGTGCGGGCGCCCGCCGCCAGCCGTGGCCCCTGCGCCGTCAGGACCAGGCTGCGGAGCAGGACATAGGTCGCCACGCTCAGCAGCAGCGTGCCGATGACGAGGGTCAGGGCCCCGCCGTACAGAAAGCGCCAGAGGGGCAGCTCGAAGACGAAAAAGGCGATGTCGCGACCGAAGAGCGGGTCCGTCGTGCCGAACGGCGTCGCATTGACGTAGCCCAGCACCATGTCCCACGACGCGCTGGCCCGGAGGCCGGACAGGATGCCGATGACGGCGATGACGGGCAGCAGCAGCTTGCGGATCAGCGGCTCGAGTATGGCGCGGCCGGGCAGGCCGAGCTGGTCGTCCAGCTCCCAGAGCACGTCGGGCGCCGCGGTGCGGGCGGCGAGCCAGAGGTTGCCGTAGACGAAGATGAAGACGACGGCGCCCGCGCCGAGGAGGAGCCAGCCGCGCAGCGACAGCACCGTCGTGAACACTTCCGTGAAGCCGACCTCGCCGTACCAGAGCCAGTCCGTGTACAGCGGCACCGCCTGGCCGGCGCCGGCCAGAACGATGAACCCGATCAGGAGCCAGAAGCCGAGCCGGGGAGGGCGCCGTCCATTCGCCACCGGGAACCTCCATCCCCCGGAGCCGACTACTCCGGGGGCGTCAAGACCGAATCCGCCTTGGGGCGGCTAGGTGCCGTGGGTCCAGGAGGAGAGATACTCCTCCTGCGCAGGCGTGAGCTGGTCGATCTGGACGTCCATCGATGCGAGCTTGAGCCGCGCGATCTCGAGGTCGATGTCTCGCGGCACCACGTACACCTTCTTCTCCAGGGTCTTGCCCTGCTTGACCATGTACTCCGCGGACAGCGCCTGATTGGCGAAGCTCATGTCCATCACGACCGCCGGGTGCCCTTCGGCCGCGGCCAGATTGATGAGCCGTCCCTCGCCCAGCACGTAGACCCGCCGGCCGCCGCGGAGGCTGAACTCCTCGACGAAAGGACGCACGGTTCGCCGCGACTGGGCCAGCTTGGCGAGGGCCTCGAGATCGATCTCGACGTTGAAGTGACCCGAGTTGGCCACGATGGCGCCGTCCTTCATCTTGACGAAGTGCTCCTGCCGGATCACCGCCATGTTGCCCGTGACGGTCACGAAGATGTCGCCCACTTCCGCCGCCCTCGACATCGGCATGACCTGATAGCCGTCCATCACGGCCTCGAGCGCCCGCATCGGCGCCGTCTCGGTGACGATGACGTGCGAGCCCATGCCGTGGGCCCGCGCCGCCACCCCCTTGCCGCACATGCCGTAGCCGGCGACGACGACGGTCTTCCCCGCGAGCAGCGCATTGGTCGCCCGCAGAATGCCGTCGATGGTGGACTGTCCGGTGCCGTAGCGATTGTCGAAGAGATGCTTGGTGTCGGCGTCATTGACCGCAATGACCGGGAAGGCCAACACGCCGTCCTTCTCCATCGCTCGCAGGCGGATCACACCGGTGGTGGTCTCCTCGGTGCCACCGATGACGTTCTTGAGGAGGTTGCTGCCGGCATTGTTTTCGCCATGGAGCTGGGAGATAAGGTCCGCGCCGTCGTCCATGGTCACCTGGGGCCCGGTCTTCAGCACGGCCTCGAGATGGCTATAGTAGCGCTTGTTATCCTCGCCTTTCTGCGCGAAGACCGGAATGCCGAACTCCTTGACGAGGGCCGCGGCGGTATCGTCCTGCGTGGAGAGCGGATTCGAGGCGCACAGCACCACCTGGGCGCCACCGGCCTTGAGCGTGAGCATGAGCACCGCCGTCTCGGTGGTCACATGCAGGCAGGCGCCCAGACGCACACCCTTGAGCGGCTGCTCCTTGGTGAAGCGCTCGCGCACCTGCCGCAGCACCGGCATCGACTGCTCGGCCCATTCGATCTTGAGCTTCCCGGTCTCGGCGAGCGAGAGATCCTTGACGTCGTGGTCGGTCATGCTCCGTCCTTTCGTCCGCTCGAGGGGCGACTCCGGCGGCTCTCACAGTCGGGCCCCGCGCCGGGCACTCGGTGCCGGCCGCGGGGCCCGTTCGTTCGTTCTTCGTTCAGGGCTCAGATGCCCGCGTCGTCGCGCAGGTCCTTCACCCGGTTCGTGCGCTCCCAGTTGAACTCCGGCTCGTTACGGCCAAAGTGGCCGTAGGCGGCGGTCTTCTTGTAGATCGGGCGGCGAAGGTCGAGATACTTGATGATGCCCGCCGGCGTGAAATCGAAATGACGGCGAATCATCTGCTCGAGCTTGGCGGTGGGCACTTTGCCGGTGCCGTGCGTGTCGACCATGATCGAGACCGGGTCGGCGACGCCGATGGCATAGGCGACCTGCACCTGCGCCCTCTCGGCGAGACCCGCGGCCACGATGTTCTTGGCCACGTGGCGCGCCATGTAGCAGGCCGAGCGGTCCACCTTCGTCGGGTCCTTGCCGGAGAACGCGCCGCCGCCGTGAGGGCATGAGCCCCCGTAGGTGTCCACGATGATCTTGCGTCCCGTGAGCCCCGTGTCGCCCATGGGGCCACCGGTGACGAAGCGTCCGGTCGGGTTGATGTGATAGGTGATGCGCTTGGGATCGATCAGGTGCTGGGGGATGGTCGGCGCGACGACATGCTCGATCAGGTCCTGGCGAATCTTCTCCAGCGTGACGTCGGGGGAATGCTGGGTCGAGATGACCACCGTTTCGACGGAGACGGGCTTGCCGTCCACGTAGCGGACAGAGACCTGGCTCTTTCCGTCGGGCCGCAGGTAGTCCAGCGCACCGCTCCGGCGCACGGTGGACAGGCGCTGCACCAGCTGGTGGGAGAGCATGATGGGTAGGGGCATCAGCTCCTCGGTCTCCGTGCACGCGTACCCGAACATCAACCCCTGGTCGCCGGCGCCGAGCTTGTCGACGCCCATGGCGATGTCGCCCGATTGCTCGTCGATGGCGGTGATGACCGCGCAGGTCTCGTAGTCGAAGCCGTACTTGGCGCGCGTGTAGCCCACGCCCTTGATGGTGTCGCGGGCGACCTTCGGAATGTCCACGTAGCACGAGGTCGTGATCTCACCGGCCACGACGACGAGTCCGGTGGTCAGGAGTGTTTCGCAGGCGACGCGGCCCGTCGGATCCTGGGCCAGGATCGCGTCCAGGACTGCATCGGAGATCTGATCGGCGATCTTGTCCGGATGCCCCTCGGTCACCGACTCCGAAGTGAACAGATACTCCTCACGCGCCATTCGTGTGCCTCCCCAAATGTGTGGATATGCTGCGTTCCGCTGACGGGACGCGCCTTCGGAGACTAGCATGGCCGTCCATACCGCTCAAGCAAAATGGACACTATTCCAGCCTGTTCCAGAAGCTCAGGACGCGCGCGGAATCGCGCGCGGCGCGATGCGGAGCTCGACGTCCCACGACGCTCCGGGCAGGAGCGCCACCGGCCAGCTCACCAGGATGGACGAGCCTTGGTAGATCCGCTCGAATCCGCCTTCGGACAGCGAGACCGTCTCGATCGGCGCCCAGCCGACGTCGCCCGGCTCGCTCCAGCCGATCTCGACCTCGCAGCCGACCCACTCGTCGACGAGCGCCAGATCCTGCGCGTGGGCGATCGCGCCGCGCGAGCCGAGCGAGGGTGCTCCCGGCACTCGGTAGTAGCGCCCCGGCGCATCGCCCGCCGTCAGCGCAAGATTGAGCTGCGTCGCCCACCTCGCTTCCAGCGGCTCGCTGCCTCGCCACGTCAGACGATAGCGGACCCGGAGCGCGCCTTCCTTCGAGCCCACGCGCATCCGCTTCTCGACCCGCAGCGGGAGACTCACCCCATCGGCCACGGCGAGCGTGATGTCGAGCTCATGAGCGCGCTCGACGATTTCGCATGCGAGCGCGCGTTCACCCAGGGCCACCAGCGCGCGCCCCCACGGCGAGAGCGG
>Ga0335084_10001814_pt1 | contig 20221 bp, 12 predicted proteins | sample Lox_Sample_44_FD_206721 | JGI IMG/M metagenome (GOLD analysis project Ga0335084, IMG submission 206721) | Soil microbial communities from Loxahatchee National Wildlife Refuge, Florida, United States - Lox_Sample_4.4 | ecosystem: Environmental > Terrestrial > Soil > Wetlands | place: USA...
GCATGCCGGTGAACATGGCGCCGGCCTGCTTCTGCATCTGCTCCTGCATCTGCTCGAACAGGTGCTTCGACTGCTCGAGGTAGCTGCCCATCAGGTTCTGCATCACCGGGGTCTGCCCGCTCAGCAGTTTGGACCACGCCTCCGGCGTGAACGTGTTGGCGTCGAACATGCCCTGCGCCTGCTCGCCGAGGCGGCGTTGCAGGTCGACGAAGGCCTGCAGGTTCTGCTCCAGGTAGTGGCCCATCATGCCCTGCATGGCGTGGCCGTAGAAGCGGATGATCTGCGCCAGCGTCTGGGCCGAAAACATCGGCACGCCGCCGGTCTCTTCCTCGAGGATGATCTGCAGCAGGATGCTGCGCGTCAGCTCGTCGCCGGTCTTGGCGTCGCGCACCTCGAACTGCTCGTTGTCGAGCACCATCTTCTTGACGTCGGCCAGCGTGATGTAGCTGCTGGCGCGCGTGTCATACAGACGCCGGTTGGGATACTTCTTCAGGATGCGCGGACCCTGGGTGTCTGCGGCCTGGGCTGCAGCGCGGCGTGACGCTGGCATTGCGGAAAGCTCCTTGTCGGTGCACGCGATTCTAGGCGGCGCTTCGCCACGTACCGCGCCGGGTTTCCCCGGTCGCCGCTGCTTCTCGCACGATGGCAACGGCTAGACTTTTGCCATGAGCGGCAGCGACGTTCAATCCACCAGGACCGAGGTCGACGGCTTCGGTGCGATCGACGTGCCGCGCGACGCGCTGTGGGGCGCGCAGACGGAGCGCAGTCGGCGCTTCTTCGACATCGGCACACAGCGCATGCCGCTGGCTTTGATCCACGCGATGGCCGAGATCAAGCGCGCGGCCGCCGAGGTCAACCGCGAACTCGGGCTGCTCGATGCTGCCAAGGCCGAGGCCATCGCGCGCGCCGCGACGCGCGTGGCCGCGGGCGACTTCGATGCCGAGTTTCCGCTGTCGGTGTGGCAGACCGGCTCTGGCACCCAGAGCCACATGAACGTCAACGAGGTCATCGCCAACCTGGCGTCGCGCGACCTCGGCGGCGAGATCGGCCCCCAACGGCTCGTGCATCCGAACGACGACGTCAACCTCGGGCAGTCGTCGAACGACGTGTTCCCCACCGCGATGCACGTGGCCGCGGTGCTGCACGCGCGCCCTCTGATGGCCGCGCTGGACGGGCTGCGCTCGGCCGTGCTCGAACGCGGCGCCGCGTTCGAGCGGGTGTTGAAGATCGGCCGCACCCACCTGCAGGATGCCACGCCGGTCACGCTCGGCCAGGAGTTCGGCGGCTACGAGGCCCAACTCGCGCTCGCGGGCGCTGCCGTGCAGCTCGCGTTGCCCGCCGTGCATCAGCTGGCGATCGGCGGCACGGCAGTGGGCACCGGGCTGAACACGCACGCGCAGTTCGGTGCCCGCGTCGCCGCGTGCCTCGCGCAGCGGCTCGGCGCCCCGTTCGTGGTGGCCGACAATCCCTTCGCTGCCCTGGCCGGGCATGAGCCGCTGGTGGCGCTGCACGGCGCGCTCAAGGGACTGGCCGTCGCGCTGACCAAGATCGGCAACGACATCCGCCTGATGGGCAGCGGCCCGCGTGCCGGCCTCGGCGAGTTGCAGCTGCCGGAGAACGAACCGGGCAGCTCGATCATGCCGGGCAAGGTCAATCCGACTCAGGTCGAGGCGCTGACGATGGTGTGCACGCAGGTGATCGGCCACGACGTGGCGCTGTCGATCGCGGCCAGCCAGGGACAGTTCGAGCTCAACGTGTACAAGCCGCTGATCGCGGCCAATGTGCTCGACAGCCTGCGGCTGCTGGCCGACGCGATGCGCAGCTTCGGCGCGCACTGCGTCGCGGGCATCCGGGTCAACGCCGAGCGCGTGCGCGAGCTGCTCGATCGGTCGCTGATGCTGGTGACGGCGCTGACGCCGCACATCGGGTACGACCGCGCCGCGGCGATCGCCAAGCACGCGCACCGGCAGGGCTTGTCCTTGCGCGAGGCCGCGCTGGGCACTGGCGGTGTGAGCAGCGAGGACTTCGACCGCTGGGTCAGGCCCGAACAGATGCTCGGCCCTGGCCGCTGAACGTGCGCGTCACTTCCAGAACGCGTCGGCCTGCGCCACCTTCACCAGCACCTTGCGCGCGGCACGTGCCGTGACGGCGAGATGCGCCTCGAGGTAGCCGGCGGCGAACCACGCCGCGGGACGTTCGGCCGCCTCGGCGCGGAACGCGGCGCTGGCCACCGCGACGTCGTTGTGGTGGCCGAGTGCGTCCTGCGCCACGCCGAGGCACTTGAGGTAGCGCCGCGTTGCCGCCTCGGGCCACAGGTCGACCGTCAGCTCGGCCAGGTAGCGCAGGCGCTTCAGGCGCTTGCGCACGCGGTGCTGTTGTTCCAGCGGCAACCGGTGGAAGCGGCGGCCGTCGCGCGCGACCTGCCGATGCAGGTGGCTCAGTCGCTGCGCCAACCAGTCGCGCGTGGCCGCCGGCGACAGCGTGACGAAGCGCTCGTCGCCCGCGTGGGCCAACGCGAGGATCTCGATCAGCGTGCGCTGGAACGACGGCTCGCGCGCCGTGGCCACCGGGTCGGCCCGGCCGCGCGGCTGCCACGTCAGCAGCGGTGCCGACGCCGCCTGCAGCAGCGGCCGCACCGCGAGCGCGCACACCTCGTCGTCGCGCAGTTCACCCAGGCGCGCGAAGGTGGTCGCGAGGACGCCGTCCCACTCCGGCGCGATTGCCGGCGACAGCGCAGCCAGTTCGCGCAGCACGGTGCGCAGGCGCCGCAGGCCGACGCGGGCCTGGTGGATCGTCTCGGCCGCGGTCACCCCTTCGGCGAGGTCACTCGCGTTGGCCAGCACCTGCTCGAGCGTGGACTGCAGCAGCGCACGCAGCAGCGTGGGCCCGTCGGTGTCAGCCGCGAGCTTGGTGGCGCGCGCGCGCGTCGGCGGCGGCGAGGCGTCGGGACTCAGCAGGCGCTCGCCGCGTGCGGCCTTGGTCGTCGTGCACAGCCAGAGCCCGCCGTGTTCGATCCAGGCGCCGGCGAGGTCGAACACGCCCTGCACGGGGCCCGACTTGTGCTCGAGCTCGAGCTCGGCAAGCGGTGTGCTGTGCTCGCCCGCGCGCACCTGCCCGATGTCCAGCGCCGCCTCGATCTCGGTCCCACTTGGGTCGCGCAGCGCACAGCGCAGCCGGGCAACGTCGGTGCCATGCCGTTGGAGCAGCGGTGCCAACGGTGCGTCGCGCAGCGCCGCGTGCAGCGCGGGCGCTGCCTCGCTGCCGTCGTGGCGCGCCGGATCGAGCGCCGGCATCCGCGATGCCGGGCCCGGCACCCGTACCTCGTGCTCCAGGCGGTGGACGGGACCGGCACCGGCCGCCTTCAGGGCCTGCATCCAGCGCCGGCCCTCCAGGCGCAGGCGCAACGCGACGCCGGCGCGGGTCAAGGCCCCGTCGGCAGTGTCGAAGTAGTTCGCCCGCAGGCGTGTCGTGCGAGCGCCATGCGCGCGCAGCGCGGCGCGCAACGATGGCAACGCTGCATCGGGTACGCGCAGCTTGACCTCGAGTTCAGCCATGCGTGGCGAGGCCGCTGTCGGGGGTTCGCATGCCGGCTCCCAACGTCCAAACGCGCAACGGCACCCGCAGGTGCCGTCTATCCCCAGTGATCCATTGGTAGGCGCGATTGGACTCGAACCAACGACCCCCACCATGTCAAGGTGGTGCTCTAACCAGCTGAGCTACGCGCCTGCGAGGGCGGAATTCTAGCAGTGCACCTCAATGCCGCCGTGCGCTGCGCACGCCCGGAATGCGGGCGATCTGCGCCAGCACCGATGGCAGCCGCGTCGCGTGGTCGACCTCGACGGTCAGCTCCATGTGCACGAGTCCGCCCTGCGGCGCCTGCTGCGTCTGCACCGCGGTCACGTTCATGCGCTCCTTGGCGAACAGCTCGGAGACGTCGCGCAGGAGCCCGGAGCGCTCCTGCGCCTCGATCCACACCTTCACCGGATAGACCGCCTCGCTGCCGCCGGGCCGGCTGCCCCAGGCCACCGCGATCGCGCGCTCCGGATTGGCGCGCAGCATCTGGCGGAAGTTGCTGCAGCTGCTGCGGTGGATCGCCACGCCTTTGCCGCGGGTGACGTAGCCGCCGATCGCATCGGGCGGCGCCGGCCTGCAGCAGCGTGCCAGCGACGTCAGCAGCGATTCGACGCCGACCACCAGCACGCCACCGTCGCTCGCCTTGGCGCGGCGCAGCGCGATGGTCTCGGGCGCCGGCGTGGCAGTCTCCGGCGGCTTCAGCAGCGCCTCGATGTGGCGCAGCGAGAACTCGTCCTTGCCGACCACCTCGAACAGGGCGTCGGCGCCCTTGAAGCCGAGGCGCGCTGCCAGCTCGTCGAGCTTGAGCGCCGTGCGGCCTTCGCGCTGCAGCAGCTTCTCGACCAGCTCGCGGCCGCGCGCGATCGTCTCATGTTGAACCTTGGCGTTGAACCAGGCGCGCACCTTGGCGCGTGCGCGCGGGCTCTTCAGGTACCCCAGGTCGGGGTTGAGCCAATCCATCGACGGCCCACCCTCCTTCACGGTGGTGACCTCCACCGTCTGGCCATTGGCCAGCGCGGTGTTCAGCGGCACCATCGCGCCATCGACGCGCGCACCGCGGCAGCGGTGACCGAGGTCGGTATGCACCGCGTACGCGAAGTCCACCGGCGTCGCACCCGCCGGCAGCTCGATCACCGTGGCCTGTGGCGTGAACACGAAGATGCGGTCGTCGAACCCCGGCGTGCCGTCGTGCGACACCTGCGCCGCATGGTCGCGCTCCCACGCGAGCAGCTGGCGCAGCACGGCCTTGCGCGCCTGCGCCACCCGCTCCTCGAACTGGCCGGCCGCGCCCGCACCGCCGTAGCCACGCGCGCCGCCCTCCTTGTAGGCCCAGTGAGCCGCGACTCCGTATTCGGCATGCTCGTGCATCGCACGGGTGCGGATCTGTACCTCCAGTGGCGCGCCGTCGTCGTCGAGCACCACGGTGTGCAGCGACTGGTAGCCGTTGGCCTTCGGCCTGGCGATGTAGTCGCTGAACTGCTCGGGCAGCGCACGCCAGCGCGCGTGCACGCACGACAGCGCCGCGTAGCAGTCGCGCACGTCGGGCACGATCACTCGCAGCGCGCGCAGGTCGTAGATCGATGCCAGGTCGACGCCCTTGCCCTGCATCTTCTTCCAGATGCTGTACAGATGCTTGGGCCGGCCCTGCACCTGCGCATCGATGCCGGCGGTCAGCAGCTCGCGGCGCATGCGCTGGCTGGCCTCGCGCACGGCAGCCTCGCGGCGCGCGCGCGTCTGGTCGAGCGCGCGCGCGATCTGCGCGTACTGCGCGGGCTGCAGGAAGCGGAAGGCCAGGTCCTCGAGCTCCCACTTGATCTGCCAGATGCCCAGGCGGTTGGCCAGCGGCGCGAACACCTGCTGTGACTCCAGCGCCAGCGCCGGCGGACACGGCTGGCGTGCCGCGGCGTGCCAGCGCAGCGTCTGCAGGCGGGAGGCCAGCCGCAGCAGCACCACGCGCAGATCGCGCGAGAACGCCAGCAGCATCTTGCGCACGCGTTCAGTCTGCAGCTCGCGGCGCTCTTCCTCGACGCTGGCCGAGCGCGCGGCACGCTGCACTGCCACCAGCTTGCGCGTGTGCTCCACCAGGCCGGCGTACGACTCGCCGAACGCGTTGCGCACCATCTCCTCGGGCCGCTGCAGAAAGTCCGACGCGTACACCAGGTATGCGGCCGCGCGCAGCGTCGGCGCCGCGCCGATGCCTTCGAGGATGGCCGCCACGCCGTCGGCGTGCGCCAGCGCAGGTTCGCCGGTGTCGAGCACGTGGCCGGCCAGCAGCGGCTCGGCGAAGGCGCGCGCGCGTTGCAGGGCACCGGCCTCCTGCACCGCGTTGACGTCGAGCGCCAGCGTGTCCGCCACCGGCACGTCGACCTCGGCCAGGCGCACGATCGGCGCGGCGTCGCCGACAGGGACCAGTACGGTTTTCACGGCGACGACAACAGGAACTCGCGCACCGCCTGCACCTGGTCGGGCTGCACGAGCATCGGCGCATGGCCGACGCCGGCGAACTCGATCAAGCGCGCGCGCGGCCCGCGCTGACCCATCTCGCGCGCGGTGTCGCGCGACAGCAGGTCGGAGTCGGCGCCGCGCAGCAGCAACGTCGGGCAGCGCAGCGCGTCGTAGGTCTGCCAGAGCGCGGCTTCGCCGGCTGCCGCCAGTTGCGGCGTGATGGCCTTGAACGGCACCGCAATGTCGGGGTCGCTGCGCGGGATCAGCGCGTCGCCGTCGGTCTTCAGCTGCGGTTCAGTCAGCGTCAACCACTGCTCGCGGGTGTGCGGGCCGAAGCCGGTGGAGATGGCCCAGATCGCGTCGGCCGCTTCAGCAAGCGTCCGCCAGCGCCGCTGCTGGCCGACGTAGCCGCCGATGCGCGCGATGCCCGCCGGATCGAGCCGCGGCCCGACATCGTTGAGCACCAGCTTGCCGACCGGCGAGCCCCCGAGCGCCGCGACACCGAGGCCGATCAGACCGCCCATCGACGTGCCCACCCAGTGCACCGTGCGCGCGTTCAACCGCGCCAGCAGCGCCACCATGTCGGAGACGTACTGCGGCAGGCCATAGCCCATCGGATCGTGCAACCAGTCGGAGCGCCCGCGGCCCACCACATCGGGGCATACGACGCGGTAGCGGTCGAGCATGGTGCGCGCCAGGGTGTCGAAGTCACGCCCCTGGCGAGTCAACCCGTGCACGCACACCAGCACGGTGTCGTTCGCCGGATCACCCCACTCCCAGTACGCCATGCGGTGCAGGTTGCGGCCACTCAGGCATGACACGTCAAGCAGTCGGGGATCGGACACGGGTGGACTCCTTTGCCGATAATGATCCTAACAACGGATCACGAGGAATCACCATGTTGAAGGGAAAGACCGCCCTGGTCACCGGCTCGACCAGCGGCATCGGGCTGGGCATCGCACTGTCGCTGGCGCGCGATGGCGCCAACATCATGCTCAACGGCTTCGGCGATCACGAGCCGGCCAGGCGGGCCGTGGCCGAGTGTGGCGTCAAGGTGTCGTACCACGGCGCCGACATGAGCAAGCCCGCCGAGATCGAGGCCATGGTGCGCACCTGCGAGCAGGAATTCGGCGCGCTCGACATCCTGGTGAACAACGCCGGCATCCAGCACGTCGCCAAGGTCGAGGATTTTCCGCCCGAGCGCTGGGACGCGATCATCGCGATCAACCTGACCTCGGCGTTCCACACCACGCGACTGGCGCTGCCGGGCATGAAGAAGCGCAACTGGGGTCGCATCCTCAACGTCGCGTCGACCCACGGTTTGGTGGCGTCGGCCGAGAAGTCGGCCTACGTCGCGAGCAAGCACGGCATCGTCGGCTTCACCAAGAGCGTGGCGCTCGAGACCGCCACCACTGGTGTCACGGTGAACGCCATCTGCCCGGGCTGGGTGCTGACGCCGCTGGTGCAGAAGCAGATCGACGCACGCGCGGCGCAAGAGAAGCTCAGCGCCGCCGACGCCAAGAAGGAGCTGCTGGCCGAGAAGCAGCCGTCGCTGCAATTCACCACGGTCGACCAGCTCGGGGCGCTGGCGGTGTTCCTGTGCTCGCCGGCGGCCGACAACGTGCGCGGCGTCGCCTGGAACGTCGACGGCGGCTGGGTCGCGCAGTAGCCGCGCCGCGTCAGCGGGTCATCTGCACGCTGCCGTTGACCTGCACCGTCACGCTCGCCTTGCCGGCTTCGATCGGGATCGAGTCGTCCGCAGTGGCGGCCGCCATGGCGCGCACGCGCGGCATCGGCACACCGATCGGCGGCTCCGACGTGCCGACGTTGACCTCACGCACGTTGTAGCCGGCGTAGCCGAACTGCTTGGCATAGTCGCCGGCACGGGCGCGGAATTTGGCGATCGCCTGCGCAGCTGCTTCGGATTCGACGCGCTCGCGCGTGTCGCGCGCCAGTGCATAGCCCACCCGGGCCACCGTCAGCGTGCCGAGCCGTCCGGCGAGTTGCGCGATCGCGCTCATGTCCTTGCCCTCGAGCACCAGCTCGGCTTGGCCGACCCAGCCGCTGATGGTCGGACTCTTCGACCCGTAGCGCGGCGACAGGCTGAACGCGCCCGTGTGCGCATCGAGCTGGCCCGGCCGATGCGCCTTGCGGGCCTCACCGAGCGCCGCATCGATCGCCTGCCGCAGCTGACCCTGCACGGTCGCCGCATCGCCGCCCTCGCGCGACGTGGCCAGCGTCATCGTCAGGATGTCGAACGGCACCTCCACGGTCGAGGAAGCCGACAGCGTCAGGGTATCATTGACCTGCAGTGCCGGTGCTGCAGGTTGAGCGTGTACCACCGAACACGCTGTCAGCGCGGCGCCGACCATCAAGCCGAAGGTGTCCATGCGCGTCATGGCGGTCCTCGTTCGTCGGATTCGTGACAGGGCTGCCAGTGTGCCGCGTGGGCGGCGCGATGCACGCGTCGCGCAGGCCGTGTCTCACGTCACGGAACCGCCGGCAAAGCCCGAAATAGATGTAACAGCCGGTCGGTTTTCAGCCTTGGCATGGGATTTCCCCCGGCAAAATCGCCGTTGTTACAAATGTGGAGTTGCAGATGAATACGCCCGCCAACACTCGACCCGACCGCATCGTCGTGGTCGACGACGACGCGCGCATCCGGGACCTCTTGCGCCGCTACCTCACCCAGGAAGGGTTCGAGGTGCTGCTGGCCGAAGACGCCAAGGCGCTCAACCGCATCCTCACCCGCGAGACGATCGACCTGATCGTGCTCGACCTCATGCTGCCGGGCGAAGACGGGCTGTCGATCTGCCGCCGGCTGCGCGCCGCCAACGACGTGACGCCGATCATCATGCTGACCGCCAAGGTCGAGGACGTCGATCGCATCGTCGGCCTCGAGGTCGGCGCCGACGACTACCTGCCAAAGCCGTTCAACCCGCGCGAGTTGCTGGCCCGGGTGCACGCGGTGCTGCGCCGCCGCCCGGCGATGGAAGCACCCGGTGCGCCGTCGAAGGAGCCGCAGACGGTGGCCTTCGGCCCGTTCGAGTTCGACCTCAGCCTGCGCCGACTGATGAAGAACGGCGAGCAGATCGCGCTGACCACCGGCGAGTTCTCGATGCTCAAGGCGCTGGTGCGCCACCCGCGCCAGCCGCTGTCGCGCGACAAGCTGGCGCAGCTGGCGCGCGGTCGCGAGTTCGAGCCGTTCGATCGCAGCCTCGACGTGCAGATCTCGCGCCTGCGCAAGATGATCGAGTCCGACCCCTCGCAGCCGCGCTACATCCAGACGGTGTGGGGTGTGGGGTACGTGTTCGTGCCGGACGGCGCGAACTGATCGCTGCGGCCGCTGCGCGAGCCGGCCGTCATCCCGCAACCGATTGAAAACGACTGGCGCGAGCCGGTCGTGTATCGTGCCGGCCGTCGACCGCCGACGTGACCGTCCTTCGCTGACCGAACATGCCCCGCTCGCAAGGTGTCGCCTTGAGCCTGTTCTGGCGCACCTTCGTGCTGCTGGCCATTCTGCTGGGCAGCGGCATCATGGCCTGGGTGTGGACGCTGCGCTCGCTCGAGTTCGAGCCGCGCGCGGTGGCCGCCGCGCAGCAGATCGCGAGCCTGGTGAACCTGGCGCGCGCTGCGCTCAAGAACACCGATGCGATCAACCGCGTCGCGATGGTCAAGACGCTGTCGGCACAGGAGGCGATCCGCATCGCGCCGCACGAGCCCAGCGACAAGTGGGACCCCTTCGAGGAGGACCGCTTCACGCGCGTGGTCGCCGCCGAGCTGCACAACCGCCTCGGCGCCGACACGATCGTGGCACGCAGCGTCAACGGCCAGGCCGGCCTGTGGGTCGGCTTCGGCATCGAGAAGGACGCCTGGTGGCTGCAGACCGAGCTCGGGCGCGTGCAGGCGCTGACGGGCCCCACCTGGTTCGTTTGGGTCGGGATCGCGCTGCTGGCGACCATCTTCGGCTCGGTGGCGATCGCACGGCTGATCAACCAGCCGCTGCGCGAGCTGAGCTTCGCGGCCAGCCGCATCCGCGAGGGTGAGTTCGACTCGCGCCTCGACGAGAACACGATGACCAGCGAGATCCGCGAGGTCAACATGGGCTTCAACCGCATGGCGCGCGAACTCGCCAAGGTCGAGGAGGACCGCGCGGTGATGCTGGCGGGCATCAGCCACGATCTGCGCACGCCGCTGGCACGCCTGCGGCTGGAAGCCGAGATGAGCGTGCACGACGACGAGGCCCAGCGCAACATGGCGCAGGACATCGACCAGCTCGACGCCATCATTGACAAGTTCATGGATTACGCGCGGCCCGGCGAGTCCAAGCTCAAGCCGGTGAACCTGGCACAGGTGATCGAGCGCGAGATGCAGGGCTTCCGCGATCCGACGACGATCCGCATCCAGCACCGCGTGGCGATCGACATCTCGGTGATGGCCGACGACATCGAGCTCGGCCGCGTGTTCGCCAACCTGTTCGAGAATGCGCGTCGCTACGGCCGCTCGATCGACACCGGCATCGCGCTCGTGCAAGTGACCTATGCGCGCACCGGGCCCTGGGTGATCGTCAGCGTGCGCGACCACGGCTCCGGCGTGGCGCCCGAGAAGCTGAACCAGCTGACGACGCCGTTCTTTCGCGGCGACGCCGCGCGCACCGCGGCCACTGGCGCCGGACTGGGGCTGGCGATCGTCGAGAAGGCGCTGGCGCGCATGGGTGGCGCGCTCGAACTCGACAATGCCGCCGATGGCGGTCTGGTCGCGCACATCCGACTCAAGCGCGCGCCGTAGCGCACCGCCGCTCAGGTCGCCGCTCGCTGCAGCAGGCAGACCGCACGCGCCTCGATGGCGAGGCCCTCGCCGACCGGTCCCATCTTCTCGGCCGTCTTGGCCTTGACGTTGACGCAGGAGAGCTCCAGCGCCAACGCTTCGGCAATGCGGCCGCGCATCGCACCGATGTGCGGGCTCAGCTTCGGCGCCTGCGCCACGATTGTCGAATCGACGTTGACGATGCGGTAGCCGGCGGCACGCACGCGCTGCCCGGCTTCGCGCAGCAGCACCGCCGAGTCGGCGCCGCGAAAGGCGTCGTCGGTGTCGGGAAAGTGGCGGCCGATGTCGCCCAGCGCGGCGGCGCCGAACAACGCATCGGTGATCGCGTGCAGCAGCGCGTCGCCGTCGGAGTGCGCGAGCAGACCGTGGCTGTGCGGGATCGTCACGCCGCCCAACACCAGCGCCCGGCCGGCGACAAGCGCGTGGATGTCCCAGCCTTCACCGATGCGCATCGTCGCCACGGTGCCGATGCCGGCCAGCTCACCGCGCGTGGCCAGCAGCGCCTGCGCGCGCGCCAGGTCCTCCGGCCAGGTGATCTTGATGTTGGAGGCATCGCCCATCACCAGCCGCGGCTGGCGTCCAGTGGCCTCGATCGCGCTCGCCTCATCGGTGACGGTATCGCCCGCGTGGTCGAGCGCACGGCGCAGCATACCGATGCGAAACATCTGCGGTGTCTGCGCGGCCCACTTGTCGCGACGGTCGACCGTGTTCGACGAGCGGCCGTCGTGCTCCTGCTTCAAGGTGTCGGCCACCGGCAGCGCGAGCAGGCCGCCGACCGCGTCGTCGAGGCACGCGTCGATCAGCCGGTTCACCGCCGAGGGCTCGACCAACGCACGGGCCGCGTCGTGCACCAGCACCCAATCGTCGTCGGCGGCGCCGCGCTCGCGCAGCGCCTGCAAGCCGTTGGCCACGGTCTGCGCCCGGGTCCCGCCGCCTCGACGCGCGAGCCAACCGCGCGGACCCTCGAACTCGGGCACCTCGCGCTCGAACTGCGCGTCGTCGTCGGCCAACACCACGAGCACCGCCTGCAGGCGCTCCACGCGCCCGAGCGCCCGCAACGTGTGGGCGACCATCGCCTGCCCGGCAATGCGCGCGTACTGCTTCGGCCCCGGCGTGCCGGCGCGAACGCCGACACCCGCACAGGGCACCAGCGCGAACAAGCGCGCGGGCGTTGACGGAGACGGTGTCGTCATGGCGGCGATTCTAGAATCGGCCCCGAGCGACGAGCGGTGCCGGCCCTCCCGGTGATCACCGGGAGAACGTCGCCCGTCACATGCAACTGCCGCGCATCGCCCCTGGAAGACGCTTCGTCGTGCCGCTGCCCCCCGGCTCGGCGGATGCCTTGCTGCTTGCGCGATTGGCCGATGCGCGCAAGGCCGACGGTTCGTTCATGGCAGTCTTGACGGCCGATCCCGCCGACGCGCAGCGCCTGGCCGACGAACTGCTGTTCTTCTCGCCGGCACTGCGGGTGGCGGTGTTTCCGGACTGGGAAACGCTGCCCTACGACACGTTCTCGCCGCACCAGGACCTGGTGTCTGAGCGCCTGGCCACGCTGTGGCGGCTGCTGCAACGCGACCTCGACGTCGTGCTGCTGCCGGCGACGACGGCGCTGACACGTTTGGCGCCGACCCGTTTTCTCGCTGGCACGACGTTCCACTTCAAGCAGGGCATGCGGCTCGACGAGGCCGCGCTGAAGGCCCAGCTCACGCTGGCCGGCTACAGCCACGTCAGCCAGGTGGTGTCGCCGGGCGAGTACGCGGTGCGCGGCGGCTTGATCGATCTGTTCCCGATGGGCTCGGCGGTGCCGTACCGCGTCGACCTGTTCGACGACCAGATCGATTCGATCCGCACCTTCGACCCCGACTCGCAGCGCAGCCTCTACCCGGTGCCCGAGGTGCGCTTGTTGCCCGGGCGCGAATTCGCGCTCGACGAGGCGGCGCGCACCGGATTTCGCGCGCGCTGGCGCGAGCGCATCGAAGGCGACCCGACCCGCTCGCGCATCTACAGAGACATCGCTCAGGGTCTGGCCGGCGCCGGCATCGAGTACTACCTGCCGCTGTTCTTCGACAGCACCGCCACCATCTTCGACTACATCGGTGGCGGCACTGCTGTGCCGAGCCAGGGCTCCGCACGCCTCTCAGGTGATGGGGAACGCACCGCAGGCGGCGCGGCGCACAAGGTGCCGGCCGCGCTGGTGCTGCACGGCGACCTCGACGCCGCGCTGTCGCGGTTCTGGAGCGATACGCGAGAGCGCCACCGCTTCCTGCAGCACGACCCGGAGCGGCCGATCCTGCCGCCGGAGGCGATCTTCCTGCGCGTCGACGAATTCTTTGCGCTCACCACGCCCTACGCCACGCTGGCCTTGCGCGGTGGTACGGCCGTCGACGCGGTGGCGCTACCGTGGGCCGCGCCGGCGCCCGACGTCAGCGTCGAGCGCGGCTCGCAGGCGCCGCTGGCCGCGCTCGGTGGGCTGATCGACTCGCAGACCACGCGCGTGCTGCTGGTCGGCGAGAGCGAGGGCCGACGCGAGAGCTTGCTCGAGTTGCTGCGCGACCATCACATCGACGTGCCCAGCGTCGCCACGCTGGCCGAGTTCGAGGCCAGCGACGAGCGCGTGGCGATCGGCGCCGCGCCGCTGGCCCGCGGCTTCGTGTGGAAGCGCGACGGCGCTTCATCGATCACGTTCATCACCGAGGCCGAGCTGTTCGCCGCCACCCCGGCGCTGCGCCGGCGTCGCCGGCAGGAGGCGGTGAGCGACGTCGAGGCGCTGATCAAGGACCTGTCGGAGCTGGCGGTCGGCGACCCGGTGGTGCACGCCAACCACGGCATCGGCCGCTATCTTGGCCTGGTGAACCTCGACCTCGGCGACGGGGCGAGCGAGTTCCTGCACCTGGGCTATGCCGACGACGCCACGCTGTACGTGCCGGTGGCGCAGCTGCACCTGATCAGCCGCTACACCGGCGTCGATGCCTCCGAGGCCCCGCTGCACAAGCTCGGTTCAGGCCAGTGGGACAAGGCCAAACGGCGCGCCGCCGAACAGGTGCGCGACACCGCGGCCGAACTGCTGAATCTCTATGCGCGCCGCGCCGCCCGCGAAGGCCACGCGCATCGGTTCTCGGCGCACGACTACGAGGCGTTCGCGGCCGGCTTCGGCTTCGACGAGACGCCCGACCAGCGCGCCGCGATCCACGCGGTGATCCAGGACATGGTGTCACCGAAGCCGATGGACCGCCTGGTGTGCGGCGACGTCGGCTTCGGCAAGACCGAGGTCGCGCTGCGCGCCGCCTTCATCGCGGTGCTCGGCGGCAAGCAGGTCGCGCTGCTGGCGCCGACCACGCTGCTGGCCGAGCAACATTTCCAGACCATCAGCGACCGCTTCGGCAAGTGGCCCGTCAAGGTGGCCGAGCTGTCGCGCTTTCGCACCGGCAAGGAGACCGCGGCCGCACTCGCCGGCCTGGCCGACGGCAGCATCGACATCGTGGTCGGCACGCACAAGCTGCTGAGCAAGGACGTGCAGTTCAAGCGCCTCGGACTGCTCATCATCGACGAGGAGCACCGTTTCGGCGTGCGCCACAAGGAGGCGATCAAAGCGCTGCGCTCGGAGGTCGACGTGCTGACGCTGACCGCGACGCCGATCCCGCGCACGCTGGGCATGGCGCTCGAAGGGTTGCGCGACCTGAGCGTGATCGCCACCGCGCCGCAGCGACGGCTGTCGATCAAGACCTTCGTGCGCGACGAGGGCTCGAGCCTCATTCGCGAGGCGGTGCTGCGCGAGCTCAAGCGCGGCGGCCAGGTCTACTTCCTGCACAACGAGGTCGAGTCGATCCAGCAGCGCCGCAAGCAACTCGAGCAGCTGGTGCCCGAGGCGCGCATCGCGGTGGCGCACGGCCAGATGCCCGAGCGCGAGCTCGAGCAGGTGATGCGCGACTTCGTCGCGCAACGGGTCAACCTGCTGCTGTGCTCGACGATCATCGAGACCGGCATCGACGTGGCGAGCGCCAACACCATCGTGATCAGCCGCGCCGACAAGTTCGGCCTCGCGCAACTGCACCAGCTGCGCGGCCGCGTCGGCCGCTCGCACCACCAAGCGTATGCCTACCTGATGGTGCCCGACACGCGAACGCTGACCAAGCAGGCGCAGGCACGGCTCGACGCGATCCAGAGCATGGAGGAGCTCGGCTCGGGCTTCTACCTGGCGATGCACGACCTCGAGATCCGCGGCGCCGGCGAGCTGCTCGGCGAGCACCAGAGCGGCAACATGCACGAAGTTGGCTTCCAGCTCTACAACGACATGCTGGCCGAGGCGGTGCGCGCGCTCAAAGCCGGCCGCGAGCCCGACCTGCTGTCGCCGCTGGCCGCCACCACCGAGATCAACCTGCACGCGCCGGCGCTGCTGCCCGACGTCTACTGCGGCGACGTGCACGCGCGGCTCAACCTCTACAAGCGCCTGGCGATGGCCGAGAAGCCCGAGCAGCTCGACACGCTGCTCGAGGAGATCACCGACCGCTTCGGCAAGCTGCCGGCGCAGGGCCAGGTGCTGTTCGACACGCATCGCCTGCGCGTGCTGGCCCGCACCTACGGCGTGCTGAAGGTCGACGCCGGGCCTCGTGGCATCAGCATCACGTTCCGGCCCAACCCGCCGATCGACGCGCAACGCATCATCGAGCTGGTGCAGCGCAACCGGCACATCAAGCTGGCGGGCAACGACAGGCTGCGCATCGAGCGCGAGCTGGCCGAGCCGCGCGAGCGCGCGCAGTTCGTGCGCGACGTGCTGCGCTCACTGGGCGCGCCCCAGGCCGTGGTGGCCTGAGCCTGCGCGAGGTGCGCGGCGAACTCGGCCTCCGGGTCAACCCGGGTGCGCGACGGCGCGCACCGCCTACCATCTGCGGTTCACCCTCAGCCCTGCAGGAGACCTGCGATGACCTCGCCCACCAAGTTCGTGCTCGACGAGAGCAAGATGCCACGCCACTGGTACAACATCGCGGCCGACCTGCCCAAGCCGCCGCCACCGGTGCTGCATCCCGGCACCAAGCAGCCGGTGGGCCCCGACGATCTGGCACCGCTGTTCCCGATGGAACTGATCCTGCAGGAGGTGTCGAGCGAGCGCGAGATCGAGATCCCCGAGCCGATCCGCGAGGTGTTCTGTCTGTGGCGGCCGTCGCCGCTGATCCGCGCGCATCGGCTCGAGAAGGCGCTCGGCACGCCGGCCAAGATCTACTACAAGTACGAAGGCGTGTCTCCCGCGGGCTCGCACAAGCCGAACACCGCGGTGCCGCAGGCCTGGTACAACGCGCAGGCCGGCATCAAGAAGCTCACCACCGAGACCGGCGCCGGCCAGTGGGGCTCGGCGCTGGCGTTCGCCGGCTCGCTGTTCGGCATCGACGTCACGATCTTCCAGGTGCGCGTCTCGTACGACCAGAAGCCGTACCGCCGTGCGCTGATGGAAACCTACGGCGCGCGCTGCATCGCCTCACCGTCGAACGAGACCAACGCCGGCCGCGCCATCCTGGCGCAGCGCGCCGACCATCCGGGCTCGCTGGGCATCGCGATCTCCGAAGCCGTGGAGGTGGCAGCCACGCACGACGACACCAAGTACTCGCTCGGCTCGGTGCTCAACCACGTGCTGATGCACCAGACGATCATCGGCCAGGAAGCGATGCTGCAGCTCGAGATGGCCGGCGACGACCCGGACGTGATCGTCGGCTGCACCGGCGGCGGCAGCAACTTCGCCGGCATCGCGTTCCCGTTCATCGGCGCGCAGCTGCGCGGCGGCAAGAAGCGCCGCATCGTCGCGGTCGAGCCGGCGGCGTGCCCGTCGCTGACGCGCGGCAAGTACGCCTACGACTTCGGCGACACCGCGCACATGACGCCGCTGGTCAAGATGCACACGCTGGGCTCGACCTTCACGCCGCCGGGCTTCCACGCCGGCGGCCTGCGCTACCACGGCATGGCGCCGCTGGTCTCGCACCTGCTGGAACTCGACCTGATCGAGGCGCGCGCCTACCAGCAGAAGACGGTATTCGACGCCGGCGTGCAGTTCGCGCGTGCCGAGGGCATCGTGCCGGCGCCGGAGGCCAACCATGCGGTCAAGGGCGCGATCGACGAGGCGCTGCGCTGCAAGGCCGAGGGCAAGAGCCGCACCATCCTGTTCAACCTGTGCGGGCACGGGCACTTCGACATGAGCGCCTACCAGGCGTACTTCGCCGGCAAGCTGGTCGACCAGGACTACGACGAGGCCGAGCTGGCGATGGCGCTGGCCGGTTTGCCGTCGGTTCCGGCGTAGCGCGGCTGGGGCGCCGGGGGCCGTCAACCGCCCCCGCCGCCGGACTTTGCGACCACCTTGATGTAGATGAAGAGCACGACCACCGCGCCCACGATCGATGCGATGAAGCCCACCGGCTCGCCGGGCTGATACCAGCCGATCGCCTGGCCTAGAAAGCCCGCCACCAACGAACCCACGATGCCCAGCACCGCCGTCATGATGATTCCGAGCTTCTGCTCGCCGGGCATGATGGCCCGCGCGATCAGGCCGACCACGAAACCGACGATCGCCATCCAGACATAGTGCATGTGGGTTCCCCGTCCTCGCGGCACCGTGCCGCACTCGGAGGCACTGTAGGCAATTCCGTCGCGATGCTCAAGCCGCCGACTCAACTCGACAGCTGAGCCCACGCCTTGTCCAGCCGCTTCACGCTCACCGGCTGCGGCGTGCGCAGCTCCTGCGCGAAGAAGCTGACGCGCAGCTCCTCGAGCAGCCAGCGATACTCGTCGAGCCGGGCGTCGCGCGCGCCGCGGAGCTCGGCGATGCGGCGCGTGTAGCGCTGTTCGAGCGGCCGCAGTTCGGCCAGGCGCGCGGCGTCGCGGGCCGGATCGCTGCGCAGCTTGTCGAGTCGTAGCGTGACTGCCTTCAGATAGCGCGGCACGTGTTGCAGGGCCGGCCACGGCGTGTCGAGCAGAAATCGCTTGCCACACAACCGCGCCAGCTGCGCCGACACGTCGTCCGCGACTTCCTTCGGCGGCTTGGCGTCGCGCAGCTTGCGCGATGCCGCGGCGAACTCGGCCAGCACCACGGCCGCCTGGCGGGCCACCTCCTGCGCCACCAGCACCAGGCGCGCGCGCCCTTCGTCGAGCCGGGCCTGGAACGACGCCGTGTCGTGCGGCAGCGGCTCGGCGAGGAAGGCGCGATCGAGCGCCACGTCGACGATCTGGCCGCGCAGCTCCTCGAGCGTGCCCAGCGGCATGAACGCCGCACCCATCGCCTGCAAGCCGGGAATGTTCTTCTCCAGGTACTTCAGCGCATCGCGCAGCTGCAGCGCGAGCAGCCGACGCAGCCCGGCACGGTGTTTGACTGCCGCCGCGTCGGGCTCGTCGAACACCTCGATCGCGACGTGATCCCCGTGGTCGATCAGTGCCGGAAAGCCCACCATCGTCTGGCTGCCTTTGCGCACCTCCATCAGCTCGGGCAGTTCGCCGAAGGTCCACGCCGTGTGGCGCGCAGTCGCCGCCGCCGGCTGCGCAGCGCCGAGCGGACGCGCCACGTTCGGCCCGCTCGCCGGCTGCGCCACCGCGACCGACGAGGAGGAGGAGAGCGCCGATTCGCGCTTCAGGCCCGCCAGTGCCTGGAAGGCGCTGCGCGCCTGCGCGCCCCATTGCGCCTTCAATGCCGCCAGGTGGCGGCCCGTCGCCAGCTGGCGGCCGTGTTCGTCGACGACGCGCAGGTTCATGAAGAGATGGGGCGGCACGCTGTCGAGCTTGAAGTCGCCGCGCTGCACCGCGAGCTGCGTGCGCTCGCGCACGAACTTCAACAGCGCCTCGAGCAGGTCGCCTTCGGCGAACGGCGTCAATGCGCAAAACTCGCCGGCGCTGTCGGGCAACGGCACCAGGCGCGAGCGCGGACGCTGCGGCAGGCTCTTCAGCAGCGACTGCACTTTCTCGCGCAGCATGCCCGGCACCAGCCAGTCGCAGCGCTCGTCGCTCACCTGGTTGAGCGCGAAGATCGGCACCGTGACCGTCAAGCCGTCCTTGGCGTCGCCCGGCGCGTGCAGGTACTCGGCGGCGCAGTCGATGCCGCCCAGCCGCAACACCTTCGGGAACGCCGCGGTGGTGATGCCGGCGGCCTCGTGGCGCATCAGTTCGTCGCGCGTGAGCTGCAGCAGCTGCGGCTGGCGCTTGACCTCTTGACGGTACCAGCGCTCCAGCGCGGCGCCCGAACACACGTCTTTTGGCAACTGCTGGTCGTAAAAGGCGAAGATCAGCTCGTCGTCGACCAGCACGTCCTGCCGGCGCGACTTGTGCTCGAGCTCCTCGACCTGCCGGATCAGCTTGCGGTTGTGCGCCAGGAACGGCAGCCGGCTGTCCCAGTCGCCCTCGACCAGTGCCTCGCGGATGAAGATCTCGCGCGCGGCGGCCGGGTCGACCTGCGCGTAGCTGACGCGCCGGTCGTTGTAGACGACGATGCCGTACAGCGTGGCGCGCTCGAGCGCCACCACCTCGGCCGCCCTCTTCTCCCAATGCGGCTCGAGCAGCTGCTTCTTCAGCAGATGCCCCGCGATGCCGGGAATCCACTGCGGCTCGATCGCCGCCAAGCCGCGGCCATACAGGCGCGTGGTCTCGACCAGCTCGGCGGCGATCAGCCAGCGCGCCGGCTTCTTGCTCAGGTGCACGCCCGGGTGGCGCCAGAACTTGATGCCGCGCGCGCCGAGGTACCAGTCTTCGTCGTCGCTCTTGCATCCGACGTTTCCCAGCAGCCCGGCCAGCATCGACCGGTGGATCTGCTCGTAGGTGGCCGGCGTGCCGTTGAGGCGCCAGCCATGCTCGGCGACGACCTTGTGCAGCTGCGAGTGGATGTCGCGCCACTCGCGCACGCGGCGCGGGCTCACGAACTGATCGCGCAGCCGCTGCTCCTGCTGGCGGTTGCTCAGGCGGTGCGTGTCGGTGGCCGCACCGGCGTGACCGTGCACGCCGCGCCCCTGCTCGATCCAGTTCCAGAGCTTGAGGTAGCCGACGAACTCGGACTTCTCGTCGTCGAACAGCTTGTGCCTCTCGTCGGCCGCCTGCGCGTGCTCGAGCGGGCGGTCGCGAACGTCCTGCACGCTCAGGCCCGACGCGACGATCAGCACCTCGTGCAACGCCTCGCGCTCGCGCGCTTCGAGGATCATGCGGCCGACCCGCGGGTCCAGCGGCAGTGTCGACAATTCGCGTCCGATCGCGGTCAGCTCGTTGGCGTCGTCCACCGCGTTCAGTTCGGCGAGCAGCGCGTAGCCGTCGGCGATCGCCTTGCGCGGCGGCAGCTCGATGAACGGAAAGTCCTCCACCGCGCCGAGCCGCAGCGCCTTCATGCGCAGGATCACGCCGGCCAGCGACGAGCGCAGGATCT
>Ga0335084_10001815_pt1 | contig 20213 bp, 19 predicted proteins | sample Lox_Sample_44_FD_206721 | JGI IMG/M metagenome (GOLD analysis project Ga0335084, IMG submission 206721) | Soil microbial communities from Loxahatchee National Wildlife Refuge, Florida, United States - Lox_Sample_4.4 | ecosystem: Environmental > Terrestrial > Soil > Wetlands | place: USA...
TACGGTGTGCCGCTTGTGGGCGTTCCCAAAGCGCCATCGCGGTAACCGATTGGTTGACAGCGGTTGAGCGGGGCAAGGGCGCGGCGTTGCCAGGCTAGCCGGGCCAAGATAGCCTCAAAGCAAAACCACCCCCTTGTGAATACCGCAATAAGGGGAAAAGGGAGGACCGATGGATGCAGACCTCTGCTCTGAGAGGACCGAGCAAGGGGGCCCATTCCGATTACGTGACCAGCGCTGAGGCCCTCGCCATCCTGGCGGTCAAGCCGCAGACGCTCTACTCCTATGTCAGCCGCGGCATGATCCGCCGGCTCTGCGTCGGCGGCAAAGCCTCCCTCTACAATCGCGACGATGTTCGTCGGCTGAAATCTCGCAGCACGGCCCGCTCGGGGCACGGTCCCGTTGCCGGCGGCGCTTTGCAGTGGGGAGAGCCGGTCCTCATCACCGGCGTTACCGAGATTACCGAACTTGGACCGCGCTATCGGGAACACCTCGCGCTCGATCTGGCGCGCGAAGGTTATAGCTTCGAAGCCGTCGCCGAATATCTTTGGGGAGCCGAGAAGATCCCCGCGACCAAATGGCGCTTCGACCGATCGGCCGCGCGCATTGCGCCGCAAGTGGCCGCTCTTGCTGGAGCCTATCCGGGCATTCACCTGCGGCAGCTGCTGACCGAAATCGTGCTGCTGCTGGGCATTGAGCACAACCAGTCCGACCAAAATCAATTGCCATCAATTCCGCTCGCTTGCGCGCTGGTTCAAGCCTTGTGCATGGCCTTTGGTTTCGTCGGCCCACGCCAGCGGTTCGTCGAACCCGAAACGGACGAAAGTATCGCACGCTACATCCTTCGCGCTTTCGGCGTGGAACCGGGCCGGCAGCAAATCCGTGTATTGAATGCGGTGCTGGTCCTGCTCGCCGACCACGAGTTTTCTCCGGCGACCTTCGCTGCGCGGATTGCCGCCTCCAATGGCGTCGATCTGCATTCCTGCGTCGGAGCCGCCCTGCACGTTCACTTCGGCTCGACCCTCGGGTTGCGCTGCGATCGGATCGAGCAAGCGCTGCAAGGCATGGCCTGGGAAGAGGGTCAAGCACCGGATCAAACCCTGATTTCCGTTTCGCCAGTCGGCTTCAGCCATCCCCTGTATGCCGAAGGAGATCCGCGCGCTCACGCCATTCTCGAGCTCGCCTTCTCCCTGAAGCGAAGCGCCGCGGCGAGCCGGCAAGCGCTGGAGGCGCTGCACCGTATCGACAGTCACCAGGGCGCGGTGACCCTCGATGCAGGCCTGGTCGTTCTATGCCGGGCTCTCGGCATGACCGGGCCCGTCGCCGGTGGGCTTCTGGCTGTCAGCCGCTCAGCCGGCTGGATCGCGCATATCATCGAGCAATACAAACAAGACTTCATGATCCGCCCGCGCGGAAAATTCAGCGCGAAGACGGCTGCCGCCGATCAGAGCCCTGCGTAACGAGAATTAGGCCGGGCCGTTCTCGGCAGGTTTCATCTTGCGCTTCGTCCGCAGGCCTTTGCGGAACGTCCAGACAAGAATAAGCGCCGAAAACAAAAGCACGCTCCCAGAGACTGGTCGCTCGAAAAGAGCGAGCACGTTTCCATGCGAGACGATCAGAGAGCGGCGGAGATAGGCTTCGAGCAGCGGCCCCAGCACGAGGCCGATCAACAGCGGCGCCGGCTCAAAGCGTAGCAGCCGCATGCCATAGCCGACGAAGCCGAAGAACAGCACCAGAAGAATGTCCAGGACCGAATTGTGGATGGTATAGACGCCGAGACAGATCAGTACGAGGACGGCGGGAAAGAGCAGGTCGAACGGGATTGTCAGCAGCTTGACCCAGAGGCGGATGAACGGAATGTGCCAGATGACCAACAGCACATTGCCGAGGACGAAGCTGACGACGAGACCCCAGAAGATGTCCGGATGCGCGCCGATGAACTCAGGGCCGGGCGAAATCCCCTTGATGAGAAGCGCGGCGAGCATCACGGCCGTGATCGGGTCGGTGGGGATGCCGAGCGTCAGCATCGGCACGAAGGAAGTCTGACACGCCGCGTTGGCCGCCGCCTCGGGCGCGACGACACCTTCGATGGCGCCCCTGCCGAAGCGCTCGGGTTCGGCCGACACCTGCTTCTCGATGGTGTAGCCCATGATGGACGCCAGGACCGCGCCGGCGCCCGGCAACACACCGAAGAACGAGCCGACGCCGGTTCCGCGCAAGATGGCCGGCCAGGAGCGGCGCAGGTCGTCGCGCGTCGGCAGCAGTGAGCGCCAAGTGATATCGCGAGCGTTGATGGCGCCGGTCGGCACCTGGCCTGCATTCCAGATGATCTCGGCCACGCCGAACAGGCCCATAGCGATGACGCCGATCGAAATGCCGTCGACGAACTCGGTAACGCCGAAGATGAACCGCGGCTGCGCGGAAGTGACGTCCATCCCGACCAAGCCGATCAACATTCCGGTGAGGATCATAATGAACGAGCGGATCGGCGAGCCGCGCGCAAGCGCGACGGCGCCCGTCATGCCGAGCACGACCAGCGCAAAATAGTCGGGGGACTCGAATGTCAACGCGATCGCCGCGACCGGCGGCGCGAACAGCGCAATGATGACGATGCCCACCACGCTGCCGCACAAGGACGCGATCGTCGTCATGAATAGCGCGACCCCGGCGCGGCCCTGTTTGGCCATGGGATAACCGTCCAGGCATTCGACGGCGGAGACGGTATGCGGAATGTTGAGCAGGATCGCGCCGGTCACCGCGCCATAAACGGCACCATAATAAAGGCCCGCGAGCATGATCAGGCCCGCTGAGGGTGGGATGTAATAAGTGACCGGCAGCAGAATCGAGACCGCGGCGACGGCACCGACGCCGGGAATCACGCCCATCAGGTTCCCGAGCGTTACGCCGAGAAAACAATAGAAAAGATTCTGCGCCGTGAACGCGACTTCCGCGCCGAGCTTGAGATTGTCGAAAAAGCCCATCGCGTCACAGCTTCACGGCGGCGACAGGGATTTGCAAGACGACGATGAAGATGAGGTAGACCAGCGCGGTTATAGCGACCGACAAATAGGCGATGCGGCGCGGGTCCCAGCGCTGCTGGGCGAACGAGCTCACCACCAGCAAGACGAGGGTTGCCGGTATCAGGCCGGCCCGCTCGATCAGCAGAGCAAACAGAGCGACCCCCAGCCCGATCGCCGCGACGGAACGGAACCGAATGACTTGCGCGGATCGGTCAACAGGGCGCGAACGGAATGACGAGATGATCAGCATCAGCCCGAGCAGAGTGATGATCGCCGCGATGCCGCAAGGAAAAAAGCCCGGCCCCATCCGCAACAACGAGCCGATCGGATAGTGCGCGGCCTCGATGAAAGCCGAAAGGCCGAGCGCAACGGACAAAAGACCGCCGATGAGGTCCTGGCGCGAGGAGGGGCCCTGCTCAGCGCCTTCGCTCATGGGATTTTCAATCGGTTGCAAAGCCAATCCTGCGTGCGCGGCTCAATGAAGACGACTGACCGGAAGCCGAGACGCCTTGCCTCTCTGGGAAGGCAAGGCGGCCTCGGGAATGGCGTCAATTTACTCCGGCTTCAAGCCCGCTTCTTGCGCGCGCTGCTTCCAGATCGGAAGCTGCTCGGCGAGATATTTCGCCGCCTGCTCGGGGCTGTCGCCGATCGGGTCGATGCCAAGTTTGGTGATCTGCTCCCGAAACTCCTTGTCCTTGAGGATCTTGTTGATCTCGGCATTGAGCTTGTCGACCACAGCCTTCGGGGTGCCCTTGGGCGCCACCATCGGGACCCAGGCGGTCACGCTGAAGCCTTTCAAGCCCAACTCGTTCAGTGTCGGCACGTCCGGCGTGATTGCCGATCGGTTGAGCCCGGTGGTCGCCAGCGCGCGCACCCGGTTGTCACGGATCATCGGCGCGGTCGGCACGACGTCGGCAAACACCATCTGCGCCTCACCGGAAATGACGGCGGTCAGGCTGGGCACCCCACCCTTATAAGGCACGTGCGTGATCTTGGTGCCGGTCATCTTCTCGAACTCACCGAGCGACATGTGCGACGTGGCGCCGTTGCCGGATGAGGCGCAGATCAGCTGGCCCGGCTCTTTTTTGGCCAGCGCGATCAAGTCGTCGACCGATTTGATCGGAAGCTTGGGATTGACCGCCAAGACAAGCGAATTCTCGCCGGCGATGATGACCGGGACAAAGTCCTTCAGCGGATCGTATTTGATCGTCTTGAACACGGCGAGGTTGGTGGTGAGCGGCGAGTTGGTCGAGAGCAGAAGGGTGTAACCGTCGCCGGGCGCGTTGGCGACGTATTCGGCGCCCACGCTGCCGCCGGCGCCGGGCCGGTTCTCGATCACGATCTGCTGGCCCCAGGCCTTGGTGAGGTACGGCGCCAGCGCGCGCGCGAGCAGGTCGACCGTGCCGCCCGTCGTGTAGGGCACGACGATGTGAATCGGCTTGTCTGGATATTCGGCCTTGGCGCCGGCCGAGAATCCAGTCACCGCCAGCAGGACGGCGACGGCCTTGAGCAAGTTTCTCGCCTTCATGGAATCCTCCTCCCGATACGTCTTTGCTATATGTCCGCTTTCACTTCACGATTTCGCCAAGAAGTCGCGCGCTTCCGTCAGCAGGCGATCGATCGCGCGCTCGACCGCGCTTTCGCCGCTCGACTTTTCCATGGCGTCAGCGGCCTTCTTCTCGTATTCGCCGAGCGTTTCGCGCAGCATCGGAAAATCGAACATGCTCGGCCAGATTTTCTTGACCAGGACGATATCCATGATCTCGTTCTGATCGATCGAGAACGGCCGCCCGAGCTCCTGCTCCAGCATCTGATTGAGATCGACCGGCGGCTCTTTCATGTAGTGATTGCGGACGAGCGCGCCGAGAAGACGGTGGCCCGTGCGGAACGGCACGCCGAAATCGTAGACAAGCCGGTCATGCGCCTCGCTCGAGCCGGCATAGTCGAAGGTCGCCTTGCGGCGCATCTCGTCGAGATTGAATTTCCCCTTCTCGATCACATCGCCCATGTAACGGGTGAAGGCGACGATATCCTGCGCCATGCCGTAGAGCGTGCCGGATTGATAAATCGGCTCCGAACCTTCGGAGAGATTGCTCGCGGCGGTCATTTCGCCGGCGAGCCGCGTCGATGCCATGATCGAGCCGCCGATCACGGCCTGCAGACCGAACGGCACTTTGGCGTGCGGCAAGGCACTGCTGCCGCCGGCATGCTCGTCGGCCAGTTCGAAGAAGCCGAACTCGGGCGTCATCCAGACGCGCAGATCCTGCGCGAGGCGGGCAAGGTCGACCGACAGGAGCGACAGCGCGAAGAAAGGCTCGGTAAACTGATCGTGCACCCAGATGCCGTCGCGGCGCAGGCGCGCCCGGTGCGAGAAGCCGAGGCGCTTGCTGACATCGCGGTACAGGTCGTCGAGAATCTTGCGGCCGCCGAAGGGCGGCGGTGCCTTGTCGAGCCGCCGGTCGGCCTGCGCGAACCGCTCGATGTGGCGCTCGAACGCCACCGCCCAGGACAGCAGATATTCGCCGAGCGTGGTCAGGCCGGAGTGCTGGAGATGGTGATAGTTGGGCGAGATCGACTCGAGGACGGGCTTCGCCCGCGCGACGAGATTGCTGATCAGCTTGGCATTCGCTTGCGCCGCCTCATGCAGCGTCTGGCGGAAGAACATGCGCGGCAGAAAGCCACGCAGGCTTTCGCCACGGTTGCGGCCGAGGTGGAGCCAGGCGGTGTTCTCCTTTCCCGCCTTTTCCATGACCCAGGATTCGCGCTGCGCCACCACGTCACCGAGCGGCCTCGTCGTATCGACGGCGCCGATGTCGTCGTAAAGTGGCAGCAAGGCCTGCAACAGGCCGGTAGCGATGTTGCGCGGCGTCGCGCCCAATTCGGCCGCACTCAATACATAGGCGATGTCGCTCGCCACCATGTATCGGGCCGTGAAGCGGCTCGCCCGCGTTTCGGGCTCGTTGACCGCGCGCTGGTAGCTGGGCGATTTACCGCCGGCGAGACGACCGGTCCCGGACTGTTGATCATTCGCCACGCAGGACTCCTCAAAGGTGCTCCGCGCCTAAACCCGTCTGTCCGCAACATGCGGGGCAGAGTTCGCGCGTGCCGGCAGCCGAACACCCGACGAAAAAGCTAAGGGAGACCTCGGGCGGGCGGCAAGATTGATTGTAGAATCGATGATGCGCAATGCCCACGGAGCCGGTAAATGTCCGTGGCCACGGCCCAATTCCGTGCGCCCAGAACGCGAGCGCCATCAGCCAATACCCTTTGCGGAGCAGCAAATGCGCCAAAGACCACAATTGACGTTGCAGGATGCCCAGGTGCTCGCGGCGGCCGCGCGCGAATGCGCCAAGAAGCAGGGCCTCGAGGGCACTATTGCAATCGTCGATTTCGGCGGCCACCTTCTCTACCTGGAGCGGCCCGACCTGCAGTCGCCGAACAGTGTCGAAGTGGCCATTCAAAAAGCGCAAACGGCAGCCTTCCGCGAGCGGCCGAGCTCGGCGCTTGAACAGCGCGTCAAGGAAAAACCGGGCTGGCTCAAATTTCCCAACGGACTGCCGATGAGCGGCGGCGTGCCGCTATTTTACGAAAAGCAGTGCGTCGGCGGGATCGCCGTCTCCGGAATTGCGGAGCAGGACGAGGTCGCCGCGCAAGCCGGCGCCGATGCCATCAAGACGCTGCGCTGAACATGAAGTCGATCGTCGCCACCTGCATTCTTGTGTTCGCGCTGACGCTCGCTTTCTATTCGTCGAGCGCGGCGGCAGACGATGCGACGTTCCCGACGCGCAGCATCCGCATCATCGTCCCGTTCGCCCCAGGCGGCGCCGCCGATGTCCTCGCGCGCACGACCGCGCAATACGCCACTGAGCAGACGGGCTGGCAGTTCTACATCGAGAACATCAGCGGCGCCGGCGGGCTGGTCGGCGCACAAGCTGCCGCCCACGCCGCAGCCGACGGCTACACCATCCTGCTTTGCAACGTGTCATGCGCCGCCGGCCAATTTCTGGTGAGCAACTCGACCTGGAATCCGAAAGCCGCCATCGCGCCGCTGATCGTGCTTGGCTATCTGCCGAACATCTTGGTCGTCGGCCCGAACATCAAAGCCGCCACGCTGAAAGACTTCATCGAGTTGGCGCGCGAAGCCCCCGGCAAACTGTCGATCGCCACCTCGGGCAGCGGGTCGTCGTCCTCGCTCACCGCCGAGCTGTTGATGGCCAAGGCAGGTATCCGGATGACCGAAATTCCGTATCGCGGCTCGTCGGCCGCCACGCCTGATCTGATATCGGGACGCGTCGATGCGATGACGATGGGGCTACCGGAGTCGCTGGCGTTGGTCCGCAGCGGAAAGCTGCGTGCGCTTGGCGTGACGTCGACCGAGCGTGCGCCGTCGCTGCCGGACGTGCCGACGATCGCGGAGGCCGGAGTCCCCGGCTACCAGTTCCTCGGCTGGCTTTCGATGTTCGTGCCCAAGGGCACGCCTGACGACATCGTCGCCAAGCTTAACGCGGGCTTCAACAAGGCGGTCGCCTCCCCCGCCCTGCGCAAACGCTTCGCCGACCTGAGCATTCAGCCTGTCGGCGGCGAGCCAGCGCTGGCCGGGCGCCTGCTCGACGAGGACATCGAACTTTGGGGACCGATACTGCGCAGCAAGGGCTCGAAATAAACAAAACGGGCCACAGGAGGAAACGAACCATGCAATGCCGTACACTGGTTTTCGCCGCGGTCGCGATGCTCAGCGCCTTGCCGTGCCACGCTCAAAACAATGCGAACAACGACCCGGACGAAGCGCGCATCGAGGACCTCATCACCGCCAGTCATATCCTGACCAATGAGGGCATTCTCGACAGCTTCGGCCATATCACCGTCCGCTCGGCCAAGAACCCCCAGCATTTCTTTATGCCGCGGGCGATGCCGCCGGCGCTTGTTACCCGCGCCGACATCGTCGAGGTCGACCTTGATTGCAAGCCGGTCGCGCCGAACGCGCCGCGGCTCAATGGCGAGCGCTATATCCATTGCGAAATCTACAAGGCCCGTCCCGACGTACAGTCGGTGATCCATACTCACGACTTTGCCGTCATCCCCCTCGGCGTAGCCGGCGTATCGTTGCGGCCGGTGATTGCGCAGGCCGGTTTCCTGCCGCCGGAGTCGCCGCTGTTCGAAATTCGCGATGCCAACCGGGATCAGAAGGAGCGCGGCATGCTGGTGCGGACCGCGCATCTCGGAGCGTTTCTGGCCAAGAAGCTCGGCAATAACCCGGTGATCTTGATGCGCGGACACGGCGATACGGTGGTCGGAACTTCGGTGAGGCAGGCGACCGTACGCACCATCTACACCCACATCGACGCCCTGGCGCAGCGCGCTTCGATGGCGCTCAACCCGACCATCATCGTCTTGAACGAGTCGGAGCTTGAGCTCAACGCCAAGGAGAACTTCGACGCCGACCGGCCCTGGCAGAACTACAAGCAGCGGCTGACCGGCGGCGCGAAATAAGGCGCCGGCGGAACTCTCTGGAAAAGGACGGAATGCTTCGCGCTAAAGGAGGAACACCCGATGGATGACAAGACGATAACGAAGACCGTCATCAGCGACGAAATTCGACGCAGCTCCCAGCCCTGGCTCGAGCTTGATCCGAACCGCGACAAGACCGGTCTGACCGAAGGTGATGACACGCTGTTTCAATCGCTGGCGGAAAAGCAGGAATATTATAAGCAGCCGCTGTTCGGCAAACGGTTCTCGACGGCCAACTATCTCAAGCCGGAAGTCGAGTTCAACCAGATGGCCTTCGTGAAGTCGCGCGTTAAGCCCGGCGGCCGCCTGCTGCTGATCATCGAAGCGTTAGCACCAACCGGTTTGATGGAGATCGGCCACGATATTCTTCCCGGCGTCGAGATCGTTCCACTCGAAGTGCGCCCCTACACCAAAGCGCGCGCCTCATTGACCCGGCAATGGAGCATCTACCGCGAGTTCGCCTCGCTCTACAAAGAGGGCGAATTCGACGCGGTCATCGCCAGCCAGATGCATCACTGCGACGACTACGTGCCGGAATTCAGGGCGCTGGCGCGCCTGATCAAGCCCGGCGGCAGGCTGGTTCTGGTCGAATACGGGCCGACCGCCATGACCTTCGAGCTCGCCAAGCAGGATCCGCAGCTCGCTTGGCTGCTGCGCATCTTCGTGACCTGGGCGGGTGCGCGGCGCGTGCCCGTGGAGCAGGCCTACGAATACCAGAAGAAGAACTGGCTGGCCGCGCCCCTGCCCGAGATCATCGCGGCCGCGCACGAGGTCATGGTTGAGCCGCACGTCTGGGAATACAAAACGATGGCGATCGTCGACGGAGTTTGCAAGCAATCATGACCGATGTTCATGTTCTCTCCCGCCATCTGCGCATCGGCATCGATGTCGGCGGAACATTCACCGATGGCGCCGTCTGGGATGACGATGCCGGCAAACTCCTTTTCTCCAAGGTCCCGTCGACGCCGCCGACGTTCGCCGATGGCGTGATCGCGGCGGGCCTGGAGGCGCTGTCGCAGATGAACGCGACCTTCGCCGACGTCGAGCATCTGGTGCACAGCTCGACGGTCGCCGCCAATGTCGTGGCCGAGAAAAAGGGCGCGCGCGTCGGTTTGATTACAACGGCGGGCTTCCGTGACGTGCTGGAAATTCAACGCACGCGCCGGGACCGCCTGTACGACATGGCCTATGCGAAGCCGACGCCGCTCATTCCCCGCGAGCTGCGTCTGGAGGTGCCCGAACGGATCGACGCCCAGGGCAACGTGCTGGTCGCACTCGACGAAGGCGCGGCGCGAAAGGCGATTGCAACGCTGCGCGAGGCCGGCTGCAACGCGATCGCCGTTGTCTTTCTGTTTTCCTTTCTCAATCCCAAGCACGAGCTGCGCGTCGCCGAGCTCATCAGCGAGATATTCCCGGAGGCCTTCGTCTCGATCTCGACCAAGGTCAACCCGGAGTTCCGCGAATATGAGCGAGCGAGCACGACGGTGATCGACGCGTATGTGAAGCCCGAAGTAACGACCTATTATCAGGATCTTGAGCGCCGGCTGCGCACCGAGCACGGGTTTCGCGGACGACTCGACATCATCCACTCCGGCGGCGGCACCATGGCCATTCGGGATGCGGCGGCCCGTCCGTCGCAGACAGTCGAATCCGGTCCGGCCTGCGGCGTCATCGCAGCCGCACATTTGGCCCAAGCCAACAAGCTCGCGCACGTCATTGCGCTCGATATGGGCGGAACAACCGCGAAAGCGGCTTATATAGAAAATGGCAAGTTCAAGACTCAGAACACGCTTTTTATCGAACGCCTACCGGTTCGCGCGCCGGTCATCGATCTGGTCGAGATCAGCGGCGGCGGCGGCACCCTGGCCTGGATCGATGAGGGCGGTCTGCTGCACGTGGGGCCGCGCAGCGCCGGAGCACGTCCCGGCCCGATCTGCTACGCGCGCGGCGGCACACAGCCGACGATCACGGACGCCAACGCCGTGGTCGGCTATTATCCAGAGCAACTAATCGGCGGCAAGATGCGGCTGAACATCGACGGCGCGCGGGCCGCTTTCAAGAAACAACTGGGCGAACGTCTTGACATGACCGAGACGGAAGCGGCCATGGGCGTGCTGCGTATCGCAAATTTCGACATGGAAGCCGCCATTCGCTTGGTGACCACCCAACGCGGCATCGATGCACGCACCTGTGTGCTCATCGCCTTCGGCGGCGCCGGCCCGGTGCATGCGGTGACGCTGGCGCGCCAGGCGGGAATACCGCGCGTGGTAATTCCGCCAGCGCCAGGCAATGTCAACGCGTTCGGGGCCCTCATCGCGGATTCGCGTTACGACTTCCAACGGCAGCTCAACGGAACGCTCGAAGAGCTTAGCTGGGACACGGTGCAACAAGCGCTCAGCGAATTAAGCGACGAAGCGCGCAACGCTGTCGCGGCCGAAGGCGCGGCCCACATATCCAACCTCACCTTGGAGCCGTCAGTCGACGCGCGCTATGTGGGCCAAGGCTTCGAATTGACCGTTTCACTCAAGGACTTGGCCGAAGCCGACGCGAACGATTGGCGATCGAAGATCAAGCGGCTGTTCGATGAGCTGCATCAGATGCAGTATAAATATCACGATCCGGAAGGAGAGATTGAAATTCTCTCGCTCAGGATGACGGCCTTGCGCAAGACGGAAGTCGTGGCGCTGCATGCCGGCAAGAGTCGCGGCTCCGGCGCGCCGCCCAATGGCAGCACGCGCATGACAATGTTTCCCGACGTTAAAGATCCCGTGCGGGCCTCGATCTATCATCGCGACGACATCCTTCCCGGCCATCGGTTTTCGGGACCCGCGATCGTCGAAGAATATGGCGCGACGACTGTGATTCCGCCGCGATGTACGGTCGAGGTCGACGATCTCGAAAATATCATCATCCGTGTGGAGGCCTGACCGTGGGTACGACAACACGTTCCGGCGGCGCTCGTATCGACGTGGTCACGGTCGAGGTGGTGAAGAATGCGCTGAACGGCATTGCGCAGGAGATGCAGACCACGCTCGAGCGGACCGCCCATTCACAAGCCATCCGCGAGGTTGGCGATGCATCGAGCTCGCTGTTCGATGCCTCCGGCCAGTTGATCGCTCAGGCTTTGTCGCTGCCGGTGCAGCTCGCCGGCTCGAGCGTCGCCGTCAAGGAAATAATGAAAGCGTATCCGCCCGAGAAGATGCGGGAAGGCGACGTCTATATTCTCAATCATGCCTATTATGGCGGATCGCACCCGCCCGACATCATTCTGGTGATGCCGTACTTCCGGCACGGGAGATTGAGCGGTTACGGCTGCAGCTACGCCCACCAGGTCGATGTCGGCGGCATGCTGCCGGGCAGCACGCCTCCGCTCTCCACCGAGCTTTTTCAGGAGGGCCTGCTCATTCCTCCGCTGCGGCTGATCGACGCCGGCCAGATCAACGAGACCCTGATCGCGATCATCAAGGCCAATTCGCGCAAGCCCGATTCCGTGATGGGCGACGTGCGCGCGCAGTTGGCCTCGCTGGCCCTCGGATCGGCGCGCTACGATGAAACGCTGACGCGCTTTGGCGAAGAGACAATCCACCACGCCGTCGCCGAGATGATCGAACGGACCCGCGTCGGCTTCCGGCGTCTGATCAAGGAAATTCCGGACGGCACCTATGAATACGAAGACGTGCTTGACGACGATGGTTTCGACGACACGCCGATTCCGATTCGCGTCAGAATCACCGTCGCCGATGACGCGCTGACGGTCGACTTCACGGGCACGTCGAAGCAGGTCCGCGGCTCGCTCAACTGTCCCTATGCGAACTCGCTGTCGGCGGTTTACGCGGCGCTCAAGATCTTCCTCGACCCGCATGACGAGATCGCCAACAACGAGGGCTGCTACGCCGCGATCAGGGTGATCCTGCCGCAGGGATCGCTGCTCAATCCGAATCCGCCGGGTTCGGTGAGTTCGCGGCCTGAGACCCAGGCCCGCATTTCGAATGTCGTCATGGGTGCGTTGGGCTTGGCGCTTCCGCAACGCGCGGTCGCGCAGGATCATGGGCAAGTCGCCATTTACCGCATGTCCGGCACCGACCCGAATACCGGCAAGTTCTTCTACAAATCCGAGCCGCTGCCCGGCGGCTGGGGCGGGCGCAGCACCTCGGACGGTCCGGACGTCGTCGACTTCCCGGTCTCCAACCTCAACAACACGCCGATCGAAGCCATGGAGATGCAATTCCCGCTGCGCGTGGAACGTTACGAGTTGCGGGCGGGCTCCGGCGGCGAAGGTCGTTATCGCGGTGGCCTTGGTTTGCGCCGCGATGTCAGGGCGCTGGCCAAGATCGACCTGTCGGTGCGCGCCGAGCGCCATCGCTTCGCGCCCCGCGGCATCTTCGGTGGCGGCGACGCCAAGATGGGTGAATTCATCCTGACCCGGACCGATGGCCGGACGGAAACACTGCCGTGCAAGGCCGCCGGAATTGTCCTCAATGCGGGCGATGTGCTGACGACCTTGACGCCCGGCGGCGGCGGCTACGGTCCTGCGCAAGAACGCGACCCCGCTCTCATCGAGAAAGACATTCGCCAAGGCAAGATCACTAGACCGGCTTAAGAGAATCTGTCTGCCGCAGCTTTACTGCGGTCTGGCACGATCGCCTGTTCGACGAACGAGCCATGGTCTGATGGCGAGATCGTCGAGGCCGGTCTCACGCAGCAGCGCAAGCGCCTCGCCCGGAGTCTCGACCATCGGCTGACCGCGGCGATTGAGCGAGGTGTTGAGCAGCATGCCGATCCCGCTGCGGCTCTTGCAGGCCGAGAACAACCGGTGAAAGTCCGGATCGGCTTCGCGGCGCACGGTCTGCACCCGGGCGGTGCCGTCCACGTGGCTGACGGCGCCAAGCCGCTCACGCCACGCCGCGCGCACCGGCAAGACAAAGAGCATATAGGGGCTGTCGCCGGTCAGTTCGAAATACGTCCCCGCATCCTCGGCCAGCACAGCGGGCGCGAAGGGGCGAAAATCCTCGCGGAACTGTTCTGCTCGAAATCGACAAGGGAAATTATTTCGAACTGGAGGGCACGGCGGGGTTTCTTTGGTCGCTTTGGCGGCAGGATGGTTCGGTCGCGCGATTCCGCCGGAAATCTTCACCGCCATATCGCCGGAAACGCTCATCGCCAACTCCTCGGGACCACGTGTTGCCATCCGAAAGGTGCGCATGCAGCCGACTGGAAAGCTCCGCCGAAAGAAGCCTAAGTTATCCAAGCTGCACGCGGCGCGTCGGTATTTTCATACGACCGAATGGCTGGGCCCGCCTCTGGTCGCCTGGATCAATCCCTACGTTTCGCCGAAAAGGCTTGGCGAATTTAAAACGCCGTTCACGCATTTGATCGCACGAGTGACGAAGTGCGGGGCAACGTAGGCTCAAATTAGATCGGGTGCTTGCGGAACCAGTCGCTCAAGTGGCTGACGAAGGCGTGCACTTTTTCCGGTGCTCCGCCCGGTGCGAAGGCGGCATAGAGCGGGCGATCGGGGATCGGATGTGCCTTTAGCAGCTCGACCAGGGTTCCTTTATCGATATCCTCACGCACAAGCCTTTCTGGCAACAAGCCGATGCCGAGTCCTTTGAGCGCCGCGGTGCGCAGCACCATGTAGGAATTCGACGCGAAGCTGCGCGGCACTTTCACTGTCGCGCCGAGCTTGCGGCGGCCGAAATGCCAGGTCGGATCGGTCGATTGGATCAGGCAGCTGTGCTCGGCCAGTTCCTTCGGCTGCGTCGGCTGCTGGCGCCGCTCGAGATAGGATGGCGAGGCGCACAGCACGAAACGGATCGCCGCGATCCGCTTCACCTTGACGCGCGAGTTGCGGATGTTGCGCGTGTGGATGGCGACGTCAAAACCCTGCTCGATGAAATCGTAGGTCTTCGGATTCATCCCTCCGACGATCAACTCGGGCGACACGCTCGGGTGCGAGCTACAAAAATCGACTACCGCCTCGGCGATGTCGAGATTGCCGATCCATTTTGGCGCGATGATCGCGAGCGGGCCTTCGACCTGCTTGTTGCGCTTTGAGATCAGCTGCTCCTCGTCGCCAATCTCGGTAAGCACGCGGTTGCAGAATTCAAAGTAGTCGCGGCCGGCCTCGGTCAGCTTGAGCGATCGCGTCGTGCGAGTGAGGAGACGGACGGCGAGGTGTTTCTCCAGGTCGGCGATGTGACGGGAGACCAGCGCGCGCGAGATGCCGCGCGAATGCGCTGCGGTCGAGAATGACGCACTTTTCACCACCTCGACGAAAGTAGCCATGGTGGAAAATCGATCCATTGGACGCTTCCCCTGACCCGACGAGCCGCCCCTTATTGTTGCAGGATTGTAACTTATCGCCTAGGCGAGCGATTGTTGAGTTAAAAATTGATGCGCATCCTGCAACAAAGGGTTTCAGCGTCTCTTCCCGCTTGCGTCCGCTGCCGCATCGGACACTACTTCCTGCGCCGCCGGCTCGATGGCGTTCAAGCGCCTTCGATCGAGCCTGAAAAAGATCTCTGCACGAGGAGTGCCCGATGTTCATCGTCGATACCCAGGTCCATATTTGGAAGGACGAGACGCCCGACCGGCCCTGGATTCCCGGCGCGCGCGAGCGCATGAAGCTCAACGGGCACCGCACCGAAGCCTTCAGCTACCAGGAATGCATCCAGTTAATGGACGCGGCCGGCGTCGACCGCGTGCTGATCGTGCCGCCGTCCTGGGAAGGCGACCGCATCGACTATGCGCTGGAGGCTTGCGAGGCCCATCCGGACCGCTTCGCTATTATGGCGCGCATCCCGCAGAACAAGCCGGAAGAAGCCAAGGCGATGATGCGGGACTGGAAGTCGATTCCCGCGGTTAAAGGCACCCGCCTTACCTTCCATCGGCCGCAGGACCGCAACTGGATGATCGACGGCACCTGCGACTGGTACTGGCCCTACGCCGAAGAGCACAATATCAAGACCATGCTGCACGCGCCGATCTGGAAGGCCGAGCTCGGCGCCATCGCCAAGCGGCATCCGAAGCTGAAGCTGATCATCGACCACATGGGCATCCTCGCGCGCTCAGTCGACGATGCCATCGGCTATTGGGTCGACGAGACCGCCGAGTTGCATGTACATCCGAACATCTATGTGAAGGTGTCGTCGGTGCCGAGCTACTCGACGCACCCCTACCCCTACGCCAACATCAACAAATATGTGGTCAATCTGATCAACAAGATGGGCGCAAAACGCTGCTTCTGGGGCACCGACCTGACGCGCCTGACCGAGACCAAGGGCCTGAATTACCAACAAACCATCGAGCACTTCACCAAGCACATGGGCTTGACGTCCGAACAGCTCGCGTGGGTGATGGGCCGCGGCATCTGCGAATGCCTGGACTGGCCGGTCCCGGCCAACAAGATCGCCAAGGGAGCGCCCGCGCACGCGCACACATGAGGAACGATCTCGACGGCGGCGAGGCACTGCTGGAAGCCTTCCGCAGCCTGGGCGTCGAATACGTCATCTCGTCGCCCGGCTCGGAATGGGCGCCGATTTGGGAAGCAGTGGCGCGCCAGCAGACCACGGGCGCCGTCGGCCCGCGTTACATCGACGTCTGGCATGAGACGCTCGCCGTCGGCATGGCGATCGGCTACACGCTCTACACTGGCCGCATGCAGGCCGTGCTGCTGCACGCCGGCGCCGGCCTATTGCAAGGAACCTGCGGCATTCACGGCGCACAGCTGGCGGAGGTGCCGCTGCTCGTGTGCTCCTCGGAAGCGATCACCTACGGTGAACGCGTGGGGCTCGATCCGGGCTCGCAGTGGTACCGCAACCTTTCGGTCGTCGGCGGCACCCACGGCCTGGTGGACGGCATCACCAAGTGGTCGAACCAGGTTGGCAGCATCCAGGTGCTGTACGAGATGGCGAAGCGCGCCGGCGAACTGGCGCAACGGACGCCGCGCGGCCCGGTCTATCTCAACGTGCCGGTCGAAGTACTGCTCGAATCGTGGACGCCGCCTGCCAACAAGAAGGACGTCGTTCCACCTGCACGGCGGATCAGCCCGCCGGATGAGATCGATCGGCTCGTCAGGGCGGTCGCCGCCGCCGAGAATCCGGTCATCTTGACCGAGTCCGCCGGCCGCACGCCTGGCGCCTTCGAGGCGCTGGTGCGTTTCGCCGAATCCTTCGGCGTGCCCGTGGTCGAGGCGCAAGGCACCGTTTGCGGCAATTTCCCCAAGACCCATCCGCTCTACCTCGGCACCAAATTCGAGCCTTTCGCGGCCGGCAGCGACCTCGTGCTGCTGATTTCCTGCCGCGCACCCTGGTATCCGCCGTCGAACAGGCCGGCCAAGGCCGCCACCATCGTCATCGACGAGACGCCGCAGCGTCCGCACATGGTCCACCAAGTGCTGTTCGCGGACATGTACCTCGAGGGCAACATTGCGGACACCTTGAACGCGGCTGCCGATCGGGCGCGAGGCCACGTGGACGCGAGCAAGCTCGCGCAGCGGCTTCAAAAGCACGCGGCCGCGCACAAGCAGCTACGCGCCGAGATCGCCGGCATCGAGACCAAGGCGTCGGCCGGGCCGGCGATCGCACCCGCGGCGCTGGTAAAAGCCATGCGCGAGGTCTTGCCGGACGACACGATCTACGTGGACGAGACGATCACGCACAGCCGCGTGGTGCAGCAGCACCTCGCCTGGACCGAGCCGCAGCGTTATTTCTACGTACAGGGCGGCCTCGGCCAGGGCATCGGCGTCGCGCTCGGCGTGAAGATGGCGGCGCCCGAGAAACCGGTCACCTTGGTGCTCGGCGACGGCACCTTCCTCTACAACCCGGTCGTCCAGGCGCTCGGCGCGTCGAAGGACAACAAGCTGCCCATCCTCATCGTGATCTTGAACAATAAGAAATATTTATCGATGAAATTCAACCACTTGCGCGCCTATCCCGAGGGCATCGCGGTAAAGAACAACCTGTTCCACGGCGTCGACCTCAGCACGCAGCCGCCGCTGCATCGTTTTGGCGAGCCTTACAGCATGCATTGCGCGGAGGTGTCGCAACTTTCCGAGCTGGAGCCTGCGCTGCGCGCTGCCGCGGCCAGCGTCAACGGCGGCACCACCGCCATCGTCAACGTCATGCTGACCACCTGACGCTACGACCCCGATTACATCGCGAAGCCCCACCAGCGCGTGGCGACGTCGACAACTAGGTCCAACTTACGGCGCTGATCGGTTTCCGAGAGAGCTGACCCGTTGCCGCCGAAGCTGCAATTCGGGCAAACCGCGAGCGTGTAGCCGTCGACGACCTTCGCCGCGTCGTCGATACGCGTCAGCACCGCTTCGACGTCTTCGAGTGCGGGCGTCACGGCGTTGATCAGGCCCATGGCGACCAGCTTGCCTTTGGGCACTAGGCGCAGCGGCTCGAAGTTCGCCCCCTCGTCGAACGCGACGAGGAATCGGTCGGCCGCCAAGCCATTGAACATGCGCTCGGCCGCGGCCAGGCAGTCCGCCGCGGTCGAGATCGACCGCCCGTTGGCGCGCGAGACATTCACCGCGATGCGTATATCGGCCGGCCGCTCCAGCCCCGAAAGCGCGGCGGCATCGAGCCGCAGCAGGTCGTCGAGCCGTTTATTCGGATCGACGCCTTGCGCCTTTAACGCGTCACGGCCTTCGGCATTGAGCAGCGCCGCATAACCCGGCGCGTCAAACTGCACATAATCGACCCCGGTCGCGATCAGCGCCTGCATTTCGCGCTTCACCACCGCAGCCGATTCTAGCGCTTGCTCGATCGACGCGCCCGCCGCCGGGCGTGGCGCCGGCACAGTGACTTTGATCGGCAGGCGCGCCTGCGCCTTGAGATAGGCGGCTTCGCCCTTCGCCAGGGTGTCGCCTCGCAGCGACGCCGCGTCGTTGCGCCGCAATTCGCCGTCGCTCGCCACCGCCAGACCGACTGCTTTCTGCATCTCCAGCACGGCTTTGACGGCTGCATCTTCGGCTTGGCGCAGTCCGTCGGCATCGAGCTCGCCGCGCGCATGGCGACTGAGCGCGTCCGACAACGCGGCCGGCGCGATCAGCCCGCCGACATGATCCGCGCGATACGTGTAGTCAACCGGCATACAACGATCTCCAGCATGAAGGTGAGAAGCGGGAAGCAGGCTCGCGTCAGCCGCGAACGGGATTCCATTCGGCGAAATCGAGTTCGTAGCCGCAGGCGCGCAGCGCCGCGATGGCGATCTCTTGATCTTCCTCGCCGGTGCCGCCGGAGACGCCGACGCCGCCCAGGATCTCGCCATTCTTCTTGATGGTGAGGCCGCCGTCGGTCGCCACGATCGGCTGATGGCCCATGCGCGACACCTGCGCGAAAAACTCCGGCTGGCTCTTGCACCACCCCTTCAGCATGTGGCTTGGACGCTGCATGATCGCGGCGGTATAGGCCTTGGCGATCGCGATGCTCGGGGTGAGTGGCCGCGCGCCATCCATCCGTTCGCTGGCCACGGCGAAACCGCCGCTGTCCACCACGACCACGGTCACCGGCTTGCCGACCTCCATCGCCTTGGCCTGCGCGGCGGCGACGATCGCCTTCGCCTCGTTCAACCGGATGTTCATGCCCCACCTTTCGCTGGTGTTGCAGCCGGCTCCACGGAGACCGCGGTCTCGGTGTGCAGCTTGCCGTGGTAGACGAGCTCGATCATGGTGCCGTCGGGATCGCTGATGTAGCAAAACTTCGAATTGTTCTGCGGCCGCTCGACCGGCCGGGTGTAACGGATGCCGAGCCCCTGGAGATGTTTGAGGAAGCCATCCCAGTCCTCGACCTCGATGGCGAAGTGCGATGGCGGCATGCGTCGCCAATCCTCTTTCGACATCGGCGTAAAGTGCAGGTCGAAGTTGCCGCGCGTCAGCAACAGCACGTTTGTGTTGCTCTTGGGATCGACCCACTTCATGCTGAACACCTTGCAGTACCACTCTTTGGTGCGCTCTTTGTCCGTGGTCGGAAAATTGATGTGGTGAATTGAGTGTGGCAGGTGGCTCACGTGGCTCACTCCTCTCTTCCTATGTCGCGCCCGGCCGGTCGCCCGTAGCGGCTATTTTTCGTCAGCGAAGGCGGCGGCGACCTTCGCCTGGCATTCTTTCGTCCACTCGGGGTTTTCGGTGTAGAACTCAAGCCGGTTGCCATCGGGATCGAAAAAATAAACGCTTTGGTGCCGGCCCGAACCATGTTCGACGACATCGATCTTGGCGCCCTTCTCGATCAGACGCTGGTGCAGTTGCTCGAGCGCCGGCGCACCCCCTTCGGGGTGGAAGGCGACGTGATTGAAGCCGTTCTTCTGGCGATCGGCGTCGGCCGTCCCGCCGGTCTCGAACAGACGGATGGGTCCCCATTCGTCGCCGCCGAACGACAGGAACGCCATCTTGCGGTCGTTGAAGCGCATGACGACCCGCATGCCCACCACTTCGGTATAGAAACGTACGGCTTCGTCCAGGTTGCGGACGTTGAACACCATATGGTCGATTTTTTTCGTCGGTTCGCCCATCTGACGGCCCTCCCTGGCAATTTAGATATATCTAAATATGGCGCCGGTCAGCGCTTCCGGATTGACACCAAGGTTGCGGCATCGTGACCAATGGTGCTCAGGGCTTGGCCGGCTCGCCCCGTTCTCGGCGTGCCGCGACGATGGCGCGCCAGCGCTCCCGCTCCGCTTTGA